>ENA-OQKR01000644-OQKR01000644.1-human-gut-metagenome-genome-assembly--contig:-NODE-644-length-13272-cov-3.446558_pt1 | contig 13272 bp, 10 predicted proteins | sample MGYA00242803_ERZ504806 | MGnify/ENA primary metagenome ERZ504806 (study PRJEB26092, sample SAMD00036399) | human gut metagenome | host: Homo sapiens | study: EMG produced TPA metagenomics assembly of...
GGCGATGGTGCAGCACACCACTGAAATGGTCAAGGCCAAGGGTTCCGCGAAATACGCCACCTACCGCTACGAGAACGTGCGCGTCAACGCCTCGCCGTACGTGATGGCCGGCGTGAATGCGGCGCAGGTCAAGAACCTCAACCATCACTGGGTGGTCGACGGCTCGTGGCCGACCGACGGCAAGGTGCTGGTCGGACGTCGACATCGCCGACGCCATCGGCCTGAGAATCGGCTCCGCCATCACCATCGGCTACCGTGACATCCGATAACGCCAGCACCAACGGCACTTACGTCGAACTCCTCGATCGACCAGCAAACCAAAGACGGCCGTGTCTCCAAGTGACATCATGGACACCTCCGGTACCGAATTCCGCGTGGCCGGCATCGTGGACACCGGCGGCAGCGAAGACTCGATCATCTACGCCACCAACGCCGACGTCAACAAGCTCACCGGCATCACGCGCGGCGTGGACGTCATCGAGTATTCGGCCGGCGCCAGCGACCTCGCAGGCCTGGTGTCCAGCATCAACGACATGACCTCCATGCACGTCAAGGCACACACGGGAGTACGCAGATCACGCTCGACACCGCATCATCACCATGCTGCAGACGCTGTTCTGGATCGTCTCGCTGGTGGTGCTGGTGCTGACGCTCGTCGGCGTCGGCACCACAATCAGCTCGATCGTCTCGCAGCGACGCAACGAGATTGGCCTGCGCAAGGCCCTCGGTGCTAGCTCGCGTGCCATCGGCACCGAGTTCTACATCGAATCGTCGCTCTACGGCCTGATTGGCGGCCTCATCGGCACCGCAATCGGCTACGGACTCGCCAGTTGGCTGTGCGTGGCGGTGTTCGAACGCTCCATCGTATTCAACTGGTGGCTGGCCCTGATTTCCGTGCTGTTCAGCGCGCTGGTCGCCATCGTCGCCTCCATCCCGCCCGTCCACCGCGCCACCCGCATCGACCCCGCCGTCGTGCTTCGCGAAGAATAAAGAAAGAGAAACGTCATGCTACTTGAACTCGACCACATCTCGAAGATCTACGGCGACCTGCGTGCCGTGGACGACCTCAATCTGACCGTGCCGGAAGGCGAATGGCTCGCCATCGTCGGCTCCTCCGGCTCAGGCAAGACCACGCTGATGAACATGATTGGCTGCATGGACACGCCCTCCAAGGGCTCCGTGAAGCTGGAAGGCCGCAAGCTGGAGGACCTGAACGCCACGCAGCTGGCCGACGTGCGCAAGAACCTCATCGGACTGGTGTTCCAGAAGTTCTATCTGGTGCCGCACCTGACCGCCGTGGAAAACGTGATGGTGGCCCAGTACTACCATTCGGTGGTCGATGAGAAGCAGGCCATGGAGGCGCTGGAAAAGGTCGGCCTGAAGGACCGCGCCCACCACCTGCCCGGCCAGCTCTCCGGCGGCGAGCAGCAGCGCGTGTGCGTGGCCCGCGCGCTGATCAACGACCCGAAGCTGATTCTGGCCGATGAGCCCACCGGCAACCTCGACGAGAAGAACGAGAAAATCGTGCTCGACCTGTTCCGCAAGCTGCACGAGCAGGGTACCACGATTATCGTGGTCACCCACGATGCGCTGGTCGCCAGCTGCGCGCAGCGCGAGATCATGCTCAACCATGGCGTGCTCGTCGGTGAGAAGTGGAATGACGAGGATGCGCGCAAGGCCTACGAGGCGGCCGGCGGCAAGCCCGCCTCCACGGGTGCACAGGTCGAGGGCGCGCAGAACGGCGAGACCGCCATTGGTTTCACTGACCCCACCAAGGCCGCGAAAACCGGCGGCGAGGAGTAGGGCCGTCAGGGGCATCGAGCAGTATGTGAGGAATACATGGCAAGCTGATGGTCTCTCCCCCAGTCAGCTTCGCTGACAGCCCCCCCTCGTCAGAGGGGGCTTAAGGAGCGTGAATATGACCGAAAAGAGTACGTTGAAGAAATCCGCGACATTGGCGGCGGCCGGACTGGTCGTGGCTGGCGCGCTGCTGGCCGGATGCGGCGAATCCAAGGCCGCGCCGATGGACGATGCGTACGCCGGCAACTCGGGCGAGACCGAGAAGTCGCAGGAAGAGCAGTCGCAATCCCAGTCGAACGGCTCCGATAGCTCCGACGGCTCCGATTCCAGCTCGTCGCACAACGACCCGTCCACCACCACGTCCGACAAGAAGGACACCGGCAACTACAAGGACGGCAACTACTCGATCAACGGCCAGTACGGCCCGGTAGGCGAGGATTCCATCGACGTCCATCTGACCATCAAGGACGGCAACGTCGAGACCGTCAATATCATTGGGCACCCGTTCACCACGATTTCCAAGAACCATCAGGACGACTTCGCCAAAGCCATTAACGGCGTGGTGGACGGCAAACCTCTGAAGGGTCTCAAAGTGGACAAGGTCGCCGGCGCCAGCTGGACCTCCGACGCCTTCAACAAAGCCCTCGAAGTCGCCCGCCAGGAGGCTTCGATTCAGGAGTAAGACCGCTACTTCAGCAATGCTGGCCACAGCAGATCGGCCATGCGCGAGGCCCAGGCGGTGTCGTCGTCCATTGCTTTGCCCTCGATGGCCTCATACGCCACCAAAGATCCGATAATCGTGGACAACAGCAACTTCTCGTCAACGTCCTCGCGAAACACGCCCTGCGCGACTCCCTGCTTGAGGAACGCCCCCACACGCTCCAGCCACGGGGTCACCACTTGGTCGACGATGTGCTGGAAGAACTCGGCCTCGCTGGACAATACAATGCCCACGCGCTTGACGTCGATGTCGTTGTCGCGCACCCAATCGACCAATCGCTGCAATAGTTGCGTGAAATGCTCACGCGTGGGGCTGGGCACTGGGTCGGAATCCGGGATGGCCAGATACATCGCGCTGATCTCGTGCAGCAGCTCGTCGGCATTATGATATCGGCGGTAAATCGTGGTTTTGGCCACACCGGAGCGCCGGGCCACCTCCTCGATGGTCACGCCGCTGATGCCGCGGTCCACCGCAATCTGCAGCGTGGCTCGCATGAGCTTGCGATCCGTCGCCTCGCGCGTGCGCTCACCGCGCGGTGTCGCCGTCGTGTCTGTCATCTCCGTCATCTCTTCTCTTCGAAATATGCTCCCGTACGCTCCCGCTGGCGAGAGCTGGCTGGCAAAGCCAGACTGAGGGTGGTAAGTCCATGCCGTTTGTAGGCAACTCCCGGATAATACCTACTAGCTCAGCACTTTAGTGCTCTCGACTTGGGCTACATACCACTGGTTGAACCGCACCAGTGGCTTCCTGAGCAACAGCCCAAGCAACAGTAGCGGCGGCACGAATGCCAGCAGCATTCCGGCGGCCCGCCAGTAATCCATGTCGTAGATGCCGGCGATGGCCGCACGCATCATCGTCACCGCATGGGTGAGCGGCAAGAGCGGACTGACTTTGGCGATGAAGTCGGGCAACATCTGCACCGGGTAGGCAGCGTTCGCACCCGAAATCTGCACGATGAGCATAAGCACGCCGATTGCCTTACCCACATTGCCGAAACTCACCACCATCGTATAGGTGAAGAACGAGAACACCAGCGAGGCCAGCCATCCAGACAACATAAACAGCAGCGGATGCACGGCCTGCACGCGCAGGAACAGCAAATCGCCACCGAGCGACACCGTGGATTGCAGCAGCGCAATCAGCGCGAACACCCCGTAATGCCCAAGGAAGAGCCGATGCGGCCGCGGATCGCCCAATGCTTTGCGCGTCCGGCGAGACACGGTGGTTTTCAGCGTCACCACCATCAGCAGCGCGCCCACCCACAGCGGCAGCAGCGTGTAGAACGGTGCCATCGACGAACCGAAATTCGCCACCGGGAATACGGCCTTGCGCCTGAGCTGCACCGGTGCGGCCAACGTACTGGCCAGCGTTTCGGGATCATTGCCCAGCACCTCTTTGACCATGCCCATATCGCCACTGTTTAGTGCGTCGCTCAGTGTGCTGTTGAACGAAGCCAGTTCGGCGCCGGCGGAACGCAGTTTGCCGGACACCTTGTCCAAGGTAGTGCGAGCGTCGCTGAGCATATCGCTGGCGTCGTCGGAAGTCCCTTTCAGGTCGCCGAGCGTGGAGTCCAACTGGGTGGCGCCGGAACTCAGTATGCCGGAGGCGTCAGCGACGGTGGACGACAGGGAGTCGATTTGCGGTTTCACCGTGGCCGAGAAATCTGACTTGATATTGGCAATACTGTTCTGCGCTTGATCAGCCAGATTCTTGACCTGCGCATGCTGATCCTGCGCGTCCTGATTGCCTTGGCGAATATCGGTCGCCGCCGTATTCAGCGCTTGCCGCAGCCTGTTTTGTCGTGCGATTGAACGGTCAATCGCCGTGATGATGGATGAGTCGTTGCCCAGTATGCCGGCCAACGTGTTGCGAATTTCAGTGTATTTCTCCGTCTGCTTGCCAATGGCCGTGGCTTGACGGTCCAATTCGTCGGCGACCGTGGTGGCACCATCATTCGCGTCGGAATACAGCTTGTCTATGGAATCGGACACCGCGCCGAAACTGGAGGCGCTCGCGTCCAGTGCGCTGCTCATCGCGTCAGCGGTGGTGCCCAGGGCTCCGGCCACGTCGGTGACTTCCTGTTTGGCGCTGGCAAGATCCTTGCCGCCTTGTTTGGCGGCAGAGGAAACCTGAGTGATTAGTGAGTTCGAGGTGTCGAGCAAGGGCGCCGGCCGTATCGGTCAATGCGCTGTATGTGCCAAGCAGATCCGCAGTATCGTCAAGCTGTGTGGCGAAATTGGCGATGTTGGCGTTGAAGGTATTCAGTTGCTCTTTGGCCTCGGGCTTGGACAGCTGATCGGCCAGCGAAGACGCGATTTCCAGCCCGGCCGAAGTGATGGTCTTAGCGAACGTGGTGTTGATTTCCGCCGCAACCTCATCCGTGCCCTCGTTGAGCAGATTCGGTGCCAGCGCGTTCTTCTTCTCGTTGCGGTAATAGGTCAGTTCGGCATGCTGCACGTCGTCGGAGAAGAAGGTCATCATGTCTTTGCTGAACGACTTCGGAATTACGATGGCCGCGTAGTATTTGCCGGATCGTGCGCCCTCGACGGCATCGGCTTTGGACGTGATCGTCCAATCGAGCTGACTGTTGGCGCGCAGCGCGTTCACCACCTGATCGCCGACCGTGACTTTCACCGGGATCAGGTCGGAACGATACCCCTCATCCACATTCGCCACCGCGAATTTCAGGTTCTTCATATTCGAGAACGGGTCCCAGCATGCGGCCACGTTGAACCAGGTGAACAGGCCGGGAATCATCACCAAGCCGATCACGATGATGATGGAGACCACGTTGCTGGTCAGGCGTTTGATGTCGCCGGTAAACAGTTTCCACATGGTGTTCATCGTACGTGCCTGCCTTCCTTGGTCGGCGGAATAGTGGGGATGATTGCGGTAACAGCGGCGCTCGGGTCCGCTTCTTCGTGGCGTTCGGCGGAGGTGTCGCGACGCTTGGCCTTATGCCCGTACAGCATGGCGCGGATCGACTCGTCGGAGAGGCTGCCGAGCTCGGTTTGGCGGCGGATGGAATCGCGCATGAATTCCACGACCATCAGGAAGCCCATGATGATGAGCACCCATGCCAGCCATGTGCCCATGACTACGATTTTCTCGCTGGTGGTCAGCGCAAACACGATAATGAGCGCGGCCGGCACCACGAATCCGGCAATAAGCGCACCCAGCAGCAGCCGGGGATAACGGTAGGCGAATTTGGCGGCCCGACGTTCGATGGCATGACGGTATTCGTCGTGGTCGGCCAGTGCTGCAATGGCCTGAGTGACACGGTATTCACTGCCGGGCAGATGCACCGGCTCGCCGATAATCATGTCGCTTTCCTTGATTTCCCGCGCGAACAGGCGGTTGAGATTGGCCAGTTTCGGCCGGGCGCCGAGGCCAAGCGCAAAGGCCAGAACCACGAAAACCAGCAATTTGCCGATATAGGCGAACCAGAGGCCGTCGTAGAAGCCGCCGATGGTTTCACGCATCGCGTCAATCGAATAGGTGAACGGCAGCAGCGGGTAGATGGCGCGGAAGAACGCGGGCATCATTTCAATCGGGTACAGGCCGGAGGCGCCCGGCACCTGCAGAATGACCAGCGCCACGCATACGCCTTTGCCCACGTGCATGAACGTGGTGGAGAGGGCGAAAATCACCGACATATACACCAGTGAGGTGATGACGCAGGTGAGCAGAAACACTGGGGCGCTCGCGCATTGAATGCCGATGACAAGATCGCCGATGGCCGTGACCAGGCCTTGGACGGCAGCCAGCGTGGCCAGTAGCAGGAAGCGACCGAGATAGCCTTGGGTTGGTGTGAGATCGTCGATGCCCTCATCATCGGTTTCGAGTTTGGGAATGACCACGAGCACGAACGCGCCCACCCACAAAGACAGGGTGGTGAACAGCGGTGCCATGCCGGAACCATAGGAGGCGACCGGATAGACGGCCTGTTCGCTGATAACAGTGGGGGAGAGCATGAAGTCGGCGATTGTGGCGGCATCCAGTTTGCCGTCGGTGCCGATCAGGGAACTGAGTGAACTGGAGATGCTCAGGGCTTTGATGTCGGTGACCAGCGTATCGAGCTTGGTTTGTACGCCGGCCAGCGCCTTATCGGTGTCGCGCAGCGCGGTCACCGTGGTGGAGGCTGCTTTGTCGAGTTGGTCGAGGGTATGCTTCGACTGATCGATGAGTGAGCCTTGCGACGTGATGCCGGTCGACAGAGTGCTGGCGGTCGAGCTGAGGGCGTTGAGACCGGTGTTGAGCTGAGGAATGGCGCCGGAGGTGATGGTGCCGCGAGCGGTATTGGCCTCGCGCACCGTGGTTTGGGTGGCGGTATTGAGATGCTGCGCCAATCCGGCGGTGTCTGTGGAGGCATTGCCGATAGTGGTGTTCAGGCTATCGAGGTTGCCCAGTGCGCCGGCAAGCTCGCTATTGCGGCTTTCCAGTGTGGCAATGGCGGATTGCAGCGGTTCTCGATTGGCGTTCGGCAGCCCTTTGAGTTGGTCGATGATGTCGGCGTTCGCTTGGTTGATGTCTTCCGCCGTATTGATCAGTCCGCCTACCTGCTGATTGGCGGCGCTGATGGTTCCGGTTACCGTGCCCACGCTTTGGTTGGCCTGTGCTGCGGCTTGGCTCAGCAGGCTTGAGCCTTGGTCAAGCGCTTCGGACGTGGAGGTGACGAAGCCGTTCAGACTGGTCTGGGTAGTGCCGATCAGGGTGGAGACGCCGGCCAGACCTTCTGCAGTGTCGATGCCAAGTGTGCGCGCGTCGTCCAGCGCCTGACGTGCGGTGCGTGTCTGCTCTGGGGTGTCGGTGAGTTTGGTGGTGAGCTTGGCGATGGTGCTGCGTGTGTGCTGCACATCGTCGGAGGCCTTGGCAAGGGCCGTGAGGGCCTTGGCTTTGGTGGTGTCTTCGGTACTGATGGCTTTGCCGTCAACCGTATTGATGACTTCGGTAAGTACTTCGGATACGGTGGAGACGAATGTGGAATTGACCGTGCGGTCCACAGTGGACGCGCCGACGTCGGTGACTTTGGGGGCGATGGCGCTGGCTTTTTCGTTGACGTAATACTCCAGAGTGGGCCGACTCTTGCCGCCGGTCACCACGCCGGCGAGATCGTCGGAAAAGTCTTTGGGAATGATGATGGCTGCGTATGCCTTGCCGGATTCCACTTGGTCCATGGCCTCGGCTTCGGTGACGAAGGTCCAGCCGAGCTGGTCGTTGCTTCTCATCTGCTTGACGATTTGATCGCCGAGGTTTTGCTTGCCGATGAGCGCGTTGTCGGTGCCGTCGTCATTGTTGGCGATGGCGACGGTGATGCCTTTGGTATTGCCGTACGGGTCCCAGAAGCCGACGATGTTGTACCACGAATACAGTGGCGGGATGAACACCATGCCGAACAGGATCACCCATGCGGCCGGCACCTTGAACAGGCGCAGGAAGTCGCGTCTGAGGACCTTGAAGATATTGCCCACTGATACCTCCGGAGCTTGGTGTTGCTTGGTTGCTACGTTTTCCGTAGCGATACGTTAATCGTAGCGCTACGTTTGTAGTAACGTAATACGGCTGCCGGAGATTAATGGGGTGATTGATGATGTTTTTGGCGGAATAACGCCGCTGCCCAGCGGCTTATCGTGTGTCGCTGGGCAGAGCGAAAGGCGTTCTGGAACTTATTGACAAGATTTCTGGATGGTTTTTGGACGTTTCCTGAACGCGATGGATAGGCTCGGTGCTCGGCAATGTAGACAGACATGTACCGACCGCCCATCAAGTTCAGCAAAACCGCAATCGGGTGATAGGGTGAGGGGACGCTATGTGGGGAGGAAACCATGGTTGAATTCAAGGACGATGGCACGGCCACTACCCCCGGCAAGCCGCGGGAGAACCGTGACGCCGAGTCCGCAGTCGTGGCCGATCTGGTGGCCGTCGAACTGGACGACGCCGGCTTGAACCTGAACGCCAAGCGATTACCGATTCTGGCGCGCATCTATGGCGCGGTCGTGCTGCTGGACGGACTCGCCACATTGCCGATTATGGTGATTTCCATCCTCTATGCCGTGCGCGAGATTCTGGATGGTCATGTGCACGTCGATGCGATGAGCCTGACCTTCATCCTGTCCGCGATTCATGCGGTGGTGCTGGTAGTCAGTGCCGCATGCCTGATTGTGTTCGGCGTGATGCTGCTGCGCAATCATCGCCGGTATGCCGGGCGCTGGACCTACGTGCTGATGCCGTTGACGTTGGCCGACGGCATGCTGTCGCTGGCCCTGACCGGCCTTGGCTTCAACCTGCTGCTGCCGCTGATTCAGATGATTATTCTCGTCGTGATTTCGGTGACCGCCGATCCCTCCCTGAGCGAGGAACGCCGTCTGCAGCGCGCGCTCAGGCGTATGGACGATCGCGATGATTATGAATCGGCTGTGGCGGCCGGCATGCTAGGCCGCGACCAGTCCGGCAAGGGCTATATTGCGCTGGACTTTTTCAATATCTTCTGGCTGTTTACCATCGCTTCGGTGGGTGGCCTGATTGTGGAGACGATCTACCATATGGCGCTGTATAACGGTGAACTTCAGGACCGCGCTGGTTTGCTGTGGGGCCCGTTCTCGCCGATTTACGGCTGTGGTGCGGTATTGGTAACCGTGTGCCTGAATCGCCTGTGGAAGGCGAATCCGTTCTTGATTTTCTGCGCTTCGGCGGTGATCGGCGGCGCGTTCGAATATTGCACCAGCTGGTTCATGGAAGCGGCGTTTGGTATTACCGCGTGGGATTACACCGGCCGTTGGCTGTCCATCGACGGACGTACTTCGGGCCAATTCATGTTCTTCTGGGGACTGATTGGTGTGGTGTGGGTCAAGTGGCTGTTACCGCGACTGCTGGCTCTGATTAATCGCATTCCATGGAAAGTGCGGTATTCGCTGACTGCGGTATGCACGGTGCTGATGGTGATCGACATTGCCTTCACGCTGATGGCCTTGGATTGCTGGTATGGGCGCATGGCCGGCCAGCCGCAGGATTCACCGGTCGCGATGTGGTTCAGCGAACGCTACAGCGACGCTTACATGGCCAATCGCTTCCAGACCATGCATATCGACCCTTCCAAGGCCGGGCGTATGTGAATGGCCGGCAAGTAATTACGCTTCGCGGGCAGAAGGTGCGTAGAACCTAAGACAGCCCTCGCGTGTGGGTGGTAAGCGGGATACACTTTCAAGCGTTGAAGGAATGATTCCCTCCGTTGATGCGCTGTTTTGTGACGCGCGTGATGACGATGGGACAATCAAACGAAAGGCAAGGCACATGGCCGAAGCTACAGCAAACATTGGTGTGATTGGACTGGCCACGATGGGCTCCAATCTGGCGCGTAATCTGGCACACCATGGCAACACGGTGGCGTTGTTCAACCGTCACTACTCGCGTACTGAGAAGCTCATGAACGAGCATGGCACCGAAGGCAACTTCGTGCCGGCCGAAACGCTCGAGGAATTCGCCGCGTCCCTGAAGCGTCCGCGTACCGCCATCATCATGGTCAAGGCCGGTGCTCCGACCGACGCGACCATCGCGCAGCTGGAAGAGGTGTTCGAACCGGGCGACATCATCGTCGACGGTGGCAACTCCTTCTTCAAGGACACCATCAAGCGTGAGAAGGAAGTACGTGCTAAGGGCTTCCACTTCGTGGGTTGCGGTGTGTCCGGTGGTGAGGAAGGCGCGCTCAACGGCCCGTCTCTGATGCCCGGCGGCACTGCGGAATCCTGGAAGACCTTGGGCCCGATTCTTCAGTCCATCGCCGCCAAGGTGAACGGCGAACCGTGCGTGACCCACATCGGCACCGATGGTGCAGGCCACTTTGTCAAGATGGTGCACAACGGCATCGAGTATGCCGATATGCAGGTGATTGGTGAGGCGTATGACATTCTGCGCCGTGGACTCGGCATGGATGCCGAGGAGATCGGCGACGTGTTCGCTGAATGGAACAAGGGCGATCTTGATTCCTACCTGATCGAGATCACCGCTGAGATTCTGCACCACAAGGATGCCGAGACCGGCAAGCCGTTCGTGGACGTGGTCGTGGATCATGCCGGCATGAAGGGTACTGGTACTTGGACCGTGCAGGCTGGTCTGGAATTTGGTTCTCCTGTGGCTGCCATCGGTGAAGCCGTGTTCGCTCGTGCACTGTCTTCGCACGGTGAGCTGCGTGAAGACGCTCAGAAGGAAGGTCTGGCTGGACCGAACAAGACCATCGATCTGGCCGGAGAAGACAAGGCCGCGTTCGTCGAGGACGTGCGCAAGGCTCTGTTCGCTTCCAAGGTCGTGGCCTATGCTCAGGGCCTGAACGAGATTCAGGACGGTGCCAAGGAATACGGCTGGGATATCAACCTGTCCGAAGTGGCCCGCATTTGGCGTGGCGGCTGCATTATTCGCGCCCAGTTCCTGCTCGACCGCATCACCGAGGCCTTCAAGGGCGATAACCCGCCGGCTTCCCTGCTGTTCGATCCGTACTTCGAGAAGATCATCGGCGAATCGCAGGACGCATGGCGTCGCGTGATCGTTCGCGCGGTGGAGGCCGGCATCCCGACCCCGGTGTTCTCCAGCTCCCTGGCGTACTACGATGGTCTGCGCTCCAAGCGCCTGCCCACCGCTCTGACCCAGTCCCAGCGTGACTTCTTCGGTGCCCACACCTACGGCCGCGTAGACAAGCCCGGCGTGTTCCACACGCTGTGGGCTGAAGAAGGCAAGCCTGAAATCGAGGCGTAGCCTCGTGATTTCAGGTTTAGGACAGCCCTGTGGGCTGTCCGGCCTTCTTCAGGCTCGGCGATAGCCGAGCTGAGAAAACAGCAAGTCCGAGATCGAGGCGTAGCCATAGACGAATTAAGCCCCCTCATCAGAGGGGGCTTAATTCACTCACAACTCGGTGACGGTTTCTTCGGTGGAGAACCAGATGAACTCGTCCACTCCGTTGGCGTAGGAGGACGGGTAATCCGGGTTGTTGGGCTGCTCGAAGACATGGGCCAGCGATTCGGCTTTGCCGGCACCGGCGGCGAAGAACCACGTATGGCGTGAACGCGCGATGAGCGGCGCGGTCAATGAAACACGCAGCGGCGGCATCTTGGGGGAGTGGTTCACACCCACGGTGAGCCTATCGGTAACCTTGACCTCATCATGACCAGGGAACAGCGACGCATAGTGACCGTCCGGTCCCATGCCGAGAATCATCAGATCGATTACCGGTTCCGGCCCCAATTCATTCACCAACTCGCGCTCATAGTCGCTCGCGACATCGTCCAGCAACGCATCATTCGCGGCATCGGCGGCGGCGCGAACGGAAGCATCATCGCTGTCGGCCTGATCCATCACATCGGCGATGTCATCGGCTGAACGGGTATCGGCCGCCATCTCATGAATATTCGATTCAGGCAGCTTGCCATCTGCCACCAGCTGGTCAAGCAGCAGGCGACGGGCTTCCAAAGCATTGCGATCGGTGTCGTAAGCCGGCACAAAACGTTCGTCGCTCCACCAGAAATGCACGCGCGACCAATCAATCGCGTCAGCCAGCGGATCGTTCAGCACCAAGCCCAGCGGCTGCGCGGCCGAACCGCCAGACAGCGCCACATCCACACGCGTGCGATGCGTGCCATCAGGCAATCGTTCGGCGAACAAATCGAGTAGCGCCAAGACAAAACGTTGCGCGCCAGCCTGAATCATCAGATCTTTATTCGGATACACAATGAGTTTTCGAGTTGCCATGTATGGTCCTTGTATGGGGTATGTGTCGTACTTTGCAATGTGGATTGTGTTGTCAGTTGACAACGCATGATACGGGTGGCATGCCGGGAATCTAGCCATTTGCAGCAATGAAATGTGTTGTCAGTTGACAACACAATGTACATTGTGCGGCATCGCATGAGGTAGGAAACGATGAGCAGCGGCGTTGGCATGGCTCGGCCACAATTGCCGAACTCATGCCAACGCCGCTGTGGCAACGGGTTCTACCGACTTCAGTGACGAATCAGATCCCAGCCTTCGTTGATGACCTCGGCGTAGATCTCATCGGGATCGATGCGACGCAGTTCCTCGGTCAGGCAGTCCTCGATGGTGCGCATCGGCACGGACACTTCCTGCGGAGTCTGGCCGGGCAGCGAGATCAGCGCTTGGTCCTCATACGGGCGTTCCAGCGAGATCACACCGTCCTCACGGGTCAGGTACACGCCGGTCACGGCCTGCGCGTCGGGCACGAACTCAGTTTCGACTGGTACGCCAAGTTTCAGACGCAGCCATGCGCACAGCATTTCCATAGGCAGGAAGTCGGCCTTGCCGGTCACCTTCGCGGCGGTGATGGGCAGGTGCGGCGGCTGATCGAGCATCGAGGCGAGCATTGCGCGCCAGACGGTCAGTCGTGTCCAGGACAAGTCGATATCTTCCGGTGTCCAATTGCGGCGCAAACGCTCAATCGTGGCCTCCGGATTATTGGAGTGCAACGCGTCGGTGATGCGACTGCGGGCCATCGCACCCATCAGATCCTTGGCCGGGTTCGACGGCGGTGTGGTCGGCCACCACGCCACTACAGGCGCATCCGGCACAAGCAGCGGGATAACCAGCGTATCCGGGTGGTTGATAAGGCCACCGCGCGGACGCAAGATGATGATCTCACCGGCACCGGCGTCCGCGCCGAATCGCACTTGGGCGTTCAGGTTGGAATCGTTCGGATCGTTCGGGCCGTCGGTCAAATCGACGGCCGGATTATCGCGACTCGCGCTCACCTC
>ENA-OQKR01000646-OQKR01000646.1-human-gut-metagenome-genome-assembly--contig:-NODE-646-length-13269-cov-2.508218_pt1 | contig 13269 bp, 8 predicted proteins | sample MGYA00242803_ERZ504806 | MGnify/ENA primary metagenome ERZ504806 (study PRJEB26092, sample SAMD00036399) | human gut metagenome | host: Homo sapiens | study: EMG produced TPA metagenomics assembly of...
ATCCAATTGGAGTTTAAATATTTATGTTGAAGAATAAAAAAAACTCGATATTAGCTTTTGACTAAAGTTGATATCGAGTTTTCTATTTTATGAAAATACAATGTGTACTTTATCGGATGCTTACGTTCTTCATTGAGAATAATGCATTTGTTACCTCACATCAGCTTACTAATGTTTATACAAAGGCAGTAAAGCGTTATGAGGTTAGAATAGATGAAAATTCAGTTGATATTCAGTTGGGGGATAATAATAAAATAACATCTGAATTATGATTTGATATTGAAGAAAAAGAGGATGCAAATTAAACTGTCCAAAATTTTGTGTAAATGGAAACAGGATTCAGCTGTAAGTTTGTTTTATAGTGCCTTTTATTGATGAAATTGCGTTTAAAACTATTTTTTTGAGGGTATTATTAGTTTCACTATATTTGATGTTTTAATTCAGTTTCAAATAAAATGCATAGATATATACAACAAAAGTTATAATCGAGTAGCCCGACATAAATGAAGATTGTTTATGGCGAGCTACTTTTTAGATAAAGAAACGGTAATCGTATGTTACACCATTATATTGTCTTAACAAGTTTCCCACCTGCGCCAATGTATTAGAAGTGTCAATTGTAGCAGGTAACTTTGTATATAGATTAAACGAGTTCCAATTCATTTTTGTAAATCCTAGAATTTCTTTAGCAATAGTTTCCAAATCTCCATGTCCATAGTATTTGGTAATTTTTAAAGGAGCAGGAATACAACGTCCTCCTTGGTAGTATCTACGATTTGACTGTATTGAGGGAACTACTCCATGTGTCCATAACAAAGCATTTCTCGATGATAGTTTAATGCAAGTTCCTCTATCAACAGGATATCCATCTTCAAGAAATTGACCATACATAATCTTCTCTGCAATAAACTTTAAATCATATTCTTGAGTGATTGTGATCAAATCAATTTCTGATATTCCTGCTTGCTTTAATGCGTTTGTTATACCTTCAATCTCATCATTCTTAAAAGGGGTTCGTTTATGAACTACAACTCTTTGAGGTAACTTTTCCATAGCGTCTTGAAAAAGAGCCAGTATATCCATCCCAAATTTATAAGCTTCTTCAAAATTTAAATAAGGATTTTTCTTTTGTCAAATTGCGGATGTTCAACTTTTGACAGTTTATATCTTAATCCCTGTCCTTGTGCATTGTATATATGGCTACAACCTAAAATAACTTCAGCTTTACCTGAATATTGCTTTTTTATGCTATATCCAATTCCTGCATATGCTGTATTTTGATCTAAGTCTGCAAGAGTCCAGGGAGTTCTTAAAGCTTTCACAAATAAAGCTAAAGAGAGCCACCATGAAATTTCACATACCATCTTGTCATATAAAGTCTTTTCTTCTATAAATTGGGTCGTGAATCTATGTTGGGCGGCAAACGCTTTAATATAGTTATGCAAATCAAATGTTTCTCCATGATAATTGAATTGTCTATAGTTACTCCATGAATTAGGTACAAATATTAATAGCACAATTCCTGGGAACTGTTCTGAAAGTTTTTGCCCTTCTGTACAAATAGTTTTTGCTAAATTAATGGCACTTTTAGGATTATCATTTATTGATACCCATTTTTCAGAATGTATTTCAGGAATATCAAGTCTACAGTTATAAATATTACTAAAACCGGTATAATGATGTACATAGTCGGATAATTTATCTGCAGATACTGTAGAATTTAGTCTTTTTAGAAATTCACTAAATTTTAAAGAATAAGAAGTAGGACAGATACTGCCAATGCATACATCTTTAGGGAATACATCAAAATAATTCGCATCGAAAGGTCTGTATTTTGATAATCCTCTCATCGGATTGTCATCATATGCTGGTTTATTAACGTATGGATTTATAAATTCAAGCTTGGGCTCGTTAATGTGTATGCCATGATATAATGTTTGATTTATATTATATCCCTTCGGAGAATATATCGTTATGTTACCTTGTCCGCAATGGTGTATTTCAGCATAACCACGATTATTGGATATTTTAAAGATAAAACCACTTCGTGAATTAACAGGTATCTCAAAACATAATCTTTTACCATTAAACATTATATTACACCATTCTTGTAATTTCTTCTCATATTGCTGATTTCTCATTTTATCCAAATACTCATGAGAGTATTGTTGTTTGATCTCCTTTTTTATTGGTCATTAGAAATAAAATAGACTGTTGGAGTGATTGAAAACAAGACATATTTCTTTTGTGGGACAAATGATAATCCACATTCAATAGCTTCATGTATTGTTACATTATTCTTATTTGCATAAATATCTTTTTTATATAGCATAGAACGCTTGTAATCAACACCTAACCCTCTAATTTGAGAGATTCCATAAAGTGTAGCTTTGAGAAATAATTCTTTAAAATGGCTATTCTTCTCTATTTCATCAATAGAAATATGAACACGCTCAATTTCACTAATTAAATTTTTCCCAAAAACTTCATTGATAGTAGATACAGTTGAGATGGCATATACTTTGTCTTTATATGGTACAGCAATAAGGGGTTTTTCTTTAATCTTTTCTCTAAGATATTTCCATCTGTTTTCATTCTTATCGTATGAAATTTGAAACTGAAATATTTCATCGGGAAAAGTAGCTGGAATTAGATTACTTTTCAGATATTTTTTTGTACTTCCATCCTGTATGTAAAATGGAGTTGTTGTATTGTCTATACTTATTACTTTAAGTATTTCATTGATTTCCTCTTGTTTATTAGAATCTTCATTAAAACAGAATTTTACAAGAGATAACATGACGTTATCAAATCCGTTTGTGTCAATATAAAACGCTTGTCTTCCAGCAGATCGAATAGTTTGAATCAAATCTGCTATTTCTGGTGTAATATCCTTGCCGTAGCCACACCAATACAATCTTCCTGCTCCCTTATCCGTAAAAGCTTCTTTCAAAGCAGACATGAGGGATTTATCTCTTCCACTATATCCTATGATAATTAAATTTTTGTCAACAAAATAACGTCGCAAAGCTGAAACAAATTCACTATTCTGTGAATCTAGTTCTTTCTCTGTATTTTTGAGTGTTCTAAATTTACAATCTCCATGTAATGCTATATAAAGTAATTCACTTGAACTTTCTGTCCTATATATACGATCAACGCAATCAAGATTTATAGCTATAGGTGTTATATTGGCTTGTTGTGCAGCTCTTTCCACGAGTCCATCGAAATTTGTACTCCAAACAGATTTTACAATTCCATATTTATTCAACAGACATAGCAATTTATATCCTACATACGGACTTTTTCCATTGCACAGGCTTTCAAAATATTAGTTCTGTCCGCATCTATTGGATATGAAGCTTCGGCATAAAAAGAATATTCTTCTGGACTCCCCAATTGTGGATATTTCCCTTGCACATCTAACCATTTCTGAATGATGTCTTTACTTAAATCAGATTTTTGGGGATCTACTAATTTTTTTTGATTACCTGATAATGATTGATATATTAAAAATTTCCAATCCCATATACAATCATTTGCCGATTGAATACCAGATGAGATGGATGCACCGGCACCTAATAGGACACCAAATGACCCATCTAAATTTTGTTTGATTGATCGTAAAAAAGCATCAAATTCTAAATATAAATTTTCGGGCATATTCATAGTCGTTGGTTATCGTGATTTTATTATTTCTCGTATATCTGACTCACAGTCTCGGCTGTTTCTTTCATTATTTGTCGTAATGACTCAGGGGCAATAACCTCTATTTGTGCACCAAACGAACGGAGCAAAGAACGTAACTCATAATTATTTTGGACTTTTAAGGTTATCTTCCAATATCCATCTTCAAGAGGTGTTGTCACTGCTGATTGAGATTCATGAAGTGGCTTAGTCACAATATATCCAATGGCTTTATCACTAACCTTTAAAATGACTTCTTCTACAGGAGCATTTGAACGCGAAACGCCGACGATATCGCTAAAGTATTCTTTAAAATCTATTCCTTCAGGTTGTATTATGTATGGTTTAGATGTTTCCTTTACTCCTTCGATTCTATCAATTGCAAAGTTTGATAGATAATCCGAGTCTTTATGTTTGCCAATCAGAAACCAGCGATTATTATATTGTTTAAGATGATAAGGAGTAACAATTACAATTCTAGCATCCTTCCCAAATGGATGATATATAATTTCAATTACCCTTTTGTTAACAATTGCATTAAAAATGGGTTTATAGTATAAATCCATTCCTTTAAGATAGGGATTATGCTGAAAACTTACAACTGAATCCAGACTATCTCCTAATTTACTGGTCGTATACAGTCTTTTTTCAAGGTCGTTTAACCACTCAAATTGTGGTACTCCATCGAAACGTTTAAGAAGTATCAATGCATCATAAATCAAATTGAGCTCTTCTTGATTGATAGGTTGATTTTTGATGGAAGCCCCTTTGGTATGGTATCGGTAATATTTTCTATGTCCATCTCGAATGGCATCTATATCCATACCATATCCTTCTTCACTTTCAATGAATTTTAGATCTTCTTGCACTTGACGTTTTTTAACTCCGCAACCATCTTTCGTTTCTCCATTGTACAGATAGAGCGCTTCATTGCAGGCACCTACTAAATCCTCAATATAGTAACGCCTAGACCAATTGCTCAGGCATTTATCTATAATCTGGTATCTTAACTGTGCATTCTTATTCGTTGGCATAGGCAATACTATTTATCAAATAATACAAAGCTAATTATGAACAATGCAGTCTTTCTGCATTGTTCATAATCTTTTATATTAAATCTTCTAATTTATCTACTATTGCAGCAATTTCTGTAGAATCAATACTTCCGTTCTCATGGTCAACTGTAGTAAATAAATTTACTCCTTCTATGTAACCGATTGATTTATAAAAATCTCGTTTCTTTTCCCATGATTCCTTATAGGCAGGATTATCTAACATTCCTAAATGTTCCCAAAGGATGGTATCTCCAGATGCATCTTCAAAAGTAAAATCAGGAATACATCGGCGGCCGTTATCTTCTATCATTCTTTCATATTCAAAGTCAATACCTCGTTCATATAGCATATTAGCAATAATTACTTCAGACTTGCTACGTACGATTAAACCAGGCTTTAAGGTTGTGTGAATCAATCCTTCCACATATGGAATGTTTGAAATATCTTCACGAACAGATGTAGAAAAAAGATTTGTATTTCGCTTAGCTAGAACTGACATCTGAGGTTTAGTATACTTGATTAACCACGATATATTATCTTGTATCAACAGAATTAATTTCTTTCTTGCTCGTGTTAAAGCTGTATAAATTAGTTCACGTGAAAGTATACGTCCGCTTTTAGGAAGAACAACCAACACAGTATCAAAATCGCTCCCTTGACTCTTATGGACAGTTATAGCATAAGCCAAGTCTATTGTATTATCAGCCTCATCCGACTTAGAAGAATAATATGAAAATCTCTTGTTGGGTAACCCGGTAAAAACAACTGTCGATTTCTTTTCCCTCTTGTTTGCATAATTAACAAAACCTATTTGACCATTTGAAAGTTGACATTCTTCTTTACTCGTAGATTTCTTGCGTTCATTCTTTAATTGAATGACCTTATCTAGAGCAGATATGGTAATAGGAGCTATTTCTATTGAAAAATTTTTATTTATACCAACCCACTCTTGGAAATACGAATTAATCTGGAATGTTCCCCATACCGGATTTTTTACCGGGGATAAGACCTGAAATCTTTCAACCTTTGACGGATCATTTAAGGCTTTATTTACATCGTCAAGTCCTATAGATTTACGAATCTTATCGGATAAAGATTTACCTTCCTCTTCTGGCAACTCTTTTTCAATGGCCTCTTTCAAGCAGTCTTTAAGGTCGTTTTCATCATTCCAAGTATAAACAACCAAGTCATTATTAAGATTTCCTTTGGCAACTTGCTCAAAAATGAGATCGGAATTCTTTGCAGGTTTTTCTCCAGAGAACCATGATGCTAAAGTCAATATGTCAGAGTCTCCTGTATTAATAGTTCTTACAACATATCGCAATTTTGTTATTGCCGATCTTAAATATTCGTCTTTATTATCCTTTAGGTAGTTAAATAAGTCTGCAAATGGTCTGCCAGGGCCAATAGGAGGTAATTGAAATGGATCTCCAATTAAAATTATTCGATTAATGTTCTTTAAATCCAATGCTTTCATTAAGACATAAAAGTCCTTACATGTAAGCATGGAGCACTCGTCAATAATGACATTTTTGGCTCCACAGTATTTACGTTTTTCTGCATCTTCAGGAACACAAGGTGTCATTGTATCCCAGTCAAAGAAACCCTGGCGCGTCAGAAATTGTGCAATAGTTAGGGCTTGAATATCTGCAGACATGTTACCCAAGCGAACTCGCGCTTTCCCTGTAGGAGCCAAAAGGAGTGTACCTTCTGCTTTTATTTGTGGCAATTTTAAGAAAGCTTTGACTACTGTAGTTTTGCCTGTTCCAGCTGGACCTGCCAGCACAGAAAGGCGCTTACTGCAGAACATTTCCAATGCCTTTACCTGGTCAGCTACAGCATTACGGCATCGCTCATTTGCTTCATTGTAACCATCAATAGATGCTTTAACGATCGTATTCCAGTCTTCTTTTAATGGTGATTTGACATCCTTTGAAGCACGACCTTTGAATATCTTACGCAAATAATCATCAATTTCTTTATATTCCTTCAACTGCAGTGCACACCTGTCATCAGTATTAAGATATATAGTTTTTTCTTCAATGAACTCTTTGTTTGACATTAAATAATTATATGGCAGTTGATGATTGTCCGCAGCCAAACAATCTTTTATATATAACTCAATCTCGTTTGCAGAAATTAATGTATCACCATCACTGAGACTTGCCACAAGTTTTGAAATGATAAATGAGCGGATCCTTCTATTATCAATTACGGATTCCACTAGTGAAGGAGCTTTTGGAGTCCATTTGCCTTGAATCTTAGGGTCAGCCATTATGCCAAGATCAATCATTTCGGTTGTAACAGGAAGATAATTTTCAATAAGACTCTCCTCGCTGATAATATATGGATTATTTAATAATTCATCATAGCAGCCAGGACTATCAAACCACCATTTTATTACTTCCGAATTTATTTCAAAACGTGATAGCAGTTCCAGTACTTGTCTTTGGTTACTTAGAGTATTTTTCCAAAGAATACGATAATGAGTAAGTTCATTTTTATATACGGAATCAGGAAGAGACAATTCACCTTTCATCAATTTATCAAAGGCTTCCCATGGATTATCTTTAACCCCACAATATCCATTATTTCGTAAATCCTGTTCAATTATAAATGCATAATTTACACCTATTGCTGATAAAGCCTCGGCGAAAGCTGGGAAAGGACCTATCATATCCTTCACCTTTGCAATTTGGGAATCTATCCACAAAATTTGTTGTTTCCAGTTTCCTCCGACAAGTCCATGATTAATGACATATTCTAAACATTTCCTGGCTACATTCAAAATAATCAACATGCTATGGTTACTAACATATTCACAACCATACGACAACTCGTTAAAAATTTTCTGGCTATTGCCTAGCTTTGGAATGGTAATTTTTATTTCATCAATTACTTCTTGTTTTGATTTTCCTGTTTGGGCTTTTACATAGTCTTCATCAAGTGACATATATTCATGATATGGCAAAAGAAATCCTTTTGACTTCTTCAAATCAGTTCTTATACCATGTTCAAAAATCAAATCCCAAAAAGGATATGTATAATCAGTTGTTGTCTCATATGTTTGTAGCGGTAAAACTTTAGTAATTTCACCTATACCAACGATTAATTTTGCATCTTCATCAATCGGATTACCACTTTTGCAATAGAAAACTCCGAGTGAAGTGCCAGCTTCTATATTTAATCTAAAGTGATTTAATATTTCAAACTGTCTCTCTTTTCCATATACCCAAGATGTAGGAAACGGTGCAGTTTCATCATCAGACATATTCGGATATTTATGATTCAGTTCTTCCTGATAATTACGAGATAGATATCGGAAAGGTATTCCAAAAAAGCTATATGGTTTGAGTTCTATTGTTGTAGGTAAGAGCTTTGCATGTGGAGTCTCTCCAAAAGCATAAACATGTTTGAAGATTCTTTTATATGGCTTCTCATTCATAAAACCACCATTCTCGCCAACACAAGCAGGTAATTGATCTTGCTTGAGAGAATTCCAATCCTTTCCTGCATAAGTTTCTTCTTTGTTCTCATCTTTTTTTTCAGATATATTGTGAAGCATCATGCAGAATGGATTATTTTTCGGACATTGACAAATAGTTCCATTCCATTTATTATCGTGCCAAGGCACACGGATTGATATATGTTTCATGATAATCGTCTTATTTCGTATTAATATTATTTCCTACAATCTTGGTAAACGCATCAGCACATTTCTTAATATCTTCATACTCCGCTAGTTTTTTGCCACTAAGGTTATCGTCTGTCCAATCTTCAATATCTTTTGCATACACATCTTTGATGGAGCTTTGTAGCAATTCTATTTTAAGAGGAACAGGAAGATTACTTATTTGCATATCATCAATGATTCTTTTGAAATAAGCAAAATCACCTTCTATGATAAATCCCTTATCTGTTGCTATACGATAAATCGCAATCCAATGTCTTTGCTTGCTCAAGGGTGACCTTTTAGGTTCATATCCAATAAGCTGGCAAATGCTCTTTTTCAGAGTTGCGATTCGTTTTTCTTCTGGCCAATCCTTTACGTTCGCTTCAGCGACCAGTTGTTGGTCATCATTTTCTTCATTATAATATGGATGCAACTGAATTACTTTATGGACATAAGAATTTTCTTTGTGAACACTTTCGGACTTTTGTATTTCATGCCCATTCATTTCCAAATCTGTAATAGAAGAACCTGTAGCATAGAAATACATGGTCAGGATGATGCTGATTGCAGTATCAACTTCCTGTTCTGAAGCTGTAGGAGAAATATGTGATTCACTGTTTCTCCAACCTTTAATGAGCATGAGGTATTGATATAGCTGCTGCTTTCCTTCATCCGTGCTGTATTTCAGATTCCACAGACATTTATGAGCATAAATCACGTTTTTCCAAGTTACATCTCCACCGGGATTTTGGGCAGGAACTTCATGGCCTTTCATCAGATAATACAATTTCTTCAGATATGCCTCAAACTTGGTGACTAATAAATTAAATGCAACAAACTTATCTACGATGGTTGCTTTCTTACCGTATAGATTTGTAAATGCCCGCTGGATAAACATGCCTACATTGTCCAAAGAGTCAATTGACGGTGTGTCTATTACATAGAATACGCTGTCTATAATCTCGTCGATAGGACGCATTTGTGGAAGCACTGCGGTCAAAGTTGTTTTCAGAATGCTCCGGATATTATCTTTTATGACGGTCACGTCTACATGCTGTACTTCGTCTGTAATAACGTCTTCGTCTTGCGGCACCTGTTCTTCTTCGGATTGATAATTCTCCTCCATATTCAAGTACGCTTTCAGAATGCGTTCTCTACAACCGCTGTCCAGAATAAATTCTCGAAGTAATTTGTCTGCTTTGGGAATAACCATACGAGCCGGAACTTCTGTACCTTCTACTTTGGCAATGAATTCACGGGTCTTAGTCATGTTCAATGTCAGCTTCAGGTTGTCAAACTGGCTGAACTCATTCAGATTCTGTTCCGTTACATTACGACTCATGATGTGCTCAAGTTGACTGGCATTTAAACCGGTTGCTTCGGCCAGAATCATTACTTGTTTGTGTAATTCACGGAATTGGTATTCTGCGATATAATCATAAATCGTCTTACCCGGCGACAGATGTAAATCTCCACTTTGCAGGTCATGCAGGATAATCATTGCCGTACGCTGATCCTTTTGTAATAGAGAAGCAAAGGTTTTGTGTAACTCTTTAAAGGCTTCTTTAGTCAGTTCGCTTCCCGGACCGGACATGTAGAGGTTTTTGATGAACTTCACAAACTTGGAATTGATATATTCGGCATCAATCGTACCTGTACCTGTTTCTGTGATGTAGGTATCAATAGGATAGTCGAAATCATTTCCTTCCGTACTGCCACCTCCATTGCCTTCAAACAGTTCCCTGTATCGTTGCAGCAGAATAAGGTAAGTCTGTTCGTCCAGTTCCATTTTGACATAGGTATAAGTATCGCCATGCTGGAACTCATATTCATCCTCCTCCCATGTAAATCCCTGTAGCTTGGCAGCTTCCAGCAGATGTGTCATCTGGCTGAAATCTTTAGCAAACATATTCTTGTCTTCTCTTGCTTCCGGCAATTTTGAAAAGTTCTCGATTTTTTGTGCCTGGAATATATCCCTTATATGCAAGAACTTTTGGTTGATATTTGTCAGATTGCTTTCCAGTTTGTCGACAAAAACGCCTAACGGTCTGTCCACATACACATCAAGCGCGTCATTGATATTCTGCTCCATGGTGTAAGGGAAAGAGTAATAGCGGATAATTCCGAAAGGCTTGTCCGGACCAAACAGACGATTGGTACGTGAGAACGATTGGATAACGTCTACATATTTCATTACTTTATCCACATACAGCGTATTTACCCATTTGGAATCATAACCTGTCAACATCTGTGAGACCACAATAAGCAGGTCTATCTGCTGTGCGTGATCATGTTCTATATTGAGATAAGGCTTCTTGTGTGCCAGTCTTTTGGCCACATCTTTTTTGATTTGGCGTATGTGGAAAGTTGGAATGTTGTTCCAAATTTTTGGTATAGTCATCCAGCATCTCCAGCAAGGCATCTTCCTTGGCGATTCCACCATCAGAATTATCTATGTTGTTGTCGAATACGGCCACAACATTCAGAGAAGAATATTGCTCCTTGAATATCCGATAATAAGCTATTGCCTCAGGTATATTCTTCGTAGCCAGAATGGCGTGGAATTTACCGTTCTTGCTCAGTTTATCCCTTCCGTTTGCGATGTCGGCAGCGACAGCCTGATGATGAACAGGCTGCTGATACAAGTCCTTAGGCAGATAATGTTCTATTCCATGTATAGTTTCATCTCCTTCCTTATAAGTGTCTTGCATTTCCAGTTCATTCATGAATCTGTCGTAAATAGCCATTTTCTGCTCATCATTTTCAATCTCCTCTATGCTGTTTACCTTCAGTTGAGAGAATGCCACTTTTTCGCGAAGTTCATTGTCGTCGTATGTTCTTACCATGTACGGATCGAATCCCAGTACGTTGTGGTCCGGGATTCCGTTGGCGATAGTGTATTTATGAATCATACTGCCGAATATGGTTTCGGTCATGATTTCATGTTTGGCGTTTTCTTTGAAGACTGGTGTTCCTGTGAAACCGAAAAGCAGGGCTCTTTTGAAGGTGTTCTTGATTCCTATCAGCATATCGCCAAATACACTACGATGACATTCATCTATGATGAATACCAATCGTTTACGGCCTATCAAATCAATGTCGTCTTGCGTAATATCTTTTCCGGCCTTGATATTCGACATCTTCTGAATAGAGGTTACAATCAGCCTGTCGTCGTTATCCGTACTTTTGAGTTTGTTCAACAAGATAGCCGTGTTCTGCGTATCTTGAATCGCTTCGTCTTCTCCCGCAAATCCACGGTATTCGTCCAACGATTGCACACTCAGCTCGATACGGTCCAACAAGAACACAACTTTGTCAGCATCGCCGGAATTGGCAATGAGCTGTGCCGACTTGAAACTGGTCATGGTCTTTCCGGAACCGGTGGTATGCCACACGTATCCTCCACGATGCTGATGAGTATCCCAGTTGGTTTTATTCGTTATGTCACTGATTTTGCTGGCTGCAAAATACTGATAGCTGCGAAGTACTTTCAGTGTTTTGTCCTTATCGTCGGCAATGGTATAATAACCGATTAGCTGATGTGCCATAGGGATGCTGAGCAAATCGGACACAATTCGCCTCCAGTCTCGTATGATGGTGTTGTTAAAGTCTTCCCAATGGAAGTAGAATTCCGGCTTGAAATTCTCTTCTTTGCCCGGATTGGCGAAATAGAGTGTCTCTTCCGGAGTCATGGCCACGAAAATCTGCACCATCTTGAAGATGCCGTTGCCGAATACGCCTTCATGGGTGTAGCGCTTAATCTGGAAAGTAGCCTGACTTACATCTACTTTGGAACGTTTCAATTCGATATGAATCACAGGCATACCATTGATGAGCAACATTACATCGCCTCTTCTGTCACCGCCCAACGGGTGAGAAGCCTTGAAGCGAGGTTGTCGGGCAATCTGGTAGCGGCTCTGTCCGGCACTGATTTCACGTGCATCGAAAATCTTCAGATAAACTTCCTTGCCGTAATTGTTGGTATCGGCAGGATTGTCGCGTTTGATGCACACCTGTCCGCCATTGATAAACATATTCATGGCGTATGGACTGTCGCACAGATTTACCTGATCAATGATTTGGCGCATCTCGCTTGCGGTAAGCGGATAATTGCCTAATTTATTGATGTCCCGGTTGTTGTCAAAGAGAATCTTGGCCCAGTTCCGAATCAAATCTTCTTCTGTGGGTTGTACAAGGACTTCCTTTTCCCAACCGTGATGGGGGAGAAGGTCAACCAAGGCTTGTTCAAACTGGCTTTCCTTGACGAAATATTGTATGTCGTTTATATTATCCATATTTACTCCATTAAAGGTTTGAATGAGATATTTATACAAACATTTTATCCAGACATGCTGTCTTGATTTGTTTTAGCTTTTCAAGGCGCTGGGTTTGGAGAGAGATTTGCTGATCTAGATTACGGAAGTAAGTACCTATCTGTTGTTGTTCGGGTAAAGATGGTACTAAGACTTTTATCCTAAGAAAGTCTTTCTCATGAATTCTCCATTGACCATACATAACACCCTGTCGCCATTTTATCATTTCCTTAATAAATGATTTCCTAGTCATACAATAACCTACAAAATTAGAATCTGAATTTAACGTACAATAAAAAATACCCTTAAATCCGCAACTCCATTCCCGAAGTGCTACCTACATAAAGAGAAATGGACTTTTGATTCGTAAGATAACCATTAAGTCCTCGCGTCCGTTTCAATGCGCATACCATCCCCTTACCCATAAAGCGACTTGAGGCAATACGCAATCAGTGGCCATCAAGTGATGTAAATCATCCGGAAGAAGTTTTGAAGGCTTCTGCATATGCATGGTTGTCGGTGTAGATATTCAGCACACATT
>ENA-OQKR01000649-OQKR01000649.1-human-gut-metagenome-genome-assembly--contig:-NODE-649-length-13218-cov-2.572836_pt1 | contig 13218 bp, 13 predicted proteins | sample MGYA00242803_ERZ504806 | MGnify/ENA primary metagenome ERZ504806 (study PRJEB26092, sample SAMD00036399) | human gut metagenome | host: Homo sapiens | study: EMG produced TPA metagenomics assembly of...
CATGACAGCAAATGCATTCAGAGAAGATAAAGAAAAGTGTCTGGCAGCAGGAATGAATGCTCACTTGGCAAAGCCTATAAAAATTGAAAACATAAAGAGAATTTTGTGTGAATATTGTGTGTAGTGGCTGCAACTTCTCAAATCCGTATACCTGTTTTTCACGTTTTGTAGGATATTATAACGTAAATGTAAAACTGGCAGGTATTTCTGCTGAATAAGACAGCAAATATGAATTAAAAGGTCATGGCACGAACCATGGCTTTTCTTTTATCCCGATTTCCCCATATTGTCTACTATCCCCAATCTCCTCCACGCATTTTCGGTACATCTGATGAATTGCTATTTCTCTGACTTCTGGTATAGTCATGTAACTGAAAAGAGAACTTCAGAAGGGAGAAATGCAATATGCGAAAAAAATAGGATATCATATGGGAGCAAAGTAGATTATGGGAATCAGTGGAGAAATGGGTGATTAAGTATTTGAAAAAGAATCACTCAGAATATCGTGAACTCCAGGTAAAAGCACTGAGAATTGTGGACGAAAATCCAGCACTGCGGATACTGATATCTTCCTGCGGAAGAGCCGGAATCACATCAAGTTCATCAGGGGTGATTCCTTTATAACGTTCCCTTATCTTACTTTTTTGATCGGCGATTGAGCCGACTTTCTGCTCATTTTCGTTCATGACTTACCACCCTTTATTACTGTGTTGGATTTTTATTCTAAAAATAAACTCAAAAATGAGAATCTATGGTATAATCAGAAATAATCCAGCAGTTATGCTGACGCGATTATATCTGCCGGAATGGCAAAAAATATTATAAGAGAGAATGAGTATGAAAAAGATACATACTGCAGTTACTCTTATAATTATCTTCTTTATGGTAGCTGCATTATACATTTGCGGGAGATATGAGAATGTTCCAGACAGAATTTTTACAGGAAAAGTAAGTGCTCCGGAAGGTGAGTGGACGATTGATGCTTCCGACGGTGTTACGAAGGCGGAGGTCACTTTCAGTCTCTCAGATAGAGGAGAGCACGAGGAATGGGTGCTGCTTCTCAGATCCCATTGGAAAAATTATTATGTGCGTGTGGGCGATGAGACGATCTATCACAGGAACGGAAAAAGAGATGGATCGGTGCATTTGTTTGATATTCCATCAGGAAACAGTCTGACGATCAGCTTTATCGGTGGGACGAAAGATAATCTGAAAGGCATTGAGAGGTCGGGGATATTGATAGGAGACAAAACCAGTATGTACAGACAGATCATAAAGGATAACCTTTATGCGGTGCTTATCGGTGTACTGTCGCTTGTTCTTGGTGTGATGTGTATTGTCGCCTGTCTTTATATGAAAGCGGGAAAAACGGAGAAGATCTACCGTGCACTGCGGAATCTGGGAATCTGTATTTTGACCGAAGGAATCTGGGTGGTGACAGACTCGCAGATTTTGCTGTTAGTCACTCAGCACACCAGTATTATTGAGCAGATATCATTCTTGTCCTTTTTCACATTGCCGTTCCCTCTTCTGGAATTTATCAAAGAGATCATGCCGGGCAAACACGGGATGCTGTCCGTGATGCGTAAGCTGTTTGTTTTTAACTTAGTCCTTTATCTGTTAAATTATATCAGCGGATGTGATATGATGATCATAATACTTATCTGTGAACATCTGTTTATGACAGTAACACTTCTGCGCGTGATCTGGAATGGGGTCAATGAGAACAAAAAGCATAAAAATCTTAAATTGCAAAGAGTTATTAATGGATGTGTAGCATATTGCGTTTTCAGCATTATAGCACTCGTTTTATTTTATTATGGAAATGTAGTGAGCTATTCCTATATCTATTCGGTCGGTATTGCGATATTTATCGCATTTTTGATCAATGCAGCCTGTATCGTAATGTATGAGCAGGTTCAGGAGAATGCCAATGTCGAGATCTATGCAAGAATGGCCTATATGGATACGATGACCGGTCTTGGAAACAGAACGGCATTTCTGGAGGAGAACAAGAGTAATGCTGTTTTCCCGGGAATGATTTCCTACATAATGATGGATGCCAACAATCTGAAGAAGATAAATGACAGCCTGGGACATAATAAAGGTGATGAGCTTATTATCACAATCGCAAAGTGTATGAGAGCTGCCGTTGGACAGAATGGTCAGTGTTACAGAATCGGCGGTGATGAGTTCGTGATTATCCTGAAAAACAAGACAGTCGAAGAAACAGAAGAGATCATAAGGCAAGTCAGAGCGGAGATTGAATTTGCCGATGAACAAAGTGACATTCCTATCTCTGTTGCAATGGGATACGCCTGGACAGATGCAGAGGAAAAGAATCTGCCGGAGCTGATCCATTGTGCTGACGAGAAGATGTATAAAGACAAAAAGAGGATAAAAGAAAATACACCTTCTGCATAAATGATAGTTTGGAAATGATAGAAATGCGCAATATATGATTACGAGGTGACGTATGAAATTACTGGTGACCGGAAATATCGGATATATTACAACAGAATTTATCGAGGAGGCTTTCCCTGAGTGTCAGATCCTTCTTCTTGGAGAGACTGAACAAAAGTCAAATCGTAATAAGAGCTTATCGGTATACCCGATGCCGAAGACGGAGGAAGAATTCAAAGACATTTTCAAGACGTATGAATTTGAGGGAGTGATTTATTTTTCTAATTATCTTACATTTCATGGGACGATGGAGGGTGAGATTGAGACTTTACGCAAGCTATTACATTACTATAAGGGAAATCTGAATTCCAGGCTTCTGTATATTACAGGACCGGATAGTTTATATGAAGATACAACAGGAAAGACGCTGATGGTCCGCTCGGCAGAAGAGTTCTGCAGGCAATACGGCGAGCTGCATCAGATCGCTGTCAAGATTCTGCGTGTGCCGTATCTTTATTCCGGTACTTATGAGGAGGATTATTTTTTCAAGCTGTTCTCAACTGTGATCAATAGAAGCAGATTACATTTGAAGAAGCACCGGCACAGGAGATGCATTTTCTTGCTTTAAGTGATCTTGGGGAGTTATTATACAAGATTTTTGATAACTGGGGAGAGGGGAGCGCCTGTCTTCAGGTTCCGCAGGTATTTCATTTTACTTTTCAACAGTTCGGGGAGAGACTGGCACAGATGTTTCCGGCTGCAAACATTACCTATTTGTCAGATGTGCTGATCCGGGATGGGATATCTGATGACCACGTTCTGAGAAATGAATACGGCTGGTTTCCGAAGATTTCTCTTTTGGAGGATCTCACAGAAATTTATGAGGATTATTGTGAGAAAACGAACCATAAGACACGGAAGATCGATGTAGTAAAAACTTTTTTGAAAGTACATGATAAAATCGTGAAAATCGCGGAATTGCTGCTCACATTTTTGTTTTTGAAGCACTGAACCGGGTGGCGGGAAATCAGGTGCAGTTTCAGATGATCGATCTGAGGCTTGTTTACATCGTGCTGTTCAGCAGTCTGTACGGCATTAATTACGGGCTTGCTGCAGCGGGCTGGAACACTTTCCTTGCTGGCAGCATATACGAAAACCGGGATCGGCTGGACGACACTTTTCTACGAACCTTCGAACTGGATTCCGTTTATCTTCTATTTTGCAGTCGGCGCGATCTGTGGTTACATCGACTGAAAAACAGAGATAATATTCAATTCATGAAAGAGGAGAATAAACTGATCCTGGATAAATTTCTGTTTATGAGAGAAATGTATCAGGAGACGCTTTCTGATAAACGGCAGTACAAGAAGCAGATTCTGGGAAGCCGTGACAGCTTTGGTAAGATTTTTGATATTACGAAAAAACTGGATATCATTCTTCCGCAGGAGCTTTTTATTGAAACTCTGCATGTGATGGAATCAGTTCTTGAGAATCATACATTTGCGATTTATTCAGTTGGAAAGAATCAGAGCTATGGACGTCTTGAGATCGCATCCCAGGGAATGACAGATGTGTTGAAAAAATCCATTTGTCTGGATGATTATCTGGAAGCGAAAGAGACGATTGTGTCCGGAAAGGTGTGGGTAAACCGGAATTTCCTGGACGGCTATCCGATGTATATGAACGGGATTCACAAGGATGGAGAGCTCGTGATGCTGATTTTCATTCAGGAAGTGGGAAATGAACAGCTTTCCCTCTATTATCTGAATCTGTTCCAGATTCTCTGCGGTCTGGTAGAAACAGCACTTTTGCGCGCACTGGAATATCAGGAGGCAATCAAGAACAGGCAGTACGTGCAGGGTACACGTATATTGAAGCAGGAGTATTTTGAAGAACGGCTGTATTCCTTCCATTCTATGAGGGAGGAGAATCGGGCATCCTATGTGCTTTTGAAGCTGGAGTATCCGAAGATGACACTGGAAGAGGCAGACACAGCGCTACAGGCTTCGGTTCGTGAAAATGATGTCAGGGGGATTTCTGAAAAAGGAGAGCTCTTCCTCATTCTTTCACAGACGGACAGAAGTTCCTTGCCGATTATTCTTGCAAGACTGGAAAATGACGGCTTCGTCTGTCATGAGATCGATACCGTGGAGAATGCAAATACAGGAGAAAAATTATGATTCAGACAGTGCTTGGAGTATTCCTGATCCTGTTACATATTGTCTGCTGTGTGCTGGTCTGGCTGGGGATAAAGACACATCTGCTGAAGGTGAAAAAATATCTGATGGCACTTGTGATCTTCGTTCCTTTCTGGGGAACAGTGTGCGTGCTGCTTTTGCATTTGCAAATGCTGACCAGAAGAGACAATGGGATAGAACCGGGAGTGGAAAAGCTTCGTGTAAATGAAGAGATTTATAAAAGTATTTTTCAGGCAGTTTCGGATACGGACAAAAAGATCGTTCCGTTAGAGGAAGCACTTTTGATTAACGAACCGAGAGTGCGCCGTGAACTGATCATGGATGTGTTAAATGATGATCCGGAAGAATATATGGATCTTCTGAAACAGGCCCGCATGAATGAAGATGTAGAGGTTGTCCATTATGCGATCACAGCCATGGTTGAACTTTCCAAGGAATATGATTTTCGTTTGCAGAAGATGGAGAAGCTGTATGCGGCATCACCGGACGATCCGGAGATTCTGGAGCAGTACTGTGATTTTATGGAAGAGTATCTGAATCAGGGGATTCTGGAAGCCCAGATGGAGAGAGAACAGAGGGAACGTTATATCCGTCTTTTAAGACAAAAGCTGAAGGTGAAAACGACGCTCTCCACATGTGTGCGTCTGTTCCAAAATCTGATGAAAACAGGAGATTATGTTCAGGCGGAAGAGATTCTAGGGCTGATGGATCAGAAATGGCATCGGAAAGAGGAGTTCTGGATTTTGAAGATCCGGTATCTGGCAGAACGAAAAAAGGGAGCGGAGTTGCAGCAGTGTTTAAGACAGATGAAAGAGGAGCAGATCTATCTGTCGTCTAAGAGTAAGGAGGTATTGGCTTTTTGGCTGGATTAAAATCATTGAAAACATTTCCGTTTAAAAGTATGCTGGTGATCTTGGGTGTATTTCTGATGATCGCGGGCGTCCTTTTTGCTGAACGAAGTGGAATTCAATATACTGAAAAAAACAGAAAAGTCGCATATCTCAGTCAGGAAGAAGTGGTTACGGAACAGATGGCTGCGAAATCACTGCCGAAGACTTGTCTGGTACTTCGTAACAGTGAAGATGAGGCGAGTGTGGCTGCATGGGAGCAGTTTCAACAAATTTTTAAAGATATGAAGGTTGGAACAGATGTGGTAGACCTGCAGAGTGCATCATCTATTCCAGATTATCATGCTTATGAAACGGTTGTTGTATTACTGAGTGATGTAAGTCCGTTGAAAGAGAATCTTATGGAACTGTGTGATTGGGTGTCAGAGGGTGGGAATGTACTTTTTGCCCTGACACTTCAGAAAACAGCGTATTCATCAGTGATTGAGCAGAAGCTTGGAATCATTTCTTCCGGATATGACAATACACTTGTAGACAGTATTTATTTTGAACCGGAATTTATGCTTGGCGGAGGACAGGCTTATACGATCACAGATCCGTATGATGCTGCCTGGGCGGTCGAGTTGAGCGAAAAAGCACAGGTATATGCGAGAATCAGAGATGAAAAGGGAGCGCCACTGATCTGGGAAAACCAATATGGAAAAGGGAAGTTTGTAGTAGACAACTTTGGACTGTATGAGAAAGCGGTGCGTGGATTCTATGCGGCTTCCTACAGTCTCCTTACTGATGTGGGGGTTTATCCGGTGATCAATGGATCAGCATTTTATCTGGATGACTTTCCATCACCGGTTCCGGAGGGAGATGCTACTTATGTGAAGCGGGACTATGGAATGAGCATTAGTGATTTCTATATGGATGTGTGGTGGCCGGATATGCAGGAGCTTGCATCCGATCACAACATTCGCTATACCGGTGTGATTATTGAAAATTATGAGGATGCGACGGATGGAACGATTAAGAAACAGAAGGATACCAGACGTTTTCAGTATTTTGGAAATATGCTGCTTCATCAAGGTGGAGAACTCGGGTATCATGGATACAATCATCAGCCGTTGAGTCTTTCAAATGTGGATTATGGTGACGTGCTTCCGTATGATACATGGAAAAATGAGGCGGCCATGAAAAAGGCTGTAAAAGAATTGATCCATTTTGGAGAGGATACATTTCCCAGTGTATCAATGTCAGTCTATGTACCGCCGTCCAATGTATTGTCAGCAGAAGGAAGAGAGATGCTCGCGAAAGATTTCCCGGAGATCCGGACGATCGCCAGTAATTATTTCACCGGTGAGTTTGCGTATGTGCAGGAATTTGAAGTTGCAAAGGATGGGATTGTAGAACAGCCGCGTATCATCTCCGGTGCAATTATCGATGATTATATGAAGATGGCGGCACTGTCGGAATTAAATATGCATTTTGTGAACAGTCATTTTATTCATCCGGATGATCTTCTGGACGAAGACCGCGGTGCAGCGCTTGGCTGGGAAAAGATGAAGAGCAACCTCGCTGAATATATGGACTGGCTGGTGGATTCGGCACCGTCCTTGAGACAACTCACCGGTTCAGAACTATCCGGTGCGATCCAGCGTTATGGAGCGGTTACATTTACAAAGACAGTGACAGAGCAGTCTATAGAATTGAAGCTTAAAAACTTCTATGATGAAGCATATTTTATGGTGAGGATCAATGAAGGAACACCAGGTGAAGTTTCGGGAGGAAAACTTACACATCTGACAGGAAATCTCTATCTGCTTCAGGCAAAGGAACCAACAGTAACTATTGAGAAATTAGAAGATTGAAATACAAAGCGGTAACACGCGACAGATAAGGAGTTAATTGTGAGAATCTGTCTCATATTGGAGGGGTGTTATCCCTACATATTTGGAGGTGTATCCACCTGGATGCACCAGTATATCAATGAAATGAAAGAGCATGAGTTTGTTCTGTGGGTGATTGGGGCAAATGCGAAGGATAAAGGGAAATTTGTCTACGAGCTTCCGAAAAATGTTGTAGAAGTTCACGAGGTCTTTCTGGATGACGCCTTGCGGCTGAAGGATTCAGGAAAAATGCTTCATGCCTTTACAGAGGAAGAGACGAACAGCCTGAAAGAGCTGATGCTGTGTAGACGCCCGAATTGGGAAATCTTGTTTCGGCTCTATCATGACCAGAAGCTGAATCCTATGTCTTTTTTAAGAAGTGAGAAATTCCTGAATATATTGACGGAGTGCTGTATAAAAGATTATCCATATACTCCGTTTGCGGATGCATTTCACACAATGCGTTCTATGCTGCTTCCGGTCCTTTATCTAATGGGAAGTGAAGTGCCCAAGGCAGATGTCTATCATGCAATCTGTACAGGATATGGCGGACTTCTTGCATGCCTAGGCGGGTATGTTTATAAGAAGAAAGTGCTGCTGACAGAGCATGGAATATACACAAGAGAGCGTGAAGAAGAGATCATTCGTGCAAAATGGGTACAGCCAGCATTTAAAAAGCAGTGGATTTCTTTCTTCTATATGCTGTCGGATATTATTTATACGAGAGCGTTTCTAGTCTCAGCATTATTTACCAATGCCATGCATGCACAGATCCAGATGGGATGTGACAAGGAGAAATGTCGTGTCGTTGAGAACGGAATCAACTATGAAAGGCTTTCCCCTATTCCATTGAAAGAGGAAGACGGATGGGTTGACATCGGTGCGATCGTGCGTCTGGCACCGATCAAGGATATCAAGACGATGATCTATGCGTTTTATGAGCTTTGCACGACAAGAGAACATGTGCGTCTCCACAGTTATGGGAGGCGTCGATGATGAGGAGTATGCGCAGGAGTGTTATGCGCTGGTCGATCAGCTTCATCTGGAAAATGTGATCTTTACAGGACGAGTGGATATCATCTCTTATATGGAGAAGCTGGATTTTACAATTTTGACGAGTATATCGGAAGGACAGCCGCTGTCTGTTTTAGAATCATTTGCTGCAAGGCGGCCTTGTGTGACTACAGATGTAGGATGCTGCAGGGAGCTTCTGAATGGTAATGAGGAGGATCGATACGGAACAGCAGGATATTGTGTTCCACCGATGTATCGAGAGGGGCTCGCGCAGGCAATGGATCAGATGTGCGCTTCCAGAGCTCGGAGACTCCGCATGGGGGAGAATGCACAGAAACGAGTGAAAGCATATTATCGAAAAGAAGAAATGATTGAAAAGTACCGGAAGATGTATCAGGAGGTGGAAGAGGCAGATGGCCGGAATCGGATTTGAGTTAAAAAAATTATTCCAGAAGCGCGGACTTGCAGCGACGGCAAAAGCGTATGGGTATGCAGGAGTGATCTGTACAGGTCCGATGCTGCTCGGTATCGTGCTGTTGGTAGGAATCGCTTTTATCTGCGATCATACCGGTGCGACGAGACATAACCGGGAACTTCTGAACTGTATGATTACTTACACACTTCTCGCTTCGTTGACCGTGACCAGTTTCTTCTCTATGGTCGTGACGAGATATATTGCGGATATGCTGTATGAAGAACGCCACGAGGCGGTGCTTTCTTCTTTCTGGGGTTCAACAGCGATCCTGCTTGTAGTCGGCGGAATCATGTATGGGATTTTTCTTCTGTTTTCAGGAATCAATCTGATCGATCAGTTTTTGTGCCTGGAGTTTTTCGGAGAATTGATCGTCACCTGGAATGCGATGAGTTATCTGACAGCGATCAAGGATTACAAAGGGATTCTTATTTCATTTATTACAGCGGTAGCGGTATCATTGTTGGTCGGATTCCTATTGATCCTGATTGGGATTCCACATGTAGAGGCGTTGATGATCGCAGTTACGATCGGTTATGGAATCATGCTGCTTTGGGATGTGACGCTGTTGTACCGTTATTTTCCGCAGAGAGAGATCAGTGCATTTTTCTTTTTACGCTGGGTGGATCAGTTCCTTCCGCTTGCGTTTACAGGCTTGTTCACGAACATCGGACTATTTGCACATCTTGTTATCATGTGGTGCGGACCGATCCGTGTACATGTTCAGGGATTATTTTATGGTGCACCGTATCATGATGTACCTGCGATGATCGCCTATTTGACGATTCTTATTACAACCGTTAATTTCGTTGTATCTGTGGAAGTGAATTTCTATCCGAAATATCGGAATTATTATAGTTTGTTTAATGACAAGGGAGAAATCAAGGATATCCTGCAGGCGGGAAATGAGATGAGAAAGGTTTTAAACATGGAGCTGAAATATACGGCGTTAAAGCAGCTACTTACAACGGCACTGGCGATTTCGATCGGACAGCTGCTTCTGACATATCTTCCGCTTGGATTTAATGATCTTATGGAAGGATATTTTAGGACACTCTGTGTCGGCTATGGACTCTATGCAATTGCTAACACAATGATGTTGATCTTACTTTATTTTACAGATTACAAGGGAGCATTATTTGCAACAGGAATGTTCGCCGCGTGTACGACGACATTTACCTGTGTGTCTTTATTCTTCCCACAGGTGTATTATGGGTTTGGATTTTTACTGGGAAGTGCAGTGTTCTTTTTGATCTGTACACTGCGTCTTGGATATTTTATAAAAAAACTTCCGTATTATATTTTGAGCGTACAGCCGATTGTGGCAGAGGATAAAACAGGTTTCTTCACACGGCTTGGATGCTTTTTGGAAGAGAAAATAGAGAGGGGAGATAAGCTTGAAAAAATATAAATTACTTGCGTTGGGATGTGCCCTTTTATTAGGAATGTCCTGTTGCCTGACGGGATGTACCACCCCGGAGAAAACAGGGGATACTTCAAAGAAACAGACAGAACAACAGGAAGAGATAAAAAAGGCAGAGACACAGGATATCAACGACGTTCACCTCAGGGATAAGGATAGTCTCTATGAAAATGATGACGAGACAAGTGTTGTGACGATGTATCTCACCGTTTCCCGTGGAAATTCTTCAGAGGGAACGGCTCATACCTGGAAGGAGATTAACAGTTATTCGGCCTATGATTATGACAAGATGGGAGTAGAACGTTACCAGACAGCGGCGCTTCTTCAGGTTGGTGATGAGTCAGGTCCGCAGAGCGGGGAGGTTGGATATGGTGAAAATGTGCCGAATGCTACCGTGCAGATCAGAGGACAGACATCGAGCCGTAATTCGCAGAAAAACTATAAGATTGAGCTGAAGAAGAATAAGGGAACCTGGCGTGGACAGCGCACGATCAATCTGAATAAACATCAGACAGAGGGAATGCGTTTCCGTAATAAGCTGTCCTACGATCTTCTGAAAGGGATACCGCAGCTGATGTCACTTAGAACCCAGTTTGTACATTTATATGTAAGAGATCTTACCGAGGGGGACAGCTCAGAATTCCAGGACTATGGATTGTACACACAGGTGGAACAGCTCAACAAGACAGGAATGAAGAATCATGGAATGGATTCGAAGGGACAGTTGTACAAAATTAATTCGTTTGAGTTTTTCCGTTATGAAGATGTGATAAAAAAAGAAGACGATCCGACCTATGACCAGAAAGCCTTTGAAAAGCTCCTGGAGATCAAAGGAGATTCAGATCATACGAAACTGATTCAAATGCTGACAGATCTGAATGATACTTCTCAACCGATTGAGGATATTCTGGATCAATATTTTGACAGAGAAAATCTGACGTACTGGATGGCGTATCAGATACTGACCGGAAATGTAGATACACAGAATCGTAATACATATTATATAGTCCACAGAATTCGGACACATGGTATCTGATCGCGTGGGATAATGACGGCTCTTTCATGAGAACCGAATACAACATTCAGAATCGTTTCGATCAGGGAAGTTGGGAATGTGGAGTCAGTAATTACTGGGGAAATGTTCTCTTTCAAAGATGTCTGCAGTCGGAGGATTTCCGTGAGGAACTTGATGCGGCGATTCAGGATCTGAGATCCTATCTCAGTGTGGATCGGATCAGTAGTATGATAGAGGAATATCGTACAGTTACTCAGAAGTATTTTAAATCAGATGCCGGACCAGATGTATGCACCGTTGACTGAAGCGAAGTATGAAACAATTTGCATCGGCAATCCCTTCAGAGGTAGAACAAAATTATGAACTTTATAAGGAGAGCCTGGAAAAGCCAATGCCGTTTTATATTGGAAAACCGGTGATCGAGGGAAATATTTTGAAGTTCAACTGGGACGCATCGTATGACTTTGATGCAGAGACGATCACTTATACAGTTGAACTGGCAAAAGATTATAAGTTTAATAAGATTGTATTTCGTAAGGATAATATTCAAATTCCGGAAGCGGAGACTACAGTTCCGGCAGATGGTCAGTATTTTGTGCGTATCCGTGCGACAAATACATCTGGACAGACGCAGGATGCTTTTGATTATTATGTAACAGATGATGGAAAGAATTATGGTATGAAATGTTTCTACATTACAGGCGGACAAAATGTTGAGGAAGATATTTATGAGGAATGATTTATCAAAAGAACGCTTCCGTAATGAATGGAAATATCTGATCAGTACCAGTGAAAAAGAACTGCTGGAGCTGAGGATGAAGCATTTGCTGAAAAAGGATCCAAATGCAAAGGGAAATGGTTATATGATCCGCAGCCTTTATTTTGAAGATTATTTCAACAACGCTTATGCGGAAAAGGAATCGGGTGTCCTGATGCGAAAAAAATATCGAATCCGTATTTATGATTGTAGTGACCGTTCGATTAAGTTGGAGCGGAAGAAGAAATTCGGAAGTTATATTTATAAAGAAAGTGCTCCGCTGACAAAGGAAGAATTCTATAAGATCCTCGATGGGGATTATCAATTTTTATTAAGAAGTCCATATCCGTTGTGCAGAGAATTTTATGTGGAATGCGTCAGCAATCTCATGCGTCCACGTACGATCGTTGACTATGATCGTGTACCGTGGATCATGGATGAGGGGACAGTCAGGATTACATTTGACAGTGATGTGAGGGCAGCGGTTGGAAGTTATGACATCTTTGATCCGTCCCTTCCGACACTTCCGGTGCTTGAACCGGGGAAACTGGTTATGGAAGTGAAATTCACAGAGATGCTTCCACAGATCGTGCGTGACTTGCTTCCACCAAATGCACAGGAATTCACAGCAGTATCAAAATATGTACTCTGTTATGAAAAATCGCAGTATTTGCATGGATTTGAATATTGGAATGAAACACAGGAGAGAAAACTATTATGAGTATACAAGATATGATTAAGAAGTCGGTGCTGGAATCCGGCGTATTTGACAGCTTTAATGCACCGAAGATGGCAATTTCGCTGATCATGGCGTTGCTTCTCGGAGCAGTGATCTATATGGTTTACAGCAAGTTTTATGTAGGGGTGATCTTCTCTCGGAGCTTTGCAGTTACGTTGGTCGGCATGACACTTCTCACTTGCATGGTTACTCTGGCAATCAGTACGAATATCGTGATTTCCCTTGGTATGGTCGGTGCATTGTCTATCGTACGTTTCCGTACGGCGGTGAAGGATCCGATGGATCTGCTCTATCTTTTCTGGGCGATCACGACAGGTATCACGACTGGAGCGGGAATGTATCCGTTGGCACTGATTGCAGCAGCGGTTATGATCATTATGATTTATCTGTTTTATCATTAAGCTAGCAGAAAGGCAGAATCTATATCGCTGTGATCCATTATCAGGGGGATGAAGCCGGTGATGAGATCGATCCG
>ENA-OQKR01000651-OQKR01000651.1-human-gut-metagenome-genome-assembly--contig:-NODE-651-length-13201-cov-2.330350_pt1 | contig 13201 bp, 14 predicted proteins | sample MGYA00242803_ERZ504806 | MGnify/ENA primary metagenome ERZ504806 (study PRJEB26092, sample SAMD00036399) | human gut metagenome | host: Homo sapiens | study: EMG produced TPA metagenomics assembly of...
AGATTGAAGTAAATGTTATGCCGGGAAAAGGAGCGGTTCAGGTGACAGGATCCCTTGGAAATGTCATGAAAGAGTCTGCACAGGCGGCGATCAGTTATATCAGAAGCCAGAGTAGAAAATATAAGATTAAACAGGATTTCTTTGAAAAACATGATATACATATTCATATTCCAGAAGGAGCTGTGCCAAAAGACGGACCATCTGCTGGAATTACGATGACAACAGCCATTTTGTCAGCGATCACAGGTAATAAAGTCTGTGGAAATCTGGCAATGACAGGGGAAGTTACGATCCGCGGAGATGTTCTTATGATCGGTGGATTAAAAGAAAAGCTTCTCGCAGCAAAACGGCTTGGAATTACAAAAGTACTTGTTCCAAAATCAAATGAAAAAGATGTCAAAGAGTTTGAAGAGGAAGTTGTCGAAGGACTTGAGATCGTTTATGTAAAAACTATGACACAGGTGATCAAAGAAGCATTTGTACATTAGATCGAAGGAAATAGAAACTGGAGGCAGTGATGAATTACGAAGAAGCAATGAATTTTATACAAAATACGAATAAATTTGGAAGTGTTTTAGGACTTGATAATATCAAAGAATTATTAGAAAGACTTGGAAATCCACAGGATCAGCTTAAAGTGGTTCATATTGCCGGAACCAATGGAAAAGGATCAACACTTGCATTTCTTGCAGGAATCTTCAGAGAAAGTGGATATCGTGCGGGGAGGTATGTCTCCCCGGCATCTTTTTGCTACGAAGAGAGATTTCGCATCAATGAAGAGAACATTTCGAAAGAAGATTTGTGCTTTTATATGGAAAAAATAAAGAAAATTTCAGAAGAGATGGTAAGAGACGGGATGTCACATCCGACAATGTTTGAGATTGAAACGGCACTCAGTTTTCTTTATTTTCTCGATAAAAAAGTGGATGTTGTGTTATTGGAAACAGGAATGGGTGGCAGACTTGATGCAACGAACGTAGTTAAGAAACCGATCGCGGTGATCATTGCATCGATCGGAATGGACCATATGCAGTTTCTTGGAGACACGATAGAAAAGATCGCAGCAGAAAAAGCAGGGATCATAAAAGAAGGATGTCCAGTTATTTCATATAACAATCAAGAATCCGTAAACGAAGTGATCAAGGAAAAAGCAAAAGAGATGCACTGCAAGGTTACTTTTGTAAATTCGGAAGGGATTCGTGTGTTAAGTGAATCTTTAAATGGGGAGAGCTTTTCTTATCGCTCATCTGATGGAAGATGGTATGAAAAGATAGAAATCCCGCTTCTTGGAAGACATCAGATCAATAATGCTGCCTTGGCATTAGAAGCATTGAATACGATAAGAAATTATTATTGTATCAGTGAATTTCAGACAGAAGATGGATTACGCAAAACAATCTGGAGAGGCAGGATCGAGATCTTAGAAAAGGACCCACTGGTCATTTGTGACGGAGCACATAATCCGGATGGAGCGAAAAGTCTGTTAAATTTTTTACAAAATAATTTTACAAATTAGACGATTAATCTATATAATGGGAGTGTTATCAGACAAAGACTATGAACAGATGATACAGATCCTTAACGCCGATGGCAGCAAAAGTTTATACAGTAGCACCAGATAATGCGAGGGCCTTAATCAAGCAAGGATACTTGCAGAATGTGTAAGAAAATATCATCATGATGTAGAAGAAAGACAGAGACTGAAAGAGTGTCTTGAAGAGGTAAAACAACAAGCAGATAAAGAAGACGTGATCATAATCTGTGGTACATTATCATTTCAGAATGAATTAAAATAGAGGATAGAAACAGTGGAAAGATTCCAAAAGATCGTATGGCATGAGAAATACAAGGAGACATACGAGAGACTACAACAATTAGAAATAGATCGAAAGTTTTGCGGTCATGATATAGAACATTTTTTGTCGGTGGCAAGAATCAGTTATCTGATGATCCTTGAAAAAAGACTTCCTGTGTCCAAAGATATCATTTATGCGACTGCATTGCTTCATGATCTTGGGAGAGCTGATCAGTATGAAAAGGGAATTTCTCACGAGGAAGCGGGAGCGATTCTTGCCGAGGAGATCTTAACGGACTGTGGATATACCAGAGAAGAGAGAAAGTTTATGACAGATACGATCTTAAGGCATAGAGATATGAAAGAAGAAAGCGAAAGTTTTGCATCAATCTTTTATCGTGCAGATAAACTTTCAAGAGATTGCATCCACTGCAAAGCAAGACAGGAATGTTATTGGCCGGAAGAAAAGAAAAACAACAAGTATATATACTAGGAGAGATGCTATGATTATTGGAAATAAGACATTTGATACGAAACATCATGGATACATCATGGGAATTTTGAATGTGACACCAGATTCATTTTCAGATGGAGGAAAATATGATCATTTAGATGCGGCACTAAAGCATGCTGATGAGATGATCAGAGATGGAGCAGCGATCATTGATGTTGGAGGAGAATCTACAAGACCTGGATACACGTTGATCTCTGATGAAGAAGAGATCGCAAGAGTCACACCTGTGATCGAAGCATTAAAAAAGGAATTTGATGTGCCAGTATCCCTAGATACTTATAAATCAGGAGTTGCAAAAGCAGGAATCGAGGCTGGAGCAGATCTGATCAATGACATCTGGGGGCTTAAGTGGGATGGAACTATGGCTGCAGTTTTAGCAGAAACAGGAGTTGCTTCTTGCTTGATGCATAACCGTAAGGATACAGATTATAAGGATTATTTAAATGATGTGGTAGCAGATTTAGATGAGACGATGAAGATGGCAAAGGAAGCTGGAATCAAGAAAGAAACGATCATGCTGGATCCAGGAATTGGATTTGCCAAGGATCTTGATCAGAATTTAGAGCTTATGAACCATCTGGAGTTATTAAATCAGTGGGATGTACCAGTTCTTCTTGGAACATCTAGAAAATCCATGATCGGTTTAACGCTGGATCTTCCATCAGATCAGAGAGTAGAAGGAACTGTGGCAACAACGGTCAGTGGATATATGAAAGGATGCAGATTTTTCAGGGTTCACGATGTTAAAGAAAATATGCGTGCGATGAAGATGATAGAAGCAATTTGTGCAAAATAGGGAGAACAGAGGATGGATCAGATTACAATCAAAGATTTGGAAGTTTATGCAAATCATGGTTTGTATAAAGAAGAGAAAGCACTTGGGCAAAAATTTCTGGTATCTGCAATTTTATCGCTTGATACGAAACTTGCAGGTGTCAGTGATCAGATGGATTATTCCGTTGATTATGGTAAAGTATGTCATAGGATCAAAGAGATCCTTACAGAAAATGACTTTAACCTGATCGAATGTGTGGCTGAAACAGTGGCGAAGAAATTATTACTTGAGTTTTCATTGATCAGAAAACTAGAGATTGAAGTAAAAAACCATGGGCGCCGATCGGATTGCCACTCGACTATGTTTCAGTGAAGATTAAAAGAGGATGGCACAGAGCGTATCTTGGAGTAGGATCAAATATGGGAGATCGTATGGAATACATTAATCAGGCAATCAATGCGATCGAGGTACAGGATGATACAAGAGTTGTTCATGTTTCCAGTCTGATCGAGACCAAGCCATATGGCGGTGTGGTACAGGATGATTTTTTGAATGGATGTATTGCTATTGACACATTAAAAGAGCCAGAAGAACTGTTGGACTTTCTGATGGATGTTGAAGCACAGGCGGGAAGAGTCAGAACAATTCATTGGGGACCAAGAACATTAGATCTTGATATCCTGATGTATGATGATCTGGTGATGAATGAGAGAAGACTGACGATTCCACATAAAGAGATGCACAAGAGATTATTTGTATTAGAACCATTAGAAGAAATCGCCCCATATCTGATGCATCCGCTTCTTGGACAGACGATCACGCAATTAAAAGAAAAGATAAAAGAGGAACAGTAACTTATGAGAGATTTGACGGAGATAAGGCAGCAGATCGATCAGATCGATCAGAAAATGCTTGCATTATTTAAAGAAAGAATGGGATGTTCTGCAGAAGTTGCAGAGTATAAAAGAGGAACAGGGAAGGCAATTTATGATCCTGTTCGTGAAAGACAGAAAATTGATGCCTTGACAAAAGACGAAGATGAACTTATCATTAAAAAGTCTGTCGAAGAGATGTTTCTTCAGATGATGAGTATCAGCCGAAGATATCAGTATAGTCTGTTATCACAAGAAGATGCTTATATTGATCAGACATTTGAAGAAGTGGAAGCACTGGATATCAATGAAGATACCAAAGTTGTATATCAGGGAATTCCAGGGGCATATCAGGAACAGGCAATGGTACAGTATTTTGGAGAGGATGTCAAGAATTTTTCTGTACCAGAATTTAAAGATGTTGTAAAGACTCTAGATCGAGGAGAAGCTGATTATGGAGTATTGCCAATAGAGAATACTTCAGCAGGAACAGTCAGTGGAATTTATGATATGATCCTTGACTATGACATTTGCGTCGTGGGAGAAGAATCTGTAGATGTAAGGCATGTATTGGCTGCAATTCCTGGAACGAGCTTAGATAAGATTGAAAAAGTATATTCTCATCCACAAGGATTGATGCAGTGTAAAGGATTCTTGGATGAACATCCAGACTGGGATCAGGTAAAAGTTGCAAATACAGCGATCAGCGCAAAGAAAGTAGCAGATGATAATAAGCCTGTGAAAGCTGCAATCTGCAGTGAACGTGCTGCAAAGATGTATGGACTTGAGATTTTGAAACGTGAGGTGAATGATGAAGGAAATAATACAACAAGATTTGTGATCATGTCAAAGAAGAAGCAGTACAGAAAAGATGCGGGCAAAGTCAGCATCAGTTTTAGCGTGCCACATGAATCAGGATCTTTATACAATATTCTGACGCATTTCATGTTTAACAATGTCAGTATGAGTAACATTGAATCCAGACCACTTCCAGGAAGAAAGTGGGAATACGGATTTTATGTGGATGTGATCGGGAATCTGGATGATCCTGCGATCCGTAATTCCCTTGCAGGAATTAAAGAAGAAACCAAAGATTTCAAAATCTTAGGGAATTTTTAAGAGAGAATGAAAAAGAGAGAAAAAGGAAAAATAACTGGGGAAATACAAACGAATGGAAGGTAAGGTAAAATGACACAGACAAATGGTGAAACGAAATTACAAAAATTTCACAGCGTCATGCAAAAAGTTCTGAAATATGGAATTGTTTTAGCATTGATCGCATTTATCGTATTGGTTTTGATGAACAAAGACCAGTTTTCCGAAAAAGTTGCAAAAGGAACACCAGAACATAAGCTGACGAAGATTGAAGTGACAGATGGTGATAAGGTTGTTCAGAAATTTAAAGCAGTTTCACATACGATGGAACGGTTGGATATCATGATCGACCGAAACGAACAGACAGGAAGAGCTGGAAGTATTGATCTGAATGTAAAAGACAGTAAAGGAAAATCTATTTTCCACATTACTCCAACACTGTTAGAGGTTGACGGACTGACAGATATGAAAGCAACGATGCGTCGTACTTTGCGTAATGAAAATAAATGGTACAAAGTAGTCGTGAATCAGAAGTTGAATAAAGGGGAAACTTATACGATCGAGATAACAGGAAAGGGTATTAAGGCCGAACGCCCATTATATCTGTATACATCAAGCAATATGGGGAAAATCTATCAGTCAGCTAAATTAAATGGTGTAACACAGAAGAATTTTCATGTTAGAACCAGAGTGTGGACGACACAGATTGATGTATCAGCAGTTGTTTTAACAGTAGCGATCACACTTGCTTTGATCATTTTAATTCTTACACCATTAAAGATTCCAGAAAAATGGAATAAGAGATTCACATGGGCATTATTTATCGTCAATCCATGGGTCGCATTTTATATGGTAGAAAAAGTATTCTATAATCCGATCAGTGTGATGAATAAATTGGCATTTGGAATGAACATCCTATGGTACTATATATTGTTCTTCATTTTATTACTGATCTTTAACCGTGTGAAATGGGCGTTGCTCGTTGGAGATGTATTTTTATATGCAGCTGCGATCGGAAACTATTTTGTATTAGCATTCCGTGGAACACCGATCACGCCGGCAGATATTTATGCACTTGGAACAGCAATGGACGTTGCAGATCATTATGTATTAAGTTATGATAAACCAGCAATCGTTGCGACGGTTGTATTATTGGGATTATGTGTGTTTGCATGTAAACTCGATACATATAAGATCTTCCATTGGAAGAAACGTCTAGTTGCATTACTGATCACAGCAATCGTAACAGTAGGAAGTTCTTTCTTCTTGACAAGAGTAGACTTTTTGTCAAAGAAAGGTGTTGCTGTAAACTTCTGGCAACAGAAGAAAGGATACTTAAAAAATGGATATATTTTAAGCTTTTTAATGAATATTCAGTATACGATCGTTTCCCAGCCAGATGGATATAGTCCAGAAGCGGTAGATAAGATCGCAGATAAGTATCAGGTAACACAGGGAACCAATAAGAAATTAAAACAGAAACCAAATGTTGTCGTGATCATGAATGAAACATTCTCAGATCTGAATGTAGTAAATAAGATCAAGACAAACAAAGAGGTTATGCCATTTATCAATAGTTTAAGTGAAAATACGATCAAAGGACATATGCTGGTATCTGTTTTTGGTGGAGGAACAAGTAATTCAGAGTATGAGTTCTTAACAGGAAACTCTGTATCATCTCTTCCATTAAACGGAAATGCATATACACAGTTTGTAAAACATAAGGTGCCAAGTCTGGCATCTCAGTTAAAACAGCAGGGATATGATACACTGGCATTCCATCCATACAAAGCACACGGATGGAACCGAGATACGGTATATCCGCTAATTGGTATTTGATAATTTCTTAGATGAGACATCTATGAATCAAATGGAGAGAAATTCAGAGGATGGTATAGTGATGCAGAAGATTACAATAAGATCATAGATATCTTTAATAGAAAAAAGCGGGACAGCCATTATTCTTATTCAATGTAACGATCCAGAACCATGGTGGATATCTGATCGCAGACAAGAACTTTAAGGAAGAGATCAAGATCAAAGATGAGAAGGCAACAGATACAGCAAACCGTTATTTATCACTGATCCATGAATCAGATCGAGCATTCGAGAAGATCATCAACTACTTTAAGAATCAGAAAGAGCCAACGATCGTTGTAATGTTTGGAGATCATCAGCCAAAACTTGAGGATTCTTTCTATGAGCTGTTATATGGAAAATCTCTAAACAGCTTAAGTTTAAAAGAACTGCAGAAGAAATATACAGTTCCATTTATCATCTGGGCAAATTATGATATTGATGCAAAGAGCGATGTGGAAAATGTCAGTGCAAACTATTTATCAAGCCTGATGTTACAGCAGACAAACTTAAAGATGTCAAGATACAATGAGTTCTTATTAAATATGAGAAATGAAGTCCCAGCATTAAATGCCAATGGATATGTTGATAAAGATGGAAAGAACCATGAGTTGTCTGAGAATAATGAATATACAAAACTGATCACACAGTATCAGTATCTACAGTATAACAGTCTGATGGATAAGAAACATGTAAGTACAGACCTGTTTAGTGTAAAAGATGGAAAATAAATCAAAGCTTTGGACACTCTGCCTTGACAGAGTGACCCAAAACGATATAGAATGAAACGTGTTGTCATGTTGTTAAATATAACAGCATTATAAATAATATAAGAAAAAGTCAAAGTAATTGATTTTATTAGGAGGATACACATATGGTAAAAGCAGTCGTTGGAGCCAATTGGGGAGACGAAGGAAAAGGTAAGATTACAGACATGTTGGGTGAAACATCCGATATTATCGTTCGTTTTCAGGGAGGAGCAAATGCAGGTCATACGATCATTAATGACTATGGTAAGTTTGCATTGCATACATTACCATCTGGGGTATTCTACAACCATACAACTAGTGTGATCGGTAATGGTGTGGCATTAAATATCCCTGATTATTCAAAGAGATCGAAGGAATCGTAAGTCAGGGTGTTCCACAGCCAAAGATCTTAGTATCAGATCGTGCACAGATGGTCATGCCATATCATATTTTATTTGATCAGTATGAAGAAGAACGTTTAGGAAAGAATTCTTTTGGATCAACAAAATCTGGTATCGCACCATTTTATTCAGACAAATATGCAAAGATCGGTTTCCAGGTCAGCGAATTATTTGATGATGATTCTTTAAAAGAAAAGATCAAAGCAGTATGTGAAAAGAAGAATGTTTTATTAGAGCATTTATACCATAAACCACTTCTTGATCCAGATGAATTATACAATACATTAATGGAATACAAAGAGATGGTAGCACCATATGTATGTGATACATCTCTGTTCTTGCATGAAGCGATCAAAGAAGGAAAGAATATCTTATTAGAAGGACAGTTAGGATCATTAAAAGACCCTGATCACGGAATCTATCCAATGGTTACATCATCTTCTACATTAGCAGGATATGGTGCGATCGGAGCCGGAATCCCTCCATATGAGATCAAGAAAGTCGTTACAGTTGTAAAGGCATATTCAAGTGCTGTAGGAGCTGGAGCTTTCGTAAGTGAGATCTTTGGAGATGAAGCAGATGAACTTCGCCGCCGCGGTGGAGATGGAGGAGAATTTGGAGCAACTACAGGACGTCCAAGAAGAATGGGATGGTTTGACGTTGTAGCAACCAAATACGGATGCCGTATGCAGGGAACAACAGATGTTGCATTTACAGTATTAGACGTACTTGGATACTTAGATGAGATTCCTGTATGTGTTGGATACGAAATTGATGGAGAAGTAACAACAGATTTCCCAACAACAGGAAAACTTGAGAAAGCGAAACCAGTATTAGAAGTACTTCCAGGATGGAAATCTAGATATCCGTGGAATCAAAAACTACGAAGATACTTCCAGAAAACTGCCGTAAGTACATCGAAGTTCGTAGAAGAGAAGATTGGATATCCGATCACTTTGATATCTAACGGACCAGAAAGACATGATATCATCAGACGTGGTTTTGAGGATTAATTATTAAGGACAGATCAATATGAGCAAAGAAAATGCAGATAAAGAACAGAAGAGAAGTTTCAAGCGTGAGGTATTTAGCTGGATCGCATGTATTGTTGTAACGATTCTTCTGACAGAATTTATCTTGAATTTTGTAATTATCAATGCGAATATTCCAAGTGGTTCGATGGAGAATACGATCATGACGAATGATAAACTGATCGCTCTTCGAACATCCTATTGGTTTAACGATCCGAAACGTGGAGATATCATTATCTTCAAATATCCGGATGATGAGACAGAATGGTTTATTAAGCGTGTGATAGCACTTCCAGGAGAGACTGTGTTGGTAAAAGACGGTAAAGTATATATTAATGGAAGTAAGAAAGCACTCAGTGAGCCATATATCAAAGAAGAACCAGTAGAAGATTTTGGACCATATAAAGTACCAAAGAACGGGTATTTTGTGATGGGAGATAACAGAAATAATTCAAATGATGCCAGAGAATGGGAGACCCATTATGTTTCCAGAGATGAAGTCTTAGGAAAAGCATGGTTTAGGTATTACCCATCGATTAAAGTGATCAAGTAAATGACCAAAGAGAAAGGCAGGAAGATAAGATGGATACAAAGATCATCAATGCAGAGAATGCTCCAGCAGCAGTAGGACCATATTGTCATGCAGTAGAAGCAGGAGATTTCGTATTTACATCCGGACAGATCGGATTAGATCCACAGACACAGGAATTAAAAGAAGGTGTCGCAGCACAGACCAAACAGGTATTAGCGAACTTAGGTGCTGTATTAAAAGCATCAGATCTTACATTAGATAATGTTATCAAAACAACAGTGTTCTTAGCAGATATCAACGATTTTGCAGAAATCAATGAAATCTACGAAGAAGCATTTGGAGATAACAAACCAGCAAGATCTTGTGTACAGGCAGGAGCTCTACCAAAGGAGCACTGATCGAGATTGAAGTTATCGCAGTAAAATAAATAGATGAGTTATAGAAATCCCTGAGAATGAGTTGTAAAAGATTCATTCTCAGGGATTTCTTGTTTTATAAAAATATTTATGATCAGAGTGTCAATAAATTCAGCAAACGATCGTTATCTTCTTTCTTCTGAATACAGAATCGGATAAATTCACCGTCTAGTCCATGGAAACTTGCACAGTCACGGATCATCAGGCCAGACTTAATGCAACGTTCAAACATTTCAAAAGAAGTTGTGCCATCTAATAATTTTACAAGGATAAAGTTTGCATAAGCTGGATAAATCTTTAGGTTATCACGTTTGGATAAAATATCAATGCAGCGTGTACGTTCAGATTGTATATAATCCTTTGTTGTTTGAATATAATCTGTATCCATAAACATAGCTTCTCCTGCAAGAGCAGCAAGTGTATTGATCGTCCAAGGATTTTTGATACTGTTCATACGTTCAAGGAAAGCAAGATTTCCACAGATTCCATATCCAAGTCGCAGTCCTGGAGCGCAGAAGAATTTGGAAGTTCCACGAAGTATCATGAAATTATCGAATTTTGTTGTTAGGGATACTGCAGAGATTGTATCAATATCAGGTGCAAATTCTACATAAGTTTCATCGATCATAACGAAGATATCATGTAATTTACAATGAGTTAGGATCTTTGTGATCTCTTCGGTATTCAAAGCGCTGGACGTCGGGTTGTTTGGGTTACAGATCGCAAGAAGATCAATATCATCGGTAAGTTTTGAAATCAGGTCATTAAGATCTAGTTTAAAATCAAGATCTTCTCTTAAAAAATATTCTTCTACATGTCCGCCAACCAGATCGATCTCTCTTGTATACTCAGAATAAGTTGGAGAAAGCAGCAAGGCATGTTTTGGACGTAACAGCTGCATGGTCAGACTGATCATCTCAGTTGCACCATTTCCAACAATGATATGTTCCATTGGGACATTGCAGTAAAGTGCAAGGGTGGAACGAAGCTCTTTATAATCACGGTCAGGATATTCGCTGATCGATTCAATATGAGAAGCCATACTTTCTTTAACAAAGGAGAAATTCCGAGCGGATTGACATTCCCGGCAAAGGGAATGATATCTTCTTTTTTGATTCCATAATAAGCTTCCACTTTCTCAAGATCACTTCCGTGAAATTCTTGGTTTTTTTTCTGACATGGTAAGTTCCTCTTTTCCTTTTCTATTGTGTCGAAATTTGGTATAATACATATTATGCGATAAGTACGCATGGGTGTACTTGAATTTGTATTTTTGATATTTACATCATAATTATACCCACAAAATCTTTTGGTTGGCAAGGAGCAGAATAAGATTATGTCAGAATCATTGGAAAATTTTACAAATATCGTGAAAGAAGATATAAAAGAGGCAAAAACACTCTTTTTTTCTGAAGCGTTTAAAGAAGAATATCTAAAAGATCGAAGAGAAGAAAAAGAGCTTTATCATCAGCTTTTGCTGGGGAGAAACAGGAATCAGATCTTGGAGGAATTTTTGTTGAGTTCAGGACAGAAAAAGCCGGTTCTCTTGAGTGCAGCAAAGACGATCTATCAGGCAACGATCATGAATCTTGATGAACCATTGGAGATAAAAGTCAAGAGAGAAGGATGGGGGTATCTGGTAGGGAGAATAAAAAGTGACGGAACTTTCCTGTCTCTTCACAAGAATACATTTCAGGCAGAGGATTTTGAAGATGGCACTCTGACGATCTATGCAGATATGAAAACAATTCCGAAGGATGGAGATATCGACCATCTGATCATTCAGACTGTTTATCAGACTCTGCAGATCGAGGTTGTCTATAAAGAACAGAAAAGTGAAAGAAAAAAGAAGAAGAATTCCGTCAAAAGAAATTGATCGAATTATATGTGGATTTCTGTACAGGAAGGATTACAACAAGTCAGCTTATGAGAGAGGAAATATGGTCTTGATAAGATGCCGGATGATCCAGTTAAGAATCGTATTTATGATCTGATGAAACTGCATCTTTCTATTCTTGAAGGAAAAGGAGACTTAGAAGAAAAGATTCCAGAAGATGCATCGAAAGAGCCGCTTTTGATCGCGCAGGGCTATGTTTGGTATCTTCAGGCATTTTATGATAAGGAAGAAGAAACGATCATAAGATCAAGAGATGAGATTAAAGAACTCTATGATCAATGCGAAGATGGAAAAATCAAAGGATATCTGTTCTGGCTTTATATGAATCTAAGCGAAGAATTGATGAAGGATGCTAAACTTCGAATGGAACTGATCAAAGAATTATATCAGGAAGGATGTCAAAATCCACTCTTGCAATTTGAAGGATGCTGTATTTTAGGCGAAGATGAGCAGCTGTTGGATGAGATAGATTCTTATGAATTATGGGTGCTTGAATTTGGTGCAGAGGAGAAGATCCTGAATTCCAAACTCATTGGAAGGATTTGTTTTTTGATTTCAAGAACAAGGTGTTTTCCGAAGAAGTTCTTTGGTTGTTCCTTTGTATTTATAAAGAATACCGTCAGAGTGATGTGCTGCAGGGAATCTGTGCACTGATGATCCAGGGCAATTGTATGGACGAGGACTGTCATCCTTATTATGAGGAAGCACTTCAAAGAGGAGTACAGCTCATTGGCTTGCAGGAAGCTTTTTTAAGAACGATCCCGAAGGGACAATATCCATTGCTCCCAGAAGAGATCTTAAGATATTTTACGTATAGTAAGAGTCTTGGAAAAGAAGATCAAAGCCGTCTGTTTGCAAATGTTGTACAGAACAGAAGAAAATACCATAAGGTGTTTGCAAATTATGAAGAATTGATCAGAGCTTTTTTAAGAGAAGAATTGAGAAGAGGTCAGATCAATGAAGATCTGATCTTATTATACCGGTATTATTTTGAAGAATTGCTGGAAGATGAGAGATCAAGGCAGGATTTAGGTAATATTATTTTTGTCAGACAGTTGATCTGTGACAATGAATTTATCCAGAAAGCGGAGATTAGTCAGAGATGGAAGAAGAATCTGGATGTTTGTTACTTAAGAGAAGAAAGATCTATGTAGAGATTTTTGACGAACATGCATCATTTGTGTTTTTGACAGTGAGGAAAACAGATACATTGGATCAGTGGCTTATCAGTTAAACCAATCTGGACGAAGGAGCAGATCCAGGCATA
>ENA-OQKR01000653-OQKR01000653.1-human-gut-metagenome-genome-assembly--contig:-NODE-653-length-13174-cov-3.338928_pt1 | contig 13174 bp, 13 predicted proteins | sample MGYA00242803_ERZ504806 | MGnify/ENA primary metagenome ERZ504806 (study PRJEB26092, sample SAMD00036399) | human gut metagenome | host: Homo sapiens | study: EMG produced TPA metagenomics assembly of...
CCTTGATGAAGTTTTGAAGGCGCTGGAAGTGATGACATCATCCTATGGATACGGTTGGAGTCCGAAGCGGATTACACTCTCGTTCTGTCGGGCTTCGTAAGGGGTTGCAGCGTTTCATTGAAGAATCAGACTGTCATTTGGCAGTCAGCCTGCACTCGCCCGTGCCTTTGCAACGACGTGAACTGATGCCTGCCGTAAAAGGCTTTTTCCATTACTGAGATTGTAGATTTGTTAAGAAACTATGATTTTAGTAACAGCGCAGACTATCTTTCGAGTATATTGTTTTTAAAGGAGTGAATGATTCTTTGTTGTATGCCAAGGAGTTGTTGAAATTATTGCGGGGGCTGGACTGCCGTATCAATTTGATTCGTTTTCATGCTATTCCGGGAGTTAATCTGGAAGGTGCTGATATGGAGACAATGATAGCATTCCGTGATTATCTGACATCGCATGGACTGTTTACTACGATTCGTGCTTCGCGCGGTGAAGATATATTTGCCGCATGCGGTATGCTTTCGACTGCTAAACAGGAAGAGAATAAAGAAGAATTAATATAAATTATTAACTTTGACGCCAAGCTTATACGCCTTTTTCGTAGTTTTGTAATAACTAAAACATATAAATGTATGAAGAAACACCTGTTTTATTTGAGTATGGCCCTGATAACTGCATTGTTTTCAGCATGTGGTAATGGCAAGAAGGGTGTGTTTACTCCGACATCCAGTGGTCGGGCGTATGAAATTTTGGTAGTGATTGACCAAGGATTGTGGGAGCGTCCTGCCGGTCGTGCTCTCTATGATGTACTTGATTCTGACGTACCTGGGCTTCCCCAGTCGGAACGTTCATTCCGTATTATGTATACTTCTCCGGCAAACTATGACTCTACATTGAAGTTAATCCGCAATATTATCATTGTTGAGGTGAACAAAGATCTGTATACACAGCCTAAGTTCAAATATGCGAAGAATGTATATGCTGCACCTCAATCTATCCTGACTATTCAGGCACCGGATGAAGCCTCTTTTGAGAAGTTTGTCGAGGAGAACAGGCAAGTAATTGTGGATTTCTTTACCCGTGCTGAAATGAACCGTCAGATTGCAGTGCTGGAAAACAAACACAGTGACTATGTTTCTACGAAAGTAAAGAGTATGTTCGATTGTGACGTATGGGTTCCAGGTGAACTGACGGCGACTAAGCAGGGAGAAAACTTCTTTTGGGCAGGTACGAATGCTGCTACAGGTGATCAAAACTTTGTTATCTATTCCTATCCTTATACCGACAAGGATACATTTACGAAAGAGTATTTCGTGCATAAGCGTGACTCTGTGATGAAGATTAATATTCCTGGTGCAAGAGAGGGTATGTATATGGAAACCGATTCATTGATGACAGACGTACGTCCTATCAATGTACAGGACGAATATGCATTGGAAGCTCGTGGCTTGTGGCGTGTGAAAGGCGATTTTATGGGTGGTCCGTATGTATCTCATGTCCGTTTGGATAAAGTTAATCAGCGCATTATCGTATCCGAGATATTTGTGTATTCACCCGATAAGATGAAACGTAATCTGGTACGTCAGATGGAAGCGTCATTGTATACGCTTAAATTGCCCGGAAGCAAACAGGAAGGAAATGAGATGCCTTTGGCAGTAACAAAAAAAGATTCTACTAAAACAGAAAAATAAGGATGGAAGATAATAAAATAAGAGTCGGTATAACTCAGGGAGACATAAACGGAGTTGGGTATGAAGTGATTTTGAAAACATTTTCGGATCCGATGATGTTGGAGTTATGTACCCCGATTATTTACGGTTCACCCAAAGTAGCTGCTTATCACCGCAAGTCATTGGACTTGCCGACTAATTTCAGTATTGTGAACTCGGCATCGGAAGCTGTCCCTAATCGTCTGAGTGTCGTGAACTGTACGGACGATGAAGTAAAAGTTGAGTTTTCCAAACCTGATCCGGAGGCTGGTAAAGCTGCTCTTGGCGCTTTGGAGAAGGCAATTGAAGAATACAAAGCGGGGTTGATTGATGTTATTGTTACGGCTCCTATCAATAAGCACACTATTCAGTCGGAAGAATTCTCTTTTCCCGGACATACGGAGTATATCGAAGAGAAGTTGGGTGATGGCGGAAAAGCTTTGATGATTCTGATGAAAGATGATTTACGGGTGGCATTAGTGACAGGACACATTCCTGTACGGGAGATAGCATCGGCTATAACGAAAGAGTTGATACAGGAGAAACTGCTCGTTTTTAACCGTGCGTTGAAGCAGGACTTTGGTATCGGAGCACCGCGTATTGCTGTACTTTCCCTGAATCCACATGCCGGTGATGAAGGCTTATTGGGTACGGAAGAGCAGGAAGTAATCATCCCTGCCATTAAAGAATTGGCGGGGAAAGGCATATTGTGTTATGGTCCTTATCCGGCTGATGGCTTTATGGGTTCCGGTAACTTTACTCATTTTGACGGTATACTGGCAATGTATCACGATCAGGGACTTGCTCCTTTTAAATCTTTGGCTATGGATGAAGGTGTAAATTATACGGCCGGTCTTCCAGTAGTGCGTACTTCACCGGCGCATGGCACGGCTTATGATATTGCAGGAAAAGGGATCGCTTCCGAAGATTCTTTCCGGCAGGCTGTCTATGTGGCAATCGATGTGTTCCGTAACCGTATGCGCGAGCAGGAAGCACATGCCAATCCCCTGAGGAAACAATATTACGAAAGACGTGACGACAGCGATAAGCTGAAACTTGATAGTACAGAAGAGGATTTGTAGTATGACGAAAGCAGAAATACAACAAGTAAAACTGCGTTTTGGTATTATTGGCAATAACGAGGCTTTGATGCGTGCTATTGATATCGCCATTCAGGTAGCTCCTACTGATTTGTCGGTGCTGATTACCGGAGAGAGTGGTGTGGGTAAGGAGAGTTTTCCGCAGATTATCCATCAATACAGCCGCAGAAAGCACGGACAATATATCGCTGTAAACTGCGGGGCTATCCCCGAAGGAACGATTGATTCGGAACTGTTCGGCCATGAAAAAGGCGCTTTTACCGGTGCTATCGGTGAACGTAAAGGGTATTTTGGCGAGGCTGACGGCGGTACCATTTTTCTTGATGAGGTGGGGGAGCTTCCTATGCCTACACAAGCTCGTTTGCTTCGGGTGCTCGAAACAGGTGAGTTTATTAAAGTCGGTTCGTCTAAAGTTGAAAAAACGAATGTACGTATTGTTGCTGCTACCAATGTGAATCTTACACAAGCAATTGCTGACGGGCGTTTCCGCGAAGATTTATACTACCGTCTTAATACGGTGCCTATTCCGGTGCCGGCTTTACGCGAACGTGGAGAGGATGTTGTGTTACTGTTCCGCAAGTTTGCATCAGACTTTGCCGAAAAGTATCGTATGCCTGCCATTCAGCTGACTGATGATGCCAAACAAGTGCTGCTGACATATCCATGGCCCGGTAATGTGCGTCAGTTGAAGAATATAACGGAACAGATTTCCATTATTGAAACCAATCGTGAAATCAACGCTTCTATTTTGAAGAATTACCTGCCCGAACAGAGCAATGTGCAGCGCCTGCCTGCCTTGTTTGGTGTAAAGAATGAAAGTAAAAGTTTTGAAAGCGAACGCGAAATACTGTATCAGGTACTTTTTGACATGCGCCAGGATGTCACCGAATTGAAAAAACTGGTACACGAAATTATGACCGAACGGGCAACTATGGGAAATCAGGGTGCGACACCTACTGCTTATTATGCATCTGCTCCAGCGGTAGTAGCTTCAGTACCTGCTGCCGGAGTGCCTACTATAATACACCCTTCCGTGAAATCAGCTCAGGAAGTAGATGAGGATATTCAAGACACGGAAGAGTATGTTGAAGAATCTCTCTCATTGGATGAAGTGGAAAAAGAAATGATACGCAAGGCACTTGAAAAGCATCACGGAAAGCGCAAAAGTGCGGCTAAAGATTTGAATATATCGGAGCGTACGCTATACAGAAAGATAAAAGAATATGGATTGGATTAAGAAAATAACGTTGATATCGGCGTTAGCAGGTTTGGTGTGCGTGGTAGTTTCCTGCCGCATCTCTATGGGACTTGCTCCGATAAGTTCTATTGATTACAGCAAAGTGAAGACTATTACAATTGCCGAATTTCCTAATCGTGCCGAGTACGTGTATGCTCCCATGACTACGGAGTTTAACCAGAAACTTAAGGATATGTTTATCCAGCAAACACGTTTGCAATTGGTGAATGCCAACGGCGATCTGGAAATAGACGGTGAGATAACAGGTTATAACCAATACAATGAAGCTGTAGCAGCTGATGGCTATTCTTCTAAAGTGAAGCTGACTATGACCGTAAACGTGCGTTATGTAAACAATACCAATCATGAGGAAGATTTTGAACAACAGTTTTCCGCTTTCCAGACTTATGATTCCTCCTTGCTGCTGACTGATGTGCAGGATGACCTGATAAGTAAAATGATAAAGGATATCACAGAACAAATATTTAATTCAACCGTAGCTAACTGGTAATCGAGGAATGACTTCTGCCTATTTGCAACAATGGATACAGCATCCTGAAATGTTGAATAAGGATACTTTGTACGAGCTTCGTACTCTGCTGGTCCGTTATCCCTATTTTCAGTCGCTTCGGCTGCTGTATCTTAAGAATCTATATTTGCTGCACGATGTCACATTCGGAGCAGAGCTGCGTAAGGCTGTTCTGTATGTGGCAGACAGACGTGTATTGTTTTATTTGATAGAAGGTGACCGCTATAGGTTGAAATCACAAAAGTCACCTTTACTTTCTTCCAGAGTGCCGGAAGAAGAACCTAATGTAGACCGTACACTCTCTTTGATAGATGCTTTTCTGGCAACAGTTCCCGAAGAGCATTCGCAGGTTACAGAATTGGATTATGCAATGGATTACACAACTTATCTGTTGCAGGATGACGGACAGAATGATTCTGAACCGACCGGTGGGAAAGAAGTCCCTAAACTGCGCGGACACGAACTGATAGATGGATTTATACGTAAGAGCGAGTCGTCGGAATCATCTGTATTTGAAAGATCGGTATGTCCTGAGAAAGTTCTCGTATCTCCAGAAGAAAAGGAGGCATCTCTTGAAGATAAGGAAGTGATTTCCGAGCAAAAAGAGACTTTCTCCGCTTCCCTTTCAAAAAACGAATATTCTACTTCTGAAGACGATGAAAATGATGATGGACAGATTCGTCAGGAAGATGTGGATGATAGCTGTTTTACAGAAACTTTGGCTAAAATCTATATTAAACAGCACAGATATGATAAAGCACTTGAAATTATTAAAAATTAAGTTTGAATTATCCAAAAAAAATGCTTACTTTGCAGACCAAATCAGATTTTTGGAGAAATTGATTATTAACGCTAAATCAAAATAACAAAATGTATTTATTATTAGTTATCTTAATGGTGATCGCATCCATATTGATGTGTTTCATTGTGTTGATTCAGAATTCCAAAGGCGGTGGTCTGGCTTCGGGTTTCTCATCATCCAATCAAATCATGGGTGTACGCAAGACTACTGACTTTCTGGAAAAGGCAACATGGAGTCTCGCTGTGTTTTTGGTGGTGATGAGTGTTGCTTCCGCTTACGTTATCCCTTCTGCTTCTCACAAAGGCGGTGATGTGATTTTGGAACAGGCACAGCAAGAAGAGAAGACGAACCCGTACAATATGCCCGTAGGTACAGCTGCTCCGAAAGCTGAGCAACCGGCTGAAACAGCTCCTGCAACAACAGCTCCTGCTGCTACGGATGCTGCAGAACCGGCTGGAAATTAATTTCGAGAAATAACTGTAATTTCTTGACAGGTGGAGTTGTACAATTTATGTTGTACAATTCTGCCTGTTTTTATTTATAGTCTTTTATATTTGGTTATTTTTGTAGCCAGATAAGATTCATTTGAAATTATAAACCATATTATAATATTATAAATGACAAACTACTGACAAAAATTCACCAGACGCTACGCGATTCGGCAGGTATGCGTTGGTTGGTATTGCTGCTTTTAGCATTTGCTATGTTCTGTTCATATATTTTTTAATGGACATACTTTCACCTATTAAAGACTTGATGCAGTCCACGCGTGGCTGGGATTCTACAGCATTCGGTACAATGCAGGGGTCTGAGACATTCCTTAATGTATTCGTATTTTTCCTCATTTTCGCAGGTATTATCCTCGATAAAATGGGTGTACGTTTTACTGCAATTCTTTCCGGTGCTGTGATGCTTGTCGGAGCTACCATCAATTGGTATGCGGTGACAGACGCTTTTCAGGGAAGTGGACTTCAAACTTGGTTTACCAACAACCTGAATTATATTCCCGGTTTCGATGAGTTGGGTATCTCTCCATTCTATAGAGGTATGCCGGCATCAGCTAAATTTGCGGCAATAGGTTTCATGATTTTCGGTTGTGGTGTCGAGATGGCGGGTATTACGGTGTCTCGCGGTATCGTTAAGTGGTTCAAAGGCCGTGAAATGGCGCTTGCTATGGGGTCTGAAATGGCGCTTGCCCGTTTGGGAGTTGCCACTTGCATGATTTTCTCTCCGGTATTTGCTAAATTAGGGGGTATTATTGATGTTTCCCGTTCAGTGGCATTTGGTGTTGTGCTATTGCTTATCGCACTTATTATGTTTATTGTCTACTTCTTCATGGATAAGAAACTTGACGAGCAGACGGGTGAGGCTGAGGAGAAAGACGATCCGTTCAAGATCAGCGATCTCGGTACTATTTTGTCCAGTGGCGGATTCTGGTTGGTAGCGCTTCTTTGTGTACTTTATTATTCTGCTATATTCCCGTTCCAGAAATATGCCGTAAATATGCTGCAATGTAATTTGGTATTCAAGGAAGTACCCACCGACTCTTTCTGGGCTACTAATACGGTGACAATTCTTCAGTACTGCATTATGCTTGTCGTTGCGGGTGCTTCTTTTGCAAGTAATTTTATGAAGAAGGCAAGTATGAAGTATGGCTTGCTTACCCTTGCCGGAGTATTGCTCACTGTCTTCTGTTATATGGGTTATATGCGTCAGAGTGCCGAAACAGTATTTGCAGTCTTCCCTTTGCTCGCTGTAGGTATAACACCGATACTTGGCAACTATGTTGACCATAAAGGTAAGGCAGCTTCGATGCTGATGATAGGTTCCATGTTACTGGTTCTTTGCCATCTTACTTTTGCGTTTGTTCTTCCTGAGTTCAGGGATAATGCGGTAGGTGGTGTTGTGATAGCTTATCTTACTATATTGGTACTTGGTGCAAGTTTTTCACTGGTTCCTGCTTCTTTATGGCCCAGTGTTCCTAAATTGGTTGATGCCAAGATTATAGGCAGTGCTTACGCGCTTATTTTCTGGGTGCAGAATATTGGTCTTTGGCTCTTCCCGCTTCTTATCGGAAAGGTACTTGATAAAACCAATACGCAGCTTGTTGCTGATTTAAAGAACGGTGTGATTACGCCGGAAGAGGCTGCCGTTTCGTATGATTACACCGCACCGCTTGTAATGCTGGCTTGTCTTGGCGTTGCTGCTTTGGTATTGGGATTTATTCTTAAAGTTGTAGACAAGAAGAAAGGTCTTGGTTTGGAAGAACCTAATATCAAAGCTTGATAACGGTAATGCCAGATACAAAAGGAAAAGTAAACCTATTGGATACTGTTCCCGTTCAGTGCGGACATATTACAACCGAATGGGAAGGGGAGTACGCGATACTTTCCTTTCCTCGGTTTAAGTACGACTGGATGAGACGTTTTTTGTTGCCGAAGAGTATGTCGGCCGATATTCATGTGAAGCTGGAAGAACACGGTACTGCCGTATGGCGTTTGATAGATGGAAACCGAACCGTACAAGAGATAATCTCTCTGCTTACCGACCATTTCCAAAATGAAGATAACTATCCTTCTCGTGTCACTACTTACATTATGCAGTTGCAGAAAGATGGATTCATTCAGTTGAAAGTCGAGAGTTGAAAGTTACCGTCTGGTATTACAATGCAGACTGCTTTCAACTCTCGACTCTCAATTTCCTAATTGCTTTCTCTGTCTACCTTGATTAATCCACCGGTAGCTGTATCGAACAAAACTTTTATAGTAGAATTTTTATTGAATAGTACAGGTGCAAGATATTCTATAGTACCAAATTGTGTAACGGGCAGTTCACCATCGAATATCTTCTTGTTGTTGCCTGTTAATATAACATGGGCGCGTCCCGGAACGTTGTAAGCAACTCCGTCTACTTTTTTCTTACTGTCTTCTTCCGGAATGGCGGGAGTCTTCAAATCGGTTATGGAGATATAATACGGTTCGCCTGCCAAATTATCGTTTGCCACTATGCCCAATCGTTTGGAGAAGCGGAAAGCTACTTCATTGTTCATTCTTTGGGAGTCAGGCGGATTGTAAACGTCTGAGGTTCTCTTTCAAGGTTCCGGAGAACATCTCCGTCATAGCACGTTCCTGTAAGTTGAGGTTGTCGAGCATGATTTTGAGTTGGGCGCCATCCTGCGGCATATTGTCGGCTTCACCACGGAGAAGGGCATTTTTGCTTTCACGGATGTTATAGATTTCCTTGGCTACCAACTCCGCCATTTTAGCTCTGGAACTTGCCATGAGTATTTCTTCTGTAAGGAATTTACGCGGATCTATGATTTCTTGTGCGGCAGCGGTTATTTTGGTTGCCGGTATCGTATGGCTGTTAAGCGGTATGTTGATGGAACGGACAATGCCGTCTTCGGTAAGTTCCATTAGTGGGGCTACAGTCTTATCTTTCAACTTAACGAAGTATACATTATCTTTATCGGGTACTCCCGCCACGTGTGTTTGTACTTTGTCGATGGTCCAATAGATATTCGGATCGGCAGATACATTGTTCATGCGTAAGTAGCGGTCGGCATATTTACAGAACTCTCCGGGCATGTATGTATGTTTGGTAGCCTGTACTACAATTTCTATTTCGGTTTTAGGCAGGAGATAAGTTACTCCGTAGTCTTTACCGCGCATAATACCGGTGCTGACATCTGTTTGGGCATAGGCACTTGTAGCTATTAGAATGCCAGCTACCCATATCATTTTTTTCTTCATATTTCTCTATCGGTTTATAACTATGAATTTTAAATAACAAAGTTAACGAAGTTCTTTGTTCTTGGATATTCATTTACGAAAGATTAACTTTCCGTCAGACCATAAAATAGGAATGCTGCATGTCCTTATTCTTTCAGTACAACTTCCGCTATTCCTACACGGTCATCATTCAGTAAGATGCGCAAGTCACTGGCCGTGGTTCCTTTGAACGGATAGGAGATAAGTTCGCCGTATTGGCTGACAGTACCCGAATAGACAGTAAGGAACTGACCGCCTCCGCCTGAAAGCTGTATCTCGAACTCTGCCGGAAGTCCGTTGTCTCGCTTGAAAGCGATAGCAACTTCGTTTATTTTGCTTCCGTTCTTTAGGGCAAAGGTTATATAATCTCCTTTGTTACCCTGCCAGACCGTATTTTTTTGTTTATCAAGCACATTTGGGGCGTTTTCCATATCGGTACTTGCTGTTACGGGACTGACGGGATTTTGACTTTCAAGTGCTTGCAGGCGAGCTTGGTAATCTTCTACAGTAAGTATGCCATTCAGCCGGATGTCTTCGGAAGACGCACCCGCCATGATGGCGAACTCGCCCGGTTCCACTGTCCATTTCATATCGGCATTCAACAATTCAAGATGCTTGCGGTCAAGAGTGAAAACTATTTCTTTGCTCTCTCCCGGCTTCAGGTGGATACGTTCAAAACCGGCAAGATTCTTTTCGTAGGTGGTGACACTGCTTAGAATATCGCGCGTGTAGAGTTGTACCACTTCGTCACCGGCACGTTTGCCGGTATTCGTTACTTTCAGTCGTACGGTGGCTTTTTGGTGGGTGTGATTACTTTGGGAGTGATTTCGAGGTCGGAATACTCAAAAGTAGTATAGCTCAAACCGTAGCCGAAAGGATACAGTGCACCATTAATGCGTGACATATTGCCGTCCGGTCCCGGATTTTTACCGCCGTCTATCTGTGAAGCCGGTTTGTAGGGGAAGTTGAACGGGATTTGTCCTACTGTTTTAGGAAAAGTAACTGTCAGTTTGCCTCCGGGATTGTAATCGCCGAAGAGAATGTCGGCTACTGCCGTACCGCCTTTAGAGCCCGGATACCAGGCTTCAAGAATGGCAGGGACAAACTTGTCCGCCCAGTTTACGGATAGCGGACGACCGTTAATCAATATCAGTATAACAGGCTTGCCCGTGGCTTGTACGGCTTGCAGCAGTTTCAACTGGTGTCCCGGTAATTCCAGGCTTGTGCGCGATTTGTTCTCACCGCAGGTACGTTGGCCGCCACCCAGTACTACTACTGCTACATCAGCCTGACGGGCATTGGCTGCGGCACGGTCTATTTCGGCTTGTTCGTCAGGAGTAAGCGGGTATTCCATGATTTCGCTTTCAGGCCAATGGGCATCTACAAGGTCGCAGCCTTTGGTATAAAGCACTTCGGCCTTACCCTGTGCTTTCTCGCGGATTCCTTCGAGGACAGTAGTAACCTCTACGGCGAGTGGTCCGTAATGTGTCAGAGCATAGCCTTCCTCATCGGCATTCGGGCCACAGACGGCAATCTTCTTTATCTTATCGATATTCAGCGGCAGTGTATTATCTGTATTTTTCAGCAATACGATGGATTCGCGGGATGCCTGTAGGGCAACGGCTTCATTGGCTTCATTCTCCACTTCATCGTCAGCTCCGGCAAGGTCTGTTTGATAGGGAGCATCGAACAGACCGATAAGGAACTTTACCCGAAGGATGTCACGCACACGGTCATTGATGACTTCTTCACTCAGTCCGCCTTCTTTTACGAGTTCGCGTAGCGGAAGTACGAATGAGTCGGGCGAGCGGAATGTACAACGTACGTTGAGGCCTGCTTCCACGCTTTGGCGTACGGCTTCTTTCATGTCTTTGGCGGTGTTATGCTTGGTATAGAGATATTCTACGGCATCGCTGTCCGACACTACATATCCCCGGAAACCCATTTCCTTGCGGAGTCGGGTAGTCAGCCAATAGTAGCTTCCCTGGATGGGAATGCCGTCGTAGTCGTTATAGGAACTCATCACGCCCAATAGCCCTGCTTCGCGGATTACCCGTTTGAAAGGGTAGATGTGTATGTTTTCCACTTCGCGCGGCGGCATTTGCGGATCAACGCGCGCCATGCCTTCACGTGCTCCCTTATTGTTACTGTATGCAGCAAAATGTTTGGCAGTGGCGGCTACTTGGTGATTATGTTGCAGTCCGCGTACCATTTCGATACCCAGCTCGGCAACAAGATAGGGGGATTCGCCGTAGACTTCCTCATAGCGTCCCCAACGCTGGTCGCGACCTACATCGAGGATGGGGGCGTAGACGTTGGTATAGCCCAGCATGCGGGCTTCCCGTCCGGTGATAAGTCCTACTTGGCGGATAAGTTCGCGGTTCCACGTGTGTCCTAATCCCAGTTGGGTGGGGAAATTGGTGGCTTTATAACTTTCCACGCCACGGATGCCTTCATTAGTGAAATCCACGGGGATTCCGAGGCGGGTATCTTCAACAAAGAAGCGTTGTATTTCGTTCAGTGCCCAGGCATGACGCGAGGCAGGCCAGACGTTTTCATTGTCCGAGGGTGGTAGTCCCCATTGCTGGAAGCCGTTCAGATGTTCGTCAATGGCTCCGATACCGTCTTTCCAGAGCATCTGTTTCCATTCGGGGGTGGGAAGAGCATCTTTCAGCACTCGTTTGTAGCCGTAGAGGGTAACCATCTGGCAGGTTTTTTCTTCGAGTGTCATCTGCTGCAAGAGGTTTTCAATGCGGGCATCGAGTGTTGCGGCAGGGTCTTCATATATATCTTTGATACCGTTTTTGTTGAAGTCTATCCAACCTTTGCGGTACATTTCACTTTTCACCGGCTTGTAGGTTGCCGGTGTTTTGGCAGGCTTTTGTGCGCAGAGCAGTGTGCTTCCTCCAAGCAGCAGGGTTAGGGCAATAAGGTTCTTCATGATATGTTCTAAAAATCTCTTGGTTATTATTGTTTCTTTTGTTGACAAAAATACGGCTAATGTGTGAAATAAAGGGATAAAATAGTCCGAAGTATCGGCTTTTATTGTCCGAAGGGTCTTCCTCTTACTAAAAATATCCTCCAAGACGCTACCGGGGAATTCAAATCATTATTAGACGAAACATATCATTCACTTTTAAAAAGAAAGAACACTATAATAACCTGAAAAGTAGATGCAATCGCGGTGTATACAAGTATTACGGCTACATCTGTTAAACGAGGGTGTATTTATATAATAGGAATCTGTTGGCGGAATTGTTGCTTGTACGGAAGAACTTTCTTTTCAACCTTGGGATGTCTAAACCCAACCTTGGTTTAGACATCCCAAGGTTGGGTATGGAAAAGCCAAAGTTTGGGATAGATTGCTTCCTTAATTCTTTCCGGTTTTTCAGTTAACTTCAGAGACTTTTTCCGTTAACTTCCCATCTCTTTTGTGCAAATATCCATTACAGAAGATAGATATTCCCTCTTGCAGGGGGTAATTCCGTCAACGGATACTGGCTTTGGTAGCTGTTTGAACATTGATGACAATGGGGTGCACATATTCTATGTATGGAAGATTATTGTTTTTATCACGAAAAGTCAGTATTAGCTAATATTTGTAAATATATGGTGATTGCTAATAAAAGAATATGTATCTTTGGGCCAAAGAAAGCGGTAGAGGATGAAAAATAAAGTAGCATTTATCCCTTTTTCACCCTCCCTACTTAGCAATGAGTTACGCAATCTTTTAAATTTCAGACCGTTACAAAGTCATGGGGTTGACTGGATTTGACAGCGGGCAGAAATGGTAAGTAAGCATGCAGTGCGTCGTTGATTTGCACTTTAATCTCAGTCCTCAAAATTTTATCTGGCGAAACTCGTTACGCTCTCGCTGCTTAATCGAAGTATAGTAGATTGAAGTCTTAATCCCGGCGACCAGGTGCTGGGACGTGACATCACTCGGAAGCTGTTGCTCGAAGCATTCCGATAAAGTGGTGCAGTCAAATCGGGGATAGTTCGTGTCAGCCTCGTGGCGCGGGTGAAAAATTTA
>ENA-OQKR01000654-OQKR01000654.1-human-gut-metagenome-genome-assembly--contig:-NODE-654-length-13172-cov-3.310464_pt1 | contig 13172 bp, 12 predicted proteins | sample MGYA00242803_ERZ504806 | MGnify/ENA primary metagenome ERZ504806 (study PRJEB26092, sample SAMD00036399) | human gut metagenome | host: Homo sapiens | study: EMG produced TPA metagenomics assembly of...
CTTCCCCGGAGTACACCGACGAGCTGTACGTCCGCATCGACGAGATCGCTCACAAGGATCCTGGACCGAGGGCCCCTCTCCCATCGCCCGAGAAGCTGCCGCGCCAGGACCGCATCCACGAGATCAAGGAGCACGTGCGCGAGGTGCTCGCGGACGAGTTCACCGATATGGACGATGCCGAGAAGGACAAGGAACTCGGTAACGCCTTCAAGGAACTGCAGCGCCAGATTGTGCGTCGCCGCATCCTGACCGAGGACTACCGCATCGACGGCCGTGGCCTGCGCGACATCCGCACCCTGTCCGCCGAGGTGGACATTGTGCCTCGCGTGCACGGTTCCGCCCTGTTCCAGCGTGGCGAGACCCAGATTCTGGGCGTCACCACGCTGAACATGCTCAAGATGGAGCAGCAGATCGACGCGCTGTCCGGTCCGCAGTCCAAGCGTTACATGCACAACTACGAGATGCCGCCGTACTCCACTGGTGAGACCGGCCGCGTCGGTTCCCCGAAGCGCCGCGAAATCGGCCACGGCGCCCTCGCCGAGAAGGCTCTCGTGCCGGTGCTGCCGAGCCGCGAAGAGTTCCCCTACGCCATCCGACAGGTCTCCGAGGCCATCGGTTCCAACGGTTCCACTTCGATGGGTTCCGTGTGCGCCTCCACGCTGAGCCTTTTGGCTGCCGGCGTGCCGCTGAAGGCTCCGGTTGCCGGCATCGCCATGGGCCTCGTGTCCGGCGACGTTGATGGCAAGCACATCTTCAAGACCCTCACCGATATTCTGGGTGCCGAGGATGCCTTCGGCGACATGGACTTCAAGGTGGCCGGTACTTCCGAGTTCATCACCGCCCTGCAGCTCGACACCAAGCTCGACGGCATCCCCGCCGACATCCTGGCCGCCGCTCTGCAGCAGGCCAAGGAAGCCCGCGCCACGATTCTCGAGGTCATCAACGAGTGCATCGACGGCCCGGCCGAGATGAGCGAGTTCGCTCCGCGCATCATCACCACCTCCGTCCCGGTTGAGAAGATCGGCGAAGTCATCGGCCCGAAGGGCAAGATGATCAACCAGATTCAGGAAGACACCGGCGCTGAAATTGCCATCGAGGATGACGGTACCGTCTTCATCTCCTCCGAGGGTGGCGAGGCTGCTGAGAAGGCCAAGGCCATCATCGACCAGATTGCCAACCCGCACGTGCCCGAGGCCGGCGAAACCTCAACGGCAAGGTCGTCAAGACCACGTCGTTCGGCGCTTTCGTGAACCTCACCCCCGGCACCGACGGCCTGCTGCACATCTCCCAGATCCGCAACCTGGCCAACGGCGAGCGTATTGACGCTGTCGAAGACGTGCTCAAGGAAGGCGACACCGTTGAGGTGATCGTTCAGGGTGTCGATGATCGCGGCAAGATCTCCCTGGCCATTCCTGGTTTCGAGGATCAGGAGAACAACGCCCGCCCGAGCCGTGGCGATCGCGATGACCGCCGTGGCGGCCGTGGCCGTGGTGACCGTGACGATCGCCGTGGCGGCCGTGGCCGTCGCTCCGAGCGCGATGACCGTGACTTCGACGATCGTGACGACCGTCCGCGTCGCCGTCGCTCCGATGACTTCGAGGATGATTACGACGACCGTCCGCGTCGCCGTCGCTCCGATGACCGTGACTTCGATCGCGATGATCGCGATGATGATCGTCCGCGTCGCCGTCGTTCTGCCGACCGTGACTTCGACGATCGCGATGACCGTGATGCTCGCGACTCCCGTGACGATGATCGTCCGCGTCGCCGTCGCTCTTCCGATCGCGATGACCGTGGCGATCGTGATGACCGCCGTGGCGGTTCCCGTGGCCGTGGCCGTGGCTCGGACCGTAACCCGCGCTACGCCACCGACGACAACTACGACGACTACCGCGCCGACCGCGAAGAGCGTACTGAGCGCCCGCGTCGCCGCGTCCGTCGCGACTTTGATCCGTTCGAGGACTAAATCCCTCTCACGGATCGGTCGCGGCATAGCCGCTCCCCTCACCTACGGGAAGCCCGTAGGGCTTCCCGCTTAACGGTTCGGCATTCGAGGACTGATCGTTCTCTAGCTTCTCTCGGGTGAGAAGGGCTTGATCGCAAACCAAAAGGCTTCTATACCGTTTCATTCGGTATAGAAGCCTTTTTGGTTTTTCGGCTTCTTCGCGCTGCATATTTCGATGTTGAATAAGGCACTCGTGCTGCCGCCATGTACGTTTAGTTGTCGGTTGACAACTATTCCCATGCATCAAGAATGGCGGATGATCATCGAAGGTACTCATGGGCGTTGATCACTGTGGCAACAACAAAGGCCGGGCCCTTGTGAGAGCCCGGCCTTTATGCCGTATGGCGGCGGATTAATCCTTAAAGGCTAATCCGTTGTCAATCAGCGTTACAGAATCGCCATGCACACGAAGTCCAGAATGAACAGCGCGGCCACAGTCCAGATGATCGGGTGAACCTCCTTGGCCTTGCCCTTGCAGGTCTTCACGATGCAGTACATGATGAAGCCTCCGGCGATGCCGTAGGAGATGGAGTAGGAGAAGGCCATGAACACGGCGGCGAAGAACGCCGGAATGGCTTCGGCGATGTCGTCCCACTTGACTTCCTTCAGGGAAGCGGCCATCATGCAGCCGACGATCACCAGCACGCCGGCGGTTGCGGCGGACGGCACGGCGGAGACGACCGGGGCCAGGAACGCGGACAAGGCGAAGCAGATCGCCACAACCACGGAGGTCAGGCCGGTTCGGCCGCCTGCGGCGATGCCGGCGGAAGACTCGACGTAGGTGGTGGTGTTCGAGGTGCCGCAGATGGCGCCGATGGAGGTGGCGATGGAGTCGGCGAACAGGGCCTTGTCCATCTTGGAGGAGAAGCCGTGGCCGTTCTCCAGAGCCTTCTCATCCTCGGCGGAGAAGATGCCGGTGCGGCGGCCGGTGCCGATGAAAGTGCCCAGGGTGTCGAACGTATCGGACATGGAGAAGGCGAAGATGGTCACGATGACCAGCGGCAGCTTGGTCGGATCAGAGAACAGTGCCGGGAAGCCCTCGGCGGAGAAGATCGCGCCGAAGGTCTGCGGCAGCTGGGAGAAGGTCTCGCTGATGGACTGCGAGTTGGACCAGGTGGTCACGCCGAACGGGATGCCGATTACGGTGGTGATGGCGATGGCCAGCAGCATGCCGCCCTTAACCTTCATCACGGTGAACACAATGGCCAGTACGAGGCCGATCAGGAAGACCCACAGCACCTTGTCGTTGAAGTTGGCCAGACCCGGGGTAGCCGCAACGGCACCGCCCTTGGCGGCGGCCTTCGGATCGCCGGGAGTGAACTTGATCAGGCCGACGTTCAGCATGCCCACGTAGGCCACGAACAGGCCGATGCCGCCGCCGATGGCGTGTTGCAGGGACTCCGGGATGGCCAGGATGATCATCTTGCGGATCTTGGTGACGGTGATGAGGATGTTGATCAGGCCGCACAGGAACACCATGCACATGGTCTGCTGCCAGCTGAAGCCGAGGCCGAAGCACACGGTGTAGGTGAAGAACGCGTTGAGGCCCATGCCGGCGGCCTGGGCGTACGGCACGTTGGCGAACAGGCCCATGACCAGGGTGCCGATGATGGCCGCGATGATGGTGGCCAGGAACACGCCGCCCCACGGCATACCCGTCTGCGACAGGATCTGCGGGTTGACGACGATGATGTAAGCCATCGCGAAGAACGTGGTCAGGCCGGCCAGAATCTCAGTCGAGACGGTCGTGCCGTTTTCCTTCAAATGGAAGAACTTCTCCATTTACTCTCTACTTCCTTGGGTTTATGCGGGGCTGCGCACCGCGTGCATAATGCTGCGGCTGGCCCCGGCGAGAATTGCGACTCGCCCTGATCGGCCTGCCCAACGCGCGTCAGGCGCTGCGCACCCAATCAGAACCGTGGCCGATTATAGCTTGTGGAGGCAACGTGAACGGGTCCGGGAGTAGACTGACTGCCAGAATAATTCGGAACAACTCAGGGGTACACGCAGGACACACCCGTGGAAGGAAGGCGCGCGATGAAACCGGCCGTCGAAGTCAGCATCACCTCTTGGAAGAAGAATGTCGTCAAGCCCGGTCAGGAGTACGGCCGCGTACTGCTGATGCCCGGCACCGGCTACAACTGCGACCGTCCGCTGCTCTACTGGTCGGCCCAGGCTCTGGTCGAGGCCGGCTGGCGAATCGACCGCATGAACGTACGCAACGCTTCCGACGACCTGTCCACGGTGATTCCGGTCCTCAATCAGGCGATTGACGGCTGGGTGGCCGCCGCGCGCGAGTCCGGCGCGGGTAAAGCCGGTGATTCCGGGGATGGCGTTGCCGCCGATGATTCTGCTACCGTGCTGGCCGATGGCGCAGCTGGCTCGCCGAACCGTGATTCCGACACCCCGTCCGGCCCTCGCCTGTTGCTGATCGGCAAGTCGCTGACGACGATGACCTACCCACATGTGGCCTCACACTACGGTCTGCCGTTCGTGCTGCTGACCCCGGTGCTGCATCACGCCGACTTCGATCCATCCGCCCGGGTGATTCCGGTGCCGGCTGTCGGCGATGATATCGTCGCCGAATCCGAGGCCCCGAGCGTGGCCGAAGCAAGGGCGATCATCCGCGCGGAACAGGCCGGCCAGTCGCACGCCGCCAGCTCCCGATACTCCGGCCCGGCACCGCTGATCTGCGCCGGCACCGCCGACCCGTTCTACGATCAAGCCCGCGCCAACGCGCTCACCCCGCACGTGCACGAATACCCGGATGCCAACCATTCGATCGAGGTACCCGGCCACTGGCGTCGCTCGCTCGACTATCTGAAGGAAGTCACCGCGTCCGTAGCCCAGTACGCCGCCACGCTGTAATGCCCCGCGACACGCCCGAATTCTGCAATGTCGCTGACCATCCGTAATCTAATCATCCGTAAACCACAGACCGTTGGTTGAAGTGCGCGCGAGTGCATTTCCGAAGTTTGGTTCGCCAAGCCAGCGCAGGTTGAGAGATATAAGCCCGTCAAGGGCCGGCGAAGGTCGCTTCGCGAGATTATATTGCTCTGCCTGTGCGCAGGGCTTTTTTGTTGCCCGGCCGAAAGTTCCGAACTCCAAGTCAACGGCCGACTTAGGAAGGAACGCCATGAAGAGGCCCGAAAAGGAAGCGGTAGTCGCTCAGCTTACGGAAGAATTCCGTAACGCTGACGCCGTCTACCTGACCGAGTACCGCGGGCTTACCGTTCCGCAGATTTCCGATCTGCGTGAAAAGCTAGGCCGCGATACTTCCTACACCGTGGCAAAGAACACGCTGGCACGCATCGCCGCCAAGGAAGCGGGCATTGAGGGTCTCGACGAGATTCTCTCCGGCCCGACCGCCATCACCTTCGTGAAGGGCGACTTCATCGAGGCTGCGAAGGTCATCCGTGACTTCGCCAAGGACAACAGGCTCTTGTCATCAAGGGTGCCGCCGCTGACGGCACTGTCTACGATGCCGAGGGCGCCAAGAAGCTGGCAGACCTCAAGTCCCGCCCGCAGCTGCTTGCCGATTCGCCGGCGACATCAGGCATCGATGGCCAAGGCCGCGTACCTGTTCAACGCTCTGCCTACCAAGGCTGTGCGCACGATCGACGCCCTGCGCGAAAGCAGGCGAAAGGCTGCCTGATTTACGCCTCACGGCATGAATCAGTCGCTTCGATAATTTAAACAATAAGGTTTATTAGGCAGCGGATCTACCACTTCGTCCGCCGCCAAGATTGAAAGGAAGCCATAATGGCTAAGTACACCAACGATGAGCTGCTGGAAGCCTTCGGCGAGATGACCCTGGTCGAGCTCTCCGAGTTCGTGAAGGCCTTCGAGGAGAAGTTCGACGTCGAGGCTGCCGCTCCGGTTGCCGCTGTTGCCGCTGTTGCTGGCGCTGCTGCTCCGGCTGAGGAAGAGAAGGATGAGTTCGACGTCATCCTCTCCGCCGTCGGCGACAAGAAGATCCAGGTCATCAAGGCTGTCCGCGCCATCACCAACCTCGGCCTGGCCGAGGCCAAGGCTCTTGTCGACGGCGCTCCGAAGGCCGTCCTCGAGAAGGCCAAGAAGGAAGATGCCGAGAAGGCCAAGGCTCAGCTGGAAGAGGCTGGCGCCAGCGTCGAGCTCAAGTGATTTGTGCGGCATAAGCCGCAATCACAGCTTTTCGAGGAACCCCGCACCTGTGTTTCAGGCTGCGGGGTTTCCGCATACTGAGTAGACTAGTTGACGAGGACGAGGCGGAGAACGCGATCCGGCGTGGAAACACAAAGCTGGCAATGAGCGAAAGTTGTCAATTCTGTGCCCAGTAATCCGCCAAAAGCCGGTAAAAGATGACACAATGGCACGTAGTGTGGTCAAATAGTGTGTCCAGGAAGGCGGTCACGGTGAGCGAGTGGACGGTGAAGATCAACGGTGTCGACCGGATCAGCGTCAAGCCGGGGGAGTGCGTGGAAATCGGCCGTAAGCCGTTACGCCCCCTTGCCGATGATGGCAACACCCGCCTTGACGTCGCCGATCAAACCAAATCGATGTCCAAACGGCACGCCATGTTCACGGTAAAAAGCAATGGCACGGCCTCGGTCCGTGATCTTGGATCGACCAATGGATCGTATGTGGTGCGGGAAAATGGCGATTTGTTGCGCTTGCCGGCCAATGCCGAGTTCCTGTTGCCGACGTCTCCCATGCGCATGCAGTTCGGCGATGTGCCTGCGGACTTCATTCGTGTCGACGATCCAGTGGCAAAGCCGCTCGACCTCAAGGTGCCTGATTTGTTTGGCTATGCGGTTCACGAAGCACCGCAGGAGCCGGATGCGGCGGATATGTCCGTCGACGATATTCTTGATTTGCGGGCCGGCGAGCCGACCGCCATCTTCAGCGCGGATAATGTTCGACGCAAGGTCGACGAGCTTGAACTTGGCTCGCTGAATATCACGCAGCCAGTGACGAAAAACGATGAGCCGGCCATACCCCGTGATCTGTTCGCGGATGCGTTGGCCCAGCATGCCGAGCAGGAGACCGAACGCAAAAACCAGCAGGCCATGAACTCCGTGGCACTGCCGAAGCAGCAGACCGAACCTGAGTCGACGATTGTAACGCCTGCATCCAAGCACAGCAGGATCTCCGGTATTGTTCCAGTAGATGCCATCGCCCATGCCGTTGTTAAGCACGCTCCCAGCACAAGCGAGCCGGCAGTGGCGTCGGCGGCGGTTGTTGAATCCGATGCAGCGGCTGGCGCAAGCAAGTCAGCCGAAAACGTTCAGTCCGCTCCGAATACCAGGAATGCCGGCGATTCTCAGCCGGCGGACACTGTCGAACAGCATGCTGAAGTTGCCCAGCCTGAAGCCGCCCGGGAAGCCGAAGCCGCTCAATCTGAAAACACCCAGCCTGAGACCGCTCAGCCGGCAACCGCCCAGTCTGAAACCGACCAGCCGGCAGCTGACGTACCGGACGATCAGCAGCGGACCGCAGCCGAAGCATATCAAGAAGCCACCGCAGCAGGCGTAGCAGACCAGCAGCCGGCTGCCGAAACCGCCCAGCAGTCGGTATCCGAAGCATATGATATCGACTCCACGGGCGTACACACTCCGGTCTTCGAGCCCGGCTCGGTGTTCGAGCGTGTGGCCAAGGGCGAGCTGAAAGCACAGGAGCCGGCAGTCGAAGTCGATGGCCTGACCTCTGACGAGGCAAAAACCACGCAAGATTTCAATGTTCAATTCGAAGTCGCCCGTCATCCCGAATTGCTGGCGTTCCTCGCCATGAATCCGTACCTGTACGACGACATGTATTCTTGGCTCGCCGCCCGTGGCGAGGCCGATATTGACGAAGCCCTGTCTCACAACAAGGGCTATCAGGAATACCGCGAAGCGGTTGGAAAGTGAGTCGAGAGATGACCCAGAGCCAGACTCAGAACCAGAATCTCACGGAAGGTCTGAATCGCATCCGTCGCTGGCGTGACCAATACCGCAGCATGCAGCCGCCATCGCCGCTCGAGGATGTGAATCAACTGGCCGCGAAGCTGGAGATGACCCCATGCCCCATCCCTCCGGCATCGCCCAGCTGTTCGCTTCCGGCCATGTCCGGTTGGATTCGTGTTCCGCGACACGGGTGTGCTTAAGGCCGCCGAACGCCATATTGGGCGCGTGCTGGATGACCAGGCCGCCAAACGCAGGATTTCCGGTGTGGCGGAGTTGTCGCTCGTGGTCGGCGTGGCCACATGGAAGGGCAACGCGCTGCCGGTGCTGTTGTACCCGGTGAGCGTCACGATCGAGGATGATGGCTTGTCGACCACCATTCGATTCACCGGTCGCGTGGCCCTGAACGTCGCGTTCGTCAATACATTGCGTGAGCAGGGGGTGTTCCTGGATGAGGATTCCCTGTTTGACGGTGCCAGCTATGACAGTGGCACTCCCGAAACTTCCGCGATGTTCGCCCGTATTTCGTCCGAAGCGTCGGAGCGTATCTCCGACTTCGCCATCGAGCGCCAGATTGTGCTCGGATGCTTCATGGACCCCTCGTCGCAGATGATCAGCGAAAGCCGACAGTTCATCGACCAGCTGGAGAACGGCCCCACCGGCAATGTGCTGTTGGACGCGCTTGCCGGCGACGAATCCGCCCGCACCGCGCTCAAAGATGCCAATATTCCGCAATACAGTCCTTTCGACGTAGACCCGCATGCCGAGTACGAAGTCGGCGATGTGGACAATACGGTGCGATATGCCGCGTCACTTGCCGCCAATGGCCATAGCATCGTGGTCGACGGCACCTTCCCGAAGGGCACCGCGGAGCAGGCTGTGGCCATCGCATCGCGCTGCCTGATGAATGGTCGTTCCGTGCTGTACGTGCCCGGCGTGGCCGAGCAGAAGCGTCTGTTCATCCAGACGGCCTCCGCCAATGAGATGAAGGCGCAGGTACTGGATGTATCCGATGAACACGCCAACGCCGCGCTTGATAAGCAGCTGATTGCCGCAGTCGGATTCCAACCGGGAGTCGCCACCCAGCGATTCGACCAGTTGGCCGACGAACTCGTGGGCGTGCGTTCGCGCTTGACCCGCTACTTGGGCGACCTGCACGGGGGCAATGATAAGTGGAATGTGTCCGCATACGAGACCATTCAGAATCTGGCCCGTATCTCCGTGCTCCCGACGCACCCTGCCACCCACGTTCGACTTGACGAGTCAAGTGCCCTGAGCATCGCCAACGATATTGACACATGGATCGGCAAGATGGAACGCGCCGGCGAGCTCGGCGAATACACCATCGGCCCGGAAGACACCGCATGGTACAAGGCGTCCATCACCACTGAAGAACAGGCAGTAACCGCCTACCAGCGCGTGGACGATTTGCTGCGTCGCTTCCTGCCCGCCACCCGTGAGCAGGTGGCACGCACCGTGCAGACCTGCGGATTCCCGGTTCCTTCCACCACCCGCGAGTGGGAGCGTCAGGTTACGGTTTTGAAGAATCTGCGACGAGTGCTTGACGTGTTCCAGCCGGAGATTTTCGAGCGAGACATCAGCTCCATGATCGAGGCCACCAAGCCGAAGAGCCAGCGCAAGGCCGAGGGCACGTCGATGGGATTCTGGGAGCGCCGCCGCCACATCAAGGAAGCCAAGGATCTGCTGCGCGTCGGCGCGCAGGTCGAGGACTTGCACGAAGCGTTGAAGGTAGTCGCCAAGCAAGGGGAGCAGTGGCATCAGTTCGTGCCTCACGGCGGTTGGCCGGTGCTGCCCAGCAAGCTCGACGAGATCATCTCCACCCAAGAGGCGCTGGTCAGCAATATGACCGCGCTGGATACCGTGCTTGCCACCACACCCGCTGGTGGCAATCTGGAAACCGCCGATTTCGAGAAGGTGGAAGCACGCCTGAAAGCACTGCTGGATGATCGCAAGGCACTGGACACCTTGCCGGAGCGTTGCCTGCTGGAGCAGGAATTCGCCTCTGCCGGACTGAACGAACTGGTCGCCGATCTCAACGCTCGCCGAGTGAGCGTGGAGCAGGTGCGCGGCGAAGTGCAGCTGGCCTGGTGGACCACCGTGTTTGAGGACATTGTGCGTTCGTCCGCCATCATCTCCAACCAGGATGGTGCCGCGCTGCAGGCCGCATCCGACCGCTTTGCGCAGGTCGATGTGGAGCACGTGCGCTCCATCGGACCGATGGTGTCGCAGGAATCCATGCGCCGCCTGTGCGACATGCTGTTCTCCCGCACTCAGGAAGCCAACCAGATGCACACCGTGCTGGCAGGGCGCGCCAGTGTGTCGCTGAGCAGGATTCGCCGTGATCATCCGGAGATTCTGGCCGCGGCCAAGCCGATTCTGGTGGCCGCGCCGGGTACGCTCGCCGCACTTACCGAGCCGGGTGTGCTGGCTGATGTGGCGATTCTCGATGCGTGCGCGCACATTCCCGCTATCGAGTTGCTGTCCATCATCGGCCGCGTGCAGCAGGTGGTGGTGATCGCCCACTGCGCGACGGTAACCAGCGAAAGCGTCAAGCAGCTGATCGACACGTTGCCTCATATCGAGGTGGATGCTGCCCCATCTCGCCGTGCGCCGCGCCTGTCCGCATTCCTTGAATCCGAGGGATATGGTCCTGTTCGCTATGATGTGGCCACCGAGCCGGCTGCCGGTGAGGTGCGATTCCACCGTGTGGAAGCGAGCGGTGTGCCGGTTATGTCTTCTGGTCTGGTGGAATCCAGCCAGCCGGAGATTGATGAAGTGGTGCGTCTGATTACGCAACGTGCCGCCGGTTTTGCCGTGGTTCCTTCCAGCTATCGACTTGTGGTCGTGATGTTGACCGACGCATTCCGCACACGCTTGGGTGCCGAATTGAAGTCGTTGGCAGGCAAATCCAAGGCGATGGGCCGATTCCTGCGCCATGTGCGGTTGGTTTCCTTGCGTGACGTGGCCGGAGGTCGTGCCACTGACGTGATTCTGTCGATGTGCTATGCGAAAACCACGCACGGACGTCTGCTTCAGCAGTTCGGCCCGCTCGAAAGCACAGGCGGTCGCGGACTGTTGCTGGATGCCCTGGCATTGGCGGACCACAGCTTGGATATTGTGTCGGCCTTTGGTTCCGAAGATTTGGATGAAGAACGACTGCACCAGTCCGGTCCTCGGTTCCTGAAGACCATGTTGACGTGGGCCGAACAGCTTGACGACCGTCCGGTGCTTCCGTTGCGTGATGCGGCAGGCGGCAACGTGCTGTTCGACGATATCGCCGACAGGTTGCGCGCGCGAGGACTGAACGCTGCTGTTGATTATGGATTCGACAAGGGCGTGAAGATTCCGCTCGTGGTGGGATTGAAGGACAAGCCGTTTGCCTTGGCCGTGCAGACCGATGACGCGAACTTTATGTCCGTGCAATCCACGCGTAGGCGTCATCGTTTGTCGGCACAGGATCTCATTTCCTTGGGCTGGAATGTGATGACCGTCTGGAGTGTCGCCGCCTTCGTGAACCCCGATAAGGAAGTCGACCGTATCGTCAGCCGTATCGGTGAGATCTATCGCGAGGTTGAATAACCATGGCGGAATACTCGGCTACACGGCGCACACCGCGCAAGCACAAGCGCGTGGTGATGAAGGGCACTGAGCAGTTTGACGCTGACGGTGTCAAACTCGAGCCCGGAGACATGCAGACCGACCAACAACGGCAATCCGACGACGACAAACGCATCCTCGGCGAACTGCCGCCGCATTGGGCCGTTTTTAACGAGCGCGAGTAGGAGTTGGGGCGCACTCTGTGCGCCCCAACACTGTGTTTTCCGCAGCCGACAGGCTGCGGAAAACACAGTATCGGCCGAAGGCCGATTCCGCTTCCTACCGCACAACGGCCATAATCGCTCCGGCCTGTTGCAGCTCCATAACCTTGGCCGCGGCCTCCGGCGGCATTGCGAACGACACCAGTCGGTCGTTGCCTCCCAATGCGCCAGTCGTATCCGGTTTGCCGACATTCATCACCGTGGCGTTCTCGGCCAGCGTGCAATCAGCACCTTCGCAACCGACGGCGGAAACCAGTCTCACCTGATCGCCGGCCAATACATCGTCGACGCTACTGGCCAAGCGGACTTCAATCACCGTAGTGCCGGTCGGTGCTACGGGCGCATCTCTGGCCATATGCGTGGAAATGGGATCGGCTGCTTCGATATCGATTTGCGCTACCTTGCCCACCACATCCTCAATATTGCCTGTCCAAGACGGGCCTGCCGCAGATACCGGCATATCAGCCAACTGAACGTCGGCGGCCAGAATAATGTCACCCCGTCGAATCGAGCGGGCGGCCACCACCATCGGCTCGGTCTCCACCACGGCCAATACGGCTTCAAGCCCAAACAGCACTGCGAGTCCCACGCACAACGCAGCAGTGAGTCGGCGCAAGGCATCCGCCATGCGCCGTCGCCGCAATGAGCCGCGCGCAGGCGGCTTAATAAACGAAAAGGTCACCATGCAACCATGGTGACCTGAAGTTTTTCGTAAGCGCAAGCCAAATCGACCTATGTGGTTCTAGCTTGCCAAGTTATCCACAACGCTTCAAACCCGTGCAACAGACAGTGCCCGTAGTGCCAATATCCGCGGCATACCGCCGTCGACACCGTCGTTTACAGAGGAAAAGCGGGTGTACAGACCTTACTTGCCGGATTTGTCGGTGCGGTAGAAGCCGTGACCCTTGAACTCAATCGGCACGGCGGAATACACCTTGCGCACCTGCTCCTGCGAGCACTTGGGGCACACGGTAATCGGGTCGTCATTGAACGACTGCTGTTCGGTGAAGTCATAGCCGCAGTTCTTGCAACGGTAATGATAGGTAGGCAACGGATTCCTCCAACAAAGTCATATTTCTCGCGGATGGCCCAAACGCCATGCCACGCAACCGTTCATATCCTAGTCGCCGCCCTGACACATTGGCGTTACGGTCTTACTAGCCAGCTTGCTGTTGCCACTCTGGTTCCATCGGCCAGTGTGCGTGGCTGGTTGGTCAGTCTGGCTTGCGCCGAGTATCTTGGCCGGCCGGCCAGCTCAACAGGCCCGATGAGCTAAGCCGCCGGTATCCCTCCGGCGTCAGCACTCCGTCGGCCGGCACATCATGTGGTTCGGCCGGCAAATCAATGTCCAACACCTCCCACGGCCAGCACACCGCAATCAGGGGACATGCGGGCTTGCGGCGAGCC
>ENA-OQKR01000655-OQKR01000655.1-human-gut-metagenome-genome-assembly--contig:-NODE-655-length-13120-cov-2.451628_pt1 | contig 13120 bp, 15 predicted proteins | sample MGYA00242803_ERZ504806 | MGnify/ENA primary metagenome ERZ504806 (study PRJEB26092, sample SAMD00036399) | human gut metagenome | host: Homo sapiens | study: EMG produced TPA metagenomics assembly of...
GTAATGGAATGAGTTATGAGATTCCACCAGAAGCACTGCAGGATGAAGAATTTGCTCGGATGATCCGGGAAGCAGAAAAATATCTGGGAGTACCTTATGTATGGGGTGGCTACTCTCCGTCCGGATTTGACTGCTCAGGTTTCGTATCCTATGTCATTAACCACTGTGGTAATGGCTGGAACTATGGACGATTGACCGCAGATGGATTAAGAGGCGTATGTACTTATGTATCACCGCAAGAAGCAAAACCAGGAGATCTGATCTTCTTCCAGGGAACGTATAACACATCCGGTGCAAGCCATGTGGGTATCTATGTCGGTAACAATATGATGATCCATTGCGGGGATCCGATCCATTACTCAAATATCAGCACATCCTACTGGCAGCAACATTTCATGTGCTTTGGAAGACTGCCATAAAGGGGTGAACGAAGGGAGGTGAAAGTTTGAATAAAAAGATTAAAAAATATCTGGATGAGATTGCCAAGACAGAGAAAAAGATCGCGGATCTGCAGCAATATCTTAGGGGTGTCCAGGCTGCATTAAAGCAGGAAGAGGACAATGAGATGATCAGGTGCATCCGTGGTATGAAGATGGATAATGATCAGTTATATGATCTTTTGGATGGCATCCAGAATGGAACAGTTAAATTTCAGGTAAGCAGGGAGTCTGACGATGAAGGTTCAGGCTCCTTTGTATTCACAGAAGAAAATAAGGAGGAATATCAGAATGGTGAAATGGAAGAAAATGAATAAGAAAATGGCAGGACTGCTGTTGGGAGTCATGATGCTTTTTACAGCATCAACCACAGCATTTGCCTATGTGGATGAATCGGCAGAGGCATCCAAAGTAGAGACAACTCAGACGGAACAGTCAACAGACAAAGAAGAGAAAAAGGACGAGGCGACAAACACAAACGAGGTGCTGCCGGAAGATGGAACAGACAAGGGAACTGCATTTACGACACCTGGCAATGGTGAAGTCAAGGATGACATTACCGATGATTCCACAAAGGAATTTCTTACGGTTACAACGAAGAATAACAACACTTTCTATATCGTGATCGACCGTAGTGCCACATCACAGAATGTCTATATGTTATCCCAGATTGATGAGAATGATCTGTCCGAATTTCTGGATAAAGACAGCACTGCTACTGTCGTAACACCACAGCCAGATAAATCAAAGGTAGTGCTGGATGAAACAAATAATGAGGATGTAGACAAGGAAGCTACCATTGATCCGGAGAAAACAGCATCTGCAAAAACCAATATGGGTGCAATGGCAACAATCCTGATTTTGGCTCTCGGCGGTGTGGCAGCTTACTACTACTTCAAGATCTATAAACCTAAAAAAGAGGAAGATGAGGATGATCAGCCGGAAGGTTTGGAAACAGGTGGACTGGAAGAAGTTCCGGATGAGGAAGAGTCTGAAGACGAAGATTTTGAAGAAAATGAAAAATAAATAAACTTTTTTAGCGGAGGGGGCTGTAAAACATGCTCTCTCCGTTTCGTTATATGAAGGAGGTAATACATCATGTATTTAGTAATTGCAGAAAAACCAAGTGTATCAAGAGCAATCGCAGAAGTGATTGGAGCACAGGAACGAGAAGACGGATATTTAAGAGGAACCGACTGTATGGTCAGCTGGTGCTTCGGACATCTGGCCGAATATGTTTCACCGGATGCTTACGATGAGAAATTTAACCAGTGGAGATATGAAGATCTCCCGATCATCCCGAAAGACTGGAAAGTTACAGTCTCAGAAGATAAGAAAGATCAGTTCTATATCTTAAAAAGACTGCTCAACAGTCCGGAAATTGAATACGTCGTAAATGCCTGTGATGCCGGACGTGAAGGAGAATTAATCTTCAAACATGTCTATGACTTATCCGGAAGTAAAAAGCCGGTGAAACGATTATGGATCAGTTCTCTGGAAGATTCCGCAATCCTTGATGGAATGCAGCATCTGAGATCCGCAGAGGAATACCGACATCTGGCCGAAGCTGCTGTATGCCGTTCTCAGGCTGACTGGCTGGTAGGAATGAATGCAACCAGAGCTTACACCACAAAGTACTTCAAAAAGCTGACAGTTGGAAGGGTTCAGACACCGACACTTGCCATGTTGGTGGAACGTGCCGGACAGATTAGCAATTTCCAGAAAGAAAAGTATTTCAATGTGGAACTCGATTGTGATGGAATTCCGGCTGTAAAGCCAAAAATCTTTGATCCGGATGAGGCGGAACAGTTAAGAAGTAGATGCCAGGGAAGTGAAGCTATTGTCACAGCAGTAAAGAACGGAAAAGAAGTAAAAGCACCAAAGCTTTATGATCTGACCACACTGCAGAGAGAAGCAAACCGTATCTACGGAATGACAGCCAAACAGACACTGGATACCGCTCAGAGCCTGTATGAAAAGAAACTGATCACTTATCCAAGAACGGACAGCCAGTATCTGACCGAAGATATGGAACAGACCGCAAGAAATGTGGTTCGTCAGATTTATGAGAAATATCAACTAACAGGTCCGTTTGATCAGCCGGAGCAGCCAGATGTGAAGAAAGTCATGAATAACAGCAAGGTGACAGATCACCATGCAATCATTCCAACGATGGAACTTGCATCCTGCCATCTGGATGAATTGAAATCCTGGGAAGAAAAGATTCTTTTCCTGATTGCAGTCCATACGGTCATGGCAATGAGTAAGGATCACATTTACCAGGAGACAGAGATTGAAGTGGAATGCCAGGAAGAAATCTTCAAAGCAAAAGGAAAGATTGTCCTGCAGGATGGATGGAAACTCTTTGAAAACTGCTTCAAAAATAAGGATCGCATGGCAATCGTAGATCCGGATCAGGAAATGAAAGAGAGGATGCCGAAAGTAACCCAGGGACAGACTTTCTATGCTGTGGATGCAGAAAAGACAGAGCATTTTACATCTCCACCGAAACCATACAGCGAAGATACTCTCCTTGCGGCAATGGAAACTGCTGGAAATAAGGAATTCGATGAAGACACAGAAAAGAAAGGATTAGGAACTCCGGCAACAAGAGCCGGTATCATCGAGAAACTGGTCTATTCCCAATATGCCACCCGAAAAGGAAAACAGATTATTCCAACAGATGATGGAAAAGTCCTTGTGGAGATCCTGCCAGACTTTCTGAAATCTGCAAGTATGACTGCAGAATGGGAAAACCAGTTGCTTTTGATGGAGCATGGAGAGATTGCACCGGAACAGTTTATGACTGGGATCAAAAACATGCTGACCATGATGCTGAATGGATGCGATGCGATTTCCGAAGAAGAAACAAGAAGATTTCAGACCAGAGAAAGCATTGGAACCTGTCCGGTATGTGGAAGCCTGGTATATGAAAGTAAAACCAACTTCTATTGCAGCAACCATGATTGTCACTTTGCTCTCTGGAAAGACAACCGCTATCTGCAGAGCATAGGAAAAAAACCATGGATAAAAAGATGGCTGCAGAATTTCTGAAAAGTGGATGTGTGCATGTAAAAGACCTGTATTCCAGAAAGAAGAATATGTACTTTGAGGCAGATCTTCATATGGATGCAGATGAAACCGGAAGGGTGAATTTTTCTTTATCCTTTCCCAAAAAGAAACCAAAAAACAAAAGCAAAAAGAAATAAGAAAACAGATTAGAGGAGGAAACGAAGAATGAATTTTAATGAATTTGTAAATGAAGTAAAGGACAATATCAGACTCTTTTTACCGAAGGATTATGAGAATGCAGAAGTATCAACGATGGAGTGTCAGAAACTGAACCGTGCCTATACGGGATTGATGGTGAGAAAAGAAGGTGAGATGCTTACCCCGACGATCAATCTTAATCAGCTGTATGAAGCATATAAAGCACAGCCTGGCGTAACAATGGAAACTGTATGCAGAAAGATTGCAGATATAGTTATTGAGGCACCGATACAGGTTGATCTGAAAGCTATTTTAAATTATGAAGATGTGAAGGACAAGCTGTTTATCCGTGTATCATCAGCCGAAGCAAATAAGGAAGTCCTCGAAAATGCGCCACACCAGCTGAAGGAAGATCTCGCAATCACCTATCATGTGGCAGTAGGCAAGGATCAGGATGGATTAAGTTCCATGTTTATCAAGAATGATCTGCTTGAACAGTATGGAATCTCTGCAGAACAGCTTCATGAAGATGCGATGAAAAGTTCACCGCGTGTCATGGCTCCGGAGGTATCAAGTATAGGTGCATTGATAGATGAAATGTACCAGAAAAATATTCTCATGCTGACACCGGATGAACGTGAAATGCTGCAGGAAACATTGCAGGAATCAAGCGAGATGCCGACATTCTTTGTTGTTACGAATACAGACAGAATTGATGGAGCCGGTGTGATCTTTTATCCGGAATTCATGGATAACATGGGGGAACTTCTGGGAAATGATTTCTTCATTTTGCCATCATCCATCCATCAAATGCTGATCTTGCCGGATGACGGTCAAGTGGATGCGGAAATGTTAAGAGATATGGTAAAAGAAGTCAATGCGACTCAGGTAGCACCAGCAGAACGCCTTACCAATGATGTATATCACTTTGACACAAAGGATCACGTCTTTGAAAAGGCAGACAGGTTCACAGAACGTCAGAAAGAAAAAGAAGCGCAGGTTGCAAAAACAGAGAAAGTTGGAAAAGAACAGCCGGATCAGAAACCGAAAACAAAGAAGCACGATATGGAACTCTAATAAAAAATAATCATCTCATCAACTAATAAAAAGCCCTGCGGCATAAGCACAATGTCGTAGGGCGTTTTTGGAAAGGAGTATTATGACAGAACAAAAAAAAACTACTACTATTCCACTGCCGGTCCAGGGAAAAGATATGGACAGCATTATGCAGTCACTGGAATCCGGTGTGGAAGAACTTTTTACAAGTAACCGCTATCAGGAATTTCTTAAAACCATGGCAAAGTTTCACAATTATTCCTTTAATAATACAATGCTGATCGCCATGCAGCGACCGGATGCCACACTTGTTACCAGCTACAAAAACTGGCAGTCCATGGGTAGACAGGTCATGAAAGGCGAAAAAGGAATTACAATCATTGCACCGGCACCATATAAGAAAATGAAGGAAAAAGAGGTTCTGGATGAAAATCAGCGACCGATCATGGGAACCGATGGAAAACCTAAGACTGAACAGGTGGAAGTTACAGTTCCGCATTTTAAAGCAGTTACCGTCTTTGATATTGCTCAGACATCCGGGGAACCAATCCAGACACTGGCACCAGAATTACTGACTGCAGCTGTACAGGATTTTGATTCTTTCATGCAGGCTATTCAGAAAATATCCCCAGTGCCGATACGATTCGATGAGATCGATGGCAATGCCAATGGATATTATCACAATGCAGATAAGGAAATCGTGATCAAAAAAGGACTCAGTGAAAGCCAGACCTTAAAGACTGCTATTCATGAAACCGTCCATGCTAAACTGCATGACAAGGAAATCATGGAAAGCCTGGGTGTAGAAAAAGACCGTCTGACAAAAGAGGTTGAAGCAGAATCTGTTGCTTACTGTGTGTGTTCTTCCTTTGGTTTGGATACATCGGATTACAGTTTTCCTTATATTGCAGGGTGGAGCAGCAGCCGGGAAATGAAGGAAATGAAAGCATCTATGGATGTGATCCGCAAGACAGCCGGTGAAATGATCGATCAGCTTACAGAAGAACTGGAAATCATTCTTGAAGAAAAACAGAAAACAGAATTACATGAAAAATACGGCATTCTGGTAGATGCACTGGAAGCAGCCGGATACCGCTATGATTATCGGGAAAGCGAACCGGGACATATTGTACTGGCACCGGATGGGACACATGAAATTGCCGGGTATTTGCAGTTTGAATCATGGGGAGATATCAAAGATTGGCTGGAAGATACGATTGCAGAAGGAACGGATATTTCGGAAAGAGTTGATCGGGCTTTGTATCCATTTAAGTTTGATTATACCCTAGAGGAAGAAATGTTCAGAGGTAATGGTGACCGCTATGCGATTTACCATGTGGATGAAGGCACACCGGGAAAACAACATTTATTTATGAATATGGCAATGGTCAAAGAAGATGGCATTACAATCGATGCAGCAAATTATAAAATGTGTCTATTCTGGTCAGATTACATGAAAATGAAAAGCTGGATGATTTGTACGCCATATTCAACGATAATCCACCGGCAGATTATAAAGCACATTCTAATGTCGGTCAGTGATGTTATCATTACAAACCGTGGTGGGGATATGCAGGCATATTACGTGGATCGATTTGGATTTGCAGAACTTCCAGAGTTTGCAGCACAAAGAGAAAAATACTCGATATTGTCCCAGAAATAGAAAATGTGGATTATGAAAATGATCTTACATGTATCAGCTTTTATGCGGCTGAATGTGCTGAATTTCCTGTAATGGGTGAAGTACATTATGACCTGACATTACCAGAAGCCTTGGAAGCTTATGAGAAAATCCCATCAGAACGTATGCATGGACTGAAATGTGTTGGCTTTGATCTGAAAGACGGAAGTGATTATGAAGGAATGCAGAGTCTGATGATTGAAGGAAAAATACAGAAAGAATTTTTGAATTCGATTCCTGGATTTAGAGAAAATTCTTATGTGCAAAATGCAATCAGTCGTGTGGAAAAGTACTTGGAAGAAAGACATCCAAATGTGGAAAATCCTTTGGAATCTAATAAAAAGGTGGATAACGAAAAAAATATAAGCGAAGAAAAAAACGAGAAGGAGCTGAATATACAAATGAAACCAATACCGAAAAAGAAAAGGGGGGAAATGAGCCTATGAGAAACGTAAACCTGGAAGAAAACGAACTGACTATTACTGCTATCTTCCAGCAGCACACAAAGGAAGAAACAATCCAAACACTGAAGGAAGCTTTGGAAGTCCTGGAACAGGAAGAAAGTGATCCTGAGAATGATGAAATGATTGAGATCATCAATTCTACAGTTGGAAAATTACAGCAGATCGAAGACAAATACTACTATTCTCTGGATCTGAATTATTATCTGAATAACTTGGAGGACGATGCCTATGAAGCTTAATCAATTTGCAGTCTACCGAGTAGATCAGCAGACAGCAGGAAAAGCACTGTGGCATCTGCCATATCAAGAGGCAAGACAGCAGAATGTGTCGATTACTGTCGAAAATTACCGATTAGTCTCGATTCATGAAATGCAGGAAAATGAAAAAGTCGCTGACATCTGGAAACGGACGAAAAATCAATGCGAAGTCAGTGACGTGCTCGTATTGAACAAGAATGGAGAAATCAGCTGCTACTATGTAGATGAGAACTATCCACAGTATCTGGCCGGATTTATTCGTATCAACACATCCGGTGCACTGATCACTATGGAAACTGAGAATTATCAGATTGATGGGAAAAAGGGGAACTGGATTGCAACAGACACCATCATTATTGATGGAAAACAGTTTTATTTGATGGAACATCAGGTATACCGAGATCAGGCCCAGGGTGTTATCCTGGATGCCTATGGAAAAATGGTTGTCGAAGAATGTAAGAAATTCGATGAAAAGACAAAACAAAAGATTCATGATTACATCCAACAGCAGGTACCGCTAAATCCGGTCGAACAGCTAAAACAAGATGGTAAAATCCGTCTGGAACATTACCAGAAGTTCTACCAGAACGGCACTTATGAACGAAGCAGAGAATCTGGTACCGAAGCCAATTATGATATGGTGGACGGTCTGGTGAATAATCAGAAGAAGAATCAGGAAAAGACCTCTGATGCTAGCAGCAACAATCAGACCTCCCGAAATCAACAGGATGGAAAATCTAAGAAACGAAGATCTGTAATCAAACGACTGCATCAGAAACAGATTGCCATTGCTCGCCGGTCCGGAAAGCCGATACCAAAGTACCTGGATCAAGAAATGGAAAGAAAGCGTGGATAGAATATGCGAAGGTTAAAGTGTGAAAAAGAAACGATTATTCTGACTAATGAAGATGATGGATTCTATGATGTGTATACCTTCAATCAGAACTTGCCGAAACGGTTACGAGGCTTTGCAGCGAAGTATCCGGATGATTGCTGGTTGAAAGGATCTTCGGAGGATGGTAGTGAAACGTATATGATTAAAAAAGCGCGGTTATCATTGAATTTAAGACCACCCTATTCCAAGGATAGAATATCTGAAAAATCCCCAGAACTGTCTTATTTATATAAAAGCAATGATACTCGAAAGAACATCGGCCGGTCTTTGTAGTAGCCTGATTTTAAGCGAAAAGCTGTACCCGCACCTGTTGGAGATTGACCGGGCGGAGCAGGAACGGATGGACGCCATGCTGCCCCGGATGATGGAGGCAGCGGGCGTCACCGAGGAACTGAAAGCCCATGACCCCATACGCTGGGTGGGGCTGATGAACACGCTGAAAGCACAGGTGGAGGAAATGATTTGTCAAGAGTTTATTTATATTTAGAACTTTTTCTTTTTGTCAGAAAACCATTTGACACTGCCATTATTCGCGCCTATACTTAGAGTGATTAGTTATAACGAACCGAAAGGAGGAATGGGTAGTGCTGACCTATGAAAAACAAGCACTCTCTGGTACGATTGAAGTATTATTGCGGTCTGAATTGCCAGACGAATTTGAAGGGACAAAGTTATACGGCTCTCTCGAAGAAGATGAACTACGGCAGGACTGTAAAATTTTTCGGCTGTCAAATGAAACAGGGCATGGACGCATTACAGTCTATCAGGTTTTTTCTGGTATTGAGCTTTACTATAACGATATGCACATGGGATATTGCAATCAAAATCAAGCCACAGCTAAAAACATGATAGAGATTAACCATTGTCTGATAGGACGTTTTGAGTGTAGCTTTGGCGAAAATAGTTGCTGCTATATGGCGGAAGGCGATTTGTCGATCAGCTCCATGATGAAGAAAAAGTCAAATTCGTGTTTTCCGCTGAACCACTATCACGGTATTTCTATCATCATCAATCTGGATGAATTGCTGCCGGAAGTACGGCAAATCATGGAGCTATTGAATATTGATTTGCACTACATACAAAAATATATTTGCGAAGGAAACCGTTGCTGCATCATGCGGGCCAATCCGTCTATTGAACATATTTTTTCGGAACTTTATCATGTCCGGGAAAAAAGAAACCAGGATACATGAAAGTCAAAATGCTGGAACTGCTTCTGTTCTTAAGTGATCTCAATACGGCAGAAGAAGTTTTACAGACGGATTATTTCAATCAAAATCAGGTCGCATTGATTAAAGCAGTAGCGTCCTATATTACGGAGGACTTGACAGCACATCATACGATTGAACAGCTTTCCCAGAAATTCGCGATTTCTACAACAGCATTGAAAAAGTGCTTTCGAGGCGTCTATGGAACCTCTGTCTATTCTTATCTTCGTACCTATCGGCTTCAAGTCGCCAAAAAATTGTTGCTGGAAACCGAGTCGTCAGTAACGGAGATTGCAAGTAAAATCGGATATGAAAATCCGAATAAATTCACTTCTGCCTTCAAAGAAACGTATGGCAGCTCTCCAACGGAATTCAGAAAGAGTGTCCGTTTGGATAGAAGCGGGTCCGTATGGAGTGGCGAAGAAATCTGAGCTGTATTAGAATATCCTTTGTCAGATAAAAGCAGAAAGACCGCTTGAAGCTGGCCTATTTTTTGAATAGTGGGTTAGACGTTGCTAACTTTCTGTCAAGACAAAGGAGGATTTCCAAATGGAAAATGAAAAATCGACAGGTAACAAGTACACTGTCAAAGACGCGGCAATCATCGGTATCTTCTGTGCGGTCATGTTCGTTGTATTTATGGTCTATTCGATCCTGACCGGCGCTTCACTGTTCTATTCCATGATTTTTAACGCCGCTGGTGCGGCACTTATCCTCGCACCGTTCTATGTTTATATGTGCATGAAAGTCGGCAAGCATGGCCCCGCTCTTGTCTACAATATCATGTGGGCGATTATCGCCGGATTGATGATGGGGCCATTTATGATTCCGTGGTTTTTGGGCGGCGGTATCATCGCAGAGCTTTCCATGTGCGGAAAGGATGCCTACCATGACATTAAGCGTGTGTCTATTTCGTGGGTAATCACGGCACTGGTTCGCGCTGCACATGGTATGTCAGAAATTTGGTTTTTCAAAGACGCATTTCTTGCCACCGGCGTCAGCGAGCAGCAGGTTCAGGTTCAGACCCAGTATTACACCGATCCGAAGTACGTCCTTTTGAGCCTGGCTGTCACCGCTATCCTGGCCGTCCTTGGCTGCATGATTAGCAACAAACTGATTGTGAAGCACTTCAGAAAGAGTGGCGCGATTAAATAAACTATGAGCATGAAATTTGATTTTTCGGACCAAATTGCTTGTCATAGTTCTCACTATGTCGCTTGTGGCGGTGCTCACAAGCGACATTTTGATATACACACTTTTTGGGCGTTTTGAGCGTGTATCTGATTATTCAGGGCTTTGGCAGGCAGACAATAAAATATCTAATCGTCTGCGGTGTTTTTATCGTGTTAAGGCTGCTTTCAAGAGGACAGGGCATTACCATTCTTATGCCGGAAATGTTCCTGTTCATGGTGCTGCGTATTTTGATGATGGTTATGGCTGCGCAGCCCGTGATTGGTATGCCGCCGGGAGAAGTTGTAGCAGTTTTTAAGAAAATCCACGCGCCTAATGGAATTGCCCTGCCCGTAACCTTCATGCTGCGTTTCTTCCCTACTGTGCGCAGTGAATTTTCCGATGTGTTTGCCTCACTTCGGCTGCGAAAGCTGTTGTCATGGAAACATCCTCTGGACGCAATGGAGTATATTGTTACGCCTGTTATTTCCGTTCATCCAGATAGCTGAGGAACTCGCAGCTTCTGCTGAAAGCAGGGGGATTTCCAATCCGGGAAAACATACCTGCCGCAGGAAGATAGAATTTCAAAAAAGAGATTGGATTATGTGCGTGGTTGCTGTTTGCGTAACCGCACTCTATTTTGTGCTGGAAAGGACGGTAGCATAATGGTAAATGATAAAGCAAGGCGATCCGTTATCCAGTTTGAAGATGTATCTTTTGAATATCCGGGAGCCGAAACAGAAAGTATCCATCATATCAGCCTCGATATAAAAAAGGGCGAGTTCCTTGTTCTGACTGGAGGGAGCGGTTGCGGAAAGACAACTTTAACACGATTGATAAACGGGTTAGCTGAACAATTTTACGAAGGGACGCTGAAAGGGCGAGTCACACTGCTGGGACGCAGCATATCGGAATATCCTCTGTATGAAATCGGGAAAAAAGTAGGTTCAATCTTTCAAGATCCAAAGAGCCAGTTTTTTGCCAGTATTACAGAGGATGAGATTTCGTTTGGGTGTGAAAATTATGGCGTTCCGTATGAAGAATTGGATAGGCGGGTTTCAAGTGCAATCAAGCGTATTAACGGAGATATGCTGCGAGGGAAAGAAATTTATCCGATGTCCAGCGGGGAAAAACAGAAAATAGCGGTGGCCTCCGTCAATGCTGTTGATCCGGAAATTTATGTGTTTGATGAACCTTCGGCCAATTTGGATATGTATTCCGTTGAGGCACTTAAAAATTTGATGGGTGGACTTAAAGCGGAAGGCCACACAATCATTGTTGCTGAACACCGGCTTTATTATCTTACTGACCTTGCAGACCGTTTTCTCTATATGGAAAACGGGAGCATAAAAGAAGAATGGACGGCGGGAGAACTGCGCTCTATTCCAGAAGAAAAAAGACGAGCCATAGGAATACGAGCGGCAGATTTGCACCATATTGAAGTAGATATTTCCCCTGTAAAAGAAAAAGATATGACGATGGAGGTAAAGGATTTGGCGTTTTCCTATCGCAAACATCCGGTTTTCCATGATGTATCTTTTCAGGCGTATGCTGGTGATCTGATTGCGATTGTAGGTCATAACGGAATAGGCAAAACTACTTTGTCGAATATTCTTTGTGGTATGCAAAAGGAAAAAGAGGGTCAGGTCATATATAACGGGACAAAGGTATCTAAAGGCAAACGGAAGAATTTTGCCTACTTTGTTATGCAAAATACAGATTGCCAGTTGTTTGGGGACAGCGTAGAAGAAGAACTGCTATTAAACGGAAAAGGCAGTACCCAGGAGCAACGCGATGATCTGCTAAAACTATATGGCTTGTTTGAATGGAAAGAACGGCATCCCGCTACTCTTTCCGGCGGGCAGAAACAACGACTCACTCTCGCAGTATCGGATTGGATAGATACCCCCGTTTTGATTTTGGATGAGCCTACCAGCGGTCTTGATTTCAAAAATATGATGAGAATATCGGAGCATTTGAAAGCTCTGGCGCAAAAAGGAAAGACCATTTTAATCATTACCCACGATTATGAATTTGCCGCTATGACTTGCAATCGGGTTCTGCATTTCGTTGATGAAGGTCATGTAGAAACATTTCCGTTACAGGAAAATTTGTCCCGCTTATACTCCTGCCTTATGTGTCAATGAATTATGTGTCCGATTGGATAGATACGCTCTGTATGGAGTGGCAAAAACACCGAATGATTTTATGATAATAGACGGGTTATAAAATGCTAACCCGTCTATTATTGCGAAAGGAGACTTGCTTATGGAGAAGCAAAAAAATGGAGAACTGTCCAGAATGTTCGGATATGCAGGGAAATTCCATGTTTTGACTGTTTTGGGATGTGTTCTCTCCGGAATCAGTACCATTTTATCTATGCTGCCTTTTGTTTGCATTTGGCTCGTCATCCGCGATTTAATCCAGGCTTTTGCTGCCGGGGATATATCTCTTGCAACGGGGAGCGCCCATTATGCGTGGATGGCGGTTGTGTTTGCAGCGGCAAGCATTTTAATTATTTTATCGCCCTGAACTGTACTCATCTGGCGGCGTTTCGTACAGCCACCAATATGAGAAAATCTGCAATTCATCATATCGTGACGCTGCCGTTGGGGTATTTCAGCCAAAATGCAAGCGGACGGCTCAGAAACATCATTGATGATAATGCAGGGCTTACAGAAGGATTTCTGGCCCATCAGCTTCCCGATCTGACCGGAGCCGCAGTTATGCCGGTTGCCGTTA
>ENA-OQKR01000656-OQKR01000656.1-human-gut-metagenome-genome-assembly--contig:-NODE-656-length-13103-cov-3.700678_pt1 | contig 13103 bp, 7 predicted proteins | sample MGYA00242803_ERZ504806 | MGnify/ENA primary metagenome ERZ504806 (study PRJEB26092, sample SAMD00036399) | human gut metagenome | host: Homo sapiens | study: EMG produced TPA metagenomics assembly of...
AATGTATATTGTAAGAATGTACCGACCTTGGCGAAATATACCCGTAGCAATACGGCCACCCATGTTTCTCATAAAATCTATAAGGTAAAGTCATACGACCACGGCTTGCAGATGGATGACATGGTGGATATGCCGGAATATGAAACGTTGGTTGATATTGAACCGATACAGAAGATGCCGGTTGCCCAACTGATGGACATCCCTGCACTGCCTGCAATGGCAACATGGGTAAATCTGCGCGAATTCGGTGCAAAGGGAGATGGGGAAACGGATGATACGAAGGCCATCCAGGAGGCTATTGACAAGTACGATAATATCTATGTGCCCCAGGGCTGGTATCGCATTACCGAAACTTTGAAGATGAAGCCCGATACCAAGTTGATAGGCCTGCATCCTTTTGGCACTCAGTTCCGGCTGGACGAAAGTACTGCTGCATTCAGTGGTTTTGGCGGTCCGAAAGCGATGGTGGAATCTTCGGAAGGCGGTGCAAATATGCTGATGGGCATTGGTATCAATACCGGCGGTTATAACTATCGTGCTGTAGGTGTGAAGTGGATGGCAAATGCAGATTCTTATATGAATGACGTGAAGTTTGTAGGCGGGCATGGCGGTTTATGGAAACCTAAACCGGGTGTTGAGGAACCACGTGGCCGGTGGAACAGACCGGCTCGTATCAGTTCTCCCGATAATCCGGTAGCGGCTTCGGGCATGGATCTTGCTTGGGACAACCAGTATTGGAGTCTGTGGGTGACCAACAACGGTGGTGGCACCTTTAAAGATATCTGGACAGCAAGCACATATGCCACCAATGGTTTCTATGCCAACAATACTTCTACTCCGGGGCGTATCTATGCCATGTCCATCGAGCATCATGTAAGAAATGAAGTACGTTTCAGCAAGGTGTCCAACTGGAAGGTGTATTGCATGCAAACCGAGGAAGAGAGCCGCGAAAGTACCGATTGCCAACCGATAGAGATGGACGACTGCAAAGATGTGACCTTTGCAAACTTGTATATGTTCCGCGTTATCCGTGTCAATGAACCGTATCACAGTTCTGTACGTATCCGCAATTGCGAGAACATCGCATTTCTGAACCTGCATAACTATTCTCAGATTAAATATACGAATAACATTGCAGTGTTCGATGTCAACAAAGACATTGACATCCGCCCGTGGGAACTTTCTCGCTTGATTGTAACCGGAAAAGAACCTCATCAGCAATCGTTAGGCAATGAAATAGGTAAGGTGAACCAATTGGCTTCCGATTTGGAATTTGCCGAAGGCATTGCGCGCGACAGTAAAGGTAACATTTACTTCTGCGACCATCGGATGCGTCGTATCTTTAAGTGGTCGGTAGAGACAAACAGCTTGTCGCTGCTGGCAGATTTCCCGTGGAAACCCTCCAACCTGGCTTTTGATTCAGAAGATAATCTATTGGTATTGTTCAGATATGATGCGCAGCCGGGATATCTGATTAATGGTAAGCCGGAGGAAATGCCGGTAATGCCTGATACAAAAGGTACTTCTTTCAGCGGATATGGTAATTCCGCATATACAATGAGAGTCTACTCCATTGACCCGGAAAATCCGGAAGAGACCATCAAACTGTTGCCGCGTGTTCCGATGGGTCAAGTGAAGAACGTGTATAAGGCTCTTTATCCTTCTAACCGTTGGAGAGACTTCCACGATTTCAATGCGGTGTCGGTCTATGTTCCTGAAATGTGCTTCCTGGCACCGGATGGAAAAACTATCATTCCTCATTATTTCGACTTGTCACGTAGTTCTTCCCTGCTGGAAGCCTATCCGGGAAAGCCTTTCTATACCTCTGATGAATATGACCGCAGAATGGTGAAGATGGATGTGGCCAATGACGGCACGCTCTCCAACTTGAGCTATTTTGTGGAGCAGGGCGAATTTGGTTCTGCTGTAGATAAGGAAGGGAACTTGTATGTGGCTGACGGAGAAATATATGTATTTGATAAGGATGGCAAGAAGAAAGGGATGATTCGTGTTCCCGAACGTCCGTCCACATTACAGTTTGGCGGTAAGGATGGCAATACATTGTTTGTCACAGGCCGTTCCAAGTTCTTTGGTGTACGTATTAAATAAGGAAAATCCATATTAAAACAATCTGTGTAATGAGAAATTATCAAATAATGAGATACCTGCTGATAGTCTGTTGGATTATCGGTAATATGCCGTCCGGGTGGGCGGCAGAGGGTGGTTCCACCTATACGCAAAGACCGGACGATCCGGAAGCATTCTACTTTACCCCGGAGAATTACGGCTTCAAGGCTGATGGAAAGTCCGACGTGACCGATGCACTTCAAGAGGCAATCAATCAGGTGAAGCGCGAAAAGAACTTTGGGATACTGTTTCTGCCGGAAGGAAATTATCGTATTAGCAAGACGATTCAAATTCCCTCATCCATTCGGCTGATTGGTTATGGGAAGAAACGGCCGGTGATTTATTTGGGAGCCGATACACCCGGTTTCCAGACTACTCAAAATTATATGATATGGTTTACGGGAGGGCTGGCACAAGAGGGCAGGAAGCCTTCGGATGCCGGTGCAGGTACTTTCTATAGTGCGGTGTCCAATGTGGATTTCCGTATAGACAAAGGTAATCCTCAAGCCGTCGCCATTCGTGCGCATTTTGCCCAGCATGGATTTATCAATCATTGCGACATTCGGATTGGTTCGGGGAAAGCCGGCATGTATGATGTTGGCAATGAACTGGAAGACGTCAGGTTTTATGGCGGTGAATATGGGATAATTTCCTCCAGGACTTCTCCGGGATGGCCTATGATGATGGTCGATACTTACTTTGAGGGGCAGAGAAAGGCGGCTGTCTATTCAAAAGAGGTGGGGTTTGCCATCGTCAATATGCATGTGAAGAATACGCCCGTTGCCTTTGAAATGGCAGAGAATCTGGCAGACCGTCTTCATGTGGAGAATTCGTTGTGGGAGAATATTTCGGAAGCCGGTGTCAGGGTAAGCGTAGAGGGAAATACTTTTTCGCAATTGAATCTGGTGAATGTGGATTGCAGGAATGTTCCCGTACTGGTGGATTATGCTCAAAGTGGAAAGAAAGTTGCCGGAAAAGCAAAAATGTACAGAGTCAAGGAGTTTACTTACGGTCTGGTGTATCAGGATTTGAATGATGCTTCTTCTTTCAGGGAAATATGTGAAATAGAGCCGGTGGCAAAACTGCCGGTTACACTTGGCAAGGACCTTCCGGTTCTTCCGGCAGTGGAGACATGGGTCAATATCCGCGACTTAGGGGCAAAAGGTGATGGCGAGACTGATGATACGGAAGCTTTTGAGAAAGCTGTCTCTTTGCATAAAAACATCTATGTGCCCCAGGGTTGGTATCGTCTGACGAGAACGTTGAAGCTGTCTCCCGGTACTAAGCTGATTGGGCTGCATCCTTTTGGGACTCAATTTCTGTTGAAGGAAAGCGAGCCTGCATTCAGTGGTTTCGGCATGCCTGTGCCTTTGGTTGAATCTTCCGAAGGTGGCGACGACATGCTGAATGGCATAGGTATTAATACCGGTGCGTATAATTACCGTGCTGTTGGCTGTAAATGGATGGCGGGTGAGCGCTCGTACTTGAATGATGTGAAGTTTGTAGGCGGGCACGGTACCTTGCGCAAACCGGCTCCGAATGCTTCCGGACAGTCGTCTTACCGCAGGGGCGAGCGTCGAATTAGTTCTCCGTCTTCTCCGGTCATGGAGACCGGTAAGGATATGGCTTGGGACAACCAGTATTGGAGTTTGTGGATTACAAACAATGGTGGCGGGACAATTAAGGATGTTTGGACAGCCAGTACGTATGCTGCCAGTGGGCTTTATATTAGCGAAACGAAGACTCCGGGACGTATTTATGCCATGTCTTTGGAGCATCATGTCCGTACTGAAGCCCGTTTCCATAATGTGGCCAACTGGAAAATTTATGCTTTCCAGTTTGAGGAAGAAGGTCGTGAAGGGCCTGATTGTTATATGGCAGAAATGTCCAATTGTCAAAATATCGAAATGGTAAATGTGTGGATGTATCGCGTTATCCGTGCCTTTATGCCGAAGAGGATAGGTTTCCGCATATGGGATTGCAAGAATATCACTTTCCGTAATATGCACAATTATACGCAGATATTGCCAGTCATAGAGTTTCCTATATATGATATGAATAAGAAGTTGCCCGTTTATTCGTGGGACTTTGCCCGTCTCACTGTTTCGGGTAGCGAGAAGAACCTTCGCCCTTCCTGCACGGTCATGGACAAGCCTGTGAAGCTGGCTACCGGTTTTGAACTGGCCTCCGGAGCTACTACCGACAGTAAAGGAAATATCTACTTCTGTGAAAACCGTCTGAAGAAAATCTATAGATGGTCGGCAGACACGGAGCAGATTACTTTGATAGCCGATTATCCCTGGAAGCCTTTTACATTGGCTACTGATACGCAAGACAATCTGCTGGTTATTTTCCGCTATGACCCTCAGCCGGGTTATCTGGTGAACGGCAAGCAGGAAACGGCAGTGCGCTTGCCGGATGATAATCCGATGTACAGTGGTTGGGGTAACAGTGGCTGGAGTGCTTGGGGGTATTCTTTTAATCCGGATAACGTGGATGCTACGATGAAGCCTATGCCACGTGTCGTTACAGCCGGTATGAAGAATATACAGAAAGTCATTCACCCTTCCAGTCGTTGGAGAGGTGACTTTGACAAGGTGGTTGCCAGTATGCCTGAGTATAGTTTTGTCGCTCCGGATGGCGTGACAATTATTCCGGATACCTATGATTTGGGACGTTCTTGTGCTTTGACTGTTACAGTTCCCGGTCAGTCAGAACCGGTTTATATTGTAAATGAGATGAATAAAACGACAGTACAACTTTCCGTTGGTGGGGATGGCCGTTTGACAGAACAAGGAATAATATGTCCTTATGGCCAATACAGTAATGTGACCGATGCTGACGGAAATGTCTATGTTGCTGATGGTGAAATATTTGTCTATGACAAATATGGTAAAGAGCAGAGACGTATTCAGATAGAAGAACGCCCGATTTCCTTGGCAATTGGTGGAAGGCAGAAGGATATGCTTTTTGTTACTACCTCAAGTTCTTTCTATGGGATTAAGATACGTTAGGTATTGGCGTAGGTAAAAAAAAATTAGCCCCTGCGGTTGTTTTATATCGCAGGGGCTAATTTATTATAAGAAGGTATCTTTTCCTTATAGGCTGATTGTTTGGAATATTATTTTTCCAGCAGCTCTTTCAGAAAAGAATCCAGTTCCTCATCCAATCCTTTCAGTAGCTCTTCATTGACCAATAGAGTATCATCATCCATCAGCAACAGTTCTGCTATTGTTTCTTTATCATCATCCACCAGTACAAAAGAGAATGGTTTCAGGATAGTCAGCTTGTCGAACTTTCCTTCATTTTTCATGTTGCAGAGCAGTGAGGACAAGATACGCTCTACATTTTCGTAGAAATCATCCCCCTCGTATGTCATCCATTCTTCAATGGAAGTATTGGCAAGCTCTTCATCTTCATCATCAAAGATAGACAGTTCGCCCGAATTCTGATTCGGTTGCAGATGAATGTCTGTAACGATAGTCTGTTCGCAACCGCAGGTGTATTTGCCGATTGCTTTTTTAAGAGTGTCCTCCAAGAGTGCTAATGACGATTGACTGAGCTTCATAATAACTTTCTTTTCTTAATGGTTGTTCAAAGGTATAAAAAAAACGGTTATCTCTGCATCATTTGACTAAAAATCATCATCAAATCTGTTCATTTGCATGTTCAGGCGTGCCATTCCCTCTTTTCGTTTCTCCAATTCGTCTACATACATGCTGATAAAGATATAATAGGAGATGGTTCCATCATGTATTTCGCCTGTCTCTTTTTTGTCTGTCTTGCTTTTCTCACGGGCAAGGGTTTGCGCTTTTAATGCCCATTCCAAGGCAGTATCTATGCTGTCTTGCATTTCGTAGCCCAAAGCGGTGTTATAGGCTGCATACATTTTCTGTTTTCCTTTTTTTTGTTTCGTAGGTCTGCTTCCAGAGCTCTACTGCTTTACTCCAATTTTCTTCTTTGGCATATACGGCTGCGTCACGCATATTTACAGAACCACCACTGAAGAGATAGCGGTTACTGGTTTTCCAATAGGGGAGTAGATGTCTTACCGGAACCGTTCCTGCAAATTCAGATGCTTGCTTCACCATGTCTTCTTCGCTGATGAGGCGGGAACGTACTGACGCTTCACCATTTCCTGCCTCTTCCCAGAAAATACTGTCATTGCTGTTGATGGTCACCATAGGACCTTTGCGGTTAGGTAAATATATTCTGACGGTAGGATATACCTTTACATCCACTGTGCCGAGGAACACACCCCAGTCGGGCATATAACTTATCTTGCGATTGGAACGCATTTGTATGTTTTCCAGGGCTATCAGGAAATCTACGTCCAAATTCTGTGTAAGTTCCAGTACTTCATCTCTCGATAATGTGCTTTCGCGGGGATTGATGTCTTTACTCCGGAGGGCAGAGTCGCATATCACAACCTCTTCAAAGTAGTTTTCGTTGGCAAGGGCCTCTGCAAGGGATTCGGTTGTTATTGCGGCGTCTCCATTGTAGTAGTTGGTGAGGCGTGCCACCTCATTCTCGCTTTTTTTTCTGTTCTTCCTCAGTGATGATGAGTTTGTTGTCCGGTACGTTTGGCATGTTGTTGACAACAGCCACACGTTTCAGTGTTGCCGGGAAACTGACTTCTGCCGGAAGCATATAATCAATGGACAGTTGTTCTACACTCTGGCAGCTGCCTAACAGCAGAGACCCCATCAATAACAGACAATAGTGATATTTGGTCATAGTCTTTGGTTTTGTTCTTTGGAGCAAAAGTACTCTTTTAGCTGAATATTCAAAAGCTGGAACGAATAAAAAATGTGATAATGTGGTAGGAGAAAAAGTGATAGGGTGATAAAAGATACCTGACGGTATCATCTTATCACCCTATCGCCTTATCATTTTATAGCTTTGCTTTATGCATTCCGTCCGTGGCAGTTTTTGTATTTCTTACCGCTTCCGCAAGGACAAGGATCATTGCGTCCTACGGTCTTCTCGGCACGGATAGGTTCGCGTCTTGGTTGTTCACGTGTATCTTGTGCCGCAGCGGCCTGCTGGTTCGGGTCATTCAAATCAACCTTCTGTTCGCGATACTTGCTCATATCCTGGCGTTGTTCCGGAGCAGCCTGGCGCACCTCTACTTGGCGGGGAGCCTGGGGGAGCCGTCAGGGGGCTTCAGCCGGAGCCTCTTGTACCGGGATTTGTCCACGCATTAAGATAGAGATAGTCTGATTATTAATCTTATTCACCATGGCATCAAACAAGTTCACAGATTCCAGCTTGTAAATCAGCAGCGGGTCTTTCTGCTCGTAACTTGCATTCTGCACGGAGTGTTTCAGCTCGTCCAGCTCGCGCAGGTTTTCTTTCCATGCTTCGTCGATGACGTGCAGCAAGATGGATTTCTCGAATGACTTCACCACCTCCTTACATTCTGTCTCATAAGCTCTCTTCAGGTTGCAGGAGATGTTGTACATACGTTTTCCGTCTGTGATGGGGATAAGTATGTTTTCGTACATGTGTCCCTGCGTTTCGTATACTTGTTTGATGACCGGATAGGCTATCTGTGCCATACGTTCTGTCTTGCGTTTGAAGAGTTCCATGGCAGCGTCAAAAGTTCTGTCTGCCAGTTTTTCTTCTTCTCATTACGGAATTCCTCTTCGGTGAAAGGTACTTCCATGGCAAGTGTCTGGAGCACATCCATCTTGCAGTTTTCGTAGTCGGGCGCTTCAATGGCATTGGCACAACGGTCCCAAATCATGTTCACGATATCCATGCCGATACGTTCGCCCATCAAAGCGTGGCGGCGTTTGGTGTAGACTACTGTACGTTGCTTGTTCATCACGTCGTCATATTCCAACAGACGCTTACGGATGCCGAAGTTGTTTTCCTCAACTTTCTTTTGCGCACGTTCAATGGATTTGGAAATCATGCTGTGTTCAATCATTTCACCTTCTTTGAAACCCAGTTTGTCCATTACACTGGCAATGCGGTCACTGGAGAACAAACGCATCAGGTCATCTTCCAAAGATACGAAGAATACAGAAGAACCCGGGTCGCCTTGACGTCCTGCACGACCACGTAACTGACGGTCCACACGGCGTGATTCGTGGCGTTCTGTACCGATGATGGCAAGACCGCCTGCAGCTTTCACTTCCGGACTCAGCTTGATGTCGGTACCACGGCCGGCCATATTGGTAGCGATGGTTACAGCACATTTCAAACCGGCAGTAGCCACAATATCCGCTTCCTTCTGATGCAGTTTGGCATTCAATACACTATGTTCAATCTTACGCATGGTAAGCATTTTGCTCAACATTTCAGAGATTTCAACAGAAGTGGTACCCACCAGTACGGGGCGTCCTGCTGCCACCATTTTTTCTATCTCTTCGATGACTGCTTTATATTTTTCACGTTTTGTCTTGTAAACGCGGTCATTCATGTCATTACGGGCAATGGGGCGGTTAGTCGGAATAACCACTACATCCAGTTTGTAGATGTCCCACAACTCGCCGGCTTCTGTTTCTGCCGTACCGGTCATACCGGATAGTTTGTGGTACATACGGAAATAGTTCTGTAATGTAATGGTGGCAAAAGTCTGGGTGGCAGCTTCTACTTTCACGCCTTCTTTGGCTTCGATGGCTTGGTGCAAACCGTCAGAATAACGACGTCCTTCCATGATACGTCCCGTCTGCTCATCCACAATCTTCACTTGGCCGTCAATTACCACATATTCGTCATCTTTCTCGAACATGGTGTATGCCTTCAACAGTTGGTTGATGGTATGCACACGTTCGCTTTTGATGGCATAGTTGGTCATCAGGGCATCCTTCTTTTCAAGGCGCTGTTCGTCTGTCAGCTCTGTTTCGTTTTCCAAGGCAGAGAGTTGCGCTGTGATATCGGGGAGTACGAAGAAAGTGGGGTCCTCTACATTGCTACTAATCAAGTCTACGCCCTTGTCCGTCAAATCCACGCTGTTCATTTTCTCTTCAATAACGAAGTACAGCGGGTCAGTCACCTCGTGCATGCGCTTGTTGTTCTGCTCCATGTAGATTTCTTCGGTCTTCAGCATACCGGCCTTGATGCCTTGTTCGCTGAGGAACTTGATGAGTGCCTTGTTCTTGGGCAGGCACTTGTGACTGCGGTACAAAGCGAGGAAGCCTTCTTCCTGGTCTTTCTTATCGTTTGATGCAATCAGGCGCTTGGCATCGGCCAGGTATTGGGTAGCCAGTTTTTTCTGAGCTTCTACCAGACGTTCCACTTGCGGGCGGAGCTGTTCGAAGAGTTGGTCATCGCCTTTGGGAACCGGTCCGGAGATAATCAGCGGAGTACGGGCATCATCAATCAATACTGAGTCCACCTCATCGACAATGGCATAATTATGTTGGCGTTGTACCAGGTCTTTGGGGCTGATAGCCATGTTGTCACGCAGGTAGTCGAAACCGAATTCATTGTTTGTACCGAACGTGATATCTGCCAGATAAGCTTTGCGACGGGCATCAGAGTTGGGCTGGTGCTTGTCGATGCAATCTACACTCAAACCGTGGAACATGTAAAGAGGACCCATCCATTCGGAGTCACGTTTTGCCAGATAGTCGTTCACTGTTACCACGTGCACGCCGTTACCAGTCAGGGCATTGAGGAATACCGGTAGGGTAGCTACCAATGTCTTACCTTCACCGGTTGCCATTTCGGCAATCTTACCTTTATGTAGAACCACACCACCGAATAGCTGTACATCATAATGTACCATGTTCCATACAGTATCGTTACCACCTGCTATCCAATGGTTCTGGTAGATGGCTTTATCGCCTTCGATGCGTACAAAGTCTTTAGTGGCAGCCAGTTGGCGGTCAAAATCGGTAGCTGTAACCACTATTTCTTCATTTTCAGAGAATCGTTTGGCTGTTTCCTTTACAATAGAGAAAGCGGTGGGTAATACTTCGTCCAGCGCTTTTTCATAAATCTCCAATATCTCTTTCTCGATTTTGTCGATTTGGTTGAAGAGGTCTTCGCGTTTTTCCAGTTCGGTATCTTCAACGCTGGCTTTCAGTTCTTCCACTTTGGCGCGTTGTTCGGCTGCCGAATCGTGGATGTAGGCTTTCAGTTCTTCTGTCTTGGCGCGTAGGGCGTCGTTGTCGAGTTTGGCTACTTCCGGGTAAGCGGCTTTGATTTTCTCCACCCACGGTTGTATTTCTTTCATGTCGCGTGTGGATTTGTTGCCGAAAATCGAGCTTAAAAATTCATTAAATCCCATTATGTATTTGTTTTTATTATTATTGCTGAGTTAGTTGAGCGTGCAAAGTTACTGATTTCTATACAGATTATCCAGATTTGCACAGATTATTTTAGAATCAAAAGTCAAGGGGAGATGCTGTACTTGCATTAGGGGCGCGGATGCGCATTACACTTGCCAAGGTAGGGGCAATGCGGTCAATACTGATGGGGGTACGGATGGTTTCAGCCTTCATTCCTCCTCCCAATAAAATGAGGGGAGCAGGAATATCGGCCGTACGTACTACACGGTTATCAGTACTATTTTCCTGCATGATAGTCCAGCCCGGGAGTATTTCAATGAGCAAATCGCCAGAGCGCTTGCGATGAAAACTATTGCGTATACGTTCTATTTGCGGTGACCAGGGGCCCAAAAGCAGGCGATGAGCTGAATATACTTCGCTCACGCCACTAAACTGAACCAGAAATTCGGCAGATTTTTCTTGAATTTCAGTCAGGCTCAACTGCTTGTTCTCAATAAGTTTATGGTTGAGATAGATTTGTTGGTCATAATAAGCTTCCACATATTGTCCCTCGCCATAGGATGCCATGAGGTACATGTTTAGCAGGGCGGCACAGCGGTTCAGGTAGAATTCACCACCCGGTATCCGGTATACGCCCGGGTCGGCTGCTTCCGGGTCGGCATAGCCGGTGGAGGTGATGCAGAAAAGTACGTTGTGGAGCCCAACTTTACGTTCTATGAGCTCTAATAAGGAAGCTATACTACGGTCCAGTCGCACGTAGGTGTCTTGCATTTCCATGGCACATTCCTGCGTACTTCGGTGGTTATAATTTCCTGCGTAGTAAGTCAGCGATAATAGGTCGGGCACGTCATCTTGTCCGATAGTGCTCTTATTCAGCAGCTCTTCGGTCAGCAGGTTGACTTCCTCATTGATGAAAGGGCTGGTTATCAAGCGGCGGAACTTGTTTGTCCGTTCACCATCCAGCTTGTATTTGAATGGCTCGTTGCGCCATTCGGGCAGAAATGTATAGTTGGTAAAAGGAAGTGCAGGTGTCCATACCATATCCTTGATACGGTAGTCAGGAGATTTCCGGTCGTTGTATTGGCTCAGCCACCACGGAAATTCATTATAATAAGTCGTACTGCACCATTTTCCGGTATTGTTATTAAGCCAGAAAGCACCGTTCCCCGCGTGCCCGGCACCCAATATGGCGGCATCGCGGAAAGGCGCGATGGCATAGACCAGACCTTTGTTGCGGGTAGCTATTTTCAGCTCGTCGGCAATAGTAGAGGTCAGTAATTGGGAGGGGGAAGTGCTTTCGTCGGTATAGTTGCCCATGAAGTTGGGGTCTTCTACACAGTTTATGGGGCGTAGTGTACCTGCATCCAGCCACTGCTCTGCAATGATGCCGTTCATGGACGGTGTTGTCCCGGTATAGATGGCGGCAATGGCCGAGGCTCGGTCCGTTCCGCAAAAAGGAAATTCTGCTTGACGGAATACTTTACCTTCACGCAGTAAGCGCTTAAACCCCTTTTCTCCGTATAAGGACGAAAATGCTTCCATATAGTCTGTACGCAACTGGTCAATGGTCAATGTTACCACCAGCTTTGGGGAGGCAGGCAGCGGTTGGGCTTGCAGACCACTGAATGTAAGTGCGAGTATGGAAGTTATCAGTCCTTTTTTCATTACTTTCGTTTGTATGTTAGAATGAGGTTGCTTGCAGAACGTATCAGCAAACACAGTGCCAAAGGTAATACTGCTGGCGGAATTCTCTGCGGAATTATTGTCCAAAGCCCTATAAAAAGTGTTAAAACTGCAAAATCAACCAGCATATAGCGGCTTATTTCCCTTTTTCGTACCCTGGATAGCATGAATGGAAGGCAGAAAAGGTGAAATGGATGGAATACAAATAATATATAATTGGGACTTACTGCCGGATGCTGTGAGAATAGTGCTAAAAATGCCAGTATACATCCAGCCATTCCGGCAACCAAGAAGAGTATGAGGTCTATGCCCCAAAGAGTTTTCCCTCTTCGTATGCCGTAAATGCTGATGCCTGCTACAAGTATCAGTAATAGCGAAGCCGACTGCATCGGTGTGATGCCTCTGCTGACGAAGTCGGCTGGTGTTTTACCCGTTACTACGATTTTTTCTTCTTTGGCAACCAGTGGCCGTGCTTGTCCTTCTTTGTCCACAATCTGCGCTTTATTGAAATACTCCTGCATGTAGAAGGGGACGAACATTGCCAGCCGCCGGTTGATGGGTTCGTCTGCTTTGCTGCCCATGCATAGGTCCATGCCGAAACGTGACCACAAATGGCCTTCACTGTATTTATGCAGCAAATCCCTGAAAGAGATTCCCGTACTGTTAGCAGTCATATTGTCAGCGTATTGCAGAGTGCCGTTGATGGCACGCTCTATCTGGTCCCGCGGGCGGGTGGCACAATTGTCGTAGAAAAAATTGTAGCGGTATACTCGGTTTTCAGGGCGGTAGTTCTCTGTCAATAGTGCTATCAGGCGTTCTTTTTCCTCTTCTGTTAGGTTTAACGTTTGTTGCCAGACATCGCGTCCCAGATAGTTGTATTCGGCGGCGAAATGCTCATAATCGGTTACTCCAAGTTGATAATCCGTTTCTCCCAAGGCAAACGGAAGATGAAGTTGGGGCGTTGAAGTTGAACATGCCGTAATTGAAGACGCGTCAATGCACGTGTATAGTTCTCGTACCGTATGGCAGTGTGTCCGAAATGGGAAT
>ENA-OQKR01000659-OQKR01000659.1-human-gut-metagenome-genome-assembly--contig:-NODE-659-length-13096-cov-2.434652_pt1 | contig 13096 bp, 10 predicted proteins | sample MGYA00242803_ERZ504806 | MGnify/ENA primary metagenome ERZ504806 (study PRJEB26092, sample SAMD00036399) | human gut metagenome | host: Homo sapiens | study: EMG produced TPA metagenomics assembly of...
CGACTCTCACAAACGTCCTCTACATCATCTTTTGAACTCGCAGAGGCTCATTCACTGTTATGACTGCTCTCACCGTCGGCAGCCGTCCAAGCCCTGGATCTATGCCGCCAATAAATTGCAGCAAATCGTCGGCCCCGATACAACCATTGGACTCACGCCGACGCTAGATTCCACACTCAGACAGAAGCCAGCCAATATCTGAACCAGCACCGACGGCGTACAAAGCATAAGCACCGTTAACCGTCAATTCGCCGCCCTCTACCAGCTACATCCGCCTTCGCCGATGATATCTTGTTCGAATCCCCAAAGCACGTTGTTCGAATGACATTACTGATGGTGGATAAGTTTTGTGTGTTATCCACTATTCCGAATTAGCGGCCTAATACCTTGAAATTATCGGGAATGTCTCACTCCAAGACAGCCAAGCTCCGAGGCTAGAACCACAATGGCTGAAATTCATACTTACGCTGCTTCGTTCCGGCTACGCTCGACGTCATGAAGACACACAAAGCAGTGGCCTCGCTCATATCAGCCGCGCAGAATGAGCTGAGATGCGTCTATTCAAGAAATGAAGCGGAACAGACCGCTCTACGCCGCCGTGCCCAGAGTGGTGAGTTGTTGAAAGTGTATGACGGCATTCCCAGTCTTTATGCAAATACCGCATACTGGGATGGTTTGACGCCGCCGGAACGAACGTTGCATATGGCCCGCGCTCTTGCGCAAGAGCATCCTCAGTGGGTTTTTGGCGGCTTGGTGGCAGTAAGCGCCTATGGATTCGAACATCAATGGCATTTGCATGATGGCTGCATAACCATCGTGACTTCCGATCATGGATCTCGTCAATGCCATCAGCGCTTACGACATGTCTATATGCCCGATATGAATAATCCGAAGACACATCACGAGGCCTCCGGCCTATCCCTGATATCACCGGCTAGAACCTTGGTCGAGGCCGCCATAGACCTTGATTTTCGGTTTGCGTTGCCGATCTTTGACTCGGCCCTTGCCAAGGGAATAACCAAGGAAGAGATAGCCGCCGACTGCGTTCAATGGAGAATCAATTATGCCCGAGTATTCCGCCTGCTGCGCTATGCAAACGAAAGGAGCGAGAATGGTGGAGAATCCCTCGCGCGAGGCACCATCATCGAAGATCGCTTCCTCACGCCGCGTATTCAGGTAACGGTGACCGACCCACAGACGAATACCGAGCACCGCGTTGATTTCGTATGGAAGCTCGATGACGGGCGCGTGATAGTGGCCGAATACGACGGCACACAAAAATACGTGGACCCAGCCATGACCGATAACCGCAGCATTCAGGAGGTAGTGGCCAAGGAACGCGCACGCGACGAGGGACTGAAACGAGCCGGTGCCACCGAAATCGTCCATTTCACATACGCCGACGTCATCGAACGCACTCCGCTGCGGGTAAAACTGATCAAAGCCGGGGTGCCTCAGGTGGAGACCTCCGCATAGCAGTGAGTCCCGCGACGCGATAAACCTTCATCGCATGGGTTCACATGGATTCAGCCCGCAAAATATGTCAATATCAATCGACAAGCTCCAGCCCAAGCCCATGCCCCTCTCCTTCCCTGCCGAGAACAATAAACGGGCCCGCATTCCAGCCCGATGCACTCGCCATATGGGCATGTCCGGAAGACCGTCCAAATTCCGTACTTGGTTTTACCGTCAGCCGTCAATCGTGGCACATCGCATAAAGCCGACTAGTATGAGGTGGGAATCGATGATTCGACAACAACTACATACAGGAGAGTGGCAATGGGTGAAGTGATCACCGCCAAGGACAAGGAATATGAGGCCGAGGAGCGCGCTACGGCGCCGGGCGCGAACCAGTCGATGAGCGACCGTGTGAACAACCGCTCGCTGCGCCCGCAGTCGGCTGCATTCAAGGAGTTTATGAAGTCCGGCTGGGCCGACGATGATCCGGAGATCAAGCCTCTCGAATCCTCCAAGTTCACGCCAGCCCGCCTTGAGGCGCTGGGCAAAGCCTTCCCGGGCGAGCGTCTGGTCATTCCGGCCGGCCAGCCGAAGGTGCGCAACAATGATTGCGATTACATGTTCCGCCCGGACACCACGTTCGCCTACTACACCGGTCTGGGTTCCGATTACGAGGCCGGCGCCGTGCTGGTCCTGAACCCGGTCGACCCCGACTCCCCCGAAGCCGCCGCCGGCAAGACGCACACTCCGGAACTGTTCGTGGCACCTCGCGCCGACAACTCCACCGAGGACTTCTTCATGTCCGCCCACTACGGCGAATACTGGGTTGGCCCGCGTGCTGGCCTCAAGGAGATGCAGGCGATGACCGGCATCGAGACCCACGACATCGCCCAGCTGGCCGACGCCCTGTCCAAGGACGTGGGTGCCGAGGCCGGCGCCGTGCGTGTGCGCGTGGTCAGCGAGACCGATCCCGAAATCACCTCGATGGTCGAGTCCATCCGCGAGGCCAACGGTTTCGCCGATCCGGACAAGAACTCCGCATCCGACGACAAGCTGCACGAGTTCGCCGCCGAGGCACGCATGGTCAAAGACGGCTACGAAATCAACGAGATGCGCAAGGCCGTGGACGCCACCAAGCACGGCTTCGACCGTCTGCTCTCCGCACTGCCGGCCGCGCTCGACAAGCCGCGTTCCGAGCGTATCCTCGAAGGCGCGTTCAACGCCGTGTCCCGTGAGCTGGGCAACGCCATCGGTTACGACTCCATCGTGGCCTCCGGCCCCCACGCCCCGATTCTGCACTGGATGCGCAACACCGGTGTGGTGAAGAACGGCGACATGCTGCTGGTGGATGCCGGCGTTGAGGTCGATTCCCTGTACACGGCCGACATCACCCGCACCTTCCCGACCAACGGCAAGTTCACCGACTTCCAGAAGCGTCTGTACCAGGCCGTGCTGGACTCGCAGCAGGCCGGTTTCGAAGCCGCCAAGCCGGGTGCCACCTATTCCGACATCCACCACGCCTGCATGCGTGTGATCGCCGAGCGTCTGCACGATTGGGGTCTGCTGCCGGTGAGCGTCGAGGAGTCACTGTCCCCGCAAGGCCAGCAGCACCGCCGTTGGCTCGCCTGCGGCGTGGCCCACCACCTAGGTCTTGATGTGCATGATTGCGCGCAGGCCCGCTATGAGTCCTATCAGGGCGCGAAGATCACGCCCGGCATGATCTTCACCATCGAGCCCGGTCTGTACTTCCGCGAGGATGATCTGCTGATTCCGCCGGAATACCGCGGCATCGGCATCCGTATCGAGGACGACGTGCTCATGACCGAGAACGGCCCCGAATGGATTTCCGCCGGCATCCCGAAGCAGATCGACGACGTCGAAGCGTGGATGAGGAGCCGTAAAGCAATCAGTCCGGTGGACTGATTGTAGGCGACGCCGAACGCTGACAAACGCGAGGAAAATGAAATCATGCGCGAAGCGCACCATATTAAGCAGGCTGCCCAAGCCAAGTAACCCTTAAGCTCCCTCATCAGAGGGAGCTCCTTTTTTTCTACTAAGGAGGCAATGTGCCTACTCCGGAATTTGTGTTGGAATTGCGTAAGAAGATCGGCCATGATCTGTTGTGGCTCAATGGCGTGACCGGTTGTGTACTGAACGAACATGGTCAACTGCTGTTGGGCCGTCGTTCGGACACGGGCGAATGGGCGATGGTCTACGGCATCAACGAGCCGGGCGAACAGCCGGCGGACACGGTGGTGCGCGAAATCAAGGAGGAGACGGGCATCGATGCCATCGTCACCGATTTGGTGGCCGTCACCTCGTCAGACAAGGTGCTGACCTACGCCAATGGCGACAACACCATGTACATGGATCATTCGTTCCTGTGCGCCCTGAAGCCCGGCGGCAATGCCGAGCCATTCGTGGGCGACGAGGAAAGCCTGAGCGTCGGTTGGTTCGATCTGGATGACCTGCCCACTCCCCTGGCGGCCAGCACGAGCGAGCGGCTGGAGCTGTTCCATACTTACATCGAGAACAAAAAGCACGGCGACGCCCACGCCCTGTTCCAGTTCGATGGGCAGCAGTACTAGCGGATATAAAGTTAGCTCCCTCTGACGAGGGAGCTCCAATGCTATGCGATTACGCCTCTTGGGCTAGGAGCTCGTGGAGGTGGGCGCGGTGTTGCTGCTGTTCGCGCGGGTCGGGCACGGGCAGGGAGGCCAGCAGCTTCTTGGTGTACGGGTTCTCCGGGTGCTGCATAATCTGGCCGGCATCGCCGTGCTCCACGATCTGGCCCTTATGCATCACCATGATGCGGTCGGCAAGCATATCGACCACCGCCAAATCATGGGTGATGAACAGGCACGCGAAGCCGATTTCCGCCTGCAGTCGCTTGAACAGCTCCAACACCTTGGCCTGCACCGACACGTCCAATGCAGAAGTCGGCTCATCGGCGATCAGCAGCGACGGCTTCAACGCCAAACCACGCGCCAAAGACGCCCTCTGGCGCTGGCCGCCGGACAGCTCATGCGGGAAACGGTTCATGTAGGCGCGCGGCAGCTGGACCATCTCCAGCAGGTCGCCCACATAGTTCTTGGCATCGGCCACAGAACCGTACTTGCGGTGCACGAGCAGCGGCTCGGCCACATTCTCCGCGATGGTCATCAGCGGGTTGAACGAGGAGCCCGGATCCTGGAACACGAAACCAATGTCCGCGCGCTTGGGCTTGAAGTCACGCTCCTTGACGCCGTTCATCTCGATGCCGAGCACGTTCAGGGAGCCGCCGGACACCTTCTGCAGGCCGGCGATGGCACGGCCGGTGGTGGACTTGCCGGAACCGGACTCGCCCACCAGGCCCAGCACTTCGGAGCGGTGGATGGTGAAGTTCGCGCCGTCCACGGCCTTGAAGTCGGGCTGCATGAGATGGCCCGGGTACGTGATGGTCAGGTTCTTGGCCTCGACGGCGATCGGCTGTTCGCGCCAATCGGCCTTGCGCTCGATCGGCTTGTCCTCGCGGTCGCGCACGACCAGCTTCTGACCGATGCGCGGCACGGCACCCAGCAGTCGCTTGGTGTAGTCGTCCTTCGGATGGTAGAAGATCTGCTCCACGTCGCCCTGTTCGACCACGTGGCCGCGGTACATGACGACCACCTGGTCGGCGATGTCCGCGATCACGCCCATGTTGTGGGTGATGATGAGCACGGAGGCGTCGAACTCGTCACGGGCGAGGCGCAGCAGGTCGAGAATTTCGGCTTGCACGGTCACGTCGAGGGCAGTGGTGGGCTCGTCGGCCAGAATCAGGCCGGGGTTCAGCACCAACGCCATGGCGATGACGATGCGCTGCTTCTGGCCGCCGGAGAACTGGTGCGGGTAGTAGTCCACGCGGGTTTCGGCATCCGGGATGCCGACCTTCTTCAGGATGTTGATGGCCTTGGCGCGCAGTTCCTTCTTGTCCTTCATGCCGTGGGCGCGCAGGCCCTCTTCAATCTGCCAGCCGATGGTGTACACCGGGTTCAGCACCGAATTGGGCTCCTGGAACACCATCGCGGCCTCGGAACCACGCACTTCGCGCAGCTGTTCGCCGCTCAGGGAGAGCACGTCCAGCGAATCGGAGCCATCGCGCTTGGACAGGTAGACGGCACCGGAGGTGGTGGCCGTCTCCGGCAGCAGCTTGATGATGGAGCGCGCGGTCACGGACTTGCCGGAACCGGATTCGCCGACCACGCCGACCACGGTCTTGCGCGGAATGGTGAAGTTCACGTCCTCGACGGCCTTGATGGAGCCGGCGTCGGTCATGAAGGAGACGGACAGGTCCTTGATATCGGCGAGATTCTTGTTGTTTTCGCTCATCTCTCACTCCTTGCCTTCCGGCTTGCCCTCGCCGGTCCATTCGGAGGCGACGATGGTCGGGTCATGGTCGGTGACGGTGGCCGGCGGGTCGACGTTCGCGTCGAGTTCGGCGATCACCTCGTTGCGTGCGGTCGGCTTCTCGTTTGGGTCGACGGACGTGTCTTCGATCGATCCGACCACTTCGCCGGCGGACTTGCGGGCGCGCAGACGCGGGTCGGCCAGATCGTTGAGCGATTCGCCCACGAGCGTGATGCCGAGCACGATGAGCACGATGGCGATGCCCGGGAACACGGCAGTCCACCAGATGCCGGCGGTCACGTCGGAAACCGAGCGGTTCAGGTCGTAGCCCCATTCGGCGGCGGCGGTCGGCTCGATGCCGAAGCCGAGGAAGCCCAGGCCGGCGAGGGTCAGGATGGCTTCGGACGAGTTCAGCGTCAGGATCACCGGCAACGTGCGGGTGGAGTTCTTGAACAGGTGCTTGGTCATGATGCGCCAGGTGGAGGCGCCGACCACGCGCGCGGACTCGACATACGCGGATTCCTTGATGCGGATCACTTCGGCGCGAATTGTGCGGAAATACTGCGGGATGTACACCACGGTGATGGAGATGCCGGAAGCCAGAATGCCGCTCCACAGGCCGGACTGGCCGTGGGAGATCATGATGGCCATCAGAATGGCGAGCAGCAGCGAGGGGAAGGAGTAGACGGCGTCGGCGATCATCACCAGAATGCGGTCCACCCAGCCACCGTAGTAGCCGGAGACCAGGCCGAGCAGCACGCCGGCGAAGATGGAGAGCAGCACGGCCACGACGATGGCGATGACGGCGGTGCGTGCGCCCCACACCACACGGGAGAACACGTCGAATCCGGCGGCGGTGGTGCCCCAGATGTGTTCGGCGGAGGGTGCGGCCTGCGCCGGGAAGGACGTGCCGTCGGCGGCCTTGATCTGGGCGTGGCCGTAGGGGGCGATCAGCGGGGCGAAGAGGGCCACGAGCAGGAAGAACGCGGTGATCGCGAGACCGGTGATCAGCATGCCCTTCTGCCAGCCGACCGCCACGCGCAGTTCCTTGATGATCGGGATCTTGGTCCAGAACGGCGTCTTGGTGCTGACGTTGAGCTTGGTAAGGCGGTCGTCACCGGGGACGGTGATCTTGTCTTGGGATGCGGTGGTCATCTCAGTACCTCACTCTCGGGTCGATAAGCGCGGCGATGACGTCGACGAGGAAGTTGACGACGGCCACGATGATGGCGATAAGGATCACGATGCCCTGCACGGCCACGAAGTCACGGGCCTTCAGGTACTGGGACAGCATGAAGCCCAGGCCCTTCCATTCGAAGGTGGTTTCGGTCAGGACCGCACCGGCGAGCATCAGGGCGATCTGCATGCCCATGACGGTGATGATCGGGATCAGGGCCGGTCGCCAGGCGTGCTTGTTGAGCAGGCGCTTTTCGGAGACGCCGCGCGAGCGGGCAGCCTCGACGTAGCCGGAATTGTAGGTGGAGATGACGTTGGTGCGTACCAGACGGATGAACACGCCGGCGGTCAGGAGGCCTAGGGCGACGGCCGGCAGCACGGCGTGGCGCAGCACGTCGACGAGCACGTTCATGTCGCCGAGCTGGATGGCGTCGATGATGTAGAAGCCAGTCGGCGATACCAGACGGGTGAACTGCATTTCGGAGTTCAGGTCGGAGCGGCCGGAGGCTGGAAGGATGTTGAGCCAGACAGCGAAGATGAGCTTCAGCACGAGGCCGAGGAAGAACACCGGGGTGGCGTAGCACAGGATGGCGAAGGTGCGGATGCCGGCGTCGGCGGCACGGTCGCGTTTGCGGGCGGCGAGTCGGCCTAGGCCGATGCCGACAATCAGCGCCACAATCAGGGCGAGGAAGGCCAGTTCGAATGTGGCGGCGCCGTAGTGCGTAAGGATGCTGATCACCGGCTGGTTATCGGTCAGCGTCGTGCCGAGGTCGCCGTGCAGCAGGCCGCCAAGATAGTCGACGTATTGCACGATCAGCGGGCGGTCATAGCCGGCCGCGTGGATGCGCTGCTGGAGTTCGGCGGGTGTCAGGCGGCCGCCCAAGGCGGCGGAAATCGGGTCGCCGGTGGCGCGCATCACGAAGAACACGATGGTGACCAGAATGAAAACGGTGGGAATAATGAGAAGGAACCTCGTCAGCACGAAGCGGAAGAAACTACCTGACAGTCGGTTCTTCTTCGTCTTGGCTTTCGCCGGAGTGGTGCTGGAGGTCGCTATGGCGCTGTCTGACACGCGATGCTCCTTGGTGTTGGTATCGGTATTATAAAGCAATAAAGGCTCCCCTCTCCGAGGGGAGCTGGCGGCGAAGCCGACTGAGGGGAGTCATACGAGTTGGGCTCCCCTCAGTCTGCCGTCGGCAGACAGCCCCCCCTCAAAGAGGGGAGCTCATGCTGGATCAGCCCTTGGTGACGGAGGCATAGCGGAAGCGGAAGGAAGCGTCAGGGTGACACCCTTCACGGAGGTGCCGGTGACGGCGACCTGGGCACCCTGCAGCAGCGGGATGGTGGAGAGGTCTTCGGTCTCGAGCTTCTGAATCTGCTTGAGGATGTCTCCACGAGCGGACTCGTCCTTCTCGCCGGCCTGCTTGACGATCAGGTCGTTGACTTCCTTGTTGGAGTAGCCGTTGTTCACGAAGTTGCCATCGCGGAAGAACGGGGACAGGTAGTTGTCCGGGTCGGAGTAGTCCGGGAACCATCCAAGCTGGTAGACCGGGTACACACCGTCGGAATCGTCGGTAACCACACGATCCTTGTTGTACTGGGTCCATTCGGTGGACTGCATGTCGACCTTGAACAGGCCGCCTGCCTCAAGCTGGGACTTCAGGGCAGCGTATTCGTCGGCGGAGACGGAGCCGTAGTGGTCGCTGTTGTACTGGAGCTTGAGGTCGACCGGGGTGGTGACGCCGGCGTCGGCGAGGACCTTCTTGGCCTTCTCGGTGCTTGGCTTGCCGTTGCCGTCGCCGTAGGCGGACTTCAGCGTGTCATCGTGACCGGCCAGGCCGTCCGGGATGAAGGAGTACATCGGGGTGTAGGTGCCCTTGTAGACCTTGGTGGAGAGCTCTTCGCGGTCGATGAGGTTGGCGACGGCCTGGCGCACGGCCTTGGCCTTGTTGGCGTCGGCGTCGGGCTGGGATTCGCCGTAGGGCTGAATCTTGAAGTTGAAGGCGATGAAGCGCTCCTCACCGCCCGGGCCCTTGACGACCTTGACCTTGGAGTCCTTGGAGAGGTCCTCGATGTCGGTCGGGCTCAGGGAGCGGTTGGCCACGTCGATCTGGCCCTGCTGGACGGCCATCTTCAGGTTGGAGGCGTCGGCGAAGTATTTGACCTGCACGGCGGAGTTCTTGGCCGGGGTCAGGCCCTTGTAGGAGTCGTTCTTGGCGTAGGCGGCGGACTCGTTGATCTTGAAGGCGGTCAGCGTGTACGGGCCGGCAAAGGCCTTCTTGGAGACGATGGTGTCGGCGTCGGTGAGCTTGTCGGCGTCGAAGGTATCCTCATCGACGATCGGGCCGGCGGGGCTGGACATGACCTGCTTCAGAGTCACGTCAAAAGGCACGGAATCCTTGAACACCACGGTGGTGTCGTCCTTGGCGGTCACGGATTCGACGTTGGCGAGCAGGGAGCTCGGGCCGTTCGGGTCGTTGATCTTCTTGATGCGATCGTAGGAGAACTTGACGTCGGAAGCGGTCAGGTCGTTGCCGTTGGCAAACTTCAGGCCGTCCTTGAGCTTGACGGTGAATTCGGTGCCGTCATCGTTCCAGGTACCGTCATCGGCGGCGATGTCCGGGCTCAGTTCGGAGGTGTTGTAGTCCTGGGCGTACAGGAACGGGAACACCTGAATCTGCACGGCGTATGAACCGTTGTCGTAGGAGCCGGCGGGGTCCAGGCTGGTGATCTTATCGGTGGTGCCGATGGTGATGGCGTTGCCGGAATCGGCGCCTGCGGTGGTGTCATCCTTCACGCCGCCGCAGGCGGTCAGGGATGCGATGGCGGCCACGGAGACGGCGGCGGCCAGAATCTTCTTGGAATTCAACAGGAATCCTCTCTCATAACTTGTTTCCACGTCATCACTGCGGGCGTGGATTACCGCCTGACTATGGTGCGGATGTGTTACCTCTGCGTTTCCATAGTCATCGACTTATGTTTCGCTTGTGGCGACCAAGGCCGGTTTTATGCGGTATCGAGCAGTATTACGGATTCTTGTATTACGACGTGAATAACGGTCACATGGTGAGACAAATATACTATCATCTCACCATGTGACCATGTTCGTAGACGAATGCCTTCCATTCGTCAACCGGTCGGCCTACTGCTACTTGAGCTTGCGGCCCGCGCACCACACCTGTTCGACCGTCCAGTCGGCCGGGTCCGCAAGGTTGAAATCGGCGGCGAAGCCGGGGGCGATGAGGCCGATCGGCACCCCGGTGACCGGGTTCGGCCGGTCGAAGCCGAACGCCTTGGCCGGCGTCAGAGTGGCCGCCTCGACCGCGTCCACCGGGCTGAAGCCCAGTTCGCACACCGCACGGCGCACGGCGACCTCCAGCAGCAGAGTGGAGCCGGCGATGGCGCCGTTGGAGACCAGGCGCGCATGCCCGCCGACCACGTTCACGTCCAGCGCGCCCAACTTGTAGGCGCCGTCCGGGCAGTCGGTGGCGGCCATCGCGTCGGTCACGAAGGCCGTGCGGTGAGGCGCGAACCGGAAGGAGAGGCTCACCATCGGATCCTGCACGTGGAATCCGTCGTTGATGAGCTCGATGGTGACGCGCGGGTCCTCCGACCGCGGCCGGAATCGGACCGGGTTCGCGGTGATGCAGGCCGTTCATCGCGTTGAACATGTGGGTCATGATGCCCGCGCCCGCGCCGAAGCCGGCTTTGGCGGTCTCGTAGTCGGCGTCGCAGTGGCCCACGGCCGGCACCACGCCGGCAGCGGCGAACTGGCGGATGGCGGAGATGCCGTGGGGCAGTTCGGGGGCGATGGTGATCTGGCGGATGCAGCCAAGCTTGCCGGAGGCGGGGTCGGCACCGGAGGCCTCAAGCATCTTATCGACGATGTCAGGCACCGGATCCTTGAGACATTCCGGGTCATGTGCGCCCTTGCGGGCCAGGGCCAGGAACGGGCCTTCCAGATGGCAGCCTAGGATGTCGGGGCGGCCGGACTCCATTGTGGCGCGGACGGTGCGGATGTTGCGGCAGATCACGTCCACGGGGTTGGTGATCAGCGAGAGCACCTGGCGCGTGGTGCCATGCACGGCGTGGCCGGCCCGCGCCACGTCGATGCCGTCCGGCCCGTCATCGAAGCTCTTCTCCCATGCGCCGTGCGCGTGGATGTCCACGTAGCCGGGGGTCAGAATACGGCCTTCGGCGTCGATGACCGCGTTGCGATCGGCCGGGTCGAGCCCCACCGTGCGGCAGTAGTGCTCGAAGGTCTCCTCCCCCGTGCCGGCCGCCACGATGACGCCGGCGGCATCGGAGACGACCCAATATCCGCGCCGTTCGCCGCGCGCATCCACCTTGCGCGCGTTACGAATCGCCACCGGAGCCGGCTTGCCCTCCAGTGCCGCGGTCACGCGCGAGACTATCTCGTTCCTATCAGACATGTTGTTCTCCTTACCGCTCATGCGCTCCCGCTGGCGGGAGCCAGCACACGATAACTCAGATGCCCTGCCAGGCCGGCTTGTGGGTGTAGGCATAACGGTAGTAGTCCTTGTGGCGCAGGCGGGACGCGGCCTCCTCGTCCACGATAATCGTGGCGTGCGGGTGCATCTGCAGCGCGGAAGCCGGGCAGAACGCTGACACGCCGCCTTCCACCGTCTCCTCGATGGCTTCGGCCTTGCCGGCACCGAACGCCAGCAGCACGAGGTGACGGGCCTTCATGATCGTGCCAATACCCTGCGTGATGGCAGTGGGTGGGCACTTGGTTGATGTCGTTGTCGAAGAAGCGCGCGTTGTCGATGCGGGTCTGTTCGGCCAAGGTCTTGACGCGAGTGCCGGAGGCCAACGAGGAACCGGGCTCGTTGAAGCCGACGTGGCCGTCGGTGCCGATGCCGAGGATCTGCACGTCGATGCCGCCAGCGGCTTCGATGGCACGATCATAGGCCGGGCCGGCCAGCGCGACTTTGTCGCCGTCTTCGAGCGGAGTGCCGTTGAGTACGTCGCCGGGCACATGGACCTTGGCCGGGTCCAGGCCAAGCGGTTCGACCACGGTGCGATGGATGGTCGCATGATAGGACTCGGGATGGGTCAGCGGCAGCCCGATGTATTCGTCAAGCGCGAAACCACGCACGCCCGAAACGTCAATGGCCTCGTCCTTGACGATCTTGGCGAGCGCCTGATAGGCGGCCAGCGGGCTGGAGCCAGTGGCCAGGCCCAGCACGGCGTCCGGCTTTGCTTTGATCAGGTCCGCCACGCAACGGCCGTAGATCTCGCCGGCCTCGGCTTCGTTCTTGACAATGATGATTTCCGGCATCGGTTTCCTCCAGTTCCGTGCGGCCCGCCCGATGCGAGTCGCTGTACCGCCGCCCGTCTTGCGGATAATGGCAACATCCTTGTCACGTCCGGGTGCCGCGCGGCGTTCCAACCACCGTTCGGCGTAGCGCCGATTGGTGATTCGCTATTTGTTAATGATACTAACAATTTTGGACCTTATGAACACTCACGGTGTTTCCTGACGCTTCACACAGGTACACTGGAATTTATTAGTGAAGTTTCATAACAGTTTCAACGACGAAATTGCGCTTCACCGTCTAAGCTGTGTATGGAACAACAATCGCCGTCCACTCGCTCACCATCAGGCAGGAGGAAACATGTCATATCTCGGTCTCAACACAACGACCGACGACCATGCGGCCAAGGCTTCCCCCGCCGATGTGCGCCGCAAGAACCGCCAACTTATCTTCAGGTTGTTGTTCCCCACCAACCAGTATTCGCGCGCCGAGCTCGGCCGACGCACCGGATTGAGCCGCGTGGCCGTTTCCGATGTGGTCGGTCGGATGCTGGAGGAAGGATTGCTGCGCGAGACCGGTCAGGCACCCAGCGGCGGCAAAGGCAAACGAGGCACACTGCTGAGCATCGATATCGATCGACTGCGCATCATCAGCATCGACCTGACGCAGGAGCACCTGCTGCACGGCGCAGTCACCAATCTGCTCGGCCAGCCGCTGCGTCACGCCGAAGTCACCCTGAACACCGGCTCATTCGTTTCCGTGGATGTGATCATCGAGCTCATTGAGAAGATGCTGGGCATGTCCGATGGCAGGTCATC
>ENA-OQKR01000660-OQKR01000660.1-human-gut-metagenome-genome-assembly--contig:-NODE-660-length-13093-cov-2.189187_pt1 | contig 13093 bp, 13 predicted proteins | sample MGYA00242803_ERZ504806 | MGnify/ENA primary metagenome ERZ504806 (study PRJEB26092, sample SAMD00036399) | human gut metagenome | host: Homo sapiens | study: EMG produced TPA metagenomics assembly of...
GGTACGATGGGGCGTTATGACGTGAGAACATCATGCAAATCATTGACCTGCGTGGTCAGAACCTGTCCCGTGCCGAACTGCTCGCCGCGATGCCGCGTGCTGCAATGGGCACTTCCGAAGCCACCGATCTGGTGCGTCCGATTCTGGACGATGGTCAAGGAACGCGGTGCCGCGGCCCTGCGCGACTTCGAGGAGAAGTTCGATCACGTGCGCCCGAAAAACCTGCGCGTGCCGGTCGAGGCGATCAAGGACGCCCTGACCACGCTCGACTCCGAAGTGCGCGCCGCCATCGAGGAATCGGTGCGCCGCGCCCGCGCCGTGGCCGCCAACCAGGTGCCGAAGGACTTCTACACCGACCTCGCCGAAGGCGCCCGCGTGGCCGAACGCTGGATTCCGATTCAGCGCGTCGGCCTGTATGTGCCCGGCGGCAAGGCCGTCTACCCGAGCTCCGTCATCATGAACGCTGTGCCGGCCCAGGCCGCCGGCGTCGAATCGTTGGCCATCGCCACCCCGCCCGCCCGCGACAATGAGGAAGGCCTGCCGAACAAGACCATCCTCGCCACCTGCGCCATCCTCGGTGTTGACGAGGTATACGCGGTCGGCGGCGCCCAGGCCATCGCCATGTTCGCATACGGCGCCAAGGGCAGCGAGCCGCAGGACGGCGACATCCTGTGCGATCCGGTTGACAAGATCACCGGCCCGGGCAACATCTTCGTGGCCACCGCCAAGTCGCTGGTCTCCGCATTCGTGGGCATCGACGCGGTCGCCGGCCCCACTGAAATCGGCATCATCGCCGATGAAACCGCCAACCCGAGCCTGTTGGCCGCCGACCTCATCGGCCAGGCCGAGCATGATGAGCTCGCCGGTTCCGTGCTGTCACCGACTCCACCGAGATTGCCGACAAGGTGCAGGAGAACCTCAAGTACCGCGTGCCGCGTACCGAGCACGCCGAGCGCGTCCACACGTCGCTGTCCGGCACCCAGTCTGCCATCGTGCTGACCGACGGTCTTGACCAGTCCATCGACGCGGCCAACGCCTACGCCGCCGAACACCTTGAGATTCAGACCAAGGATGCCGATGCTGTCGTCAAGCGCATCAAGAACGCCGGTGCCATCTTCCGCGGCCCGTACTCCCCGGTGCCGCTGGGCGACTACATGTCCGGCTCCAACCACGTGCTGCCCACCGGCGGCACCGCCCGCTTCGCCGCAGGCCTCGGCGTGCACACCTTCATGAAGCCGGTCGAAGTCATCGAATACGACGAGGAAGGCCTCAAGGCCATCGCCGCCCGTATCAACGCCTTCGCGGTGTCCGAGGACCTGCCCGCCCACGGCGAGTGCGTGCTCTCCCGCTTCGTCAAGGATCCGTATGACAAGGCCACCCTGCGCGAGCAGGAGAAGGAAGCCGGTCTGCGATGAGCTCGATTCCCACAAACCTGCCGCTGCGCAACGACCTGATCGGTGAGGAGCCGTACGGCGCTCCCCAGCTGGACGTGCCGGTGTGCCTGAACGTCAACGAGAACCCGTATGCGCCGGACCCGGCCGTATGCGACACCATCGCCAAGCGTGTGCGTGAAATCGCCCCCACACTCAACCGATACCCGGACCGTGAGCACATCGAATTGCGTCAGGCATTCTCCGATTACCTGGCCCGCGAATCCGGTACCCGTCTGGACGTGGACGAGCTGTGGGGTGCCAACGGCTCCAACGAGATCATGCTCCAGCTGTTCCAGGCTTTCGGCGGCCCGGGCCGCACCGCACTCGGTGCCGACCCGACGTACTCCATGTACCCGGAGTACGCCCGCGACACCTTCACCGGTTGGAAGCTCGCCCACCGCAACGCCGACTTCACGCTGAACGTCGACAAGGTGCTTGAGGCCATCGCCGAGGTCAAGCCCTCGATGGTGCTGCTCACTAGCCCAAACAACCCGACCGGCACCCCGTTGCCGATGGAGGATATCGAACGTATTCTCGCCGCCTGCGAAACCGCTGAAGTGGTCGGCGCGGGCGAGGGCGTGCACCCGATTCTCGTCATCGACGAAGCGTACGTGGAATTCCGCAAGCCCGGCACCCCGAGCGCCGTGAGCCTGATCAAGGACCACCCGAACTTGGCCGTCAGCCGCACCATGAGCAAGGCCTTCGCCTTCGCCGGTGCGCGAGTCGGCTACCTGGCCGCGTCCAAGGGCATCATCGACTGCGTGCGTATCGTACGTATGCCGTACCACCTGTCCGCCGTGACTCAGGCCGCCGCACTGGCCGCCTTCGAACACACCGACGAGCAGCTGAGCCGTGTCGAGCACCTGCGCGAAACCCGCGAGGCCACCGCCGCATGGCTCAAGGAACAGACCTACAAGGACCAGCCGCTTGAAGTGGCCGAATCCGGCTCGAACTTCCTGCTGTTCGGCGGGCACTTCGACAAGCGTGAAGCCATCTTCGACGAGCTCCTGAAGCGCGGCGTACTCATCCGCGTGGTCGGACCGGACGGTTGGCTGCGCGTGTGCATGGGCACCGACGAGGAGATGGAAACCTTCCGTAACGCCCTTGTTGAAGTGCTTCGTATAGTGGAAGCAGCATAAGGGACGTTTCTTTCCGATTGCGGCGAGACCCGAAGCGATTCGAGTCCCGCCGCAATCCAATATGACGAATCACACAGGAGACATGATGGCAAGAACCGCGCACATCGTCCGCGAAACCAGCGAATCACACATCGACCTCGAACTGAACCTCGACGGCACCGGCAAAACCGATATCGATACATCCGTGCCGTTCTACAACCATATGATGACCGCGCTCGGCAAGCATTCGCTGATCGACCTGACCATCCACGCCCACGGTGACACCGACATCGACGTGCACCACACTGTGGAAGATACGGCCATCGTGTTCGGCGAAGCTCTGAAGCAGGCTCTCGGCGACAAGAAAGGCATCCGCCGCTTCGCCGACGCCACCGTGCCGCTCGACGAGGCGCTGGCCAAGGCCGTGGTCGACATTTCCGGCCGCCCGTACTGCGTGTGCAGCGGCGAGCCCGAAGGCTACGAATTCTGCATGATCGGCGGCCATTTCACCGGCTCGCTGGTCCGCCACGTCATGGAATCCATCGCCTTCCACGCCGGCATCTGCCTGCACATGCAGGTGCTCGCCGGCCGCGACCCGCACCACATCGCTGAAGCCGAATTCAAGGCGCTGGCCCGTGCGCTGCGCTTCGCCGTGGAAATCGACCCGCGTGTAGACGGCGTGCCCAGCACCAAGGGAGCCCTGTGATGACCGACGACAAGTTCGATCCGGACGAATCGCACTTCTCCGACGAGGAGCTTGAGGCTGCGCTCGCCGGATTCGAGAAAGAATTCGCGGACGATTCGGTATCCGGCGATGCCAGTGATACCAGTGATGCCGATAAACAGCGGACGCTGCTTCAGCGAAGTCCGATTCCGACGCGAATGATGATACGGCTGATAAGGCTTCCGCTGATTCCGGCCAGCCTATGACCGACGACGTCACCGGGTCCGTTGCGGATGCGGTGAACGAGGCCATGGCCGACGTGGTCGACCCCTCGCTCGGCTTCGACAACGAACTCGCTGGACTGTTGGGTAACAAGGCGAAGGTGGCGCTGATCGTCACCCGTCTTGCCTCCGCCGAACTGTTGGCCGCGTTCTGCCAGCTGTCGGACATCTCCGCCGCATGCATCGGTGCCAATCAGGGGGCCGTCGCGGTGCTGAAGAATCTGAACGGCGACGGCCCGGAAGCCGCAGCCAAGGACCTGACCACCGTGGTATCCGGCATGGCCGTGATTCTTGCAGTCAACCGTGCCGACAAGCTTGAAGTGGCCATGTACGTGCAGGGAGAGGCCGGCCAGAGTTTCGCGCCGCCCGTGCTGTTCACCTCCACGCCGCGCTTCGTCGAGGACCTGATGCTCGGCATCGTAACCCTGAACCAACTCAAGACCCAAGGGTTCGAAGTGGTGGATTCCGCTGGACTCGACCATGATCAGGCGATGCAGATTCTCGCCAACCACACTAGGCGCGGACGTGGCGGGCGCGGCTCCCGCATCGAATAGACGCCAACCAAACCAGTAGGGGATAGGAGAGCAGATGACCACAGCGGTTGTTTTCGATTACGGTTTCGGCAATGTACGTTCCATGGTGCGTGCGCTCGCCAATCTTGGCGTCGACACCACCCTCACCTCCGACTACCGGCAGTCGTTGGAGGCCGACGGCCTAGTCGTGCCGGGCGTGGGTGCGTTCGCCGCATGTATGGAAGGACTGAAGAAGGTCGACGGCGACCGTGTGATCTATGATCGCATCCGCGCTGGCCGCCCGGTGCTCGGCGTGTGCGTGGGCGAGCAGATCATGTTCGAACACGGTCTGGAGCACGGTGCCCATGCCGCAGGCATCGGACTGATCGGCGGTTCGGTGAACCTGCTGGACGCCGACGTGGTGCCTCACATGGGATGGGACACGATCGAGGCGCCCCCGATTCGGTGCTGCTCAACGGTGTGGAGAACGAACGGTTCTACTTCGTGCACTCCTACGCCGCGATGGAAGTGAAGCCGGCGGATACGTCCCGCTTCGACATCGATCTGAGCGATTCGCCCGAACGCGTGAGCTGGTGCTCGTACGGCCGATCGCGCTTTGTGGCCGCCTACGAACACGGCCCGCTGTCCGCCACGCAATTCCACCCGGAAAAGTCCGGGGACGCTGGCTCCCAGCTCCTCAAGAACTGGATCGCCACGCTGTAAAAAAGCATGAAGCTCCCTCTGACGAGGGAGCTCAAATTGTGTATATGTAACTGAAGAAAGGCTCTTCTTATGTCGTTGACTCTGCTGCCCGCCGTCGATGTACGCGATGGCAAGGCCGTGCGCCTGCGCCAAGGCGAATCCGGTTCCGAAACCGATTACGGTTCGCCGTTCGAGGCCGCCCGTACTTGGGTTGAGGCCGGTGCCGAATGGATTCACCTGGTCGACCTTGATGCCGCTTTCGGTACGGGCAACAATCGCGATCAGCTGCGAGAAATCGTTCATGAGCTCGGCGACCGCGTGAACATCGAACTGTCCGGCGGCGTGCGCGATGACGCTTCGTTGGACGCGGCCCTTGAGGCCGGTGCCGCCCGAGTGAACATCGGCACCGCCGCTTTGGAGAATCCGGATTGGACCGCCTCGGTCATCAAGAAGTACGGCGACCGCGTGGCTGTTGGTCTGGATGTGCGCGGTCACACACTGGCGGCGCGCGGCTGGACGCGCGAAGGCGGCGACCTGTTTGAGACCATGAAGTTCCTTGACTCCGTGGGCTGCTCGCGTTACGTGGTAACCGACGTGGCTAAGGACGGCATGATGTCCGGCCCGAACATTCAATTGCTGAGTGAAGTCGCTGAACGCACCGACGCCAAGGTCACGGCTTCCGGTGGTATCTCCAAGCTGGACGATTTGCGCGCCATCAAGGAACTGGCTGAAATTGGTGTTGATTCTGCCATCCTCGGCAAGTCCCTCTATGCACGTGCGTTCACGCTCCAGGAAGCGCTTGAAGTAGCGAAGTAGGCAAAGGACTCGCCTTAGCGAGACTGTTAATCTACCTTCGCTCAGCTATCGCTTCACTCAGACCCCTCCTACGGACAGCCCATTGGGCTGTCCGCTTAACGGCTCAGCAAGGGAGGTCGCCGGATTTGAGGAGCTTTTTGAAGACGGCGTAGTCTTCATCATTCTGTTCGGCGTAGCTGACGGCGAATGAGGCGATGGCCTGATCGAATTCGTCGGTGCCACCCATGTAATTGGCGATCGCAATCGAATCGCCGGTGCGGGCGTGGGCGTGCGCCAACGACCATGCGCACATGCGTGACAGATCGCTCAATCCCGAAGCGTTGAGATTGTCGATATCAATCGACCCCTTGCCATTCCACAACTGGCGCACGTAATAGTCGCGCGGTCGGCCATCCTCGGCCATAAAGCTCGACCAACCCAACAGCACATCGGCCGTATTCTGAATCAGCTTCTGCCCCTGAACCACGCGCTCACCGTGCGTGGCGTACGGCGACGCGCCGCAGTAATGCTCGAGCACGGAATACGTGGCCTCCTTCATCTGAATCATCATCGGATCGTCGATATCACGCGCGATCCACACCGACGTCCACGCGCGCTGGCCCACCGAGCCCACGCCCACCACCTTGCGGGCCGCATCCTGATAGCGCAAATGATCGAACACCCAACGGCGATCGTCGTACAGGGAATGCCGGTAGCTCTCGAACAGCGTGTCTATACGTGCCTGCAACGCATCCAAGTCGGCGTAATCATCCAGCTGATTGATCGGCACCAGCTCGGGCGGATTGGATTTGAACCTGAGCTTGCCGCTCTCATAACGGCACAGTTTGGCCGCCGCCGCGTCGTTATCCTTCAGCAGCGCCTTCATGGCCGCCTCACGCAGCACACGGCTGCGTTTGGAACCGGTGGTCTCGAAGCGGTCGAGCGTCTCCTCCACGTCCAGGTGCTCATACCACGCGTCAAGGTAATCCATTTCGGAGAACCACTTCATGCGTGTGCGGTACGTGTGTACGCACTGGACCACGGCGGCGCGACGGTCCTTCTCCTTGATTTTGTTGGCGCGTCCGCAGATCTCCACCGAGGCGGCGAGACGTTTCAGATCCCATTCCCACGGGCCGATAGCGGTTTCGTCGAAATCATTGATATCGAACACCAGACGGGCGGAAGGGGAGCGGAAAATGCCGAAATTGCCGATATGCGCGTCGCCCACGCACTGCACCGGAATGCCAGTGACTGGCGTGGAAGCCAGGTCATTGGTCATGATGAGCACGGTGCCCCGGTAGAAGGTGAAGGGGCTGGCGCTCATACGCTTGTAACGCAGCGGAATCAGATCCGGTACGCGAATCGCGGACTGCTCCTCCAAAAGGCTGATCGCCTCACGCCGGCCCTCCTTGACCTTCCATATGGCATGTGCGTCCAGCGGCGCCTTGGTACGAGTGGCGATGCCGGCGCGCGAACGGTCGCGCGGGTCGGTGGCCTGCGTCCAGCTGGTCACGTCGACGGGCGGATTGGCGGATGGGGTGAGATGATCTTCGCTCATAGTCACTACCATAGTGCCGTGCCGGCATGGGCCTGAACCATGCCTGACATGCGGACCGGGGCATGTTGATGAAATCTCGCGACTCGCAGGTGACGAACAGTGAGATGTTAACGCCCTTCGTAACACGGTTATGGAACGATAGGCGACTATGGATAAACAGCAGGAGTTTGCGCTGCGCACGGTCGAAGAACGCGACGTGCGCTTTATTCGTCTGTGGTTCACGGACGTGTTGGGAACACTGAAGTCCGTGGCGATTGCTCCGGCCGAACTGGAAGCCGCGTTTGAGGAGGGTCTCGGCTTCGACGGTTCCGCCATCGAGGGCATGACCCGCGTGTCCGAAGACGATATGATCGTTCAACCCGATCCCTCGACGTTCCAGATCCTGCCGTGGCGCGGTGGCCCGCAAGGTACCGCCCGCATGTTCTGCGACATTCTGACCCCGGACGGCGAGCCTTCGACTCGGCGATCCACGTCATGTGTTGAAGCGCACGCTCGCCAAAGCCAAGGACAAGGGCTTCACGTTCTACGTGCATCCGGAAATCGAGTTCTACCTGTTCGAAAGCCAGGACGACTGGTCCAAGGCCCCGACCCCGATCGACGAGGGCGGCTACTTCGACCACGTGCCGCGCAGCCCAGGCATGGACTTCCGCCGCGCCACCGTGAACATGCTCGAGCAAATGGGCATCTCGGTGGAATACTCGCACCATGAGGCGGGGCCAGGCCAGAACGAGATCGATCTGCGATACGCGGACGCGCTCACCATGGCCGACAACATCATGACATTCCGTACGGTGGTCAAGGAGATTTCCTTGGAGCGTGGCATTCACGCCAGCTTCATGCCCAAGCCCCTGGCCGACGCGCCCGGTTCCGGCATGCACACGCACCTGAGCCTGTTCGAAGGCGATTCCAACGCCTTCTACGAGGCCGGTCAGGAGTTCAACATGTCCCTGACCGCCCGCCAGTTCGCCGCCGGCATCCTGTACCATGCGGCCGAAATCTGCGCGGTCACCGACCAGTACGTCAACTCGTACAAGCGCCTGTGGGGCGGTAACGAGGCACCAAGCTACATCTGCTGGGGCCACAACAACCGTTCCGCGCTGCTGCGTATCCCGCAGTACAAGCCGGGCAAGGGCAACTCCGCGCGCATGGAGTTCCGTGCGCTCGACCCGGTGGCCAACCCATACCTTGCCTACTCGGTGCTGCTGGCCGCCGGTCTCGATGGCATCGATAAGCAGATGCAGCTGGGCGAACCCACCAGTGATGACGTGTGGGAGCTCACCGACGGCGAACGTCAGGCTATGGGCATTCAGCCGCTGCCGCGCTCGCTGGACGAGGCGCTGAAGATCATGGAGAAATCCGATTTCGTGGCCGACGTGCTCGGCGAACACGCCTTCGGCTACTTCCTGGACAACAAGCACCAGGAATGGGAGGAGTACAACCAGCAGGTCACGCCTTACGAGCTGAAGAAGTATCTGCCGAAGCTGTAATCGCAAGCGTTGCACATGTGCCGAACCCCGTCGATGATTGGTCATCGGCGGGGTTTTCTATGGCGTGTCGTTGTGGTGGGTAGCGGGCAGAGGCGGGAAAAGTGTTATCGCTGAGTTGATACGAAAAAACGATTGACGTAACCGACGAATCAGCTTGTAGCACGAGCGAGAGCACTCAAGAGAGCACCCATGACGAACGCACCTGCGAACACCGCGCGCACCGGCCGGCACTTGGGTGGCCGATACCTTTGGTTGGCGTGTCACCTTTGCCTTGGTCTCGGTGCTCACCGCCGTGCTGATGGCATCGATGGCAGTGTCTCTGCCACGTAGCTCGCATCCGGCGAAGATCGGTTTCCTGAGGCAATTCCGCCTGTTCTTCGACCGCCGCATCCAGCTCGGTGTGGCGGATGTGGTCTTCGGCGCAGCCGCCTCCTACGTCTTCTACACGTATCTTTCGCCGATCATGCGCGACGAAATCGGCGTGCCCGAACGCTATATCAGCATCGGCTTGGTGATTTACGGCTGCGCCTGCCTGTGGAGCAACCTGTACGGCGGCAAGCTGGCCGACAAAGGTCATGGCGTGGAACCATTGACCCACATTCGACCGATCTACTGCGTGCAGGCCGTCTGCCTGTGTCTGCTGGCTTTCGCCTCGCTGCTGGCGGTTGGCACCACGACCCTGCTGCGTCCATACGTCGAACGCTGACAGTGTTGGCTGAGTCCAATCGGACAAGACCGGTCAGCTGCCGTTATCAGCTTCGCGGCGAACCGAACCAGCTGGTGTAGATAAGCGCGAAGTTGCGGTTGCCATAACTGGAGCAGGAATCGCCGGTACCGTTGCCAGCGGCCAGTGCGGCGATGTTCGGCTGGTAGGGCGTATAGATGTAGAGCAGGGCGGTCGCCTTGTTTTCGATATACACTTGTGCGCCGCCGCATGCCGCGTTCGGATGATATTGGATGTAGTTGAGATTGTGCGCCGTATACCCGTACTGTTCCTCGTGCTCGAGATAGTAACGGTACCGCTTGGCCGCGCCATACACCTGCCGAAAGAATCCGGCATAGGCGGGATCGCAGTCGGCGGTATCCGGACAGTTCAACCCCATCGCCGCCATAAGCTGATAGTCGCTGGGATTGACAGCGGTGACCAGATGCTGCTCCTTCTGCATCATGGTGAGCAGTACTTTCTGGCTCACCTTGCAGGCGCGGGCCGACTGGTCGATGATTGCCGCCGCCGACTCGCCCTTGGTGCCTGTATAGTCCGCGCACAGGCCTTCGCCTGACTCGTTCGATGTGTCGAAGGTCATCGCGGCCAGCGAGCCACCTTGTGTGTCCAAAAACGATTGGACTTCGGCCTGACTCATCGCCGAACCGTTGAAGAACTGACCATCCGAAATAATATTGCCCGGATTGAAATCGTATGTTCGCGTCAGTTCCAGCTGTGCCGCCTCGGCTGCGCGAACCTGTGCCCGCCAGTTTGTGAAACGAATCAGCCCGGCCACCAGCGCTACGACAACGACCACCGCCACCGTGGGAATCAGCACCATCTTGATGCGGGTCGGCCAGTTCGCCTTACGCCAGGAACGCTTCAGGACATTGATCGGATCGTGCCTACGATTGCGTTTCCTTTTCCGATTGCCGAGGTGTCCGCGCACTTGCCCACGCTGTGATGACGGCTTGCGCGTGCGCTGGCGCGTGGCCTGGCGACTTGTTTGCCGTCCGGTCACGCCAGCGCTTTCTTGATACGGTTGAGCGAAGCCGGCCCCTTGGTGCCAAGCTCCTGCGCCCATAGGGACACGTAGAACTCTTCAAGCATCCAACGGGCCTGTTCGGCCTGCTTCATCAATGCCTCATGCTTCGGGCCGGCCGGCTCCGCCTTGGCATGGGCCAACGCCTTATCGACCACCTGACGGGCCTCGTCGGCCTGCCAAGCCCACTTGACATCACGGTTCTTATCGGTTTTCGCCTTATTGAGTCGGCTCAGATCGGCTCTCAAATATCGGCTCAACGACTTCAGCGCATCCGGGGGAGTGCGCCCGATGAATCCGGGGTAGACGAGCGTGGCGATATGGTCGCGAATCGACTGCAACACCGAAAGCATCGGCAGATCAGCCTTGCCGCCAGTGGCCTTGTCGACCTCGGCATAAGCCTTGAGCACGGCGATCACGTCATGCGCCACCTGATAGACGGTGTCCTCGTACACTTCGCGCACATCGAGCACCGCATTGGCCAACGCCTCATCGTCCGAGAGCCTGTCGACATTCGGCATCAGCCGTTTGACCGTGGCCAGCTGCAGGTCTTCGACCAGATCCTTGGTGGACTTGTACGGAGCAGAAGCCAGCATCAACGCCTCGGTGCCCAGCCAGCGCGACGAAATGCGTTCGGCCGGCAACCGCAGCGCATCCAATGCGCCACGCCAGAGCATCGTGGCCCGGGACTCGGTGGTGGCACCCGCCTTATGCAACAGGTTCGCCTGACTGACCAGCTTGCCCTGTTCTCCAGCCTGATCGGCCTGCTTCTTGACCATTTGACGGGCCGACGCCTCCGCCTGCGCGGCGAACTTGCGTTGCAGCGCCTTCAGATCCTTGGACACACCCAGCACCTTGATGGGGCCGCGCGCATGCCGGCGTCCACGAGGGTGCTTGCCGGCCGGCAGTTGCTGCTCCACCGAGAACGTGACCCTGAGATACGGGGAAAGACGCTCGACCAGTTCCGGCCCCAACACTTCGGGATGAATCTGCGCACCCTTGGTGGCGATGGCCGCCTTGGTGAACACATGTGCCAGATCGGGCCAGCCAACGGTCGTGCCATCCTCATCCACCGGCGGCAGATTCGGCTTCTGCTGCGAGCCCGAGCCCGGCAGATCCGGGTAATGCTCGTCGATCCAGTCACGAATCGCACGCGCGGCATCCGGGGCCGGCACGAACTGGACGCGCAGCTGCTTTGGGCAGCGCCTTGATCATCGACAGGATCAGCTCATCCAACAGGCCCGGCACATTCCATGTGAACTGGTCGGGCGTGATACGCGAGAGCGCCTTCAACGGCACATGCACGGTGACGCCGTCGGCCGGGTCGGCCGGATCGTACACGTAGCTCAGACGCAGGTCGATGGGTTGGCCGTCCGATCCGGTCGTATGCCAATGGTCGGGGTAATCGTCCAGACTCACCGAATCGCTGGATGCCAGACGCTCCACCTTGGCCGGGTCGAAAATCAAGCAGATTCGGCTGACGGTCATGCTCGGACTTCCACCATTTCGCCAGATCGGCCACGCTGGTCACATCGTTGGGAATGACCGCGTTGTAGAAGTCGAACAGATCCTCGTCGGACACGGTGTCCGCCAGCTGGCGGGTGCGGCTCGCATCATCGGCGGCATCCTCGAGAATGTCGCGGTTTTTGCCCATAAAGTCGTCGTAACTGAAACGCTGCTGAATATCGCCCTCGACCAGACCCTGGCGAATCAGGAAGTCGCGCGCCTCAAGTGGATTGATGCGTCCCCACTGCACGGCACGGTCCTGTACGATCGGCAGACCATACAGCAGCACGCGCGCGGTGGCCACAGCCGAGCCACGCGAACCCGACCAGTGCGGCTCCGCATACGTGGTGCGGGTCAATTGGCCGGCCAACGGTTCGGCCCACGCCGGGTCGATGGCCGCCGAATAGCGGGCCCACAGGCGAGAGGTTTCCACCAGTTCGGTGCTCATCACCCATGACGGGGTCTTCTTGGCCACGGCGGAAGCGGGGAACAGGGCGAAACGGGTGCCGCGTGCGCCCTGATAATCGTTCTTCGACTGCTTCTGGGCGCGTTTCATCGCACGGGCGCGCGCCGAACCGGTCAGCCCCGCGAAATCGGAGGCCTTGGGCTCGCGCACCACCTGCATGCCCATCATCGACAGCAATCCGGCGAGCATCGACTTGTGGATGCCGTCCGCATCCCACGCGCAGCACAGCGAATGCGCGGCCTGCTGGTTCAACGGCAGCTGGCGGATCTCCAAGCCTGGGCGGGAGGCGGGCAGCGGGTCGCCGACCTTGAACTTCAGCTCCTTGCACATCTGGCGTAGCTGGGAGACGAGATCTTTCCACTGGCGCATCCTCAGCCAGCTGAAATACTCGGTTTTGCAGATACGGCGCAGCGCGTTGTTGCTCGGGTCGCCGTCCGCCTGGAACACGCGGTCCCAGATATTCAGGGCCGTCAGGAAGTCGGAGGTCTCATCCGCATACCCGGTTGTGGATGCGGTCGGCATCCTCACGCTTGTCGTCCGGGCGTTCACGTGGGTCCTGCAAGCTCAGGAACGCCACGACCACGAGCACCTGGGCCAGAAGATTCGGCGAACCGGTTTTCGCGGCCTCGATAACCATACGTCCCAGACGCACGTCGATGGGGATGCGCGCCAGCTGACGGCCGGTATGGGTGAGCGTCACCTCGCCGCGCTTGCGGCCGATGGCCTTGAGCTCGGTGAGCTCATTGAAACCGTCCGACACGGCCTTCATATCCGGCGGATCGATGAACCCGAAGTTCGTGACGTCTCGGCCGTGCGGGCCACGCCC
>ENA-OQKR01000661-OQKR01000661.1-human-gut-metagenome-genome-assembly--contig:-NODE-661-length-13089-cov-3.435967_pt1 | contig 13089 bp, 10 predicted proteins | sample MGYA00242803_ERZ504806 | MGnify/ENA primary metagenome ERZ504806 (study PRJEB26092, sample SAMD00036399) | human gut metagenome | host: Homo sapiens | study: EMG produced TPA metagenomics assembly of...
ATAGGAGCAATGGGATGAAGGTGAATTAACACAGATGCAACATCACAATCTCTGAATGTGCCGGTGTATTACAGTACGCTCAGACATAGTTTTGAAGGAATGAAAGCTTACACAACAGAAGATGGACATATCGTTGTATTCCGTCCTGACTTAAATGCAAGCCGTATGGCAGATTCATGCAGAAGACTTGAGATGCCTGTATTCCCTGAAGATAAATTTGTAGAAGCGATCGAGAAAGTCGTTGCAGCGAATGAAGCATTCGTACCACCTTTCGGTTCTGGTGCTACATTATATATCCGTCCTTATATGTTCGGAAGTGATCCTGTGATCGGTGTAAAACCAGCAAATGAATATCAGTTCCGTATCTTTACTACACCAGTAGGACCATACTTCAAAGAAGGAGCTAAACCTATTACTATCCGTGTCAGTGATTATGATCGTGCTGCTCCTCGTGGAACAGGTAATATCAAAGCCGGATTAAACTATGCTATGAGCCTTTACCCAATCATGGAAGCTCATCGTCAGGGATTTGATGAGAATATGTATCTTGACCCAGCAACAAGAACAAAAGTAGAAGAAACAGGTGGAGCTAACTTCATCTTTATTACAAAAGATGGTAAAGTTGTAACACCTAAATCTGACAGTATCCTTCCATCTATCACTCGTCGTTCTTTAGTTTATGTAGCCAAAGAATACCTTGGACTTGAAGTCGAAGAACGTGAAGTATTATTTGATGAAGTCAAAGATTTCGCTGAATGTGGATTATGTGGAACAGCCGCAGTTATCTCTCCAGTAGGAAAGATTTATGATCACGGTAATGAAATCTGCTTCCCAAGCGGAATGGAAAAGATGGGACCTGTCATCCAGAAATTATACGATACTTTAACAGGAATCCAGATGGGTCATATTGAAGCCCCTGAAGGATGGATCAAGGTTATTAAATAAGACTTTCGTCAATAGAATATTAAATAACATAAAATGCAGCCAGACAGTTATTGATTTAACTTTCTGGCTGCATTTCATTTATACATATTGGCGTATCATTCTTATTTACTGATCTCTTAGATGAATCTCTGGATTTCCATGATTCTCAATATAATCTCTTGTGATCGTTACGCTTCCGATCGTGTCGTCTTTTGGTATCTCGTACATAATGTCGAGCATGAATTTCTCAATGATCGCACGTAATGCTCTGGCTCCTGTTTTCTTTTTCAGAGCTTGTTCTGCGATAGCCTCCAGAGCCCCTTCATCGAATTCTAATTTTACTTCATCTAATTCTAATAACTTCTGATACTGTTTTAAGATCGCATTCTTTGGTTCTTTTAGAATCTTGACTAACATCTCTTTTGTCAGTCCTTCTAATGTAAATATCATTGGAAGTCTTCCGATAAATTCTGGAATGAATCCATATTCTCTCAAATCTTCATTCGTAACCTGTGCAATGATATTTTCTTCTTCATCAAAACGGTCTTTTAAATCTGCTCCAAATCCGATCGATGTTTTCTTCATCAGACGTTTTTTGATGATTCCTTCTAAGTTCGGGAAAGCTCCACCACAGATAAAAAGAATATTCCTTGTATTGATCGTTGTGAGTGGTACCATTGCATTCTTGCTTGTAGCTCCGACTGGCACTTCGACTTCTGCTCCTTCTAAGAGTTTTAGCAATCCTTGCTGAACGGATTCTCCACTGACATCTCTGCTGTTTGTATTTTGTTTCTTGGCAATCTTATCAATCTCGTCAATGAATACGATTCCATGTTCTGCACGGTCTACATCGTTATCTGCCGCCTGTAAGAGCTTTGATAAAACACTTTCTACGTCATCACCAATATATCCTGCTTCTGTTAAGGATGTAGCATCTGTGATCGCTAGTGGTACTTTTAACAGTCTTGCAAGTGTCTTGACCAGATATGTTTTACCACTTCCTGTTGGCCCGATCATCAGCATATTCGATTTATCGATTTCGATCTCATCCATTGTGTTTGTAACCACTCGTTTATAATGATTGTATACAGCAACAGACATAACTTTCTTCGCATAATCCTGTCCAATAACATATTCATCCAGCATTGCCTTGATCTGATGTGGTGCTGGAATATCTTTTAATGTAAACTCTGGCCCTTCTTTTTTGTCTTTCTTTTTCTTCTTTACTTCCACTTTTGGCTGCATACTCTGCATATCGTTCATCATCTTTGTGATATCCATGCTGTCAAGATCCATATTTCTTGCGTCAATAAATCCAAACTGACCATTGCCCATAGAATTTAATGTCCTCTGCATACAATCTGTACATATAAAAATATTATTCGGAAGTTCTAACATCTTACCGGCTGCAGATTCCGGACGTCTGCAAAGATAGCAGTAATGTTCCACATCTTTGTGTTCATCCTCATTTGTTACTTCCTCAATCTCATTTTGATTTTTCTCTTCTGACATATGATTGTCCTCCACTTTTTATATAAAATCAGCCAGAAAACCCATGGTCTTTAGACCGTGGGATGAATGGCGTTAGACTACTTTTACTTGCGTCATTACAGTTGACCTTGCTGTAATGCGTTTGCAATTACTTAATTTTGGTGTTTTGTAGCCTCTTGGCATTGTGCTAAAGTCAATCTTATTGCCATCAATATCCATAAGAATTGCATATCCCGTAGACATTCTTCCTTTGATAAAGTAATCATTTCCAAAATACCGAACCTTATCAAACTTTCTAAAACCACAAATCTTATCTGTAACAATAGGTTGTTCAGAACGAATACCTTTAGTCTTTTGAAAATCACCATCAGAAACACATTTCTTTTTGTAAAGATTACTCTTTACATTAAAAGCATTTCCTTGTGTTGCGATAGTACAGGCATCATAATAATGTTCTTTGTCTACACCTAAATGCAAACGATTCGCTTTTGTTACATATCCAAAAGTTTCAATAGCATTTGGATAGAATCTGAAAAGCTGCTTACGGATAGAATTCATCTGTGTAGCATATTTAAGGTTACCCTTAACTTTACCACTCAATTTGGGATTGATCTTTCCACTATGCAAGTCTTTATGGCAAGTATGACATAAAGTAAGTAAATTACTTTCTTCATCAGATCCACCTTGACTGCGAAATACAATATGATGGACTTCTAATTTGCTATCCTTATGCTTGCCTTTACAACATTGACAAGTATAGTTATCTCTATTAAGCACCATTGCTTTGGTATTTTCAAATCCATAATTAGCACCTTTTTGGTATCCCCATGGTCTCACTTTTGGGTTGGCAAGACTTGGATTTTTCATAAGCTGCATATCAAACTGACCTGTTTCAAATACCATTTCTGTAATGGGAAGAATAGACTGAATGTATTCTATTTCCCTTACATGGCTGTGAAGTTTGCTCTGCATTGTAGGACTAAATCTGTCTTTTTTAATAGAACTTGCACGATTTAACCATCTTGCTTTTCTATAACGAGTTTTACGATTTCGTCTATTTCTGCGATACTTTGCTCTTTGTGTCATTTTGTCAGTAATGTCGTTTCTTACAACAACTTCTGACATATAGACAATATCTCCATTGTCTTTACTTACAGCAGTGCCAATAGTTCCGCTTCCAGTATCTACACCAAGAGTTAAGCCTTGAGTGTAATTTGTTGTTTCGTAAGTCAATTTAATTGTAAATGGATCACGCTTCTTAACTTTTGCTTTGCCTTGCTTAAGTAATAATCTTGCAATTGGATCACTACATGGCATTAGTGGTTTACCATCTTGTGAAATCACATAAACCATAAATAAGTTCCTCCTTATAAATACTCTACCAAATGGTAGGTGATGCGTACTTTGCTGTACTGTTACCATGCAACTGTTCCGACTTCAACTCGACAATGATATAAAGGCTTTTTCGCATACATATCACAAGGCTGTTCTTACTCTGACCTAACTTAAATATGTACGATAGAGCGACGGTCTGTTGCGTCAACCGAGGGTATCATGACCTAAATATCGTAGTATCCATTTCTGAATGCTTAGTCTGGTGAACCATTTGACAGAAGCCCACTACCTTTTTTAGGTGGTGGGTAGTTCACTTTGAATAGAGTACTTCTCCTATAATTTCAATCCCTTTTATCATATCTTCTTTTTCATTCTCGTAAACCCCAAAATATATTCTTCTTTCAATGGTTTTCCTTCTATATAATACCATGAGAGCGGATAGATCATCACGCCTTTTTGTCTTAATTTTTTTTGAAACTCTTTTTGATCACTGACAGGGAATCTTACGATGATATGTGCTCCTGCTCCATGACCATATATTTGAATATCGGAGTTTAACTTCTTAATTTCTTTGATCAATAGATCATGTTTCTCTTTATAAATATTCCTCATACGGTTTAAATGTCGTTCAAAATGCCCTTCTGTCAGAAACAGCGTCAAAACTTTCTGATCAATCCTTGATACTGCACAGGAAAATGTCTGGCCAATCTGCTGATATCTCTTTGCAAGTTTCTTTGGGAGCACCATATAACTTGCTCGGATCGCTGGTGCGATCGCTTTTGAAAATGTTCCCATGTAGATCACATTTTCTCCATCATCTAATCCCTGCATCGCTGGAATTGGTTTTCCATGATATCTGAACTCGCTGTCATAATCATCTTCGATAATATAATGATCTGGATCTTTTTTAGCCCATCCTAATAATTGACTTCTTCGCCCTATTGGCATGATCACGCCTGTGGGATATTGGTGTGCCGGTGTTACATATGCTAAGTTCGCATCTGTTTTCTGCAATTGTTCTACACACATTCCACTTTCGTCCATGGAGATCGGATGAATCTTAAAATCTAATTCCTTTAAGATTTCATACGCATTTTTGTAAACTGGATTTTCAATTCCAATGGAAACTTTTTCTCCTAAAATCTGACGTAGTAAAAATAGCAGATTCTCCATTCCTGCTGCCACTACGATCTGGCTGGCATGAACATGAACACCTCTGGATTGTCTCAGATAATACATGATCGCTTTGCGCAATTCCAAATCTCCTTGAAAATTCCCCTTTTGAAATAACTCACTGTTATCATTGATCATGATCTCTTTTAGCAGTTTTCTCCAGATATGATAAGGAAACTGTTCCATATCAACTCCTGCTGATGAAAAGTCGTATGGTATCTTCTCTGGTCGTATTTCTTCTTCCTCTTCTTCGATCTTAACTGGAATGTGAAGCTCTGCCAGTTCTTCTACCTGACAGACAAAGAAACCACGTTTTGGTTTTGATTCAATATATCCTTCTGCACAAAGCTGTGCATATGCAGTGTCCACAGTATTCCTGCTGACATCTAAATGTTTGGAAAGTCTCCTTGCAGAAGGGAGTCTGGCCCCAAAGGGCAAAACTCCTGTTATAATTTCTTCTTTGATAGAATTATAAATCTGCTCATATAACGGCTCTTTTTTTGAAATATCAAGTGCAACGATCAGCATATAACCACCTGTTTTCCTCTAATTTATTCTGCATTTGAAACAGTCATTTTCTCTATTACAACTTTCTTCACTGGCTGGCTTACTTCTCCACTTCCATTATCTTGTGTCTTGCATCCTGAAATCTTATCTAACACATCATATCCATTGATCATTTGTCCAAACACAGTATAACTTCCTGTTAAGGATGGATATCCACCCTGATCCAAGAATAACGCTTGTTGTTTCTTTGTGAGCTCTACATTCCCTTCTTCCAGACCTTTCTTCGCTGTATCTGCTTTCGCCTGCACGATAAAAAACTGACTTCCATTCGTATCTGCTCCGGAATTTGCCATACATAAAGAACCGCGAAGAGGCAGAAGTTCCTCACATACTTCATTATCAAAGTCTTCTCCCCAAATACTTTCTCCGCCTGTTCCTGTTCCTGTTGGATCTCCACTCTGGATCATAAAATCATTGATGACTCTGTGAAAGATCTGTCCATCAAAGTATCCATTCGATGCAAGAGTTACAAAATTCTTCACAGCCAAAGGCGCTTTCTTCATGAAGAACTTAAACTGCATTTCTCCATAACCTTTGACTTTCATAGTGACGATCGTTTCTCCCTTTTGTGCATCCGCAAGTTGGTCTGTTTTCTTTGCTGCTGTGATCTTGGGTACTTTATATTTTGATTGCACTTTCATCTTTGTTTCTGTTGTTGCTTTTGTTGTATCTTTGCTGCCGTCTTTTGCAGATGAACACCCAACACAAAGTGTCATGGCTGCCATCAGACATGCTGCTGCTATGATCTTTCTCATGTTTGATTTCCTTTCTATTTTTAAGAGATTTGCTCACTTGCGATCACTGTTCTCGGATCTATCCGCCGGAAATCGATTCCTGTCTGTCTTCGCACTTCATCCGTGATATCCATCTCAATCTCTGATGATCTTAAAAATTGATGACTCACTTTATGTTCTTTGATCAGTCTGATAAATCTTTGTTTCATAGATCATCGGATTATCTCTTTGTCAAATTGTAATTCTTCTGTTTCTCCATTTCTATAGTAGATCGTGATCTTCTTGATGATCGGACATTGTTCAATGATCATACATCCATTTTCACCCTGAATCTGTGTTGGCAGTTTGGAATCTGTAATCTTGGAATATATGATCTCTGCCTGTTTATCACCATACGATGTGATCACACTTCCTGCACCATCCACTCCATTTTCAAGGAACAAACTGTCTGCGAGAATCTTTTCTGGTTTCCCAAATAAACTTGCAAGGAAATGGATACAGTAAGATCCAATATCCATCAGTGCTCCATTCGATAATTTGGGATTAAATGCGTTTTCAATGATCCCTTTTTAAATTTGTCATATCTTGAAGAATACTGACAATACTGAATCGTTGCTCTTCTCACTGTTCCAATCTTATGAAGATTGTCCATCATCGCATGGAATCCTGGAGAATGTACATTCTTCATGGCTTCCATAAATACAACTCCTTGTTCTTTGGCTGCTTTGATCAGGATATCTAATTCCTCACGGTTGGAGCAAACAGGTTTCTCACAAAGCACATGCTTTCCGTAATTAATCATTGTGATCGAATGTGCATAATGCATATAAGTTGGACTCGCTACATAAACCGCATCAATCTCTGGATCTTTTGCCATCTCTTCGTAGTTATCATATACTTTTTCTACATTATACTTTGCTGCAAACTGCTTCCCTTTTTCTAAATTTCTTGAATATACAGCTGTTAATTGGATTTCATCTAATTCTAAAATTCCTTCCATCAGCCAGTCTGTAATAAAATTGGTTCCTATCGTTGCTAATCTGATCATTGATTCTCCTCCATCATATATCTTATATTTTATAATTGTGACAGTGTAATGTCAATGATCACGCCTACCGCATAATAATATACACACTATAGCAAAGATACATACAGATCATTGCAATTCCTTCAGTTCTTGAAATCTTTTTTTTCGTTGCTCCAAAGATCCATACTACAACTGAAAATACGACTAAAACTATGATGTCGATCACATTTTCACCAATTAGCTGTAATGGACTGATCGCAGATGCGATTCCAAGTACCATAAGGATGTTAAAGATATTGGAACCGATCGCATTCCCGACCGCCATATCAACTTCATTTTTTCTTGCGGCTACGATGGATGTGACCAATTCTGGAAGAGACGTTCCGATCGAAACAATCGTTAATCCTACAAGATTCTGGCTCATTCCAAAATCTATGGCAATCCTGCTTGCGGCATCAACTGTAAGATCTCCACCAAATGCAATGGCTGCTGCACCTCCAACGATACATAACAGACTCTTTGGATAAGACATGATCATCAATTCTTCATTTTCCATTGTTTCAAGTTGTACGACTTCCTGATTATTTCTGGCACGCATTGCCTGAAAAACCATCATAAGAACATATACGGCAAATATAATAAGGAAAATGATTCCATCAAAACGTCCAAGGATCATATGTGATCTATCTCCGAATGCAAGATAACCAAATATGAGAAGTAATGTCGCACATACAAGAGATAATGGAATATCTCTTATAATTGTTTCTCTTTTTACACCGATCGTTGCTAAAATTGAACAGACTCCGATCACAAACATCATATTAAAGATATTAGAACCAACTACATTACTGATCGCCAGAGCATTATTATTGGCAATAGACGCTGTTACACTGACTGCAGTTTCTGGAAGTGATGTTCCCATGGCTACGATCGTCAATCCTATGATAATAGAAGGAACTTTTAAACGTTTGGCGACACTTGAACTTCCTTCTACAAAATAGTCTGCTCCTTTCATTAAAAATGCAAATCCTATGATCAGACAGATGATCACTAAAAATAATGGGGATTGGTTGATAAATTTCTCCATTTGTTTTTCTCCTTTCAAAATTGTCTTTTTATTTGTACATAAGAAAAACTCATGTATGTTCCAGATGTACTATAAGAACATACATGAGTCTCATTCTTTAATATTTGCCAGGCTGACTTGCTTGATATCTGCGAGTCATTACCGAGTCTGTTGACAAATCACATCTTTGTATGACGCGAACTACTCCCTCATGGAATATTGATTGTTTGATTACTTTAACAAAAAAATATTGATCTGTCAAGTATAGTTTAAATTGCAAATTGAATCATAAAACCGTATAATAAAATTAATTATGTTGATTTTGATATACAATGCGATCAACAAATGGAGGGGGGAAACTATTTTTGATCAGAAAACCATACAAAACTAATAAAAATATTTCCAGACTATTTTATATTTTGATGATGATCATCTTTGTCTGGTTCATTGGGATTCAGATTTTAGGACCTGATGAACAGTTTTTTGACCAATCTGGACATTCCATCATCTACAATGGTACTTTTACATGGAAGAAATCCGATGGCACAAAACATTTCTGTTCCTGGACGTTATAAAGTTCCAGCAAAACAGACGATGATCATTACTACTACACTTCCAGATGATTATAACGAGAATGTGATCGCAATCCGTTCTTCCCTTCAAGATGTACGTTTTTACATTGATGGAAAACTTCGAAAAGAGTACAATGCAAAAAGCCTGCACCGATTTGGCAAAAACTCTGCCAGCCGTTATATATTCTGCAATACTTCGTCTGCAGATGCCGGAAAGGAACTTCGTCTGGAACTTACAACATATACGAGTAACTACTCTGGTGTTGTCAATACGATTTACTGTGGAGATCAAATGCAGATCTGGAGTTATATTTTCAATCATAACTTCTCTGGAACCGTGATCGGATCATTTATCTTTTTTGCATCGATTGTCACAATCTTATTCAGTATCGCCCTTGGAATTGTTTACAAAACCAAGTTTAATATGGAATATCTTGGATGGTGTATGCTTATGGGTTCTGTCTGGATGATCGGAGAATCAAAAATGCGGCAGATCCTTGTTCCAAATGCATCTGGACTTGCAACTTCATGTTTTATTATGCTCATGTTATGTCCGTTGCCGATTTCCTTATATGTCAATAATCTTCAGAAAGGTAAATATAAAAAGATCTTTCAATTGATTTGTTTTATTGCTTTATTGAATTTTATCATCTGTACGATCCTGCATCTTACAGGCGTTGCAGATTATATTGAGACAATGCCAGCAGCACACGCAATCCTTATTATTACTTTCCTTGCTGTCATTCTTACTTTCCTGATTGGATATTGGAATCATCGGAGTCGAAGTGATTGCCTGTTGTTCTTTGGACTGCTTATTACAATGCTTTCTGTGATTTTTGAAGCAATTTCTGTATATTACAAAGTATCTGTTTCTGGTGTATTTGTCGGTATCGCTATTTTGATCTTACTGTTTATAAATGTGATCTATACGATCCATATCATCCGTGATATCATCAAACGCCAGCAGCAGGAAGAACTCGATAAACGTAAAAAAAATATAGAAGAGATGTCTCTGCAGTTGATGCAGATGTTATCCACCACGATCGAGGCAAAAGATGAATATACGAAAGGACATTCTCATCGTGTTGCAGAGTATTCCGTTTTTGATCGCTCGTGAACTTGGATGGAATGAAAAAGAACTTAGTAATCTAAAAAATGCTGCTCATCTTCATGATATCGGCAAAATTGCTATTCCTGATACCATTTTAAATAAACCAAGCAAACTTTCTGAGGAAGAATTTTCTATTATTAAGGAACATACGATCATTGGTGCAAATATCTTAAAGAATATTTCTCTGATCGATCACGTACAAGAAATTGTACGCAATCATCATGAACGTTATGATGGAAATGGTTATCCTGACGGTTTAAAGGGAAAAGAGATTCCACTACATGCAAGAATTGTTACGGTTGCTGACAGTTATGATGCTATGAGTTCCCAGAGAATTTACCGAAATCAACTTCCACCAGAAAAGATCATACAGGAATTAGAGAATAATAAAGGGACTCAATTTGATCCTGAGATCACTGATATCTTTTTAAAACTATTAAGGGAAGACCGTATTCATGTCAAAGAAGATCATTTAAGTATCACTGAGAATACTCAGATTCCTGAAGCTGAAATCGAAATGAGTCAATTCATTTCTGACATCATGAGCACGATCCGTACACAAAAAGCCAAAGAAAATCTCGACTTTTTAACTGGGCTTCCAAGCAGAAATAAAGGTGAGCAAGCCATTGCGCAGTTGATGAAACACCACAGCGGATGTCTTGTCTTTATGGATATGGACAATTTAAAAACCATCAATGACATCTATGGCCACAAAGCTGGTGACCGTGTATTGAAGCTTCTTGGTAATTTATTATTAGAATATTCCAGTGAATGTCTTGCCTGTCGTCTTGGCGGAGATGAATTCCTATTATTTATGCCAGATGCTGATCAAAATAGTATTACAGAAGTTATAACTGCTATTTTTAAGAAATTTAATACTCGAAAGGAACAAGATCCTGAGCTTCATGCTGCATCCATTTCTGCCGGACTATATATGTGCAATATTGGAGATTCTTTTGACGAATGTTATACAAAAGCTGATAAAGCACTATATTTCGTAAAACAAAATGGAAAAAGCGACTTCTCCTTTCATGAAAAATAAAGCACCAAACATATAAAGAAGAGAGTGGCAAGAATTTACTTTTGCCACTCTCTTCTTTATATATGAAATAACTGAATCAACACAAGACCAGAAAGTCCATAATATGTGATAACTGCAACTAAATCATTGATAGTTGTGATCAATGGACCAGAAGCCACTGCTGGGTCAATGTTGATCTTATGAAAGAACATTGGAATGATCGTTCCTACAAGGCTTGAGATCACCATCGCAACGATCAGTGAAATTCCTACGCACCCTGAAATCAGGAATGAAGAAATCCATGCATAATGTTTAAATAAATGGATGTACACCCCTAAAAATACGAGTGCCATGATTGCTAGGCTCGCTCCATTTAAGAAACCGATCTTCATTTCTTTAAATAACAAAGCAATCTTTTTCTTACCTGACAGATTTTCATCCATTAATACGCGGATTGTTACAGCTAAAGACTGTGTTCCAACATTTCCCGCCATATCAAGTACCAGGGATTGGAAACAGATAACGATTGGCAATACCGCAACAATAGATTCAAACATTCCAACAACTGAGGATACTGCCATTCCTAAGAATAACAATGCGATCAACCATGGAAGTCTCTTCTTCATACTAACTATCGTGGGTTCATTTAAATCTTCCTCTTCTGTTAAACCAGCAAGTTTTGCATAGTCATCTCCCATCTCGTCATCGACCAATTCTACAATATCGGAAGATGTTAAGATTCCTGCGATTTTCTTATCTTGTGTCAGTACTGGGATGGAATCTTCTTCGTAATCTGTTAAGATTTCCATACATTCACTGATTTTTTCATGTTCATATACATAAGGATAAGAACTGCTTATGATGTCCTGTAGATTATCATGTTCTCTTGCGATGATCAAATCTTTCAGATCGATCGCTCCTGCAAAAATCCCATTCTCATCTATCACATAAAGTGTCTGGATATTATCATGTTCTCCTGCCTGCTTTACAAGTGTACTCATTGCCTCACGAATCGTTACATCATTTCTTACTACGATATAATTATTCGTCATACAACTACCGATCTGATCTTCCTCGTAAGACAACAGTTTCTGAACATCTTCTTTTGCTTCTTTATCCAGTCTCTTTAATAATTTGTATTTATCTTCTTCATTTAATTCTTCAAACAGATCCATCGCATCATCTGAATCCATGTTTGATACAACTTTCGCTGCCTGTTCAATTGGCATTTCTTCCAGATATTTTCCTGGTTCCTCTTCGATATAAGAAAAAATCTCTGCAATATCTGCAATGTCTAAAATGTCATAGATACATTTTCTAACTGTTTTATCTGATTCTACGATCGCATTTGCAATATCTCTTTCGTGATAAGCTGCGATCTTTTTCTTTAATTCTTCTCTATCTTTCGTTGTCTGTACGATCTTGACCAATTCTTTTGCATAATCTGTTCTATGCTGATTTCTTGCATTTTTCATGATATCCTCCTTCTTTTCCTAAATCTGGTTGCAAAACACCAATATTTAGGCACAAAAATACACCGCTTCAGATTTAAATTCCTAAAGCAGCTCACATACTCTGTTGTGATGTAAAGAACTTTCTGTTTCGCGGTGTATCAAAAAGGATATCATAATACAAATGTTGCTATTCATGTATCTTCACAGAGAGCAGCATTCGCATCTTATATTTTCTTTTTTGACACCGCATACAACTTCGTCCTATACGATCGCAACTATCCATGAACATACACCTCCTTTCACATCTTTACTAATATCTCTCAACATTCTTTGTTTTCATTCTGAGTTATATTATCAGATTTTTCTGATATCGTCAACCTATTTTACTATGATTTAACAATCTTTTCCGCCGCCACAGTGTGATCCTGCCGGAGGGCTTTTTATTGCATAGGGGATTTCATCGAAATCTTCTATGCAATAAAAAAAACATCCTTATCTCTAAGAATGCTTGAATCTTCATATTAAATCTATATATAAAGGATATACCTTCAAAACAACATACAAGAATCTTTCTACATCTCTTACACTTCAGCCTTCTTTGGTTAAAGCCTCGA
>ENA-OQKR01000666-OQKR01000666.1-human-gut-metagenome-genome-assembly--contig:-NODE-666-length-13030-cov-3.138882_pt1 | contig 13030 bp, 14 predicted proteins | sample MGYA00242803_ERZ504806 | MGnify/ENA primary metagenome ERZ504806 (study PRJEB26092, sample SAMD00036399) | human gut metagenome | host: Homo sapiens | study: EMG produced TPA metagenomics assembly of...
GTCTTTGTTCGTGTCAGTTCTTCGACTTTTTCGAAAATCTTACTCTTTAAAGAATTTTTCAAGGGTTATTGTTGTCTATGTTCAATTATCAAGGTTCTTTTTGCTTGTTCTTTTCTAAGCGACTAGCTTTTTATATTTTTATCTAAAAGCTTTTTCTCTTTGTCTAAGAACTTTTTTTAACTTTTTTCAAAGTTTATCTAATTGCTTTTTTCAGCAACTAAGCTTATTTATAATATCATAAGCTTTTTCGGTGTCAAGACTTTTTTCAGTTCTTTTTTTGCTTTTCCGTTTCTCACGGATCAGCCTTAACAGCTTATCATTTTCGCTTTCGTTTGTCAGAACTTTTTTCGTTCTTTTTCGACATTTCAGCGTTGTTATTCAACTGGTGAAAATCCCTTTTCTAAACTCAGTCTCAAACAAACGGAGAAGGAGGGATTTGAACCCTCGCGCCGCTACTAACGACCTACTCCCTTTCCAGGGGAGCCCCTTCGGCCAGCTTGGGTACTTCTCCAAGAGCGGAGAGGGTGGGATTCGAACCCACGCGCCCTTTCGGACAAACGGTTTTCAAGACCGCCTCGTTATGACCACTTCGATACCTCTCCAAGATACCTAATTGCCGATTTCAGCAAGCTATTAAGTTATATCGCATTTGCGACGTTGATTATTCTATCATAGCACTTCACGAAATGTCAACACTTTTTTACCATTTTTTTCGCTTTTTTTTCGCTATTTTTTTCATATTCACACGGTTTATTAAAATTATGTAGATGTCGGGGGCAAAAGCCCCCGACTTTGATGCCTACGGATTGCTCCGTGCTACGCACTCCCACAATCCTACCCAATATTCGCATATCGTGGGATTATCATCCCACTTTTATGCTCATATCGGGGCGGGTCCTAAGGTCTTTCACCCACCTATGAGCAAGCTCATGTGGGCTTAGACCTTTTGACCCTGGCATCATATGTATTATTTATCCAAAAAAGCTTTTGCAATCACCAGATCCTCTGGGGTTGTAATCTTAATATTTTCATATTTTCCGGTAAAAACCCTCACTTCATGATTAAGCATCTTCTCCACTGCCATCGCATCATCCGTTACCTGGATCAAATTCTGTTTCATCAATTTTCCGTATGCCTCTAAAAGAAGATCTGCCGAAAAAACCTGTGGCGTCTGTATTGCCCACAATGTTGCCCGATCTGGTGTAGACTCCACCCGTTGTCTTTCATTTACAATTTTAATTGTATCTTTCACCGGCATTCCCGCGATACAGGCATCAGACTTGCAGACGCACTCATACGCTCTTTCTATGATACCTTCATCTATAAACGGTCTTGCACCATCATGAATATATACATATCCTTTTCTTTTTATTACCTGTAAACCATTCCATACCGAATTGAACCGTTCAGCTCCACCTTCAACAATCCTGCCGACTTTTGTAAATCCATAATGATCTACGATCTCTTTCCTGCAATATTCCTGCTCATCTTTTCCCGTAACCAGTATAATCTCATCTATAAACTCCGACTCCTGAAAAGTGCGTAATGAATAAAAGAGGACAGGATGCCCTCCCATAAGTAAATACTGCTTATGTGTAGTTGTTCCCATTCTCTTTCCGCTGCCTGCTGCCAGTACGATAGCCGTACAATATAATTTTTCCATTTTATCCTTATTCACCCTTAGCGTTCTCCCAATTTCAGGTTCGGAACTGCGTTCAGATCCAGTCCTGCTCTCGCTCCTGAAATATATTCATAGTAAGCTGCTGCCCCGATCATTGCTGCATTATCCGTACAAAGAATCGGAGACGGACGATAGAATTTCATTTTCTTTTTTCACATGCCTCAATCATTGCCTCACGTAAAGCTGAATTTGAAGCCACTCCACCTGCGATTGCAAATTTTGAAATCCCCAGTTCTTCTGCTGCTTTCATTGAATTTCCTACCAGCACTTCTACAACTGCTTTCTGGAATGATGCAGCCAGATCCGCCGGATCAAAGCTCTCGCCTTTCATTTTACAGCCATTAATATAATTCAGCACTGCTGATTTCAGTCCGCTGAAGCTAAAGTCATATTCTGCCCCGTCAACTTTTGCTTTCGGGAATTTCACTGCATCTGGATTTCCCTCTTTTGCAATTCTGTCGATTTTCGGTCCGCCCGGATATCCAAGTCCGATTGCACGTGCCACTTTATCATACGCCTCACCTGCTGCATCATCTCTTGTCCGTCCAAGAATTTCATATTTTCCATAATCTTCTACCTTTACAAGGTGCGTATGTCCTCCTGATGCCACCAGACAAAGAAACGGTGGTTCAAGATCTGGATGTTCAATATAGTTTGCTGAAATATGCCCTTCGATATGATGAACTCCGATCAATGGGATTTTTCTCGCCCAGGCAATCGCCTTCGCCGCTGCCACACCAACAAGAAGTGCACCAACAAGACCGGGACCATATGTCACCCCGATCGCATCTATATCATCTAACGTCTTGCCGGCTTCTTTCAAAGCCTCTTCTATCACCTGATTAATTTTCTCAATATGCTTTCTTGATGCAATTTCAGGGACAACACCACCATAAAGCTTATGCAGATCAATCTGTGAAGAAATCACATTTGAAAGGACTTCCCTTCCATTCCGTACAACTGCTGCTGCAGTTTCATCACAGGAACTTTCAATCGCCAGTATTGTTACATCTTTACTTTCCTTCATTTTTTCACGCCTCTCATTCTTCAAACATAAGATCTACTGATTTTCCGTCTTTTCCGGCTTTTGCATTTGGGAAAATCTTTCTTACGTCTTCCATATAAGGTTCTGGTCTGGTCAGCGACGGGCTGTAATGCGTAAGCCACAGCTCTTTCACCTGCGTCTCTTTCGCCAGTTCAGCCGCTTCATAAAAGGTCATATGTTTATATTCCACTGCTTTTGCTGCCTTTTCTTTTTCACCGTACATTCCTTCGCAAATGAAGAGATCGGAATCCTTCGCATTCTTCCGTATAGAATCAGTGGGTCTGGTATCTGTCGTATAAGTCAGTTTGATTCCCTTTCTCGGCGGTCCAAGAACCATCTCAGGGGTAAAATGTCCTTCCTCTGCATCCACACATTCTCCCCGTTGGAGAACACTCCAGTATTTTTGAGGAATATTCTGTTCTTTCGCTCTTACAGGATCAAATTTTCCAGACCGGTCAATCTCGATGGTATATCCGTAACAAAGCACATTATGGTTTACACGAAATGCCTTCAGACGATATCCATTCATTTCAAAACATTGTTCCGCTCCTTCAATTTCTTTGTAAATGATCGGAAATGGGAGCTCCGGTGCGATGACCCTCAGGCAGCTTACTACCCGCTCAAGTCCCTTAGGCCCTATCAGCGTCAACGGTTCTTTACGGTCTGCATTTCCCATGGTAAGAAGCAGTCCCGGAAGTCCACTGATATGATCCCCATGATAATGAGTAAAGCAGATCACATCAATCGGTTTAAAACTCCATCCTTTTTCCTTTACAGCAACCTGTGTTCCTTCTCCACAGTCAATCAGGAGACTGCTCCCGTTATAACGGGTCATCAGTGCTGTCAGAAAGCGATAAGGAAGCGGCATCATGCCTCCGCTTCCAAGTAAACATACATCTAACATATTTTTCCTCTATTCTTATTTTTCAATTTCAGCCGGAATGAGGAACCCCTTCAATAACCGGTCATAGCACTCTTCACATAAGTCAAATTGATGATGCTCCCCGTCCTTTTCAGAAAAATAGCCCCAGGTATGCTCCACACAAAGAACTTCTTCCTCCGGTCTTCCATTTATGACACTGATCTCTCTTCCGCACTGATTACAAATGATCTTTGAAATTTCTTTCGTCTTTTTTAATTGATACTGGTGCATACAATCTCCTCCTGCGTAACTGTCATTTTCTTTATCACGCCTTCATTATAGCGAGCGTATGCCTCTGTGCCTACTGGAAAGTGATGGTTATCCGCTGATCTGCATACTCATCAACACAGCATCTTCTTCCGGTTCAGTATAAAAACTCTTTCTGGTCCCATCCTCTTTAAATCCAATTTTTTCATAAAATGCCTGTGCCGTATGATTTTTTTCGCGTACATCAAGAAGGATCTTTCCAGCTTTTCGCTGCGTTCCCTCTTCCTGAAGTTTCTTCATCAGTGCAGTACCTACCCCCTGACGTTTCACTTCTTCCACAACGGCAACTCTTGCAATCTCAATCTCATCCGCCGCCTGATATGCGAGCAGATATCCGACCCGTCTCCCGGCTTTCTCTGCCACAAGACAGAGGGCTGTCGGCTGTCTGAGCGTTTCCAAAACCGCTTTTTCACTCCACGCATCTGAAAAACTCTGATGCTCCATCTCTGCTACCGCCGCACCATCTTCTATTGTCATAACACGGACTTCCGGCTTTGCATTTTTTTCTTTTTCTGCACGTTCCCGTTCTGCCTGTGATATCCGTAAATAATCTGGTTTATGCTCTGCAGCTGTCTCGAATTTACCTTCACGGTAATAGCAGATTCCAAGAGATCCAACCACCGCTGCTCTCTGCCTGTTCATATAGGCCGGTGCAAAAGAATACGGAACTTCCATACCTGCTTCTATCATTTCTTCATAGACCGGCACCCCATCTCCAAGGAATACAACCGGACGTCCATAACTGTTCAGTTTCTGAATCAATTCTTCTACCGGAAGTGCCATCTGCTTTTCCATCACCTGAAATTCCGGTTCTTCAAGTCCTTTCCCGCTGTCTTTTCCCTTTACGAAAGTATAAAGACCCGTATATACCTGCTTTCTTCTTGCATCCATGATCGGGCAGATTACATCTGTGCATCCATAAACATTATAAGCCAGTGCATCCACAGTCGGTACATGGATCAACGGTTTATTCAGTGCCAGTCCAAGTCCTTTTGCTGTTGCCGATCCGATCCTCAGTCCTGTAAATGATCCGGGACCTCCTGCCACCGCGATCGCATCCAGGTCAGAAAGATCCAGATCTACCATCCTTGTCATCTCATCGATCATTGGAAGAAGAGTCTGAGAATGCGTCTTTTTATAATTCACAGTATATTCTGCAATGGTCTGCGTATCCTCAACGATCCCTACGGTCGCAGTTAACCCGGAACTGTCTATTGCCAATACTCTCATACGTTACTTTTCCTTCTTTCCTCTATTGTTCTTCGATTGTGATCCTTCGGAAATCGAATCCCTGTTCCAGATCTTTCTCAATGGTAATGTTCACCCGGTTCTCCGGCAGAATCTCCTCGATCAGATTTGCCCACTCGATCAGTGAGACTCCCTCACCCGACACATATTCATCAAAGCCTACTTCATCCATCTCTTCAACATCGCCGATCCGGTAAACATCAAAATGATAAAAGGGCAGACGCCCTCCTTCATATACCTGGACAATCGTAAACGTAGGGCTATTTACCGGCTCTTCAATCCCAAGCCCTTTTGCAAGCCCCTGCGTAAATACGGTTTTTCCCACACCAAGATCTCCGGTCAGGGTAATCACCTGACCGGGATATGCTTTTTCACCAAGACTTTTTCCGACCTGAAATGTCTCTTCAGGACTTCTTGTCTCTATTATCATAGTTTCTGCCTCTTTTCTGTACCCGGAATCTCACGGTCTGCCCGATTAATGATGGAACAGACGAATGCCTGTAAATGCCATCGCCATCTGATATTTATTACATGTTGCGATTACATTATCATCTCTCACAGAACCGCCCGGCTGTGCAATATATTTTACGCCACTCTTATTGGCACGTTCGATATTATCTCCAAATGGGAAGAACGCATCAGAACCAAGTGCTACATCTGTCATCTGATCCAGCCATGCACGCTTTTCTTCTCTTGTAAACACTTCCGGCTTTACCTTAAATGTATTTTCCCATACTCCGTCTGCAAGAATATCCATATATTCCTCACCAATATAAAGATCGATCGCATTGTCACGGTCTGCCCGTCCTATTCCATCCTTAAACTGTAAATCCAGAACTTTTGGATTCTGACGAAGCCACCAGTTATCTGCTTTTTGTCCCGCAAGGCGTGTACAATGGATTCTGGACTGCTGTCCTGCTCCGATTCCGATTGCCTGTCCGTCCTTTACATAGCAGACAGAATTAGACTGTGTATATTTTAAAGTGATCATTGCGATCGCAAGATCGATTTTTGCTGCATCCGGAATCACTTTATTCTCAGTCACAACATTGGAGAAGAAATCTTTATCAATATGAAGTTCATTCCTTCCCTGTTCAAAAGTAATTCCGAAGACCTCTTTATGCTCAAGCGGAGCCGGGACATAATCCGGGTCGATCTGAATGATATTATAATTTCCTTTTTTCTTCTGCTTTCAGAAGTTTCCAGAGCTTCCGGTTCATATCCAGGTGCGATCACTCCATCTGAAACTTCTCTCTTGATCAGTCTTGCCGTATCTACATCACATACATCTGACAAAGAAATGAAATCTCCAAAAGAAGACATTCTGTCCGCACCTCTGGCACGTGCATAAGCACTTGCCAATGGAGAAAGGTCTCCCAGATCATCCACCCAGTAAATTTTTGCCAGGGTCTCTGTCAGCGGAAGTCCTACGGCTGCCCCTGCCGGAGATACGTGCTTAAAAGAAGTAGCTGCCGGAAGGCCGGTTGCCTTTTTAAGCTCTGATACCAGTTGCCATCCATTAAAAGCATCTAAAAAATTAATATAACCTGGTCGTCCGCATAAAACTTTGATCGGCAGTTCACTTCCATCATTCATATAAATTCTTGACGGTTTCTGATTCGGGTTACATCCATATTTCAGTTCTAATTCGTTCATTCTTCTTCTCCATTCTTTCGTGATCTGATCTGTCTGGTTACCGTTCTTTCTATTTCTGATTTTTATTTACGATCTTTGTCTCGTACTTACCTGTCTCAATATCAATATAACGTACAAAAAGAGAAACTTTATTTTCCTGATTCAAACTGTTCCAGAGAAGTTCTGTAAATTCTTCCATACTGTCAGGTACCTGGATCAGCTTCGGCTCTCCTTCAAAACTTGGGAGTGGATCACTATCGCACATATAAGTATGGATAAAATGTCCCTCTCCTGCTGCCGGGTTCTCATAGGCAAATGTATAGCGGTTGCAGCTCTCCGGGTTGCCATTATTACTCTTCAAGATGGACATTGCGTAATTGTATCTTCCATTTTCAATGTGCATCACACCTGAAATACGTGGTGTATAATTTGGAGCATCCGGTTCAAATTCCCTGCTTCTGAGAGACTGCTCAAATGTAAGCTGTCTATCCATTCCTTCGTAGATCGTATCCGTCTGGTCTCCGTTGGTCACGATCGTCTTATTCCCAAGAACTCTTACAGGTGCATAAATGATCAGACTCGGGTCAGTCAGCTTTGACGGATCAAACGCCTGTGTATGAATCCCTTCTCCCTCTTCCACAAATACGCGATTCCGGCTATTTTCACTCCGTCCCATAATGAAATAGGCAGTGACAGCCTTTTTTCCATCAGGGGTCTTTCCGATAATGATCCCTCTTCCCGGATAAGAATTGTTCTTCAGTTCCTGCTCGATCGACAGCATCTTCATTCGTCTTTTCTCCTTTCAGTTTCCAGTAAAAACTTCTCCTAAATTTACATTCAGGAGAAGTATATCATGTGCATTATATTTTCGCAAGATTTGATGTAAGCAGCCTGGACAGCTCTGCTGCCGAAATTCCAAGAACATACTGCATTTCACTGTACAGGGCATGCTCCAGCAGCATCTGATATTTCTTGTCCATACTTGTCATACTGCCACGCCGCTTTGTCCTTGTATAGAGAGTTCTCAGGACTCTCACCCAGTTCTCCGGTTTAAAATCCGAAATACAATCTTTATACTCCTGTTCCCGGAACTTTTCATTTTTTACGCTCAGCACTTCGATCTTATCTACGCAGTCCAGTAAATGCTTTGCCTCTTCAAAGCTCACCGGCCGACGGATATTTTTTTCATCATCTGTAGGTACATAAGCCTTATCCTTTGCATTTTCTATGGACTGTAACGTATAATACTTCTTTTTACTGTCCGCAAATGAAAAATCCAGCGTACCAATTTCTTCCACTTTGTACATTCCTCTGCATTTATAAACTACCGCATCTCCTCTGCTGAGCATTTCATATCCTCCTTTTCCTGAATCTTATGATGTCAGGGTCAAAAGGTCTGAAACCACGTGTGCTTGCACACTGGTGGTAGAATGACCTTGAGACCCGCCCCGATATGAGCATAAAAGTGGGGCGTAAACGCCATGATATGCGAATAGCGGGTAGGATTGTGGGAGTGCGTAGCACGAAACAATCCGTTGGCATCATTGTTGGGGGCTTTTGACCCCAACATCATCTTATACTTCAATTATTGCCAATAATACAGAGACTTTTCATTCAAATTCTCTATTAACAGACTATCTTTGTATATTTTATCATTATTTCAGGTTAAATTTAAGGATTTTTCTAATTTTCAAACATTTTCGTCATTTTTCTACAATTAACTCATATTTGCATTTGTGCAATTTTAAAAGATTTTGGTCGTCCACTGGCTCATATCCCAGACTTCATCCACCACATCCTCATAAAACTCCGGTTCATGACAGATCAGAAGGATGCTTCCCCGGTATTCCTGCAAAGCTTTCTTCAGAGAATCTTTTGCATCAACATCCAGATGGTTTGTCGGTTCATCCAGCAGAAGAAGATTCGTATCCCGGTTCAAAAGCTTGCACAGGCGTACCTTTGCCTGCTCGCCACCACTCAGGACCCTGACCTGACTTTCTATGTGCTTTGTCGTCAGTCCACATTTTGCCAGTGCAGAGCGGATTTCATACTGGGTACAGGACGGAAACTCCTGCCACAGCTCTTCTATACATGTATTTTTATTTTCACCTTTTACTTCCTGTTCAAAGTAACCGATCTCCAGATTATCTCCAAGTTCACAGTTCCCTTCCAGTGCCGGGATCAGCCCCAGGATACTTTTCAGCAATGTCGTTTTCCCGATTCCGTTCGTTCCAACCAGTGCGACCTTCTGTCCTCGTTCCATAGAGAAATTCAGAGGTTTTGACAGCGGCTCGTCATATCCCGTCACAAGATCCTTTGTCTCAAAGAGCATTTTTCCCGGAGTTCTTCCATACCGGAAATGAAATTCCGGCTTTGGCCGTTCTCCTGCCAGTTCGATCAGATCCATCTTGTCCAGCTTTTTCTGTCTGGACATTGCCATATTTCTTGTAGAAACTCTCGCTTTATTTCTTGCCACGAAATCTTTCAGTTCACTGATCTCCTGCTGTTGTCTGCGGTATGCTGCCTCCAGTTGTGCTTTTTTCACAGCATAAACTTCCTGGAAATGATTGTAATCTCCCACGTAACGGTTCAATTCCTGATTTTCCATATGATAAATGATATTAACCACTTCATTTAGGAACGGAATATCATGTGAAATCAGGATAAATGCATTTTCATAATCTAAAAGATATCTTTTCAGCCATGCAATATGCTCTTCATCCAGATAATTCGTTGGCTCGTCCAGCAAAAGAATGTCCGGCTTTTCCAACAGGAGTTTTGCCAGCAGTACTTTGGTTCGCTGTCCACCACTCAGATCAGTTACATCCCGGTCCAGGCCAAGATCAAGAAGTCCTAAGGCTCTTGCAACCTCTTCCACTTTTGCATCAATGGTATAAAAATCATGCAACGTCAGCTCATCCTGTATCGTTCCCAGTTCTTCCATCAGAAGATTCATTTCTTCCTCATCTGCAGTTCCTAACAGATCGCAGATCTCGTTCATTCTTATTTCTTTTTGCAGAAGCGGGTCAAAAGCTGATTTCAGAACTTCCCTGATCGTCATCCCCTGCTTTAACACGGCATGCTGATCCAGATACCCTGCATGGACATTCTTCGACCACTCTACCTTTCCCTCATCCGGCATAAGCTTTCCCGTGACAATATTCATAAAAGTGGACTTTCCTTCTCCATTTGCTCCGACCAGCCCGATATGCTCTCCCTTCAACAGACGGAATGACACGTCTGTGAAGATTGCCCTGTCTCCAAAACCGTGCGTCAGATGTTCAACATTTAGTATACTCATTCAAGACTCCCTTCTATTTTCTTCTTTCATTATTTACAGACTAATTTTCCCATTTCTGCACCGCATCATTTCATATTGCAATGCCAGCTTTTTCTCCAAACTCATTTTGGCTTCATCTCTCTTTAAAATTTCTGTATCGTACTGCAGGATTTCTCCAAGATCTGCGATGATCCATTCATTTGCCCGAACCACTCTTCCATTGAGAACAATCCCTTCTTCACCGCACCATTCCCCGGAAACTATTTCGCCAATATGATCGACTACTTCCTCGTCAGATTCTACATAATGCGGTTCATATTCAAGCCCTAAGTTCTTATTCACTTGAACAATCATATCATCTACCTGCTGAAGTGTTGCAATCTGTGGATCATCACTTTCCAGCGGAATCAGAGCCGGATGCAGTTTATCTGGATAACTCTGATTTTTGAATACCTTACAATACTGTTCGTAACATTCCCTGATGTCATCTATATTTTTGCCACCTTCTGTTGCAAGACTCCAGCCCTCTGCCCGGACATACGCCATCCAGCGATCATGCTCCAGACTATAACAGATTTTTCTTATATTTTCGGTTCTTTCTTCATAGTTTACCGGATGGACAAATTTTTGAAACAGTTTCTTTTCACACTCATTTTCAGGTACTCTTATAATTCCAAGTCCCATTTCCCAAAGCTTTGAACTAATATGCATTCCACCTGCAATACTCGACCTGCGTATTATACTGTCTGTCTATTAATACCCTTTTATTACTTTCTCTTCGAGTTTCCCGGTTATCTTCTTTCTTCAGTCTGCAGTAATGTGCATGAATACCCAGTCCAAGATATTCGATCAATAATGCTTCACTGCCTTGCTGACTTTGATAGATTCCACCATTTCCGAAAGGTACAATATCATAATAATATTTTCTTTTGTCCTGGTTGTCTCATTCAGATTCCGGATTGCTTCTCTTTTCTTTCTACTCTCCACATAAACGCTGATCACCGGCTGAACCTTTTTATATCTGCGATAAAAATATCCCCGAAGAGCCAGTGCCGCCCTGAGACTTTTTTCATCTTCACCAAGAGATACCATACAATAGTTGATATCTTTCAGTTCATTCAGATACAGCTCTATTTTTTTACTGAAAATATTTCCCTTATGGATGTCAATCTGATAATCAGAATCTTCCTGCAGCAGTTCCGGGCATCTTGCACTGAATGATTTTCTCCGAAGATTTCCTTTCAGATCAATCATATAAATCTCAAGATCCAAACTCTTCATCTGTCCCATCCATACCGTAGCTTTTAAAAATTCTGTACCGATTTCCCCGCCTCCGACGATCAGAACGGATAACTTTCCATTTTCCTCTGTACTGTTCTGATTTGCATAGAGTGGATAACGATATAACTGCTCATAGACAGAATCCCTGATCTCATCAATCAAAATTACTCTAAGATTTCTTTTATCTTTTGCATCCAGCAAAATTTCCTTTTCATCTCCCGAAGCAAAGCAGTAAATGGTAATATTCTGTTCCGTAGCCCCATATTTTTTGAGATTCTTTTCGGTCATCCGGTCAATCATTGCTAACGTGCAATCCAGGTTTTTTTCTTCGTCATCCGAGATCTGAAAATAGGTAAGATACCTTTTTTTATTCTTCAGATGCAACCGGGAGGCCTCCTGTGGGACAAGAATCGCACCGATCACTCTTGCCTTTTCTTCCAGCTCTACATTTTCATCATCTTTGGCATTTGAATTACAAAATAAAATCGCAGATTTCTTTTTTTCATCCTTTTCCACGAGATTTGTGGCAACTTCAAGTGACTTCTCTGTTAGATCTGAAAAGATGTAAAGATTTTTTCTGCTACTGAAAAAAATTCTCAGCCTCTCAAAAAAGTTGAAAAATACCGCAGCACTACGCTCAATGTAAAGACCGGGCCAAGCAAATATAATATGCATACGACAATTTTATAAGGAATGTAAATACTCCCAAGAGCATCTTGCTGCAAGACATCCAGAATATCCGACGTTCCCGTATCAATCACAAACATTCTGATGCTCTGTGAAATGCTCATCGCCAGTGCAAATCCATCCTTTTCAGTCAGATGCATGACCGGAAAGCAGATGGATACTGCAGACAGGAAAACTCCACCGCCTAAATATCTCACTCCGCCTTTTCCATGATATCGCTTATAAATGAACATCACTGCCCCTGCTGCCAGAAAGATCAGTGACATTGCAAAGCAAATTTTCCAGATCATCTCTTTTTCCTCATTCTCTCTTTTATTCCGAAATAAAGTAGCGGTTTTTATCTGCATCACTCAGACTTTTACCGGCCATTTCTTTCTCCGCACGCTTCCTCAATTCACTGAAACTATAAAATGGGCTATACCATCCCTCACCGGAATCCACATAAATTTCTTTGCCCGTATAATCCGCATACCCTGCCGGAATATATGCATACTTATAAAATTTTCCTTCTTTATCAATCGAATACAGCATCAGTTCGGAAGTATAAAATCCCTCATCACCAAGTGCATATCCATGAAATCCGACTCCGAAATACCATCCACTTCCATTTGTATATAAGCTTTCAATTGATCCTTTACTGTCGTATTCTTCCTTCATCAGTATTTTTCCTTCGGAAATATCCCACAATGTAATCATTTCTGAGTCATCATATGTGACCAGATACTGATCATTTGCACAGAATCTCATCTGGATCTTTTTATAATTTCCACACTTGAGTGTCTGGGCTTCTGTTCCTTTTTCCAGATCAAATACATGAATCATTCCATCCCGAGTATAAGTTGCCAGTCAAATTCTTTCTGCACCGATCGACTATATTACTCCATCTGACTATCCCGCATCTAAAAACCTGAAGTTCTGTCTGTCCGTCATAGACTCCATTTTCCTTTTTCACATTCCAGTACTTTCAGGTCAATACTGTATCAT
>ENA-OQKR01000668-OQKR01000668.1-human-gut-metagenome-genome-assembly--contig:-NODE-668-length-12996-cov-3.355739_pt1 | contig 12996 bp, 18 predicted proteins | sample MGYA00242803_ERZ504806 | MGnify/ENA primary metagenome ERZ504806 (study PRJEB26092, sample SAMD00036399) | human gut metagenome | host: Homo sapiens | study: EMG produced TPA metagenomics assembly of...
GGCAAGCGTCCCGGCGCTGCCGCCGAGTTTTCCTAGCGCCGACACGGGTGCGGAAGTCGCACTCGCGAGCCGCTTCTGCGCCGAGGTGAGCTTGGACTCGGCCGCCTGGGCACGCTCCGACGCGGTCTGCGCCCTGAGCTTGGCGGTAACGAGGTTGCTTTCAGCGCTCAGCGCCCGCGCGGATGCCGGGCCGTACTTGGCGACGGCATCGTTGTACTTGACCTGGGCCGCCTCTGCCGACAATGAGGCCGACTTCGAGGTCGCCATCGCCGAGCGAAGCTCGAGCGTGGCGGATTTGACCTTGTTCTGGAGCCCCTCGACGGCATTCGCGCTCGCCGCGCCGGAGAAGGCGGAGGAGAATGCGGCGCCAGTCGCCTTGCCGGTCGCGGAGAATTTACCAGTCGCGCCGGAGAGCGCAGAGGAGACCCTAGCGACCAGGCCGCTGCCGCTAGACTTGCCCGCCGCCGCGGAGAAGACCCTTCCGAAGCGCGACCCCGAGGAGGATCCCGCCCCGGACAGGTCCTTGTCCACCTGGGAGGCGAAGCCAGCCATGGACGGCATGACCTTTACGGATACGGATCCGACGTCTGTGGACATGGCGCCTCCTTATACATCGATTCCGAACGACGAAGATATCTCGTACTTCGCCGCCAGCGCCGAGTCCCTGCGGCGCTCGTTCCTCGCGCGCTCGCTCGGCGACATGATCCGCTGCGGGGCGTTGACGCGCTTCTTGGCGTCCTCGGTGAACCCGTAGTGGAAGCACCTGAGCTCATGCTCGATCATTTCGAGCAGGCGCGTCTTGTCGTCCCACAGGTTGTCGGGATCAAGGCGAACGGAGACCCGCGAGCGCGCCGGCAGCTGGGAGTAGAGGACCTGCCAGCGGCAAAGGTCCTCGTCCGTCGCCCCGTCGAACCCGCCGCCGAGGGGGAGGTCGATGCCGTACGTCTGACGGAAGTCGGCGACGACCTCCCCCCTCATGCAGGTCCAGGCGGCGGCGAAGCTGGCTAGTTTTTTGCAGCCGCCTCCATGGCTGCCTGGAAGAACGCGCCCCAGCGCTCCGCCGAGCAGCCCTGCCCGTCGTCGCCGAGCGCGTCCATGTACTCGACGGTCCTGCCGTCGAAGATCTCGTCCATCGCGTCCCACACCTCGTGCATCTTCTCGGGGATGCCGTCGTAGGCCATGGCGCGCTGCACCTTCATGGACTGCATGGCCTTCTTGTTGATCTGGTACTTCTTGCCGTCGAACTCGAACTCGAGGGCGCCCTCGGGGCGCTTGGCCGCCATTAGGCCGCCGCCGTCTCGGTCGACTCGATGTAGTCATAGCAGGTGTTGCCGTCGTCATCGGTTAGGTACTTCATCGTCAGGGCGCGCTGGCAGAGCTCGGAGCTGGAGATGGTGAGGTCGTCGAGCTCGGAGGACTGGCCGCGCGGAACGACCTTGGTCCACTTGCGGCCGTTCTTCAGGAGGAGGAGCAGCACGTAGGCGAAGGTCGGGTGGGAGTCGGAATTGTGCTTGACGGTGATCAGGCCGCCCTCGTCGGTGACGTTGCCGTCGCCGTACTGGCGCTTGAGCGTCTCCGCCTTGATCTCGGCGAACGTGAGCTGCGCGGACTCCACTCGGTTGGAGTTGCTGGAGTCCATGAGGTCGCCGTTCATGTCGACGGTGTCGTTGGAGTCCTCGGAGACGGACTCGACGTAGCCGTCCTCGGAGATGAAGCCGAGGCACTTGAAGGCCTGGTCGAGCTCGCTCTTGTTCTTGATGACCTTGTCCGGCAGGGTGGTGCCGACGGGGGCCGAGAAGATGTAGCCGCCCTTCACGCCCTTTCCGGCGCTGACGTTGTTGGAGTTGTTCGCGTTGCTGACTTCGGGCATCCGCGTTTCCTTTCTACTACTCGCAGACCCAGAGCTGGACCTGCACCACGTACCTCGCCCTGCGCGTGTCAGGGTCGGGCATCTTGTATTGGTTCGTGACCTCGGGGTGGAAGACGTTCTCGATCTCGTCCTCGAGGGACAGGACGGCGGCCTTCACCTGCTCGGCGAGGGCTTTCGCCGGCTTCCTGCCGCCCTTGCCCTCGGTGCCCCAGCAGTCGATATCGAGCTGGACCGGCTCGAGGAAGCCTCCCCCGCCGCCGACCTGCTCGACGGCGATATACGGCTCCGGGTGCCCAGCCACCGGCTCGAGTGTCGCGTCCGCGCCCGTGAGCTCGCACAGGCACCGTGCGACTTCGGCCTCTATATCCATGATCAACCTCCGGACGAGAGCGCCGCCCTCGTCAGTATCTTGTGTTTCGCCTGGGCGTGCTTGGCATGGTTCGAGCACGCGCTGACCCGAAAGCCCTTGGCGAGCGTGCCCTGGCAGCGGCTAACCCTGAAGGCGGGGACGTCGTGGCCGTCCGGCGCGAGCATCGACGTCGCGCGGGCGGCGATGCCCTCGGCCTTGCCCCTGAGCATCCCCTGGAGCGCGACGTTGCCGTCCATCGCCTCGGCGTACCCGAGGCGGCTCCATTTGAACTTCCCCCAGCTGTACTCCTTAGCCATCGGCCGCCTCCAGCTCGACCGGGTAGCACCAGCGTCCCGGGCACGCCTCGGGGGCGTAGGGCCTCGGGTCGCCCACGACGCGCAGCTCCTCGCCGCGCACGCGGACCGAGCAGCCCTTGAGGCGGATGCCGGCCATGTCCCTCGGGAGGTGCACCGTGTACGCCACGGTGGCGCCCTCCGGCCGCGAGGCGTCGAGGTCCGCGGTGGCGCCGGGAGCCACGACGGCCTCGACCTCGCGCTCGTCGACCGCCTCGGAGACCGGCTCGTGAAGGTCGTCGTACACCGTCTTGCGGGAGATGACCGTGACTATCTCGGTCGGTATCCCAGCCATCGGCATCACGCCTCCTCCCAGCGGTCGGCGGCGGTCACGGGCTGGATGCTGCGCACGCGGCACCCGGCCAGACCGAGCCGCTTGAGGTCGGAGCGCCCCAGGTAGAGGTCTCCAGTCGGGTTGGCGAACGTGACGCTCGACGAGTACGGACCGGTCGTCTGCGACTGCTGGGTGATGCCAGCCATGGCACCGGGCGCGTTGACCGCCCGGGCGACCATGGCCACGCAGACGGACTTCACGTTCTCATCGAACGTGGGGTTCGAGCCGGCGAGGTACTGGACACCCATACGGCGCCGATATGCCCCGCGCAGGTACGCCGAGGCATCCTCGAGCAGCGCGGCAACCCTGGCCCCGTCCTCGGCGGCACCGCAGCGCGCCTCGTAGTCGGCAACAGTGGCGAAGGCGTCCACTAGAGCGTCTCCAGGATGGCGATGAGCTCCGCCTTGGTCGCCTTGCGCGGGGCGAAGCCGTTGGCGGCCTCGATGGCGTCGCGCAGCTGCTGCACGGTCATCTCGGGTGAAGGCTCCTCGCGCACGGGCTGCTCGGGCTCGTCGTCCACGACGTCCTCGCCCTCGTCCGCCTCGTCCTCGACGGGCTCAGCCGCGGCCTCCGTCTCGGCGGGCGGGAGGTCGACGTGGCCGAGGGCGGACAGTTCCGCGAAACGCGCCTCGGTCAGCTCGACCTCCTCCCCCACGAGATGCACCGCGAGGGTCTCGCGGTCACGGTACGGGTAGGTGACCAAAGCGATCATGGATGCTCCTTAGGGTTGCCTAGGCGGTCGGGGCGATGGTGCCCTTGACCACGAAGTCGATGTACTCGGCGAAGAACACGAGGCCGACGTAGGCCACGGTGTCGTAGGTCAGGCTCTTGAGCTCGGGCGAGTGGGACACGGCGATGTAGCCGCTCTCGTCGGAGTAGAAGCCGAAGAGGTCGTCGCCGTCGGTCGGCGCCACGTAGACCTTGATGTTGTCCTTGACGGTGGCGTAAATCGTGCCGGCGGTCACGGAGCCGGTGGACACGAGCGTGCCGAGACCTGCCCAGTTCTCGATGTAGGAGATGCCGAAGGCGCTGAAGACCTCGGACTCGCCGATCTGCTTGGCGAAGTCGACCGGGTTGGCGAAGTAGACGGTCTCGCCGCTGCCGAAGCCGTAGTCCTCGGTGAGGTTGGACAGGGCGGCCCAGGCGTTGGCGGCGGTGGCCACGAGGCTCTTGCCGGTCGCGGCGGTGGAGCCCTCTGCGCCGAGGGCGGCGACGAAGTCCTTCTTGATGTTGCGCTGCATGTCGGAGATCATCGCGGCGTCGGTCTTGTCCACGGCGCCGTCGTAGCCGCGCTTCTTGACCTCCTGCAGCGTGGTCTGCTTGCGGTAGGGCTTGAGCGTCACCTCGTAGGTCGTGACGTCCTCGTAGGTGTAGCTGGAAAGCGGGATGTCCTGGCCGGGGGTGTACTCGACCTCGGAGAGCTTGCCGGTGATCTTCTTCTGGTGCAGGGTCTCGCCCACGGCCGCGTGGATGGGCGCGCAGGTGGACAGCATCGCCGTGAGCTTCTCCAGCGACTTGGTGAAGGTGTTCACGAGGTCGACGTTGCGCGCGGCTGCGAGGGTTTTGATATCGGGCATTGGGGCCCCTTTCTCCCCTTACTTGAAGAGGTCGATGTTGGCGGCGATGGCCGCCATGCGTTCCTTCTTGTCCTCGATCCCGAGGATGTCCTTCTTGGAGGGCTTGCCGGGCTTTGGCTTGCCGCCCGCCTCGGGGGCCTTCGGCGCGCCGCCCGCCGGCTTCACGATGGCGGCGACAGCTTTCGCCTGCTCGGTGAGCGCGTCCTCGTCCTCGCCGTTGAGCGTCGCCACGATGGAGCGGTCGAGTCCGGTGGCCTTTGCCACGGAGTCGACGAGCGCGGAGCGGGCGGCACTCGCCTTGAGGGAGGCGTTCTCGCTCTCGAGCGCGCTCAGGCGCTCCTCGACGGTCGGGTCAGTCTTGGTCGCGGCCGCCTTGAGCTCATCGAGCTCCTTGAGGTTCGCCTTCGAGCGGCTCTCCCACTTGCGCGACTCCTTCAGCGCGTTCTCGTAGAGCGCCTTGTAGTCGAGCGCCGGATCGATCTCTCCGCCCTGTGCAGAGTCGATCGGATCGGTCTCGGTGGGCGTGGTCTCCTGGGCCATGCTCCCTCCATTTCCGCCCCGTGCGGGGCATCGTCTTGCCCCGTGCGGGGCGCTTTTCGGCATGAAAAAGGCCACCCGTGCGGATGGCCTGGTTCAACGGTCTGGTCGGGGCGGCGGGACTCGAACCCGCACGGGCGATGCCCACGTGCTCCTGAGGCACGCGCGTCTGCCATTCCGCCACGCCCCGATGGCACCTGGCCGAGGAATCGAACCCCGGTAAGCGGTTTTGGGGACCGCCGCACTGCCATTGTGCTAGCCAGGTGTGTATAATTTGATTTGATAAGCCCTGGGCGTGCTGGATAGCTAACCTGGGGCTTATTTCTTTATGTCGTCTATGGCCCGCCCCTGGTCAACAAGATAACGCGGTCGATGTCATGCCTCGACATCTCGAGCCGCACGCGCTTCAGCGCGTCCTCTCTTGTCACAGGGACTTCCTCGCAGTTAAGCACGACGATAGAGGGCCTTACCGGCCCACCTTCCACCTTTACGAACTGCCGCACTGCCTTTCTTATATTGCGCTCGATGAACCTAAGCCCGTTGACGCCAGACGCATCGCTTGTCGGGCTCTTCAGCTCGCATAGCTTGCCGTCGAGCTGCAGGTCGATATTGGAAAAGCCCTCCGGCGCGTCCTCCTTGCGGACGACGACCTCGTGACCGGCCGCCCGAAGCGCCTCGTGCGCCGCGAGGTCGTAGGAGCCGCCGCGCTCGTGCGCGAAGGCCTCTTTCGGCTTCTTGTACACGACTGGAGGCCCAGGCGAACCGAGCACGGCACGCTTCGCCGCGTCCTTCTCGACTCTCGTCAGGCTTTCGTCCTCGTCGATGTTCTTGAACTGTGCCCACCGTTCGCGCAGCTCCTCCGGCCGCACGCCCTCCACGAGCTCCGCGTCCGGGTCGTCCACGAAGCCGGGGACCACCTTGCAGTCGCAGTTCCTGTGGAAGTGCCTGAACTCGCCGGCGGTGTTGCGCGTGTGGTATACCGCGCCGCGGCTCGCGAGCATGATGCAGAAGGTGCAGGTCTCGAAGCCCGTCGGCACGCGCGCGAAGCGCACGCCCTTGCCGCTGTCGCGGCCCACGTTGGAGATGATCGTCTCGTTCAGGCTGCGGAGCGCGTCGTTGCGGGCGTACTCGCCGCACGCCCTGGCGAACGCCGCGTCGCCGCCCTTCACGAGCTTCTTCGCCTGGTAGCGCGCGACTGCGTCGACCGATTCTGGCCTGTAGGTCGTCATGGTGACGGCCTGCTGCAGCCTGGCGCCGTTGCGCTCTGCGAGGTCGTCGTACCACTGGGCTGCGAACTCCGCCGCGACATCATCGTAGCCCTGCACGAAGCCCTCCATGATGAGCTTCGCGGCCTCGCGCTTCTCGGCGACGGTCGTGCCATCGTGGGCGCGGCACCAGGCGAGCACGGCGGCCTCCACGTCGGATGCCGCCCTGTCGCCTATCTTCGCCACGGCCCGGTTGTAGGCCGCGAACTCAGCCGCGCTAATCATCGGCTGGCGGCGCTGGTTCTGCCGCCTGGGTTACGCCCGCCATCAGGTCGAGCGCCGCCGAGCGCGTCACGTTGCGCCTGATCTCGGACGAGACGTTGCGCACCTCGTCGTCATCGAGGCCGTTGAGGCGCCAGAAGGTCGGCGTGCCGGCGAAGCCGTCGACCACCGACGCGAGCTTGATGGAGCTGTCTGTCTGCTGGGCCAGGGTCGGCATGGCGGGGTTCAGGAAGTGGACGGACACGCCGCAGGCGTCCTCCGCCTCCTCGTAGGAGCACCCGAGCTCCGTGGCGAGCGCGGCGGTCGCGGCGTTCGCCAGCGCCGCCTTGGCCTCGCGGATGAAGCTCTTGCACTTGAGGATGAGCGGCTCGTTCTCGGCGTAGATCGCCTCGGCGGAGCTGGGGTTGTCGCTCATGATGCCGAACTGCCCAACGTGGATGCCGGTCGCGGCGCTCATGCGCTTGCACAGGTTGCCGAAGTGCTCGGTCATGGGCTGCATGCTCGGCTGCGTGAGCTGGCCGAACTGCGGTATCGTGCCGTCCTCGGTCTTGGTGACCTCGAAGATGGAGCCGATGAAGGCGCTCCACTTGGTCTTGTCGGCGAACGCGTCTCCGTCGGTGCCCAGCAGGTACTTCTGCGTGGACGCGGCGAACGCGGCGGCGATCTCCTCGTTGACGTTGGCGCGCAGGGCGCAGTCGATGAGCCAGCGCACCTCGGAGTTGATTCGCGAGACGCCGAAAGGCCGGTCGTCGTCGGGGTTGTGGGGCATAACGAACATGGGCACCGCGCCCAGGCCGTGCTCCACGTACTCGGCGGCCCACTCGTTGCGGCGCACCTCGCGGATGCGCACCATGCGGTCCGGCAGCATCACGTTGACCCAGTCCGGGCGGTCCGTGGGGCGTCCGCGGTCCTTGGCGAAGGAGACGACGAACATGCCGGAGGACAGGCACTCGTGGACGTCGTCCCAGATGCCCGTGCAGAGCGTCGGCGGGTACGCCGAGATGCGGGCGTGCCCGTCCTCGTCCGCCGTCACCACGAGCATGGAGAAGCAGTACTTGAGCGCGGAGTTGACGGCCTTGCCGACGCGCGTTGCCATCTTGTTGCGCTTGGCCACCGAGGTGAGCAGGCCGTCGAAGTCCGCGTCGTCGGGGCACGTGAACCCGTCGAAGGCGATGTGGTCGCGCATGACCTCCACGCACTTGTAGCCCCAGCCGCACGCGACCTCCAGGTCGCGCAGCGAGTCGGGGACGGCGATGCCGAGGTCCTTGAGCATGTTGCGCGCCTCGTAGTAGTCGGAGCGCAGGAGGTTGCCCCTGTAGTGCGTCTGCCAGCTGTTGAGCAGGCAGCGCACCGTCTCGCGGTCCTCCTCGAGCAGGCCGTCGGCGGACGCCACGGCGTAAGGTATCGAGATCAAGTGACCCTCGCCTTCATTCCGGGTTTTCTCTTCGATGTGTTGAGCGCGAGCAGCGCCAGCCCCGCGGCCTCGATGGGCGCGGCGTTGTCCCCGCCGAAGCCCCAGCCGCCCCCGGAGCCGATCTTTCGCTTGGGCGACGTCTCGGCCGAAAGGTCGAGCGCCGGGCACGCGATGTGCGTGACCGAGCCCGCCTTCGCGCCGGACGAGATGAGGCTTGCGGCGGTCACGGCCTGGTCGGTGCTCGGGCGCAGGATGTAGTCCTTGGGCATGCCCATGCCCTCGAGCTTGTCGCACAGGGCGCCGGCGCCTGCCTTGCCGTCGATGGCGACGCAGGCGTACCTGCCCGCCCTCGCGGCGATCCAGTAGGCCAGCCAATCCGTGCTGGGCTCCGGGTCCTTGCAGAAGGGAAGCTCAACGTGCGCGGTCGGGGAGCCGGGCGGCCGCACGGCGCACGCCACGGCGACGGTCGAGCCGTCGGCGCTGAATCTCACGCCGGCGCAGATCTTGCAGCCGGCGGTCAGCTCGGGGCCGCTCCCCACGAGGCACTCGCCCCACGCGACGGCGCCAATGACGGGCTCCTCCACCTGGCTCTGCGGGGGCAGCCAATAGCCCAGGTATTCCTGGGCTATGGCGAGGTCGTCGCCCTTCATGCCGTTGACTCCCGTGCGGATGTCCTCCGCCTCGACCAGACCCTCGGCGAGCGATGGGTTGACGAGGGGCCAGCGGCTCTCGTCCATCGGGTCGCCGACTTCCTCGGCCCCGTATTCGAGCCAGCAGACGTCATCGCCCGGGGCATCCGACCAGGCCTCGTCGCGCAGGACGCGGAATCGGTCGGCTGTGCACCCCGCGCGCGTCGGCGTGCCGACGTAGATCAGCTGAGAGTTGCGGTGCGGCGAGTGGGTCGTGGTCGGGTTGAGCGTCTGGGTTTGCGCTTTGGTGAGCAGCTGCGCCTCGTCGTAGAAGATCACGTCGAAGCTGTAGCCCAGGGACGCGGACTCCGTGCGCGTGCTGAAGCACAGGACGCCGCCGTTCGTGAACTCGAACGATTCCTGAGCGGTCTTTGACTTCGCGCTCGCGATTCGCCGGTTGATGGCGCGCGGGGCGCTGGGGTCGCCGGCACGCGACCCCATTATCTTTCGGAACCTCGAGAGCATCTCGCAGGTAGTCGAGTAGTTGTGATCTGTCCACAGCACGGAGTAACCGAGCTCGAGGACCAGGAAGGCCGCCCAGATAATTGCGTCGTGCGATTTGCCCGCCTGGCGCGGGACCGAGAGCCCGCAGCGCCTGTGCGCCCACTTTCCGCGCTCGTCGAGTGCGGACCAGTCATCGAGCGGCGTTCTCTGCCACAGCCCGACCCCATAGCCGATGATGGCGGAGAAGTCGAGAACCTCGGGCAGCAGACTGTCGCGGACCCTCGGCGATGCGACGTGTCTACGGGGAAGACATCTTCGAGGCGACGCGCTCTGCGATGAGGTCGAGGGACGCAGACATTGGGTCCTTGTCATCCCCGACCTCCATCCTATCTATCTCCTCCATAGTCGCGCGGTACTCGCGCGCGAGCCCCGCCACGGCCTGCGGAGGGGCGTCGTTGAGCGCCGCGCGGAGGATCCCGCGCAGCTCTATAAGCCGCTCGGCCGTGGTCGTTGGTGCGGCGGGGCGCGGGGTCTCTGGGCAGCTTTTCTGGGTATCGTCCGCCGAGCCGCCGTCAGCCGCCCAGACGCGCTGCACGGTCGACTTGGAGCAGCCGATCCTACGCGCGGTCTCGGTCACTCCTAGCTGCGGGAACATATCGACGATGTCCGTTGGTTTTGTAATTCCGGACTGTTCTGCGATCTCCTGAACCCCCACTGCGTCATATCCACGAGCACAAAACAGTTCCAGCGCTTTTTCAATGATCAGCTGCCGATTATCCATCTGTTTCATCCCCTTTTTCCTTATATTTATTAGCTGTTGATTTCCATTTTTTTCCGGGATTACTCCCTGTTTTTCCTATATTATACCAATCGGTATAGATGGTGTCAACGCTAATCTTCTCCTTTCCGATTCTTGCTTTTTCACCAAAAATGTAATTATTTTTCATTATTTTTTCACAAATCTTCAGATATGTTTCCCTGTTTCGTGATAAAATAAATCATGAGATTTTATCTCATCACATCAATACTTAACAGAGTCTGATAAGCAATCTCAGATACGGTTGTTTACTGACTGATTGTGACGGTAAATTTTTTTATGAAGGGGAGAATATATCATATGAAGTGTCCATCCTGTGGTGCTGAGGTCACCGGTCGTTTCTGCAGTTACTGTGGTGCGCCGCTTCCGGCTGCTTCCGATGCCAATCTTTCAGCCGCTAACAATACAGATGATGATCGTCTGGTGGACGATTGGAAATCTTTTGATGATTATGTAAACCGTAAATCGACTGCGCCGGCTGCTGCCGGAAACTCCGGTACCGGCAGACCTGCTTCCGGTACAACCAGGACTGCTGCAGGACGTCGGGAAGAAGACAGAAAGAAGCAAACCTCCGATTCCGGCAGATATAAAAATACTGCCACAAACCAGCATACTGTTCATAAAACCACTACACAAAAGACAAAAACCAAGCACAAAAAGAAGAAAAAGGGAGGTGGACTGCTGTCTGCGGCAGCTTCCCTGACCACCGGGAGCGTAAAACTGGGAGGCACCCTGTTTTATCTTGTGCTCCAGTGGATCTGCGTAGCCCTGATGGCTTTGTCCACCCTTCGTATGGCACAGAACTTCTGGGCCAACCGGGTGACCCTTGGCTCCATCGCCGGAGTAGTACAGGAAAAGAATTATGCCCAGGGAATCTATCTGATTGGGGCACTGATCTGTGTGGGCTTTGGTTGTATCCAGGCACTGTGGATCGCCAGCAGAAAACGGATGCCGGACCACGGCAAGATCCGCCAGGTTGACATGGGACGGGGACTGTTCGGTTTCGTTGTTCTGGTTCTTCTGGCCTTTGCATCCACCTATGCCTATCCAATCCTTCCTGCCAGCCCGGCTCCGTTGGAAGGTGCCAAATTGTTTTTCCACATCGTGGATGATCTGGGCAAATCCTTTTTGTTCATGAATGTGATCGGGGCAGTTTTGTGTGTGGTGCGTAAGATGGGGACACGGTAGTTGCCAGGGTCTCGTGCAGGCACGGACTTTAGCTCGTTACTCGCGCAACTAAAAAAGCAGAGAAAATCGTTCTTCATGAACGGATTTCCTCTGCTTTTTATTAATATATTCAGGCAAAACAATTCGTTTTATCTTGGCCAGCGATCTTCTTTACCAGGAAGTTCCGGGAAACTGTTATGTGGTTCTGCCTGATACCAGTATGCCACACTTGCCACATCATCCTGTCTCTCGAAGAATCCTCTGTAGCCTACACCGATCTGCTGGATCGTCACTTTCAGATCCTCATCAAAACAGATCGGATCCTGAATATGCCAGCGGTAAAAACCTCTCATCGGCATACAGTCATCATTGTGATAGAAATTGTGAATCAACTCATCGTGAGAAGAATAATACGGATATCCCAGATAAGGTGTGCAATAATTCTGTTCCACCGTCTTACCATCTACCTGTTTCGCAAAGCTCCAGGAACCACCGAAATAATCTTCTGTTCCCGTTCCGCAAATAGTTGGATATTCCTCATCTCCGTCAATATAGAATTTAACTTCGCCTTCACCCCACCAGTAACGTTCCAGTGTTGTCAGTGCCATATAAGTACCTACATAGTGACCCTTTCCTTTGACATTATCAAGGATTACATAATCTTTCTTCAGCTGGGTGATCTTTTCTCTTCTCCACTGTGCATGGAAGTAAGCGATATCCTCCGGCAGTCCTTCATCATACAGGCAGTAATCCACCTGATAGAAGAATGCAGGAATTGGATTGGCATGCTGATTTTCCAGAGTGATTCTTGCTTTTTTTCTGAAAGGCATCTGGAAATAACAATTCAATCCTCTGCTTGGCACTACCGCAATCGGCATAGAATTTACATTACATTCTCTACCAAAACCACAACAGAAAAAGTCTCCCAGCGGACTTTCTACAGACGGTTCCTCTTCATCATCCCAGTACATACGAAGAACCAGATCTCTCAATACAAAGCAATCTGCGTCTGTGGTTTTTGCATCCACGGTAATCCAGATATGGTTGATCGCACCAGGTCCTTCAATCTCTGCCAGTGTCACTGTCTGACCACTTGCGATATCTCTAAGACACGGGCTTCCTTTTCTGGAAGGTCCGAGATCACTGGCTGCCATACCGCCTTTTCCTTTTTCTCCTCTTGGATTTTCCGCATTGATCGCACGGCTTTTTCTGTGTTTCGCCAATGCAAGATTACTTAAAGTTCCACCAAATTCGTTATACATTCTCATGTCCTCCTTCTAGTCTCCGAATAGCATCAGGCTTTTATTCCTTTTGCCATTATATCATCCATAACCTCTTTTTTAAAGACTCTAAAAAACATATTTCTTTCTGATTCCTCTATCCACGGAAGATATTTGACCAGATAATAACCTGTGATCTATGTATATAGCAATCGCCAAGGTCTCATGCCGGCATGGACTTTGGCTCGTTGTTTTCGTAAATACAATAGCCGGGCAAAACTCACCCGGCCATGTTACTTTTATTCTGCTACTTTATACAGTTTTATCGAAAAATCATCTGCGCAAAGTCCGCAAAGCACGGTCTCCACACATTCCAGTCATGTTCGCCCGGATAGATCTTCCTGATTTCATGGACGCCTTTCTCCTGGATGATTGCATCCTCTTCCAGAAATCTGGAAAGGAAACAGTCATTATCTCCGATGCATCGGAAAAAGGTATGAAAATAGTTATTAAAGTCCGGATCGTCCATCGCCTTCAGATGGGTCTGCTCATAAGGTTTTCTTCCAACCGCATCCCGGTCCGGATTGCCTTCGATGTTTTCTCTTATAAAACCTGAGAAGATGCCGACTTCGCTGAACAGGTCAGGATGGTCGCATATCGTCCGGGTTGTCTGTACAGAACCCATGGACAAGCCTGCCATACCTCTCTTTTCCTACAACCGCCAAACTGATATTTTTC
>ENA-OQKR01000672-OQKR01000672.1-human-gut-metagenome-genome-assembly--contig:-NODE-672-length-12950-cov-2.495048_pt1 | contig 12950 bp, 15 predicted proteins | sample MGYA00242803_ERZ504806 | MGnify/ENA primary metagenome ERZ504806 (study PRJEB26092, sample SAMD00036399) | human gut metagenome | host: Homo sapiens | study: EMG produced TPA metagenomics assembly of...
TCTATAAAGTCGATAAAGCAAGAACAAGAGAATACGGTGGAAGCGGAATCGGATTGTCTATCGTAGAAGCAACGATGAAAGCACATGGCAAAGATTATGGAGTTGCCAATGTAGAAGGTGGTGTAGAATTTTACTTTGATGTTGAATCTGTACAATGTTAAAAAAGCATTTTCATTGTGTTGTGTATGGAAGTAAAAATGCTACAGACAAAGAAATGAGTTTTGTGGTATGATAGATAAATAGTGTAAGCAAAAAGAAATCAGTGTAAACTGGTTTCTTTTGGATAATAGGATAAAAAGGATGAAAAGAAATATGTTAAAAGATTACAAAGAACAGATTCAGGATGCAGACCTTGTATTAGTGGGGATCGGACGAGAATTGCGTGCAGACCGTGTGATCGATTTCAAGAAAGCGATCACAAATGAACATTACCAGAATCTCATCGATAAAGAAGATGAAGATTCCAAATGGATGAGAACTGTTTACGAGAGAGAGTATTTATTATCCATGAAAGAGACAGATCTGTTTAAAGAATTAGAAGAAGTTTTGGAAGGAAAAGAATATTTCGTAGTGACGAGTAACGATGATGGATTATTGTATCATACCCATTTAAAGAAAGATCACGTGACAGCACCATGTGGAAATGGAGATTTCTTCCAGTGCAGTGCACCATGTGATGAGCAGCTCTATCCTGCGAACTTAGGACTTAAAGATTTGATCGACTATTATGAAAAAACAGGAAAGATCGAACATCTGGAATGTCCAAAATGTGGAAAACAATTGATTTTTAATGTCCGCACAGAAGAGACAAAATCTATCTATATCGAAGGAGCTTACTTAAATTCATGGGCAAGTTACACAAAATGGCTGCAAAACACTTTAAATAAAAAGCTTTTTATATTAGAATTAGGAGAAGGTTTTGAAGTTCCAAGTTTGTTCCGCTGGCCTTTTGAGAAGATGGCATTCTACAATGAGAAAGCAACGTTTGTAAGAGTTCATCATTCACTATACCAGATCGGAAAAGAGATCAAAGAAAAAGGAATCGGGATCAAGATGGACAGCCGTGACTTTTTAAACATAGCACACGAATAGGAGGCACCTATGATAGCGATTATTGATTATGATGCAGGAAATATCAAAAGTGTTGAAAAAGCACTCAATTATCTTGGAGAAGAAGCAATCATCACAAGAGATCACGATGAGATCGTAAACAGCGATAAAGTGATTCTTCCGGGAGTTGGAGCATTTGCAGATGCGATGGAGAAGATCCGTCATTATGGATTAGAAGAAACGATCCATGAAGTTGTAGAGAAGAATATTCCATTTTTAGGAATCTGTCTTGGGTTACAGCTGATGTTTGAATCCAGCGATGAAGGACCGGGAGTCAAAGGACTTGGATTATTACCAGGAAAGATCTTAAGAATTCCAAAGAGTGGAGATTTAAAGATTCCACATATGGGATGGAATAATATCAAAGTCAAAGAAGATTCAAGATTATTCAAAGGACTGCCAGAGAATCCTTATGTATATTTTGTACATTCTTACTATCTTCAGGCAGATGATGAAGATATTGTAGCAGCAACAACCGAATATGGTGTGAAGATTCACGCAGCAGTAGAGAAAGACAACATCTTTGCTTGCCAGTTCCATCCGGAAAAGAGCAGCACCGTAGGATTACAGATTTTAAAGAATTTCGTTTCACTATAGGAGGAATTGGTTATGCATACAAAGAGAATTATCCCATGCTTAGATGTGAAAGCAGGACGCGTTGTAAAAGGTGTCAATTTTGTCAATCTGATCGATGCCGGAGACCCGGTAGAGATCGCAGCAGCATATGACAAAGCAGGTGCAGATGAACTTGTATTCTTAGATATCACAGCATCATCCGATGCAAGAAATATCATGATCGATATGGTAAGAAAAGTCGCAGAAAAGGTATTTATCCCATTTTACAGTCGGTGGAGGAATCCGTACCGTTGATGATTTTTAAGGCAATCTTACGAGAAGGAGCAGATAAGATTTTCCATTAACTCCTCAGCGATCAATACACCAGATCTGATCAATGATGCTGCAGACAAATTCGGAAGCCAGTGCGTTGTTGTAGCGATTGATGCCAAACGCAGAGCCGATGGAAGCGGATGGAATGTATACAAGAACGGTGGAAGAATCGATGTAGGCTTAGATGCTGTAGAATGGGCCATGGAAGCAAACCGCCGTGGAGCAGGAGAGATCCTGTTAACAAGCATGGACTGTGACGGAACGAAAGCAGGATATGACAATGAACTGACAAGAATCATTGCAGAGAATGTTGATATTCCAGTGATCGCATCTGGTGGTGCGGGGAATAAAGAACATTTTTATGATACATTGACAGAAGGAAAAGCAGATGCAGCATTGGCGGCTTCACTGTTCCATTTTAATGAATTGAAGATATCTGATCTGAAGGAATATCTGGATCAGAGAGGGATCAGTGTCAGAAGATAGAATTACATCATTTGATGATAAGGAAAGAAGACTCTTTTTTGTGAGGAGTCTTCTTTTTTAATACAATGTTATTGTAAAATATTGACACCAAATACGACACCAAATATAATAAAAGAAAGGAAGATACAAATGTCAAAATGGGATAAACTAATCGCACGTATTTGCAATTTGTCGAAGGATCTTCGATTTACACAATTACAAAAGGTATTAGAAACTTATGGGTATAGGATGGATGCCCCAAGAAGTAGAAGTAGTCATTATACATTTAGAAAACAAGGGAAAAGTCCAATTACAATACCAAAGCATGAACCAATTAAAAAAGTATATGTAGAAATGGTAAGAAAGGTTGTAGAAAGCGAGGAAAGAGAAAATGAAAACGCTGAATGAGTATATGAGTATGTCATATAAGATGGAAATCATAGAAGATCAAGATGAAGGTGGGTTTGTAATATCTTATCCTGATTTACCAGGTTGTATTACATGTGGAGAAACGATAGAGAGTGCAATGCAGAATGCAAAAGATGCAAAAAGAGAGTGGATCAGAGCAGCATTGGAAGAGGGAATAGAAATTTATGAACCAGATAGCTTGGAAAATTATTCTGGACAATTCAAATTAAGAATACCACGAAGTCTACACAGATCATTAGCAGAACATTCACAGAGAGAAGGAATTAGTATGAATCAATACTGTGTTTATTTACTTTCGAAAAATGATGTGATGTATTCAAAATAGTATGAATGATTAAGGAAAGAAGTAGAATTAAAGAAAACAAAGACAGCCAAAGGCAAAGCAAGAAAGCATCCTCTATACCGTTGGGCAAGACTGATCGCCGCAACGACATGGGAAGAGGTTGCGCAGGAATCAGCAGGTAATAGATATATGGAAAGGATACAAGAAGAAATCTACAATTTAATTAATAATGAATAAAAATCGGAGGACATTACAAATGAGTATCAAAACAGACAAAGCAGCACAAAACCACCAGAAAGGCTACAACTGTGCCCAGGCAGTTGCCTGTGCATTTGCTGAAGAAATGGGAATCGACGAATCCATCATTTTCAAGATGATGGAAGGCCATGGACTAGGTATGGGCTGCATGGAAGGAACATGTGGAGCAATCACCGGAGCCGTTGCAGTCATCGGTGCCATAAAAAGCTGTGGAGACATCGAGAAACCAGTTTCCAAGGCAGCAACATATAAACTAACAGGAGAGCTTGTAAAACGCTTTCAGGAGAAGAATCTAGCAACAAAATGTAAGGACCTAAAAGGGATTGAAACGGGAAAAGTCTTAAGATCCTGTCCAGGCTGCATTGAAGATGCAACAGCCATTCTGGAAGAAATTTTAGCAGAATGATCTAATTGAAATAGAAAGAAACAAACAAGAAGCCATGTTACAAGCATAGACAAGATTTATCTATGCCGGAACATGGCTTCTTTTTATTAGCATTTGATTCTAAACAATAGAAAAATAACTATTTATTCATATTCTTCTCAGCCGCAGAAAGCATCAGCTTAATACGGTTGATCTGGTTAACCTCACTAGCTCCCGGATCATAGTCGATCGCCACGATGTTCGCATCAGGGAATGCCTGACGGATTTCTTTAATAACACCCTTACCAACGACATGGTTCGGTAAGCATGCAAATGGCTGTGTACATACGATATTTGGAGCACCGCTGTGAATCAGTTCAACCATCTCACCTGTTAAGAACCAACCCTCACCAGTCTGGTTACCGATTGATACGAATGGTTTTGCATATTCTGCAAGGTCTTTGATATATGCAGGCGGCTCAAAACGGTTACTCTTGGCTAGCTCTTTACGAAGAGTCTGACGGTAACGCTCTACAACCCAGATTGCGGAGTTGCTGACGATCGCAGATTTCTTGGATTTACCAAGATAACGGTATTTGAAGTTACTGTTGTAGAAGCTGTACATGAAGAAGTCTAACAGATCAGGTACAACAGCTTCTGCACCTTCACGTTCCAGAAGCTCTACTAAGTGATTGTTTGCGTCTGGAAGGAATTTAACAAGGATCTCTCCAACGATTCCGACACGAGGTTTCTTGATATCCTTTAATGGAATGCGGTCGAAGTCACGAATGATTCCACGGATATTCTTCTGGAATGTATAGAAGTTACCTTTGGCAATATCACGTTTACATTTAGCAGCCCATTGTCTGTGTAATTTGTTGACAGAACCAGGTTTTACTTCATAAGGACGTGTATGATAAACCGTTCTCATAAAGACATCACCATAAACGATCGCCTGAACTGCTTTGTTTAATAAACCAGGTGTAAAGCTAAATCCACTGTTTTTCTCGATTCCCTGGGCACTTAAACCAACAACAGGAACATAACCGTAACCAGCTTTTTCAAGTGCACGGCGGATAAAACTGATATAGTTTGTCGCACGGCATCCACCACCTGTCTGGGAGATGACAAGTGCGATCTTATGAGGATCATATTTACCAGAAAGTAATGCGTTCATTAACTGTCCGATAACGATCAGAGATGGATAGCAGGCATCATTATTTACATACTTAAGACCTGTGTTAACATCTTCCATACCACCCTGATTTAAAACTTCAACGTTGTATCCACAAGACTAGCAGAGCAGGCTCTAAGAACTCAAAATGGATCGGAGACATCTGAGGAACTAACAGTGTATAGTTCTTACGCATCTCTTTTGTAAATTCCACACGTTTGATCGCTGGAGATACAGGTTTTGGTTCGATCTTATGTTTTTTACGGACACGGACAGCACTGATCAGTGAACGGATACGGATTCTGGCCGCTCCAAGGTTATTAACCTCATCAATCTTTAATACTGTGTAGATACGTCCGGATTTTGTTAAGATATCTTTCACTGTATCAGTTGTAACAGCATCCAGTCCGCAACCGAAAGAGTTTAACTGAATGACTTCTAACTGTTTATTTGCTTTTGCATAGTTTGCTGCAGCATAGAGTCTGGAATGATACATCCACTGATCCTGTACGTTTAATGGACGTTCAACCTTTGATAAATGAGAAATAGAATCCTCAGTTAAAACAGCAATTCCATAAGAGTTGATCAATTCTGGAATACCATGGTTGATCTCAGGATCGATATGATATGGACGACCACATAGAACGATACCAGTTCTTCCAGTTTCAGCAAGGTAAGCAAGGACTTCTTCACCCTTATTCTGAATATCTGTACGAACCTGTGAAAGTTCTGCATAAGCTTTATCAACCGCGTGATTTATTTCGTCAGCAGTCAAATGATACTGAGCTTCTAATTCCTCAAATAAACGGGATTTTAAAGCTTCTTCATTATCCAGTGCTAAGAATGGATTCATAAAGTTGATATGCTCTGTTGCAAGTTCTTCCATGTTATTTTTGATATTTTCTGCATAAGAAGTAACGATCGGGCAGTTATAATGGTTGTTTGTACCTTCCATCTCGTCACGTTCATAAGGAATACAAGGGTAGAAGATATCCTTGATTCCCTGTTTGATCAGCCACATCACATGACCATGGGCTAATTTTGCAGGGTAACATTCAGATTCACTTGGAATAGATTCGATACCTAACTCATAAATCTTACGAGAAGATTCAGGAGATACCACAACTTTAAATCCAAGATCCGTAAAGAATGTATACCAGAATGGATAGTTCTCATAAATATTTAAAACTCTAGGGATACCAATGACTCCACGAGTGGCTTTCTCATCAGATAAAGGTTCGTAGTCAAAGGTACGATGAAGTTTGTAATCGTAAAGGTTTGGAATATTTTCAGCATTCGGTTCTTTCCCAATACCACGTTCACAACGGTTACCAGTGATATAACGGCGTCCGTTAGAGAACTTATTGATCGTTAACAGGCAGTGATTTGTGCAGCCTTTGCATCGTGTCATGGAAGTATCAACACTCATCGCAAAGATTTCTTCTAATGGAAGCATAGAAGTTTCCATACCATCTTCGTAACGTTCTCTCGCAATCAGTGCGGAACCAAAGGCACCCATGATACCTGCGATATCAGGTCTTACAGCATGACATCCGGAGATACGTTCAAAGCTTCGAAGAACCGCATCATTATAAAATGTACCACCCTGTACAACGATATGTTTTCCAAGGTCAGATGGGTCTGTTAACTTAATAACTTTATATAAAGCATTCTTGATCACAGAATAAGCAAGACCAGCAGAGATATCTCCGACAGTTGCACCTTCCTTCTGTGCCTGTTTTACTTTAGAATTCATAAATACCGTACAACGTGAACCAAGATCGATCGGATTCTGTGCTGTTAAAGCAACTTTGGCAAATTCCTGTACAGAATGATTTAAGGATTTTGCGAAAGTTTCAATAAATGAACCGCATCCAGAAGAACATGCTTCGTTTAACTGTACATCATCAACAACTCCATTTTTGATACGGATACATTTCATATCCTGACCACCGATATCAAGGATACAGTCCACATCAGGATCAAAGAATGCAGCTGCATAGTAATGTGCGATCGTCTCAACTTCTCCAAAGTCAAGATTTAAGGCAGCTTTTACAAGATGTTCTCCGTATCCTGTGGAACAGGAAGATACGATCTTAGCTGTCTTTGGCATCTGTGCGTCAATCTCATGAAGCGCTTCAACAACGGCGTGAAGAGGACTTCCGTTATTGTTATTGTAATAGCTGTAAAGAAGTTCTCCATCCTCACCAGCTAAAGCAACTTTTGTTGTAGTGGAACCGGCATCGATCCCTAAGTAACAATTTCCTTTATATGTAGCAAGATCTCCACGTTTCACAACATGACGGTTATGATCTTTTACGAAATTTTTATATTCTTGTTCACTCTTAAATAAAGGCTCTAAACGGTCAACTTCCTGCTGAAGTTCGATCTTCTTCTCAAACTGTTTTAAAAGATGTTCAAAATCAGTTGTAACTTCCTCTTTAGCATTCAGGGCAGCACCGACAGCTGCAAATAAATGAGAGTGTGTAGGAGCGATGATCTCATCATCTTTTAGGTTTAATGTACGGATAAATGCTTCTTTTAATTCTGTAAGGAAATGAAGAGGTCCTCCGAGGAAAGCAACATTTCCACGGATCGGTTTACCACATGCAAGACCACTGATCGTCTGGTTTACGACTGCCTGGAAAATAGAGGCAGCAAGGTTTGGTTTTGTAGCACCTTCGTTGATCAGGGGCTGGATATCTGTTTTGGCGAATACACCGCAACGGGCTGCGATCGGATAGATCGTATCATAATCTTTCGCATATTCATTTAATCCGCCAGCATCTGTTTGTAATAAAGAGGCCATCTGATCGATAAATGATCCGGTACCACCGGCACAGACACCATTCATACGTTGATCGATCCCATTTGTGAAATAAATGATCTTAGCATCTTCACCACCAAGCTCAATGGCAACATCTGTCTGAGGTGCATAATCCTGAAGTGCACTTGATACACAGACAACTTCCTGACAGAATGGAATATCTAAGTAAGAAGAAATGGAAAGTCCTCCGGAACCGGTAACGGTTGGAGCAAATGTCATTTCCCCAATCTGGTCTTTTGCCTTTTTTAATAAGGAAGATAAAGTTTCCTGAATCTTGGCAAAATGTCTCTGATAATCAGAGAAAAGTATATTATGTTGTTCGTCGATGACAGCGACCTTGACTGTCGTTGAGCCAATATCAATTCCTAATCGTTTCATCTTCTCGTATACCTGACTTTCTATAAAAGTACTATAAATTTCAAGCGTTAAAATAATGTTAAAAAAACATATCTGTCCAATATACATGGACATTATATCTATTATAATCATTTTCAAAATAATTGCAAATAGGAATATTATCTAAAAAAATCGGAGAAAATAATGGAAACAAGGGAATGCTGCTGCATATTCTATAAAAAAGCGAAGGAATGCCAAGAATGATGCAGACAAATTCGTGTAAAGGGACAGTGTATGTTGTAAAGGAAAAGGATAGTTTATATAAGATCGCGAAAGCACATGGTGTCAGGGTAAAAGATATCATGAGACAAAATCCTTTTGTAAATGTATATAATTTACAGATTGGAGATGAATTATGTGTGCCTGGATTTACGAACGTGATCGAAGGAGCTTTCATTCCATATGTTGTAAAAAAAGGAGAAACAATCCTTGATATAGCCAAGATGCACAAAACAACAGTGGAAAATTTAGCAAAAAGTAACAAAAAAATTAGGGAGTTAACACTTCCAGTTGGTACAGTACTGTTAATTGACAAAGCAAAATGAGTTATTTATAATGGAATAGGTAAAAGTTTGGAATTTTAGATATTTCAGATGATAAAACAGGATTCATAGAGTCCTGTTTGTGGGGAACTTATGGACAAGGTACTTCCATAGAAAGGAGCGGACAATGATCAAGTATTATCGTACGATGGATCACCAGATTCATGAAATCAGTGAACCTATGGAAGGAACCTGGATATCGTTAATTCATCCCACAGCTGCAGAACTTGCGAAGATCGCAACAGACTATAAGATTGATATAGATGACTTAAGAGCACCACTGGATGAAGAAGAACGTTCTCATATCGAAGTGGAAGAAGGTTATACTTTATTTATCGTAGACGTTCCGACAACAGAAGAGAGAAAGGAAAAAGAATACTTCCTGACGATTCCATGTGGTATCATCCTGACAGAGAAAGTGATCATTACGGTCTGTCTGGAAGATACAGCAGTGTTAGCAGACTTTAAGAATGGAAGGGTTCGAAATTTCTGGACATTTAAAAGGACAAGATTTATCTTGCAGATCCTTTATCGGAATGCATCCTTGTATTTGCAGTATCTGCGAATCATTGATAAGAAGAGTGATTCTGTTGAGAAGCAGCTTCATATTTCAACAAAGAACCAGGAACTGATCGAGCTTCTGGAATTAGAGAAGAGTTTGGTTTACTTCTCTACATCCCTGAGATCAAACGAACTGGTGCTTGAGAAGATGTTAAAGATTGATAAGATCAAACAGTATCCAGAAGATGAGGAATTACTGGACGATGTTATCATAGAGAATAAACAGGCGATTGAGATGGCAGACATCTACAGCAATATCTTAAGTGGTACGATGGATGCATACGCATCCGTTATCTCAAACAACCTGAATATTGTAATGAAGGTTCTTGCGATCATAACGATCGTTATGTCGATTCCGACGATGATCGCGAGTTTCTGGGGAATGAATGTTCCAGTACCACTGGCACATTCAGCACATGGATTTTTGATCCTTGTGATCGTATCCTTGATCCTTACGATCTTTGGAGGATATATCCTTGGAAAGAAAAATATGTTTTAATTTTTGATGATAAGAAAGGTTTTTTATGTGGCTTAATAAACTGGAAGAGAAGTTTGGCAGATATGCGATACCGAATCTCCCTAAGATCATTGTTTTATTGTATGCAGTCGGTTTTGTGATCGCCAATATATCACCACAATTATATAGTTTACTGGAATTGAATCCGTATCTGATCTTGCATGGACAAGTCTGGAGAATTGTGACATTCCTGTTGATCGGACCAGAGACGAATTTGATCTTTGTAATATTTGTATTGTTATTTTATTACTCGATCGGAAGCTCATTAGAGCAGGTATGGGGAACATTCCGATTCAATATGTATTATTTGATCGGAGTTTTAGGAACGATCGTTGGGGCATTTTTAACTTATGCGATCCTTACATTCGCATATGGAGAAGGCTATGGAGCGTTTGTTAACATGGATACTTTTTATCTGAACATGACGTTATTTTTAGCATATGCGTCTATGTTCCCAGAGATGGAAGTATATTTGTATATGATCCTTCCAATCAAGGTAAAATGGCTTGGATACTTAGATGGATTATATTTAATCTACATTTTTTTAAGTTCAGGCTTTACAGTCGCCGGAATTTCGGTTAAAGTATCTATAGTTGCAGCTTTGTTAAATTTTCTACTATTTTTCTTCTCTATGAAGAAGATTCGAAGAATGGGAGCAAACTTCAAGGCTAAAACAATACATAAGAAGAAGGCGAGAGCGTACAAAGCTAAGACGATCACGCCAAAGAAGAAGAATGGTGCGATGCACGAATGTGCAGTGTGCCACAGAACAGAACTTGACGATCCAGAATTGGAATTTCGTTATTGTTCAAAATGCGATGGGAATTATGAATATTGTCAAGATCATTTATTTACCCATAAGCATGTGAAAAGGTGAGTTGTTTATTATTTAAATATATTTTTGAAACCAAAGGAGAAAAATTATGCTAACCAAGAAGACAAAAATCATTTGTACAATGGGACCTGCAACAGACGACGATGAGGTATTAAAAGACCTGATGCGTTCAGGAATGGACATTGCCCGTTTAAACTTCTCTCATGGAGATCATGAAGAGCAGTTAGGACGTATCAAGAGAATTAAGAAGTTCAGAGAAGAACTGAATTTACCAATTGCTATTTTACTTGATACAAAAGGACCAGAGATCCGTACAGGATTATTAGAAACAGATGATGATGTTGAATTAGTAACAGGTCAGGAATATACACTGACAACAAGAGACATCAAAGGAAATAATGAAATTACCAGCATTACATATGCGGAACTTCCACAGGATGTAGAAGCTGGAAACACAATCCTGATCGATGACGGATTAATTGGGTTAAAAGTTAAAGAAATCAAAGATGGAACAGATATCGTATGTGACGTTATCAACGGAGGGCTTTTAGGAAGCCGTAAGGGTGTTAACGTACCTAACGTAAGAGTTAACTTACCATCTATCACAGAAAAAGATAAAGCAGATATCGAATTCGGTCTTGAGAATGGAATCGACTTCATCGCAGCATCATTCATCCGTAATGCAGAAGCTGTAGAAGAGATCAAAGATATCATCGGTGCACATAACATGCATGTTGGTGTAATCTCTAAGATCGAGAACATGGAAGGTGTTGAAAACATTGATGCGATCATCGATGCATCTGCTGGTATCATGGTTGCTCGTGGTGACCTTGGTGTTGAAGTACCTGCTGAAGAAGTACCTTTCTTACAGAAAGAGATCATCAGAAAATGTAACGATGCATTCAAACCAGTTGTTACAGCTACACAGATGTTAGATTCTATGATCCGTAACCCACGTCCAACAAGAGCTGAGGCTACAGACGTGGCAAATGCGATCTATGATGGAACAGATGCGATCATGTTATCTGGAGAAACAGCAAAAGGTAAATATCCAGTAGAAGCTGTTAAGATGATGAATCAGATCGCAATCTCAACAGAAGTTCACTTAAGCACAAAGATCAAAGATTACAGATCTAAATATATCAATCGTGGAATTTCAGCAGCAGTTGCTTATTCTGCAGTACAGACAGCACACAATGTAAAATGCAAAATGTATCTTAGCATCAAGTATGTCAGGATTCACAACAAGAATCGTATCTAAATTCAAACCAGATGCACAGATCATCGGTCTGTCACCAGATGATGCGATCGTACGTCAGATGCAGATCTATTGGGGAGTACGTCCTTTCAAATCTCACAAAGCTGAGACAACAAAAGATCTGTTAGATGAAGCAACAGATATCGTATTAGATGCAGGACTTGCTGAGAAAGATGACATCTTAGTCTTAACAGGTGGTGGACCAGCTAACCATCGTGGAAAAGGTGTTACAAACATGCTGAAAGTTGTAAAAATCGGCGAATTTGGCGAGTAATCGACAACAATATATGTTAAAATGGGGATGTAGTAATACATCCCTTTTTGTTTTATCAGGAATTTTATCAGGAATGAATGGGGAGAATTTTCAGGAGGAAAAATGAGTGAAAGTTTCAGAACGTGTATACATATCAGAGATATTAAAATTACAAAAGAAACGTCTATTTTGTAAAATACAAGAAAAGAAATCAATTTCAAGATTGTACTGTATTACACTGCCGCTCTGGAACAGTGCATTTCTGGAAATATATCCATATAATGAACTATTATCCGATATCCACGAAGGAAAAGATATCACGATCGTAGGAATGGCAGCAGGACGAGATGATGCAGTTGTTATGTTAAGACGCATGATCAATGATCTGTATCATAAAGGAGAACTTGAGGATGTAACAACATATTTTTGTGGGGAAGATAAATGAGTATACTATTTTTAATATTAAAGATCATAGGAATCCTGATCCTGATACCGATCGTGTTATTGTTGATCCTTTTGATCTTCCCGATCTGTTATCAGATCGAAGGAGATTTTGATGGGAAGAGTCCCAAAGCACAGGTAAAGTATCATGGGCAGTTATATTTTTACGTGCAAAAGCATTCTATGAAGAAGAGCTGAATTTTGGAATCAGGATTTTTGGAATACCGATTTATGATTCAAGGAAGACACTGGTCTGTATTTGGAGAGCATAAAGAGAAAGATAAGAAAAACATAAGAAAGATCAGACTCTAAAAAGAACAAAAATAAAAAACAATAAGAAACGAGTAAG
>ENA-OQKR01000673-OQKR01000673.1-human-gut-metagenome-genome-assembly--contig:-NODE-673-length-12942-cov-2.466016_pt1 | contig 12942 bp, 15 predicted proteins | sample MGYA00242803_ERZ504806 | MGnify/ENA primary metagenome ERZ504806 (study PRJEB26092, sample SAMD00036399) | human gut metagenome | host: Homo sapiens | study: EMG produced TPA metagenomics assembly of...
TCATCATCTCCTGTCAGCCAGACTTCTCTTAACTTCACTCCAGATAACTGTAAAGTTCCCTTTATCTCAAGCTCTTTATAATTATGAATTGTTTTTTCAATTGTCTTTTCGTTTTTTTGTTTTTGCGTTGAAAGTTGTGAAGTAAACCACACATCACCACTATCATATCGCCCAACTCCATGAGAGGACATCATTAACCAATGTGTTGCTGGAAATTCTTGTGTGTTTTGTTTCGGTATCATATTCTGAAATTTGTACTGATATCCAAAAACAGAAACTGCAATTCCTGCTGCCATTCCAAGAATCAGACACATATGTCTTACTTTAAACTTATACTGCTTCCAAAAGATAAACAACGTGATCCCCACTGCAATACAGAGAATCAAATTGGTGATCCTGATCTTAATTCCTATATAAATTACAATTCCTAAAAAAGCACTGTACAAAATGCCCTTCCAATTGTCTTTTTCTTTATGTATTAGCACAAACAACAACAGCAACACCATGATCATACCAAATGATATCGTGTGTGTATAATAATAAGCAATCCAGAAATACGTCCACGGATTCAGTAAAAACAACAACATCCATATGTTAGCCAGTTTTATATTTTTAACTATGCGTATTGCAATATATCCACATAAAATTCCAATATCAATTACTAATAAATTCAAAAAATTTCCCGCAAGAACCAGACTTCCGACAGAAATACCGCAAGACACCAACAATTTATAATAGCAATATAAGATTAGTAAATATCCATAATTATTCGGATAATGTGCAAAATACCCACCAAAACGCTGTAACGAAATCATAGGATTTTGAATCATTCGGATTGCTTCATCATGCAAATATAACAAATCATTCACTGGCTGTATCTTAAATACATAGATTGTCATCAGTTGCAATGCAAAAATCATCACAAAGATGATAAAAAATAACGATTTTTTTGCAAAAACAGCTTCTAATTTCTTTCTGTATCTTACGATAAAACAAGCTATGATAAAAAATAACAACGTCCCCAGCCACCTAACTGGCTGAGAAACGTCATTCATCTTTTCTTGTGTATATTGAAATGGAAAACTTACGATCAAATATGCTACGATCAAAATAAACAATCTAATCGAATATTTGTATATAAAATCTTTTATCTTCATCTCCATTCTCCTAGTCATTTAATACCTGTTCAATAATAAATTTAGGTCTGGCCTTTGTCTCCAAATATATTTTTCCAATATATTGTCCAACCATCCCAATCGCGATCAGCTGTAAACCACCTAAAAACCATATCGACATAACAAGGCTAGTCCAACCACTTACCGTGTTGTTTGTAAAAATGCCGTACTAGACAATAAATGATTGCCAAAACACTAATTATACAGATTAAAATTCCAACATTAAAAATCATTTTGATTGGTTTTACACTCAACGATGTAATTCCTTCAAATGCAAAAGAAAGCATTTTCTTCAATGGGTATTTGCTTTCTCCTGCAAATCTCTCAGCTCTCTCATACGTGACAATATCACTCTGATAACCAACCATCGGCACCATCCCTCTAAGAAAGATATTAACTTCGTCAAATTCTAATAATCCTTTTAATGCCCGCTTACTCATCAGTCTGTAATCTGCGTGATTGTAAACAAGCTCTCCGCCCATTTTATTGATCAGTTTATAAAATGCTTCTGCCGTAAAACGCTTAAAAAATGTATCTGTATCTCTGGCACTTCGAACACCATATACAATATCACAGCCTTCATAATATTTTTCGATCATCTGATCTACAGCATTGATATCATCCTGAAGATCCGCATCCATTGATATTACAATATCTGCTTTCTCTGATGCCATTGTCAAACCAGCCAGCAATGCATTTTGATGCCCACGATTTCTGGATAATTTCACTCCTGAAAATATAGAATCCATTTTATGAAATTCATCGATCATATTCCACGTATGATCTCTTGATCCATCATCCACAAAACAATTCTGCTTTCTTTCGCTATTTTACCATCATGGATCAGCATTTCACATTTTTCCTTTAATCGTTTGGATGTTTCAGCTAATACTTGTTCCTCATTATAGCAAGGCACTACAATATATAATATATTCTTCTCTTTTCTTGATCTTTCTTGCATATTTAATTATCTTTCTCATTATCTATTTTGTTTGTGATCAACTGTAATTTAAATTCGAAATCTTGCCTATTTTTTTGTACAATCGTACTTAAAATCAATCCAGAAAAGAATGCCTGCAACGCTGCAAGTGCTATAAATCCACTTACGATCAAAGTTGGGAAATTCGGTACCAGACCTGTATGAAGATATGTCATAAATACGGGTATAAATAATCCTGCCGCAATGATCATAAGCAAGAATGCCATACTTCCAAAAAACTGAAATGGTCTATAACCTTTAAACAGTTTTATGATCGTAAATAATACCTTCATACCATCTGTATAAGTATTTAATTTGGATTCACTTCCATCTGGTCTATCTCGATATTCAATGATCACATTATCAACCAACATATTTTTATCTACTGCATGAATGCTCATTTCAGTTTCGATTTCAAATCCCCTGGATAACACTGGAAATGTTTTAACAAACTGATAGCTAAAAGCTCTATATCCAGTCATAATATCCCGGATATTACTTTTAAAAAGATGATTAATTGCAGCTCTCACCATGCTATTTCCAAGATTATGAAAAGGTCTTTTATTTTCCTCAAAATAAGTAGATGATAATCTGTCCCCTACAACCATATCCACCTTGTATTCTAAAACTTTTTCTGCCATTTCTCGTCCAAATTGAGCAGGATATGTATCATCTCCATCAATCATGATATAACATTGCGCATCAATTTCTCGAAACATCCTTCGGATCACATTTCCTTTTCCCTGTTGATACTCATTTCTTACAATAGCTCCTGCTTCTTTTGCAATCTCTACTGTACGATCTGTGGAATTATTGTTATATACATAGATTGTTGCCTCTGGAAGTTCTTTCTTCCAATCCTCCACTACTTTTTTAATTGTCTTTTCTTCATTGTAACACGGAATCAATACTGCAATTTTTTCCATTACGCATTCTCCTTTGTTAAAATTCATTATATTCTTTATATATTATTTCATTTACAAATGCAACATATAAAATCGTACTCGCTGTAATCGGAAGCATATATCGCATATCGCCATTTACAGGTGATGCCAGACATATAAGGAATGATGTCACTACTGGCAAAAATGCAATCCAATATCTGATCGTCTTTTTAAAAGAACATACCATGCCAAGCAATCCAATCAAAATCCATAAATACATCATCGGTTTTGTAAATAATGTGAATGGAGTTTTCTGATATATTGTATCTAAAACCCCATGATATATATCTCTGATATATTTTGTTTTTCCTGAATAATATATTTTATATTCTTTTTGGTATGCATCCATACTTTCTGGCTGTACATAATATCCATATGGATATCTTATTTCTGTCATATAACCCCAATATCCATATGTCCCATTTAACGTTGCCTGAATATAAGCCGTCGGATGCTTCTTAAGCATTTCAAACCATATGTTAAAATAATCTTTTAAATATTCGTCTTTCTGTTTGTAAGTATTCTTTACTGGGTCAGAAAGATCTGGATCATAATTCTTTCCGATCGTATCGTAATCTAATACTTTTCGAATCACTTTTTCCTCTTCCGTCGAAACATCATTTCCATAATATTTTACATATCTCGCTGTCTGTTGAAAAGGGATGGAGAGCATCTCCTGCTTTCCGCCAGGCTTCACACCTGCCATGGGAAGAATTGCTTTTTGGTAAACCTCCCAAAACGCCACCATTATTATAAATAAAACTATCAATTGTCTTCGATATTTTTTTACACCTACAATACAAAACGGCATCGTAAAAATTAATATATAAAACCCGTTGTGTCTGACCAAACATAATAATAAAGAGACTATTAAAAACAAAATACTCTTAACTTTTGAATCAAATATCTTCTCTGGTTCTAATACTATATCAAATATAAATAACACAAATAAAACAAATATTGGATAAAATAATGTGTCTTTTAACTGCTGTCCTTGCATATGCCGACCAGATAGGAAACAATCCATAAAAATGCCAATCCTGTAAAGCGAATCCAATACTTTGTAATTCTTCTTATGCATCCAATAAAAACATATTGCGAAAACACCACTTGTAAATAACAATGTAAATAACAGATACACTGCGATTCCTACATTTTGACATCCAATGTTTCTTCCAAATTTGACAAACATCCCTTCAAACAATGTCGTCAATACAGGATGATGATTCGTCAGATTTCCACTGAAAAACTGCTCATACTGTCGTATAATATCATAAGTTAAACAACCCGGAAAATACAAAATATAATTTGGAAGCCATAAAACGATCAGAATGCTCCAAGGAACTGCTATAGGATGATGATCAAATATTTTTTCTCCTATCCCACTGTTTGCTTGAGTCTTTAACCTTATAAAAGACTTCCCCGCTTTTGAATATAATATATTCATGATCATATGTACGATCATTGTAAGAATCATCGTCATGATCAATGCACTGATCATATGTTTTTTATCGCATATGATCAGTGACCAGTTATCTCTCTGATCATAACTTATAGATATAACCATGCATATTGAAAAATAAAAATGATATAATCCATGAAATGATTCGATTATTCTGATGCATTGACTGCCTTTCCTCGTTTCTCTTCTTTTTCTTTTCCCTTAAATAATCCCATCAACTGATAAAATGTCAGGCCAAATACAAATGCCTTTAAATTGTAAGCGGCTGGAAAATATGCTTCTACTCCGCATGCGATAAATCCAATTTCTAAAAAGCACCATAGCCCCAAAATATCCCTTTTTATAAAGTACCCATACAGCTATAAGCATAAAAGCACAAAAAAGTCCAAACACAATTGGCCCATATTCCAACAATGTTCTTACAATTCCTAATTCTGTTACGTATCCATCATTGGCCTGTGTATAAAATTCCATATCCACAAACCTTTCCACCAATATTACTTCCAAACAGAGGAATTCCAGCTCCAAGAAAACAGTTCCGTGCAACTGTCAATCGTCCTGTGATCAATTGATCTAATCTCATAAATGTTGGATCTGTCAATTGAGAATAAAGTCCATAATATATAGATAAGAAAATCCCTACAAGATTTCCGATCTCTAATAAAATCAGTGAAATCTTAAACTCATAAATTTTTCTTGCATATCTTAAAATAAAATAGGCAATGATCGCTGCTGATCCACAATAAAATGCTGTTCTTGATTTTGATAGTTGATAAAACTCATAGTTGAAATAGAACATGATCGCAAATGCCCACCATTTCATTTTCTTATAATAAGCATATAAAAAACTAACAATCAAAACCATGATCATAAGATGAATCGTGTTCGCATGCCATGTGCAAAACTTATATCGTACTTCTATCATTCCTCGCCCATAATCTTTTACTGTTGTTAATTTATCTGGTGCATTCACAAAGAACCATGTAAAACCGTAGCTTAACCCAACAAATCCACATGCAAATACTGCTTTCATCACTTTCTTAAGATCTACGTCTTTCATCGCCAGAATGATCAGATAATTTGCGGGGTAATCAATTCCTCCAGAGCTTTTCCAACATAAATACATCAAAACAGCTCCTGCTGCTCCAATAATCACTTCTTTCCATTGATATTTTGTTAATATTATTTTGACCACAAAACAGATTAATCCAATATAAAATAGTCTTTGCATTGGAATTTGTCTTGTCGGATCTTTCTCTACATACCAATAGTAAGCTATATAAAAAAAGTAGTATGTAATATAGAGTATTGTTCCTAATAAAAAGAACAACTCTCCGACCCATTGTCTTTTATTTTCAATCTTCATCTCTATTGCTCCTGTTTATTTTTCAAAAAAGCCATCGTATATTCTACGACAGCTTTTGTCTAATGCTATGATAATGAAATAATTAATCTTCTGTTCTATATCCATCCGGATTCATAGACTGCCATTTCCAGGAATCTGCACACATTTCTTTAATTCCTTTTTCTGCAGCCCATCCTAATTCTTCTTTTGCTTTTGTCGCATCACAATAGCATGTTGCAATATCTCCAGCTCTTCGTGGTTTGATCTCGTATGGAAGTGTCTTTCCACAAGCCTCTTCATATGCATGTAAGACATCTAATACACTATATCCGATTCCTGTTCCAAGGTTGTAGATACGTACTTCTGGTTTTTCTTCAAATTTCTTTAATGCCTTCACATGTCCTTTGGCAAGGTCTACAACATGGATATAATCACGGACACCTGTTCCGTCTGGTGTGTCATAATCATCACCAAAGACTCCTAATTTCTCAAGTTTACCAACTGCTACCTGTGCAATATATGGTACTAAGTTATTTGGAATTCCCTTTGGATCTTCTCCGATCAGTCCACTTTCATGTGCTCCGATAGGGTTAAAGTAACGAAGTAATACGACATTCCATTCTGGATCTGCGACATGGAAATCTGTTAAAATCTGCTCTAACATCCCCTTTGTCTGTCCATATGGGTTTGTGATCTGTCCTTTTGGGCATTCCTCTGTAATTGGAATGAAAGCTGGATCTCCATAGACTGTTGCTGAAGAACTAAAGATAATATTCTTCACCCCATGATTTCTCATCACATCACAAAGGATCAATGTTCCTGTGATATTGTTATGATAATATTCTAATGGTTTCTGTACAGATTCTCCAACTGCTTTTAATCCTGCAAAGTTGATCACAGAATCAATATCTTCTGCATCAAAAATCTTCTCTAATGCTTCACGGTCTAAAACATCTGCCTCATAAAATTTTACTGTTTTCCCTGTGATCTGCTCTACTCTCTTTAAAGCTTCTTCACTAGAATTATATAAATTGTCTACTACGACAACTTCATATCCTGCATTTAAAAGTTCCACACATGTATGGCTGCCGATATATCCAGCACCACCTGCTACTAAAATAGCCATGATTTCTCCTCCATTATTGTATATATTATTTATTTACACTTATTTTTTATCATACCACATTTCACGATATCATTTAAAGTTTTTCTTGTAAAGCAATTATTGGGCACTCGTCTATCTCTGAATCTTTCGTCCTTCAATATAATAACGTTTTTCACAAGCATGTCCCATGGAAAATGTCTTTCTTGGCAGTGTTCCGTCTGTCATCACACTTGGAAACAGCTGATCTTTCTCCATTGCTGGAAGTTCAATTCCTATCGTCTGCTCTTCTTTTGACAGTTCTTTTAAGACATCTTCTCCGTGGATATAATCAATACATCCTGAATTGTCTTTGAGATATTTATCTAAAAATGTCTGTATTTTATCAACTGCTAATTGATGTTTATGTAAATTCAAATGGAGAACTTCTTCCTTCTTTCCATAATAGCAGCGAATTGTTTGTCCTTCTTCGCTGCAACATTCTGTTTTAATGCATGTATTAATTCTTCTGGATCTGTTCCAGTAATGACTCTGTGAATTGGTTCAAACTGCTGGGAATCATCATGTAGATTCTCGAGTTCTACCAATGCATATCTCGCTGGATGATCTTTGATATGTTCCCATTGATGATTTTTTCTTTAACTTCTCGTAACAGGCTTTTTGCTGTTGCCAGAGAATGGTTTCCGTCTCCGACTGCATAGACCATTGGATCATCACTTTAAATCTTTTATATTTTTTCTGTTCATTTTGTTGTTCATATGATCGTAGTTTTTCTAAAAATTGTTCTTTGACCTCTCCGTCTACCAGCCATCCTGCGATATGTCCACCTTCCTGCATCAGATCAAATTCATATAATTTCTCAAGATTTTCCTTCTGCTCTGTTACGATTTCTAATACTTCATTTTTCCAATCATCGCATAGCAAGATCACGTGTGGCAATTCAATCGGTGCCTGATAACGAATCTTCATTCTTGGTGGGATTCGCTCCATGACTGTTTTCTCTGTGGAACGGATCTTTGCTTCGTGTTCTGGCGTATAACTATATTGTTCCAGATCGATCGCACCTACGATCCCTCTTCGAATCTTTCCATTCTGCAAGGTTCTTTCCACATAAACCAAAGAATTTTCATAAGTTTTCAACAGATGATCATCTGCATAATTCTTCATTGTGGATTGAATCTTTCGGATCTTTTCATCTTCTTCCTCACTTCCAAGATATGCTTCTGGAAGCATTAGATGTAACGTTGATGGCGTATTTCCTACATACTCTTTTACTTCATCCCAGTATTCTGGCTGGGATGAAAACTGGTCACAAGCGATCACGGCCCATTTCTTCATAGAATCTACCTGTGGCATTAAAATATTTGCTGGTAAAAATGTTTCGCTCATGTTTCTTGTTCCTCTTTTCTTATATTTTTCTGATCATGCAGCGTTTCTTGTAAAATGAGATTCCATAACAATCAATCTCTTCATACTCATCTTCATAATCTTTTGCATACATTTTATCTTGAATCTGTTTTAAAGCTTTGGCACACTGCGATGACATATCATTTAAAGTTTTTGCATATTTGACTTCAAAAACAGCAACTCTTCCCTGTTCCACATCGTGAACCACTACATCACTTCTTCCTTCCCCATGTTCTTTATTCGACTCAACCGAATATCCTGCTCCAGCAAAAATTCCCAGTAAAAATGCATGATAGAAATCTTCTTTGTAATCATGGTAACTGATGGTCTTTCGAAGTAATTTTGTCATCTCAGCTGACAATGATTCTTCATTTCCATCCCATACTGCCTGAAATAATTTCTTTCGTTCCCATCCTTTGACACTGTCATCAAACCATTTTAGGATCGTATTCTGATAAATTTCTTTCACTTCAAGATTCGGAATGATCAAAGCAGTTCTTTCTTTTTCCAAGCTGTTTTGGCTGTCTTCTTGTACCTTCGTTAAGTATCCAGTTAAGTATAAGATACTCCATAGATTTTCTTCTGAAGAATGGAGATAATCATATGTTAGATTCTCTTCTATCTTTTGTTCAATTAGAATTTCCTGCCAGTAAAGTTTCTAATTTTCTCGTAATATTACTTCCTGCATAATCAATAAACGACCTTATGATCTCATTTCCGCTCGTATTTTCCAATAGCTTACTGGTTCTTTTTCCTCCTGATAGTAATTCAATGCATAATTCATCACATCCCATGGGCAATATACATCCACCGATCCAAAATGATAACCATCGTACCATTCTTTTACCTCTTGTGCATATGCAGATGCCCCGATATCTTCAAGTATCTGATCCACTTCTCTCTGTGTAAATCCAAAGTGTTCATTTAACCTTGTCGATGAGATCGTGTCAGAGACAAAATTATTGGTACCTGTAAATATACTTTCTTTTGCAACTTTCAGGCATCCTGTGATCACTGCTATATTAAGGTCTGTATTATCTTTTAATGAGCTGCTCATCATCCCTTTTACTATATTAAGCATCTGATCATAGTATCCGTGGTCGCTCGCTTTCGCGATCGGTACGTCATATTCATCTAACAGAAAAATGACTTTTCTTTTGTAATACTTGTGCATCATTCGCATCAATGTGGCAAATGCCAGGGTTGTCTCACTCTGATTCCCATTTCCTGCTTTTAAATGTAAAAATATCTCTTTATCATCTGGATCGATCTCATTGCTTTCTAGTAAATACGTATGTTCCTTGCATAGATTGGCAATCAACGCCTGCAGTCTTTGATATGCATTTTCAAAATCAAGCCCATCCACATCTTTCATTGAGAAAAAGATCGTTGGACATTGGTTCATCCACTGCTCACATATCTGTTCTTCTTTCTCTATCTTAAGTCCTTTAAAATGTTCTTTACTTTGCTTTCGGATATCCAGAAAATCAGATAACATACTCATTGCCAAGGTTTTTCCAAATCTTCTTGGCCGTGTGATCAATGTTACTTTTGCTGTATTATTCTGTAGAAGATCACTGATCAGTCCTGATTTGTCTATATAATAACATCCACTATCTCTGATTTCTGCAAAATCTGAAATACCGACTTTGATATTTAATTTTTCCATCAGCAACCTCCTGTCTTTCTTTGTTCTCTTAATACGTGATATGCGAATTTTTACAGTTCTTTTTCACACATATCTAACGCCGCTGCAATGACCGCATCCATATCATAATATTTATATTCTCCGAGTCTTCCTCCGAAGATGATATTTTCTTCTTTCTCGGCTAATTTCTTATACTCTTCATATAATTTTCCATTCTTTTCGTCATTGACTGGATAATATGGCTCGTCTCCTAATTTCCACTCGGAGCTTGTATTCACGACTGATGACGGTCTTTGGAAGGTCATTTCCTTCTTCATCTTTTCCGAATTCAAACCATTTGTGTTCAATGATCCTTGTCCATGGTGTCTCGGCATCTGTGTAGTTCACAGCTGCATTTCCCTGGAAGTTTGGCTGGTCTAATACTTCTGTCTCAAATCTTACGGAACGATATTCTAGTTCTCCCAATTTGTAATCAAAGTATGCGTCGATCGGACCTGTGTAGATTACTTTATCTGCTAGTGCATCCAGTTCTTCTTTGTGTTCAAGATAATCTGTATTTAAGCGGACCTCTACATCACCTAACATATTTGCGATCATCTTTGTATATCCGCCCACTGGAATTCCCTGATATAGTGCATTGAAATAGTTGTTATCAAATGTTAAACGTACTGGTAATCTCTTAATGATAAAAGATGGAAGCTCTGTACATGGTCTTCCCCACTGTTTTTCTGTGTATCCTTTGATCAGTTTCTCATAAATATCTGTTCCAACCAAGCTGATCGCCTGTTCTTCCAGATTCTTTGGCTCTGTGATCCCTGCTTCTTTCTTCTGCTGTTCAATCTTATCTGCAGCTTCCTGCGGTGTGATCACACCCCACATCTTATTGAATGTGTACATATTAAATGGCAGAGAATATAATTCTCCTTTGTAATTTGCTACTGGTGAGTTTGTGAATCGATTAAACTCTGCAAACTTTGTAATGTAATTCCATACTTTTTTATTGTTTGTATGGAAGATATGGGCTCCATATTTATGTACATGGATCTTCTCAATATCTTCTGTGTATACATTTCCTGCAATGTTTGGTCGTTTGTCGATGACTAAGACCTTCTTTCCTTTTGCCATTGCCTGCTGTGCAAAGACGGCTCCGTATAAACCGGAACCTACGATCAGGTAATCATATTGTTTCATTTTTGTTGTTTCCTTTCTTGTAAACTTCTTATCTCTCCTCGTTGTTATTACATTACAACCATGCATCGCTTTTTATAAAATGAATTTCCATAGCAAAATACTTCTTCATATTCATTGATAATTACGATGTCACTTCTTCCTTCTCCATGCTCTTTATTAAATTGTACATTATATCCAGCACCCGCAAAAATTTCCGCAAGAAATGTATGATAGAAATCTTCTTTATAATCGTGATAACTTATGTCATTCTTAACAGTTTGCTGATCTGTGCTGTTAGAGTCTTGGAATCTCCATTCCATACTGCTGCAAATAATACTTTTCTGTCGATCAGCTGTGTCTGATCATTGAACCTATTCTTAACTGTTGTCTCAAAAATCTCTTTTATCTCTTTATTCGGAATCTTTAAGGACATTGTTTCTCCCGAATTACTAACTTTATCTTGTGTCAAATATCCTGTCAAATATAAAATACTCCAAAAATTTTCTTCAATAAATCTTTATCAATAAGCCTATTTATAAATTCTAAAATATCAGCTCCTGTAATCATTCATTTTGCCTTTATCTAAATTTTATAATTCCGCTAATTTACTAAAATCATTTTGAATTAAAACATAATTCTCCCATTGAACATCTTTTAATATATTTCTTCGATCAATAAATTGATCAACTGCTGTCCTGACAGAAAAATAAACATCAAATTTTGCTTTTGTAACATATCGCCTTTTGTTAAGATATCGTTGCTCTGGATCTACGTTTTCTACAAATTCTTCTCCTTTTTCTATAATTTCTCTATCATATTCATCTTGTTCTGCTATTGCTTGTAATAAAAATGTTTCTAATGCTCCTGTTGTATTGAATGGAATAACTAACGGTAAGATTCTTATGGTGATTTCTTCTCCAAATCCATTTTTCTGTACTATATCTATCCATTCATTTGCTTTTGATATACTAGAATATTCAGCATCTCTATCATTTAATATTTCTTGAATGTTCAGTAAAAAATTATCTTCTGTATCTATTTCATCCCTATCTGTGATAATTACAATATTATTATACTCTTCTCCCATAGATGATAAATTATTTATCTCTAATATCTTGTCCATACATTGAAGAATACGACTACTCCCACCCGATTCTCCTATAATTAAAGAATCGTTTTCTTTTTTAACTCTCTTACTCTTTTAAATCCTGTCATTTGTTCTGGATTTCTATAATCATTCCAATTATTAACTTTTTTCATAAAATATTGAAGTAAAACATAATCAGTTGAACCTTCACAAATAATTACACTTTTCATTTATCTAAGCTCCAATCCCATACTATCCTGTACTTCTATTGCCTTATCTCCAGATAATCTTCTCACAACTGATTTATCTTTTACCTTAGATAACGTATATACAGCAATATCTTTTGTTATTTTTGGATTCACATTTTTAAAAATTTTATTCAATTTGCTTCTTTACTATGAGTATGTTAAAAAAAACCTGTCACTATTTAATTTTTTACATGTTCGTAAAATCCATCGAAATGTTTATCCATTGCTAGATGTATGAATTGCTGTTTCTAAATTCATCCAAAAGCAAAATCCCATTTTTAGCTTTTGATCACTGCACTCATTAAAAGAATTGTCTTCTTTCAACTCCATCTCCTATACATTTAATGGCAATGCTTTTTTGAGTATGATTTTACG
>ENA-OQKR01000676-OQKR01000676.1-human-gut-metagenome-genome-assembly--contig:-NODE-676-length-12887-cov-4.413950_pt1 | contig 12887 bp, 11 predicted proteins | sample MGYA00242803_ERZ504806 | MGnify/ENA primary metagenome ERZ504806 (study PRJEB26092, sample SAMD00036399) | human gut metagenome | host: Homo sapiens | study: EMG produced TPA metagenomics assembly of...
CATCAGGAGCAAGATCCTTACCGGGGAGCTGCAGCCGGGCGTAAAGCTGGCCGAGCAGAAACTGGCCGAGGAGTTTGGCTCCAGCCGGGCACCCATCCGGGAGGCGCTGCGGCAGCTGGAACAGGAGGGCATGGTCGAGTATTCGCGCAATGTGGGCTGCTCGGTGCGCCGGGTAAAGCCGGAGGACGCCTACGAGATCTACCTGCTGCGGGCAAATCTGGAAATGACGGCACTGCGCTATTTTGATTGCAAATTCCCGGAGGAGGATCTGCGCACCCTGCGCGGCATCTTAGAGGAGATGCGCAATGTCCGGCCGGGGGATCTTTCGCAGATCGTGGAGAACGACAACCGCTTCCATGCGGTCATCGTGCAGCGGGCGGGGCTGCCCAGACTGCTGAAATTCTGGGACGACTTGAACTACGGCAACCTGCTTGTTGGGGCGAACAGCGGCTCCAACCACGAGACGCTGGCGCAGCGGCAGAACGGCATTCACACCAAGCTGTACGAGGCGCTGGCAAGCGGCGACACCGAGGTTGCCTGCCGCGCCGTCTACGCCCACTACATGGAGCCCATGGAGCGGATGCGCAGCGCAAACAGCGCCGCACAGGCAGCGGACGAAGCAGCAAAATAAGGGGAATTTGGCTGACCGTCTAAATTTTGACCAATCATTTTATGGAAATTGCAGATTGTCTACAATCTGCAATTATGCTATACTATCAAAGTGATCGGTCGAGTACTGCTGTATTTTTGGTAAAAATTGCGAAATGTATGCGGAACATCGGCCTTCTTACAGGAACTTCCGCCCTGTGTGGAAAAGAAAGAGAGGAATTGTCCGCATGTCTAACAAAGAAAAAGCCACAAAGATCTCGTGGCTTACCCTTGCCTTCATGGCCTTTTCTACGGTCTGGGGCTTCGGCAACATTACCAACGGCTTTGTGTACTTTAACGGTCCGCAGGTCATCTTCAGCTGGATCTTTATGTTTGTCCTGTACTTCATCCCCTATGCGCTGATGGTGGGTGAGCTGGGCTCTGCCTTTAAAAACGAGGGCGGCGGCGTCAGCTCCTGGCTGCACCAGACCACCAACGCCAAGCTGGCCTACTACGCCGGTTGGACCTACTGGGCCTGCCACATCACCTACATCGCCAGCAAGGGCAGCGGCTTTTTGAAGGCGCTGAGCTGGGCAATTTTTCGCAACGCGGAGACCTACGATTCCTTCCCCACCCGCTACATCCAGCTGGCTACCTTCTGCATCCTGCTGCTGGGCTGCTACATTGCAAGCTTGGGTCTGAACCCTCTGAAAAAGCTGCTGACTGCCGCAGGCACCTGCACCTTCGTCATGTCCCTGCTGTACATCGTGATGATGTTCGCTGCCCCGGCCATCAACCCCACGGCAGAGTACGTCCACGCAAACCTGAGCTTCAGCAGCCTCATCCCCAACTTCAACGTCACCTACTTTACTTCTCTGTCCATTCTGGTGTTCGCTGTGGGTGGCTGCGAGAAGATCTCTCCCTACGTCAATAAGGTCGAGAACCCCAGCAAGGGCTTCCCCCGCGGCATGATCGCGCTGGCCGTCATGGTGGTCACCTGCGCCATTCTGGGCACGCTGGCCATGAGCCGTATGTTCGACCCCGCCGTCATCAACGCCAGCGCAGAGAGCTTCAACGCCTATGTCGCCAACAGTTCCTACTGGGCTTTCCAGAAGCTGGGTCAGTACTACCATGTGGGCGATCTGTTCATGATCATCTACGCCCTGTGCAACGTCATCAGCCAGCTCGCCGTGCTGATTTTGAGCATCGACGCACCGCTGCGTATGCTGCTGGATAACGAGCACACCAAGCAGTTCATCCCGCAGGCTCTGCACAAGGTCAACGCCCACGGTGTGCACAGCAACGGCATCAAGATGGTGGCTGTGCTGTCCGGCTCCATCATTCTGGCACAGTCCTTCGTGCCCGGTGCTGCTGCCGTTCTGCGCCAGCTGACCAAGCTGAATTCTGTGTGTATGCCCATGCGTTATCTGTGGGTGTTTGCCGCCTACATCGCCCTGCGCAACGCCTACGATACCATCCCTGCCGAGTATCGCTTTGTCAAAAATCAGGCCGTGGCCAAGTTCTTCGGCGGCTGGTGCTTTGCCGTTACCGCCGTGTGCTGCGTGCTGGGTATGTATGATAAGGACCCCTTTACCTTTGCACTGAACGTTATCACCCCCGTAGTGCTGACCGTGCTGGGATTCATTCTGCCCGCCCTTGCAAAGCGCGAGCAGACCGCTGCCAAAAAGTAACCTGAATATGCTTAAAAAGGGCCGGTCAGCACTGACCGGCTCTTTTCAGATACACCCAAGGAGGTTTATTTTTATGATCGCATCCGAAGTCCGTGAAATGCTGTCCTTCATCGACGGCAACCCCACCGCATACCACACCACCGCCGCTGTGCGGGATATCCTGTTGAAAGCAGGCTTTGCCGAGCTGCTGGAAAGCCGCAAGTGGGCGCTGGAGCCAGGCAAGGACTATTTTGTCTGCCGCAACGGTTCCAGCATCATCGCCTTCCGCATGGGCGACCAGCTGGAAAATTACAGCTTCAACGTTGCCGCCGCCCATACCGATTCTCCCTGCTTCCGCATCAAGGAGAACGCCGAGATCCACATGGGGCAGAACTACACCAAGCTGAACACCGAGGGCTACGGCGGTATGATCTGCGCCACATGGATGGATCGTCCGCTGTCTGTGGCGGGCCGTGTGCTGGTGCAGGAGAACGGCGCTATCGTATCCCGTCTGGTGGCACTGGACCGCGACCTGTTGATGATCCCCAGCGTTGCCATCCACATGAACCGCGAGGTCAACGATAAGGCTTCTTTCAACAAGCAGGTGGATATGCTGCCTGTGCTGGGCGGTGCCTGCGAGGAGGGCGCGCTGAAAAAGCTGATCGCAGAGGAGCTGCAGGTGTCCGAGGAGCAGATCCTTGGCAGCGACCTGTTCCTCTATGTGCGGGAAAAGGCCACCGTCTGGGGCTGCAACGAGGAATTCATCTCCTGCGGCCGTCTGGACGACCAGCAGTGCGTTTACGGCATCCTGAAAGGTCTGCTGACCGCCAAGAACGCCCGCTCCATCGGCGTGGCGGCCTTCTTTGATAACGAGGAAGTCGGCTCCGGCACCAAGCAGGGCGCAGCTTCCACCTTCCTGTACGATGTGCTGCACCGCATTGCCCAGAGCCTTGGCGGCAACGACGAGGACTTCCACCGCGCGGTGGCTTCCAGCTTTATGGTCAGCGCCGACAACGCCCACGCTGTGCACCCCAACCACCCGGAGCACACCGATGTGAACAACTGCACCTACATGAACAAGGGCGTGGTCATCAAGACCCACGCAGGTCAGAAGTACACCAGCGACGGCATGAGCGTTGCCGCTGCCCGGGAGCTGGCTGCCCGCGCCGGTGTGCCGCTGCAGTACTTTGCAAACCGCTCCGATAAGGTGGGCGGCAGCACGCTGGGCAATCTGGCGATGGCACAGGTGTCCATGAACTGCGTGGACATCGGCCTGCCCCAGCTGGCGATGCACTCCTGCTACGAGACCGCCGGCGCAGAGGATACCCTCTCGCTCATCAAACTGATGCAGGAGCTGTACAGCAGCCACTTTGAAGAGACTGCTTTCGGCACCCTTTCCATCAGCAAGTAAACGGATAAAAGCATAAAAAGGACTGCTGTGCGCTGTTTTGCACGGCAGTCCTTTTTGTGTAAAAGTTGATTTTCCGTGGCCGGTTAAGCCCGGATATAGAAATCCGACGGTAGTTATGGTAAAATAAGGCATCCGGGAGCGCCGGGCGCTCCGCTGCAACATCAAAAATGGAGGTTTTCTATGAAAAAGACCTATCGCTCGCTCTTTTGTCTGCTTGCGGTGCTGCTGCTCAGCGTCAGCGTGCTGCCCTCTGCTTCGGCGCTGTTTTCCAAGAAGCTCTACTATTATGGTGTAGTAGAGGGCGTCAGCCGCACCGTGGAGGGCAAGGTGGAGTCTATTCTGGTGACTGCGGAAGAGCAGGAGACCTATCAGATGATCGTTACCGACAGCACCGTCTGGCAGGACCATGACGAAAAGACCACCTCCGACCCCGCTACCCTTGCGGTAGGCGAGCAGATCTGCGTGGTGCACGACCCGGCTGTGATGATGTCGCTGCCGCCGCAGTCGGTGGCGTATACCGTCATCCGCAACTTCCCCGCAGGCACGGATCTGGAACAGGAAGCCCGGGATGCCGCCTGCCCGGTGAAAAAGTTCTTCGCCGACACCCGCAAGGCCATTTCGGACTGGTTCTACCAGACCATGCCCATCTGAGCGTAACATTCCCTCTATAACGCAAAAAACTGCTGCCCCGTACCGGATGCCAAAGCGTCCGGGCAAAGGGGCAGCAGTTTTTTTATGCAAGGTTATGCGGTGGTTTGCGGCAAAAACGCTGCAGACCGCTATTTATTTTCGGGGGGGGGTAACGCGGAAGCGCTTTACCACCTGTTCTAGTGCGCTGATGTCTACAGGCTTGGACAGATGTTCGTCCATGCCGGCTTCCTTGCTCTTTTGCATATCCTCAAGGAAGGCGTTGGCGGTCATGGCAAGGATGGGGATGGTGCGTCCCAGCGGGTTTTCGCCGCTGCGGATGCGGCGGGTGGCTTCCAGGCCGTCCATCACCGGCATCTGCACGTCCATCAAAATCATGTCGTAATCGCCGGGCTTGACGCTGGCAAAGGCATCCACGATCTCCTGACCGTTGGGGCAGATGGTGCAGCTTGCGCCTTTTGTTTCCAGCAGCATTTGCAGAATCTCGGCGTTGATGGCGTTATCCTCGGCGCAAAGGAACTTCATGCCGGACAGGGGAGAAGTGGTCTCTTCTTCCTCCGGGAGCGCCTGCGCCTTTTGCACCGTGTCCGCTTCGGTGTCAATGGGAAATTCCAGCACCACCTCAAAGCGGGTGCCCTTACCGGTGGCACTCTCTACGCTGATGGAGCCGCCCATCAGGTCTATGACGCTTTTGGTAATCGCCATACCCAGACCCGTGCCCTGCACCTTGTTGGTGCCGGAGCGCTCCTCCCGGGTAAAGGGGTCGAAAAGGGTCTTTTGGTAGTCCGCGCTCATGCCGATGCCGTCATCCTGCACCACAAAGCGGTACCGGGCGTAGTGCTCGTTCCGGGGCAGCTCTTCCACCTCCAAACGGATGTGCCCACCGGTGGGCGTATACTTGACCGCGTTGGAGAGGATGTTCATCAGCACCTGATTCAGACGGTTGGGGTCTGCCAGCACGTTTTCGTGCTGCAAATTGGTGCTTACCGTAAAGCTCTGACTGCGCTGACCTGCCTGCTGCCGGATGATGCTGTCCAGCTGACTGATCTGCTGGGGCAGATTCATTTTTTCCACATGCAGGGTGGTCTTGCCGCTCTCGATGCGGCTCATATCCAGAATATTGTTGATGATGCCCAGCAGCAGCTGACCGGAGCTTTCCAGCTTGCCCAGATGCTCGGCAAGCTTTTCCGGCTCGTGCAGCTCGTTTTTCATCAGGGCGGTGATGCCGATGATGGCGTTCATGGGGGTGCGGATATCGTGGCTCATGTTGGAAAGGAAGTCCGTCTTGGCTTTGCTGGCACGCTCGGCGGACTGTAACGCCTCGGCGGCAGCATCCTGCGCCCGCCGCATCTCGTCGTTGGCCTGCGTCAGCTGGACGTTATACTGCTCCAGACGGAGGTTTGTCTTTTTTTCAGCCTGCAGCTCCCGCTGCTGCTTTTCCCGCAAAAGGAACCAGCCAGCAATGACTGCCATGATCGAAAACACCGTTGCAAAGCCTACAATAACGGCCATGACGATATTGACCAGCTTCTGCGTATTCACGGCCACATATTCTGCCGGAACAAGGAACGCCAGCGTCCACTGGGCGTTTTCCATCTGCTTCAGGGCGTAGTAATACTCAGTCCCGTCCAGCACGGCGTTGGAATAACAGGAGCCTGTGCGGGTAAGCCGCTCCTTTGCTGCTGCAAAGGAAGAACCGTGCAGATAGGACATCTGGGAGAGCACGGTGTATACGTTATGCCCCTTCAGCAGCTCAGTGTCATTGGCGTTGAACAGCTTGAAGCCGTTGTTGTCCAGCACATAGACGCTGTTGTTATTTTCGTAGGCGTCGCAGCGGAAATTATCGTTCAGCTGGGTCATACTCTGGGCGATGCCAAAGTAGCGCAGGGTGATCTCTTTCTCTCCGCTTTGCAGTGTGATGGGGTGGGGAGCTGTTTCAGGAACACCATCCGGGAGTCGTCCACGGTCAACGAATTGGAAACATAGCTGACCCGCTCCGGTGCGCTTTCCAGATAGGTTATTCCTCGCAGCAGACCCGTGCGGCCATGCGTGGTATAATAATGTCCGGCAGAGTCCACGGCGATCAGGTCGATCTGTTTTTCATGGTAATTGGAAAGCTCCGACAGCTTTTTCAGATAGCGGTAGAGATCGGTATCAGTCTCCAGCGGGGTGTTGTACAAATAATTACACTGCACATCCACCTCGTCCCAGTGGTTGTCGATCACATCCTCCAGACTGTGGAACATCTGGTGGGTGACCTCTTCCATCTGGCTCAGACGCTCGTGGTAGACAAGGTTTTGGATGTAGGTCTGGCTCATGACAAAAAGGGTCAGGATCAACACGATGCTGACAAAGCCGAAGCCCACAAACAGCTTTTTATAGATTTTGTTGTTCACATCCAGTATCTCCTGTCCGTTTTATTCAACTCCATGCGGTGTCTGCCCGGCTGATGGTGGTGTAAGCACCAAAGAAGGTTTTTGCGGCATCCATGCCCACCACGCCGCTGTCTGTCACCGTTGCTTCGGCAGCCAGCCGGTCGCTCACACCGCAGATGGCAACCTGATAGGTCTTGCCCGCCTCCGGCTGCACCGGGCTTACCAGCACATAGGGGTAGCCCTTGCCGTTGCCGTAGGCATCGTAGCCAGAAGCCAGCAGGTCGCTGATCTGCTGCCCGGTCAGGGTGACGGTCTGGATGGTGCGGTTCCAGCCGGTGGGCAGGATGACCGAAAGGTCGTAATCCGTAATGCCCTTGGCGTACAGCTTGGCGGCTACGCCGTGGTGGTTCTGCTCGGTGGGGTTGCCGGGGATCCATGTGCTCAGCGAGACCAGCGCAAGGTCGCTGCCGGTAGCCTGTGCAAAGCAGCGGCCTACCAGCATGGCGCAGTCCTGCTGCGAAAGCTCCTCCGTAACGGTAGTGATGACATCCGGAGTGTTGTTCACCACACTGTCCTGATCCTCGTCCAGCTGACGGATCACGTCCTCTATGGTGGCATTGCCCTTCATGAAGTCCAGCATTTTAAGGCCGGTGGTCACGAAGGTGTTTTCCCAGCCGGAATAGATAAAGGGCGCGGTGTTGCCTGCGTTCAGGGTATCGGCGATGTCGGCATAGTAGGTGCCGTCTGCCTTTGCACCCTTGAAGGGCAACAGGCTGCTTTTCAGCGCCGTTGCGGGCTGCAGAGCGCTGGTGCCTGCAACGGTGGAAAGCACACGCATCACCTTGAGCGCATCTTCCAGCTTTTGGGGGTTCTGTTTCAGCTTTTTATTCAGACCGTAGAAGCGGTTCACATTCAGCACAAAAACGTTCTGGGTGCCGTCCTCGGAAAGATAGGGCATCAGGCCGAATTTATCGGCGTTGCCGTCTGCCTCCACAATGCCGTTGGTGTTTCCGATCAAAAACAGGGTATTCCCCTCGGCCATCCTCTGCAGGGTCACATTGTCGTCAAGAGCATCGCCGGAGTCGTTCAGCATCCCGATGTCCTTCCACTTTTTGACATACGCCATTGCCTGCATCATGCCGGGGGTGTTGCTGACGTTTGCCTTGCCGGAAAGATAATCCTTCTGCCACAGTCTGCCGTCCAGCGTGCCAAGGAAATCGGCATCTGCAATGTTGCACAGATACTGGAAACCGTAGCCCGGATACTGGATCTGCGGCAGGCAGAGATCGACCCCGGCTTCCTTGGCTTTTGCAGCCAGCACTTCCAGCTCAGCGAAAGAATTGGGCAGCTCCCAGCCGTGTTCTCGCAGCAGGGTCTTGTTGTAGGTGATGCCGTAGCAGTTGTAAACCGAGGGCAGCAGATAGATGGCACCGTTGTCGAACACGTCCTGCAGACGGGACTCCACATAGTTATCCGTAAAATCGTAGCCGGAAAGGTCCAGCAGTTTGTCGGAGACCAGATCGATCTGGGGGTCGTAGTAGGTCAAGGTGCAGACGTCCGGCAGGTCGCCTGCCGCAAACATATTCTGCAAACAGGTGGTGGTGTTATCGCCGCTGTATGGCACGACCTCGATGTTCACTTCCGGGTAAACGCTGTGCACCTGCTCAATAAAGGCTTCTATCTCCTTATAAGGTGCCATAAAGGTGACGGCTTCGTGCGCATCTGCTGTTTTGCTTTCAGCCTTGCCGCCGCCGCAGGCGGTCAGCGCTGCCGTGGCAGCTGCAACGCTGCAAGCCTGCAAAAAGGAGCGGCGGGAGATCTTTTTTATCATATAAATATACTTTCCTCACATTTTCGGAAGGCAGTACTGCGCAAGTGCAGGAGCGCAGTGCTACCTTAGCGATTCTTACACACCCCACAGGAACCCCTACGCTCGCGGCCTGTCCGCACGGGGCATACGCCGATTTTCCCATAAAATAACAATCATATTGTATCATTGTAACAAAAGTGTTTCAAGCTGTTTTTTGAAGGATTTTGCATGGAAAAGGGCGAACAACCGCGTGCTTTGCAGCTGCACGGCATAAAAATACCCCTGACACCGGGGAAGGGTATCAGGGGGTATGGTATTCCGGGCACGCTGTTTTATTGCAGGGGCTCTTTTGCGCGCAGACGCCGAAAGGTGTCCTCTTTTACAAGCTCGATGACCACCGCTGTCAGGGGGATAAAGAAGATAATGCCGATGATGCCAAAAAGCTTTCCGCCGATCATGGCGGCAATAAGGGTGTATAGCGGCGAAAGCCCCACGGATTTTCCCACCACACGGGGATAAATGAACTGGTTTTCAACAAACTGCACGGCAAGGTACACGATCAGGCAGCGCACCGCCAGCACAGGGTCTACCAACAGCACAAGGAACACACTGACCACGCAGGAGATCAGTGCACCCACATAGGGGATGATGGCGCAGATGGCGGTGAGCACGCCCACCAGACTGCCGTAGGGGATCTTGAAAACGGAAAATGCAAGAGCCATCAGAACGCCAAGAATCACTGCCTCGCTGCATTGTCCCGTTAAAAAGTTTGCAAAGGACTGCCGGAACAGCCGGCAGAACTTCAGCACCCCGGCGGCGTGGGCGGGCTTCAGGTAGGCGCACACCAGCGTGCGGGCTTGGTGGCCGAGGCTCTCCGGTACTAAGGGACATATAGACGGAGATGATCAGCGCAAACGAGGCGGTGATCGCGATATTCACCGTGGCAGAGACAGCCCCTACCGCATTGACCAGCACCGTGTCGATGCTTGCGGTGACCTTGTGCAGCAGCTGCTCCCAGTTGATGCCCTCCAGCCAGTTCATCAGCCAGCCCATGTCAGCATCCTGTGCGTTGAGATAGGCAGTCCAGCGGGGAATATTGGCCTCGATCTGCACATACAGGCTGTGGAAGGACTGCACCAGCTCCGGGATCAGTAGGGTCAGCGCCAATACCAGCACCAGCACAACGCCCAGCAGGGTGATGAAAAAGCTGAGAAGGTGGATGGCTTTCGCCGAGGGCTGCTTTTTGGCCTTGCCGAACAGGCGGTTCAGCCGCTTTTCCAGACCGGTCATGGGCACGTTGATAAAAAGCGCCAGAATGCCGCCCGCCAGAATGGGCAGTACCAGATCTATCAGCTTTGCGGCAAAGGCCAGAACGTCAGAAAGCCGCAGCAGCGCTACAAAAAGCGTTACCCCTACCACGGTAACGAGCAGAGATTGTTTTGTTTTTGGTTCCATGAAAAAGTTCCTTTCCCGGAAGATTGTGGCAGCAGGCAGCAAAAAGACCGCCCGCCGGCTCTTTTTGGTATTGTAATCGGAAGAAAAGGGCTTGTCAAGACGAGAGAAAGGGAAACGGGACGTTATAAAAGCAGTTTGCGAGAATGCAAGCGGGAGCTTTTCAGTAGGGAAAAAGCGTGGTATACTTGGCCAGAGCAAATTTAAAAAAATTGAGAGAAACACAGCTTGAAAGGAAATAGATCATGTCGAAAGATGAATATCTGATTACAGATGCGCCGCTGAAAGCGCTGACGGTTTTTGCAATGCCAATGATCCTTGGCAGCTTTTTTCAGCAGGTCTATAACATGGCAGATTCCATCATAGTCGGTCAGTTTGTCGGCTCCTCGGCACTGGCGGCTGTCGGTGCCTGTGCTGCGCTGACCAATGTTTTTATTTGCGTGGCGCTGGGTGCCGGTGTGGGTGCCGGTGTGCTGGTAAGCCGCTATTTTGGCGCTAAAAACTATGGCAAAATGAAAACCATCGTGTCAACGTCCCTGCTCAGCTTTCTGGTTTTGAGCGTTGTCCTTGGCGTTTTTGGCTTTAGCTTTTCCCGTGCTATGATGAGCGGCTTACAGACCCCCGCCGACATTCTGGAGGATGCGGTGCTGTATCTGCGGGTCTATTTTGTGGGCTTCCCGTTTTTGTTCATGTACAACATTCTTTCCACCATGTTTACCTCCATTGGGGAGTCTAGGATCCCGCTGGGTCTGCTGATCTTTTCCTCCATCCTGAATATTTTTATGGATCTCTGGATGGTGGCGGGGCTTGGCTTGGGCGTGTTTGGCGCAGCACTTGCCACGTTGATCGCACAGGGCATTTCTGCGGTGTTTTCGTTTTTGATCTTCCTGCACCGGATGCGGCAATATAAAAGCCCCTTTAATAAGTTCGATCGGCAGGAGCTGTATTCCATGCTCCGCATTGCGGTGCCATCGGTCTTGCAGCAGTCCACCGTGTCCATCGGCATGATGATCGTGCAGGCGGTGGTAAACCCCTTTGGCACACAGGCGCTTGCCGGATATGCAGCAACGATGCGGGTAGAAAATGTTTTCTCGCTGATCTTTGTCTCCATCGGCAATGCGGTCTCGCCCTATATCTCCCAGAATCTTGGTGCAAAGAAGATCGACCGCCTCAAAAAAGGCTACCATGCTGCGCTGGTGCTGGACCTGTGCTTTGCGGTCATTGCCTTTGCGGTCATTGAAACCCTGCACACCCAGATCTCCTCGCTGTTTCTGGGCAAGGACGGAACGGCGCTGGCCTATCAGGTGTCCGGTGATTATATGCGGTGGCTGGGTTACTTCTTCATCTTCATGGGCATCAAGATGGCGACCGATGGCGTCCTGCGCGGGCTTGGCATCATGCGCCCGTTCCTCATTGCCAACATGGTAAACCTTGCCATCCGCCTGTCCGTTGCTCTGCTCTGTGCACCGCGCTTTGGTATTGCCTTTGTCTGGCTTGCCGTCCCGGCAGGGTGGCTGGCAAACTTTCTGGTCTCCTATGCGGCGCTCAGAAGATCGTGGCCGACGGAAAATGCAGCGGCACCTCAATGATTTTGTGCAGCGCGAACGGGTGGTGGCCTGCTGGGAAAAGTTCAAGGGGCTTTTCCGTCTGGTGGAGCATTCCTGATGGACACCGCACTGCGGCGTAAAAAATAGCAAAGGGCTGCTGCACAGGGAGATAGCTGTGCGGCAGCCTCTTTTTCTATATGCGCCCCGGTCTGTTACAGCGGTTTACTTTTGGCAGGAGAAATGCTATGATACACCTTAGAAAAAGCAAGGAGGAGCTACGATGGGCATTGCAGGAAACGAATGGGGTTTTCAGGTGGGCACGCTGCCCAAAGGTGCGCGGGATAAGATCAGCGATGTGCCGGGGGTGACGGTAGGGCACTGCACCTTGGCAGACGGCGTAGTGCAGACGGGTGTAACGGCGCTGTTGCCACACCAAGGGGATATTTTCCACGAAAAAGTGCTGGCGGCCAGCTATGTCATCAACGGCTTTGGCAAGACCACCGGCCTTGTGCAGATCGACGAGCTGGGCACGCTGGAAACGCCCATCCTGTTTACCAACACCCTCAGCGTGGGCACGGCGCAGACCGCGCTGGTAAAGTATATGCTGGAGAAAAACCCCGACATCTGCGAGACCACCGGCAGCGTGAACCCGGTGGTCTGCGAGTGCAACGACAGCGGCCTCAACGACATCCGGGGCCTCCACGTCACAGAAGAAAACGTGCGGGCCGCGCTGGCCGACTGCCGCGCCGATTTCGCCGAGGGCGCTGTGGGCGCGGGCCGGGGAATGCGCTGCCACGGACTGAAGGGCGGCATCGGGCTCGGGCCTCCCGTGTGGTGGAGCTGGACGGGAAACAGGTACACCATTGGTGCGCTGGTGCTCTCCAACCACGCCGTCTTCGATGACCTCGTAGTGGCAGGCACCCCCATCCAGAGCCTGCTGGATGCCCACATCCCGCCCCACGAGGACAAGGGCTCCATCATCACGGTGCTGGCGACGGACATCCCCTTGAGTGAGCGCCAGCTGCGGCGGCTCTGCCACCGGGCGCTGGTGGGCCTGTCCCGCACTGGCTCTTTCTGCGGCAACGGCTCCGGCGACGATCGTCATTGCCTTCACCACCGCCAACCGGGTGCCGCACGTACTCCGAAAAGGCCATCCTGCCGGTGGGTATGATCCACGACGACGCCATCAATCCGCTGTTCCGGGCGGTGGCCGAGTGCGTGGAGGAAAGTGTGCTGAGCAGTCTGCTCCATGCCGAGACGGTCACGGGCTATCATGGCCGGACGGTCAGATGTCTGAGTGATCTGCTGAAATAAAATCGAAGCCGCGGGATGCGCAATGCATCCTGCGGCTTTTGTGATTGCAGATTGTCGAAAACTGTGTTATAC
>ENA-OQKR01000678-OQKR01000678.1-human-gut-metagenome-genome-assembly--contig:-NODE-678-length-12872-cov-3.383680_pt1 | contig 12872 bp, 6 predicted proteins | sample MGYA00242803_ERZ504806 | MGnify/ENA primary metagenome ERZ504806 (study PRJEB26092, sample SAMD00036399) | human gut metagenome | host: Homo sapiens | study: EMG produced TPA metagenomics assembly of...
CATTCAATGTTATCAAGGGCTTTTTGAACCTGACAATCGCTTCTTCGGCATGGATTGAGTTGCTGAATGGAATTCATGCGGATGCAAAGTACGGCATTGTTGCCGCAACCGATAACGCTCCGCTGGTGATGATTGAGTATTCTTCGCCCAATACGAATAAGCCGCTCCATTTGGGACATGTCCGTAATAATCTGTTGGGCAATGCGTTGGCAAATATCATCTCGGCCAATGGCAACAGGGTGGTTAAGACAAATATAGTGAACGACCGCGGTATTCATATCTGTAAGTCAATGTTGGCTTGGCAGAAGTACGGTAACGGTGAAACTCCCGAATCGTCCGGTAAGAAAGGCGACCATTTGATAGGTGACTATTACGTGGCTTTCGACAAGCATTATAAGGCTGAGGTAAAAGAGCTGATGGCGAAGTTCCAGAGTGAAGGCATGAGCGAAGAAGAGTCCAAGGCAAAAGCCGAAGCGGAATCTCCCTTGATGAAAGAAGCGCGTGAGATGCTGGTGAAGTGGGAAGCCGGCGACCCTGAGGTCCGTACTCTGTGGAAGAAGATGAATGATTGGGTATATGCAGGCTTCGATGAAACCTACCGTATGATGGGCGTTACGTTCGACAAGATTTACTACGAGTCGGAAACTTATCTGGAGGGCAAGGAGAAGGTTATGGAAGGTTTGGAGAAAGGCTTCTTCTACCGCAAAGAAGACGGTTCCGTATGGGCCGACCTGACCGGAGAGGGGCTCGACCACAAATTGCTGCTCCGTGCCGACGGCACTTCTGTTTATATGACCCAGGATATAGGTACGGCCAAATTGCGCTTTGCCGATTTCCCCATTGACAAGATGGTCTATGTGGTAGGCAACGAGCAGAACTACCATTTCCAGGTGCTTTCCATTCTGCTTGATAAGCTGGGCTTCGAATGGGGCAAAGGGCTGGTTCACTTCTCCTACGGTATGGTGGAACTGCCCGAAGGTAAGATGAAGAGCCGTGAGGGTACGGTTGTGGATGCCGATGACTTAATGGCTGAAATGATTAATACCGCTAAGGAAACTTCCGGCGAATTGGGCAAGCTGGATGGTCTGACCCAAGAGGAGGCTGATAATATTGCACGCATTGTCGGTTTAGGCGCATTGAAATATTTCATATTGAAGGTGGATGCCCGCAAGAATATGACGTTCAATCCGAAGGAATCCATCGATTTCAATGGTAATACAGGACCTTTCATCCAGTACACGTATGCCCGTATCCAGTCGGTTCTCCGTAAAGCGAAAGAAGCAGGTATTTCCGTTCCTGCACAACTTCCGGCCGGTATTGAATTGAGTGAGAAAGAGGAAGGCCTGATACAGATGGTTGCAGACTTTGCCGCTATTGTGAAACAGGCGGGTGAGGATTATAGCCCTTCTTTGATTGCTAACTATACTTACGACCTCGTGAAGGAATACAACCAGTTCTATCATGACTTCAGCATATTGCGTGAGGAGAATGAGGCTGTGAAGATATTCCGTCTTGCCTTGTCCGAGAATGTAGCCAAGGTGGTACGTTTGGGAATGGGATTGCTTGGCATTGAGGTTCCCGACAGAATGTAATCGAGATATTTTATCATATGAAAAAGCCCTCTTTGCAATTTGCGGAGAGGGCTTTCTTTTTTATAGCTTCTTTACTTTTTCTTCTTGGCGTATTTGCCGCGTTTGGCTTTCGGTGCATCGGGGTCGCTCTGCAGTTTGATGATTTCCCTGCATGCATCCAGGTTTAAATCCTGCGGGATAATGTCCTTTCGGAATTTTGTAGTTGTTGCCTTTATAAGAAATATACGGTCCGTAACGGCCGTTCAATATTTCCAGCTCCGGTTCTTCTTCAAATTTCTTGATATGTTTCTGGGCTTCGGCATCTTTCTTTTCCCGGATGAGCTGAATAGCTTCTGCCAATGTTATTTCCAGCGGATCTATTGTCTTCGGAAGCGAGGTATACATTCCGTTGTTGTGTACATAAGGTCCGTAGCGTCCGGTTCCTATGGTTACTGTCTTGCCTTCATATTCGCCCAAGGTGCGGGGAAGTTTGAACAGTTCCAAAGCTTCTTCCAGTGTTATTGTCTCAATGGACATATCTTTCTTGAGCTGGGCGAAGCGTGGCTTTTCGTTATCTCCGGCAGTACCGATTTGTACAACGGGGCCGAAACGGCCGATTTTTACGGAGACCTGTTTACCGCTGCCCGGTTCTTCGCCTAAGATACGTTCGCCGGCCTTGTGGGCATTCTTGGTGGCAAGCGTGTTTTCCACGGACGGGTGGAAGCCTTTATAGAAATCCTTCAGGATGGCGGTCCACTTCTTTTCTCCTTCGGCTATCTCATCGAACTGCTTTTCAACGCTGGCAGTAAAGTTATAGTCGAGGATGTTGGGGAAATATTCCATCAGGAAATCATTGACTACCGTACCTGTATCGGTAGGCATCAACTTGGCTTTTTCGGCTCCTGTAATTTCTGTTTGCGTAACGTCCGTAATCTTGCTGTCCTGCAACGAAAGTATGTTGTAAGAGCGCTCTTCCCCGCTCTTTTCGCCTTTCTCCACATAGCCGCGTTGCTGTATGGTTGAAATGGTAGGGGCGTATGTGGAAGGACGGCCGATACCCAGCTCTTCCAATTTGCGTACAAGGCTGGCTTCGGTGTAACGGGGCGGATGTTGCGTGAAGCGTTCCGTGGCAATAATGCTCTGGTGATGTAAGACTTGCCCTTTCTTCAAAGGGGGCAGCAGACGGGTTTCATCCTCCTGCTCCGTGTCTTCGTCGATGGACTCGCGATACACGTGGAGGAAACCGTCGAATTTTACAACCTCTCCGGTTGCATTGAACGTATCCGCTTCGTTGCTGATGCCGATGCTTACGGTCGTTTTCTCAACTTCCGCATCTGCCATTTGAGAGGCTATCGTGCGCTTCCATATCAGGTCGTACAGTTTTCTTTCCTGCGGCGTACCTTCTATCTTGGCATTTTCCATATACGTAGGGCGAATGGCTTCGTGAGCCTCTTGAGCGCCTTTGGTTTTGGTGGCGAAATGACGCGGATATACATAGCGCTCTCCCATCATGTCGGCAATGACAGCTTTGCTGTTGTCGACCGCCAGTTCGGACAGGTTGACGGAGTCGGTACGCATATAGGTTATCTTTCCCGATTCGTACAACCGCTGGGCTACCATCATGGTCTGTGCTACTGTAAATCCTAATTTGCGGGCAGCTTCCTGCTGCAAGGTAGATGTAGTGAAAGGAGCGGCAGGGCTTTTTTTCAGCGGCCGGGTGGAGATGTCATGGATGGTGAAAGAGGCTGACCGGCAGCTTTCCAGAAATTTTTTGAGCTTTCGGCTTTGGTCTTGATACGGCGCGACAGCTCGGCTTTCATTTCCACCGGTTTGCCGTCGGCATCGGGTACGAGGAATACGGCGGTCACCCGATACGATGCTTTCCGATTGGAAAGCCTGTATCTCGCGCTCGCGTTCTACGATGAGGCGGACAGCTACCGATTGTACACGCCCGGCAGAGAGTGCGGGTTTCACTTTTTTCCACAATACGGGTGAAAGTTCAAAACCTACGATACGGTCCAGGATACGGCGTGCCTGTTGGGCATCTACCAGATTGATGTCGATATTGCGCGGTTGCTCGATGGCTTTCAGAATGGCGCTTTGGGTAATTTCGTGGAAAACGATACGCTTGGTATGCTCCGGTTGCAGTTTCAGCACTTCGTATAAATGCCATGCAATCGCTTCTCCCTCGCGGTCCTCATCGGATGCCAACCATACGGTTTCCGCTTCCTTGGCTTCGGCTTTCAACTCTTCTACAACCTTTTTCTTATCTCCAGGAATTTCATAATGCGGTTTGAAATCTTTATCAATATCAATACTGAATTCTTTTTTCTTCAAATCGCGTATATGACCGTAGCTGGAAAGGACTTTATAGTCTTTCCCGAGGAATTTCTCGATAGTCTTAGCTTTTGCCGGAGACTCGACAATGACAAGGTTTTTCTGCATAAATTTCTGTTTTATAGTGACTCCAGCCACTAATTTGCCCGCAAAAGTAGGAAAAAAGATTCTTCCCACCTTATAATATAAGGAGAATTTAGCAAAAATGACCTATTTGTTGGTTATGTCTTTGATTTTGGCTATTAGAATTTAAAACTTACACCTCCGGTAAAGTTGATGCCTTCGGTGGGGTATCCCCAATAATATTGATAATCCTGGTTTAATAAATTGTCTATGCGGGCGTAAACGGATATGCCTTTAAAGAATTCGTAGCTGCCGCCGGCATAGAGGTTGTTGACCGCATCGACTTTGTTTCCCTCCACCTTCTCGCGCGAAATATGCCTGTAGCCGAGGTTAAGCAGTAAAGCGGATACGGGATGTACATCCATGTGCAAATCAGCTTCAAAGGCCGGTTTGTAAACGAGGGCATAGGCGCCGGCATTGGACTGGCTGTCGTCCTTTGCATCCCAATTGCGGTAAATTCCGGTAGCGGAGAATGAAAATATGTTCTTATAGCCGTAGCGTATCTCGGCGCCGGCGTAGATGTTGCTTGTGTTCCATTGACCGATGGAAAGCATCGGACTGTACTTATTGGCAGTGGATTCGAAATCTGCCGGTTGGAAAAGCAAATCATCCTTTAAGTTCTGATATCCGCCGTACAGATTCAGCCATAAGCCGATTGCCGGACTGGCTTTGAAGCCGATGGCGGCATTTATTTGTTCGTAAGTGGCATCCGGTTGTGAAGAAACCTGTCCATACGGGCAGAATGCCTCTAAACGGCGGAAGTCATTTTGCAGTCTCCCGCCTTTGGCCTGTGCATAGAGGATATAACTGTCCGAGAAGTTGTATTCCACTGCTACATCGGGGGCTGCCCGGAATTTCTTTCCGAAACCGAAGCCCATGTCCACCAGGGCGCCGATACGTATTTTCCAATCATCGTTTTCCAGGCGGTAATGCGGGTTCAGACTAAGGGATGTGTAGTTCTCAAAATGATTGTTCTTGTACAGCACATTGTCCATTGCAAAGCCGATGCCTACGGTCTGTTCGTCTGATATGCCGCCTGTGACCAGTGCTTTGGTGCGGACGATGTATTCCCGGCTGTTCAAGAAACCGGAATCGTATTGACGTTCGTAAAGCATCAGATTTGTTTCGGCACTGAACCGGAGGGGCAGTTCCGTATCCGTGGATTTCACTCCGAAATGAATGTCACCGGAAATGAACTTCTGTTTTCTGACGGCTGCATCGGGCAGGAAATTGAAGTTGCTCAATCCGAAGTTGCCCGCAACGTTCAGGTCTGCTTTTCTGAAGCGGTGCACATAATCCATATTGGCATGAGTGCGATAGTAGTAGGAATTCCATTTGCCGTCGTTGTCGGGTAAATCGAGTTTGCCGTCCATGCCGTTCATCCGGAAATTCAGGTTGAGGCGGTCGCGGTCGGACAATGTGAACAGATAGCCGGCGCGTGCGTCCAGATTGCCATAGTTGCCATAACCCAAACGGATATATCCGGGATGTGTTTTGGCTTGCGTCTCCTTGCCGGTATATGCCTGCATGACAGTTGCAGGTATGGTATTGGCAGGCACGAGAGTTACATCGTATTCCACAGCCTTTTTATTGGCAGTCGGCGCTTCCACTTGGGGGAGCACGTTTATTTTGGACGCATCCGGAATATCGGGGGTATATTCCTGTTCCACAACAACCGTACGGTTTACGGTGGAGTCTTTGGCCTGTTGCTGGGCATGGACGCCCAAAGGTAGGGTTATCAGCGTTATTCCGCTGAGGATATATTGTATTTTTCTCATATTCATTGCATTCTTTTATTTCAGCTTTTCCAGTCTTTCTTGAATCATACGTTCGATATCATCATCGGCATGATAGTTTTGTTGCAAGCTCAGCAGATATTGGCGTGCATCCAGTTTCTTATCCATAGCGACATATACATCGGACAGAAGGATGAAGCTGCGTGCCAGCCAGTAGGCATGCGGGGTGCTCTGGTCGATGAAGTTCAGTATTTCCTTTTCGGCTGCGGCATACTCACCGGCATTGTACATCAACTGTGCCGACAGATATTTGGCTTCCGCACCGTATAATGTACGGGTGTCTTTTGCCAGAAGCTTCAGGTCGTCTGCCGCCTTTTTCACCGCTTTCTGGTTCAGATAGGCTTTGGCGCGGTAGTATAAGGCTTCATTTTGCAGTTCGGGAGTCAGTTTGGCTTCGGCCAGTAAAGCGGTTGCGGCCTGAATCACTTCTATGTCATCCTTCAAGAGCACACCGCATCGCAATACGCCGGTGACGCCCAGTTGCCGGCGTTCGGCGGTTGTGGCGCGGGCTTGCAGTTGCTTGTAGTCTGCCAGAGCCTGTTTGTACTCCTTGCGGTTGAACAGGATTTCTCCGTGCATCAGCAAGGCCTCTTCCGAATACGGGCTGTCCGGATACTCCAACAGTTTGCCGGTATGCTCCAATACACCGGTTTCATCTTTCTGCTCTTTTCCGATGAGGCTCAGATAGTAATGCGCGTTCAGGCTGAAAGCTCCGTTCGGATAGCTTTGCAGGTAACGGGTGAAGCTTTCCCTTGCAGGGATGATTTCCCCTTTCATATACACCTTTTCCGCGGCAATATAGGTCAGCGAATCCTGCTCATTGGGTTCAAAGCGGATAGCCCCCGGCATTTGGGTGGCAAGCGCAGCAAACTCATCCACGCGGTTGGCTTCCACATAAATGGATTTCAAATCGCGCATGGCAAGACGTGCTTCTTCGCTGCCCGGATATTGGGTGATAACGTATTTATAGGCTTCGATGGCGCGGTTGTAATCATCATTCTGATAGTACAGCAGTCCGATTTCGGCGGCAGCCTTACGACTGACGGGGCTTTCGGGATATTTGTTCAGCAGTTCCCGGAAGGTTGCGATGGCCTGACTGTTATTGCGGCCCTGCACATACGAACGGCCTTTTTCGTAAAGTGCACTGACGGCATAGGGCGAATTCGGGTATTTGTCGGCCAGCCGGTTCAGTAGCGTAATCTTTCCATCGTAGTCCTTTTGCAAACCCGACACCAGAGCCAGCTGATAGTAGGAGTAGTCACCGGCGGGCGTACCCAGATTTTCTGCCCGGGTATAGTACTGTTTGGCTTCGTCGAAGCGGCGGACCTGCATGTAGCAGTCGCCGACACGGTTGTACGCATCGGCAAGAACGGTTGCGTCTCCGGCCTTTCTCAGTTGGATGAATTTCAGGAAACGGTCTTGCGCCGTTGCATAATCTTTCTTATGGAAAGCTATGTATGCCAGATTGTAGTAGGCAAGGGCATACATTTCCGTATTCTTCTGTGGGGTAAGAGACAGATAATCGTTAAAATTACGGGCGGCTTCCTGCATGCGGTTCAGCCGGTAATAGGATTCACCCCGCCAATAAAGGGCATCGGCCTTTGTTTGCAGGTTATACCCGCCTAAGGCAATGCTTTGGTTGAAGCAGCCGATTGCCTGCTCAAACTGCGTATTGGCAAAGGATTGGGTACCCAACTGGAACAGAATCTTCTGCTTGGCTTCCAAAATGGCCCTGCCGGGATGCGTAATGCGTTCAATGGACTTGAGTGCGGCGTCGTAGCTGCGCGTGTTCATATACACCTCTACCAGGTAGCTGCTTACTTTATCGGCGTATGCGGAGTTGGGAAACTCATTCAGGAAGTTCTCGAATACCGTAACCGACTCGCCGAAAGCAGAGTAGGATGTTTCGTGAATGCAGAGAGCGTTATTGTAGGATGCCTGTTCCTTTATTTTCAAATCGGCATCGGATGCGGCGGCCTGTTCAAATGCCATACGCGCCTTGTTCTTGTCGGCAAGCTGCAAGTAAGCCAATCCCATGTGCAGATATGCGTTTTGCGTAAGCGCATCTTTGTTTGCGGTCACCTCACCCAGGGTAACCGGAACTTGCGAGTAGACACCCGTCCGGTAGTAGGACATTCCCAGCATATAAAGCGCATCTCTTCTTGGGGCAGGCTCCGCGTTGTCTTTCAGATAGCTGCCGAAAGCTTTTATTGCTTCATGGTACTTGCCGAAATGATAATCGGCTGTACCTTGTATGCGGTACATCTCTCCCGTATATTTCTGGTTGGGGTAAGCCGAGAGATAGTTTTGCGCAACAATTTCCGCTTTGTCATAATTCTTTTTAATCAGATATATTTCCGCGATGTAATAAGGTACGAGCGCCTCGTATTTTGCATTGTCCTGCAGGCTGAGGAAGCCGCTGAGGGCATCGTCGTACCGTTGCTGTGAGTAGCGGATATATGCAAGGTAGTACGTACAGTCTGCTGTATATCTGGAACCGGTGCTTCGCAATGTCTCGAACCAGATGGCGGCTTCTTTCACATTTCCGGTTTTCAGGTAGCAGGTTGCCAGGCGGTAGGTCATGTCATCCCGTTCTTCATTGCTCAGGAGGTCGAGCCGGGATGAATTGAACATGGCGAGTGCATCGTCATATTTTCCCTCGAAGAAATAGGCGGACGCTATGAAAGCGCAGATACGGTTGGCGTGGGGAGTGTCGGGATACGTATCGAGGTACTCCCGCAACAACTCTATGCTATTGGGATTTCTCAGTTCATATTCGGCGCATACCAGCATGTATTCGGCTTCTTCTTTGTTGCCGGCAGCGGATACCGGGGCGCCTTCCGCATCGGTTTGTTTTATAAAAGCCTGTAGGGGAGGCATGGCTGCGGCAAATGCCTTTTGCCGGAACAGACTTTCTCCTTCCTCATACAGCCGTTGCGGCGAAGTGATTTTCCCGCCCGTCTGTGCCGTGGCGAGCAAAGGTGCGCAGCAAAGCGCGGTGCATACTATGCGATAAATTTTATGTTTCATCTTCGGTGGTTATAGAATAGGGCTTTTTTACAAAAATACGGTTTTTGGTTTGAATATGTTCCACTTGTTTGGCTTTTTTAGGATATACCCGCCAGGAACATTTGCAGGCCTTTACGGATGGAGCCCAGCCCGAAATCTTCCGGGTGGATGTCTTTCAGTGGAAAGAAGAAGACTTCCGCCGCATCGTCCATTGCTTCGAAATGCAGGGTATCGGCTACCGTACAGCGGAAAAACAGGTCCAGCGTATGCACGGGAAATCCCGAATAGATATAGATGTTCGGTAATGAAAACAGGTATTCGGCTTGTGTCACTGTCATTCCCGTTTCTTCTTTCACTTCGCGCGCAACGCCTTCTTCACCGGTTTCCGCCATGTCTATGAAGCCGCCCGGTAAATCGAGTGTCCCTTTGGCCGGTTCTTTGGCGCGGCGGCACACCAATAATTCGTTCCGTCCGTTCAATATCAGGGCGACGGTAGCGGCGGAGGAGTTGAAATAGTAGACAAAACCGCAATCCTTGCATTGTTTTGATTTTTCATTATGAATTTCGAAATGCTCCGAACCGCATTTCGGACAATATCTGAATTGAGAAAGAGGATGTTCCATATTTTAAAGCTTTAATGGTTGCAGTAGGCAAAGATAGTAAAATCTATTCATATAAAAAGGCCGCACCGTATGATACTCTGTTCATACGATGCAGCCTCAGTTATAGACAGGTTGTTTTTTAAGTCAGCCTGCAGGTTTTATCCCAGCGGATTTTCTTCCTCTCCGCCATTGCCACTGCCGCCGTTATTGCCGCCACTTGTAGCAATCTCCTCGCCGTTGGTCGAGATACGCGTTATTCCGGAGCTCTTTACCATATCTTTCAGCCTTTTTCCTGGAGTGAGGATCAGTTTCTGCCGGTAGATGCTGTCGGCGGTTACATCTTTTGCCTCGCTCTGGCTTTTGCAGTTCAGTCCCGGACGGATAGTGCCGAAATCTCCTAATTTCACGGTCGCTCCGAGACTGACGTAAGTGCTGAGCGCATCAATCAGTCCGTCCATAACCATTTTTACAACGCCGCGCGGAGCCATACCCTCTTTCGTAACCTGGTCGCACAATCTGTCGTAGCTGATTTCTCCAATGGAGAACGAAGCGGCTACATACTTTTCCGACTTACTTTTATCGAAACCGAAAACTCTCTTTTTAACTACATAACGGAATGCCATAATCTTTTTGTTTTAGATGGTTGTTACTTCAAAATCATATATCTTTGTGATCACAGTGCGAAGTTACAACATGCCGGAACGGACGGGTGCTTTAAAAGCGCTTTCGGTACTTTCCCTGTGCTCGGAAAACCCTATAAATGGCTATTTAATATTTTGGTTTACAGCTGATTGAAACTTTTTTAAAATATTTTGGAAATATCGTAAAAGAATCGCTTCATGGAGAATTTTGCCGCTATAGATTTTGAAACGGCCAATGAACAGCGCACCAGTGTATGCAGTGTCGGTGTAGTCATTGTGCGGAATGGAGAAATTGCAGACAGCTATTACAGTCTGATTCGTCCCGAACCGGAGTATTATACTTATTGGAATACCCGTGTGCACGGTCTGACCCTGGCGGATACGTCCCGGTCGCCTGTCTTCCCGGCCGTATGGCAGGAAATAGCACCACGCATCGAGGGACTGACGTTAGTGGCGCATAATAAAGCGTTCGATGAGAGTTGCCTGAAAGCGGTATTCCGCATGTACGGCATGGATTATCCCGATTATGATTTCCGTTGTACTTTGCAGGCATCACGCCGTGCCATTAAGGGACTGCCCGATTATCAGCTGCATACGGTAGCGGCATGGTGCGGTTACCGGTTAGAGCAACATCACCATGCGCTGGCCGATGCAGAAGCCTGTGCCTGGATAGCCAGGCAGATTATTTAGAATATCCGTTTAGCGCAGAAATTCGTAATGACCGGCAGTGCCTTCAAAAGAAAGGATGCCGTCGTCCGAACGTACTTCCATTGGCTAGGGATATATACCTTCCCGTCTTTCTTTATTTGCCATGTTCCCGGAATGAGGTCGGTGATGACAAATTTCATGGCAGCGTTTCCGTCTACTTTCATATCGACTTTGCCGGACAGAGGCCGGCTGTCTCTGCTGAAGGTAACGATCCGGTCGGCTATCTGTACGCCTACCACTTTCTCCGCATCAATGCGTTTCACGTCGTGCATCCGTTTGCAGGTGTTGTCTGCAACCTGCATTACGTTCAGGAAGCAGTCTTCGGTGGCAGGTGCGGCAGGCGACACTTCCACACGCCATGCTCCCCGTTCGTTGGCATCATCGGGGCGGTTGGGCAGTGCGTCGTTCGGGTAGTTGGTTCCGAATACCCAGAATTCTTTTCCTTTGCCGCCCACCTTTTCTATCTGTGCATTTCCGGTTTCGGGCAATAATACATGGTTCTGCAACATTCCGGTATCGCCGTTTTTGGTGCGCCGGACAATGAAACGGTTGCCTTCTATCGTAGGTTCTTCAATGCTGTGCAGCAGCCAGAATTTCTTGAATGTGGGGTCGGAAGACACAACTTTGTCAAATACGATAAGTGCGGCGGGCACTTCGGCAGCGTGCAGGTTCAGGAAGACGAAGGAGCGTTTCGCTTCTTTTACTTTATCCGTGTAGGCTTGCGTGATGTCGCCTTTCAGATAGGAGTAGTCGGGTTTGCAGGCATCAGGCCCGAATCCGTGCGCCAGGGCTTTGCCGGTTGTGTAGTCTTTGCTTAGCAATTGCTCGAACGAGCGGCAGGTTTCCCAGCGGTCGCCGGGCATGCGTTGTCCGCCGTCATTGGTTGCAAATTCGGTCTTGCCGCCTCCGCCATAGTTCCAGCAGGCGAATTTTTCATCGGGATTATATACCAGCAGCGAATTATGTGCGATGGTACGTTTGAAGAAATTCTTGTTGTGCGGGCTGTTGTATCCGCCGGAACTTCCCTGATAGGCTCCCGCGTCGATGGCAAGGGGGCCTTTGTAATAGAGCTGGAAAGAGCCGCCGTCCAAGTGCTGGTGGTTGCCGACAAACTGTTCGTTTATCTTCATTTCGGCAATCACGCTGTTTTCGTCCCATGCCGTGCGGGCTATCATCCAGCCGAAAGGACTTCCCGAATAGCGTGTCAGCGGCAGGTCATCGGGAGCTTTGGCCTTCAAATCCAAGTCTCTCCACAGAATGTCGAAGATGAGGCAGTGGCGTTCGATGTTGGGTTTGCGTTCGTACTCGTATGCCAGATAGCTGTCTTTGTAGAAGCTGGAAGCCAGCATGGCAGGCAGTGAGTAGGACGGCATGTTTTTTCTGATGGGATTCGTATCGCCGGCCGGCATCACCTGCCCGTCGGGACGGCGGCGGTAGAGGAAGTCGTACAGGACAAACTGCTGCGCCGGGTTGTATATGGCTCCTGCGCCCATGCGTTGCAGAATCCAGAGCGAGAATAGGTCGTTGCTGAAACGTACATTTACGTAGCTCGTTCCCTGATGGTAGTTATGTCCGGAGTAGATGTAGTTTCGCACAGGCAGATAATCCTTGAACATCATCTTTATTATATGGTTGTACATGTCCGGATATTCATCGTAGATGGCTATGCCGGCAGAAAGCATGTCCCGCAGTATCATCCATTCGCTGGAGTGCCCGGCAATCGGTTCGTTGTTGCGTGGGGGATAGCCGCATTCCATTGTTTTGGCTATGCGGATGAAAGATTCTATGTAAGCTTTCTTTTCGGATTCTTTCATCTGGTCGTAGCACCAGTCATATACCATTGCACCGCAGGTGAGCATCACACCGCTGGCACGCGACAAATCGCCTTTTGTTCCGTAATTGACGTTCTGAAGCGTGTCCAGCATGGCGGTAATGGCGCTTCTGGCCTGTTTCTTGTCGCCATACACCAGATAGTCGAGTGCCTGCACCTGTACGCGGCTGGTCACGCCACGCATTTCAAAGTAGTAGCGGAATCCTCTGTCCTTGACTTTTGCCTCTTCTTCGGGGGTACGGTCTTTTGCCAAT
>ENA-OQKR01000681-OQKR01000681.1-human-gut-metagenome-genome-assembly--contig:-NODE-681-length-12852-cov-4.486916_pt1 | contig 12852 bp, 11 predicted proteins | sample MGYA00242803_ERZ504806 | MGnify/ENA primary metagenome ERZ504806 (study PRJEB26092, sample SAMD00036399) | human gut metagenome | host: Homo sapiens | study: EMG produced TPA metagenomics assembly of...
ATATTTAGTTGGTAGACTTTTTGTAAATTTCATATCGGAAAAGTGTAGCGTTTCAATAAAAGTAATAACTTTGCAAATGAAAGAGTTATTTGACAGTATAGCACCGCAAAACGCTGAAAATAGCACAGTTGCTAACTCGTTACCACTGTTACTCAAATACTCAGTTTAAATGTTTAATTCTTCAAAACGGTTATATTAAAACCGTTGAAAAATCTAAAATAATAAGAAGTATACATTTTAGAAGATCTTGCAGTATCCAATATCAATTCAAAAACTGGTAAGTTGGTCTCAGTATCAAAAAAGATAGTTTTTTCTATCTTCTTTTTATAGGAACTTATATCACTTGAATATATTATACTTTCTTCCACCAACTTATTTTGTCCGTACAATAATGGCGGAAGCATAATAAACATGAAAAATAGTTTTAATTTAATAGTCATATCCTAATCGTTTTGACATTACATCAGCTCTTTTATTGTATATAAAATTATTGACCCCTGGCTGTCCGTGGCTAAACGGTACATTCCTCAAGTATAAAATAACATGCCCAAATTCGTGTGCAATCCCAACTGTTCGATGATTCAAAGTGCCATTCTTATTAATTATGACTTGTACATGGCTATTGGTTGAACTCTTACCGGAAGCTAACCTCTTGTCAGGTACTAATGTCTGACCTAAATTTCCTTGAATATGTTTTCCAAAAGGGACTCCAGCCTTTGAATACTCTTCTTTTTGATGAGCAGGTATTTCGCTATCATCATCGTCATAAGGAGTACCAAAAGTTTCTTCTACAGTCTTCCCATTCATTTTATATGTATTCTTATCAGATAATGACAGTTCTACCATTTTCTCACTATTGGCAATCTCAAATAAGTCTTTCAGAAAGAAATCATTACTACTATTAGCTTGTTTCGCAATGGAAGTTGGATCCAATATACCATTATTGAATTGCATCTTTATGTTACTACCATCCTGCAAACCATTGTAAATAGCTTCAATAGCTGCTGGAGTTACAATAAGCAAGCTATCTCCATTGATGTCAATGGTATTCACTGGATTATTCGCTCCATACTGATACGGAGACAATGAGTGATACTTCTCGGAAAACCTATCATTCGTTGTAAATCTCCCCAGCGCCGCATCATAATGCCGTGCCCCGTAGTCATACCAGTTCAACCCCTTCTTGCCATCATACTCCTTGCCGTTGTACTTGTAAGGCTGCACATTGCCTGAACTTGCAAACACACCACCGAAGGGATAGTAATGGTTCGCTTCCTCTACCGTGCCGCTTTGGTTAATCACAACCCGGTTATTACCCTGATGGTCTTTCAAGTAGTAATGGTACTTGCCGTCGCTCAAAGTAACATAGCCTTCATCGGTCAGCAGCAACTTCTGAACACCGTTCTCATAGACCACGTTTCCGCAATAGTCCGTCGTGGTGGTAGTGCTGCCTGTCTTATGGACAGTTTTCAGCTTTGTGCCGTCGGCTGCATAGGTATAGGTGACGGTGCTGCCGTCACTGAACGTCACCACACTGGGCAAATTTAAGCAATTATACGATATATTGGTAATTCCCTTGTTCAAATCTTTAGTTAAATTCCCGTTGGAATCGTAGTTGTATTCATTCGCCTGCTTCACGCCGTCCTTGAACTCGAAACCGTTGTTGTAAGCAGAAGTCGTAGCGGTATCGTCCACACGATTCAGCAGATTGCCCGTAAGAGTGATCAAGCCGTAGACTGATGCGGAGGTCTGCCCGTAGCACTGCAAAGACAGGATATTGCCGTTTTTGTCGTAACCGGTCACCTTTTCTGTATAGCGGCCTGCGCCGTGGGTGAAAGCAGTCAGACGGTTAAGGCCGTCGTATCAGTATTAGAAAGAAAAAAGCTATCCTAACATGCAAGATATGAGCTATCTGATGTTAGGATAGTTATTAAAGAGATTAGTCAACTAAGACAGATTATTTCTTATTAATGTTAAGCAACCAATATACAGCCAATGATAAAGCATAAATTGCATATATAACTACTATTTCAGCATAATTGACAAGAGCATGTATTTCATCTAATCTGTCACTCACTACCGGGAAAGTGCCTTTACCACCTAAGGGCAAACAGTCTTCTATGGAATATTTTATCACTAAATAATAATTAAGAATAAAACCTATCCCATAGACAATCATCAACAATGAGAATATCAGAAATACCATTAAAATAACCTTTTTCATAATTACCATTTTGTTCCAGCTCCATGCAAATTAAACTCTTTCTTTATTTCATTATAAGTAATTCTTCTGATACTATGCTCATCCTCTTTAGACATTACTTTCAAACGGTCTCCTAAAGAAGCAGGGGCTTTAGAATCTTTCAAATCCAAATCTTTTTTTACTCCCTCTTGTATACCTTTTATGGAAGTGGTAGCGCAGTTGTTAATAAATAAATTATATTCATCAATAACTTTCGCATTTTCTTTACCTGCATACTTACCTTTTTGAGGTATTTTATTACTATTATCTAATTGCTTATCAAAGTGTTTCGAAACAAGTTCATCTGAACCTTTTGTAAACTCATATCCCACTGCTTCATTAGCAAGCATTTGATCCTGAATAAAGCTAATAGCATCTCTACCCGTCAATTTAATAAGCACTCCTTCTCCTGTAGGCGAAGTATTCCGTGCCGAACTTTTATCTTTTCCCAATTCTCCATATCTACCATAGGTATACACAATTGTATTATCACCATTGCCAACTGTTACAAATGCATGTCCAAAACCTTTTCTTTCGATATAAATTCTTGGCAGTCTCCCGTCTGCATCAATAAATTTGATAGGATTATTCAAACAATACCCATACGGACTCATCGGATAATACTTCTCTGCCAGTGGATCAACTGTCATAAACCTACCCAATGCTGCATCATACATACGTGCTCCATAATCATACCAATTCAACCCCTTCTTGCCATCATACTCCTTCCCGTTGTACTTGTAAGGCTGCACATTGCCTGCACTTGCAAACACCCCTCCAAATGGATAGTAATGGTTCGTCTCCTCTACCGTGCCGCTCTGGTTGATGACTACCCGATTGTTACCCTGATGGTCTTTCAAATAATAATGGTACTTGTTGTCGCTCAAAGTAACATAACCCTCATCAGTCAGTAGCAGCTTCTGAACACCGTTCTCATAGACCACGTTTCCGCAATAGTCCGTCGTGGTGGTAGTGCTGCCTGTCTTATGGACAGTTTTCAGCTTTGTGCCGTCGGCTGCATAAGTATAGGTAATCGTGCTACCATCACTAAAAGTTACTACACTAGGCAAATTTAAACAATTATACGATATATTGGTAATTCCCTTGTTTAAATCTTTAGTTAAATTACCATTGGCATCGTAAGCATATTCATTTGCCTGCTTAACACCGTCTTTGAACTCAAAACTGCCATTGTAGGCAGAAGCCGTCACAGTATCATCCACACGGGTCAACTGATTACCACCGAGGGTGAAAGTCAGGTTATCTATCAGACCATAGGTAGAAGCTCCGGTTTGACCGTAGCGTTGCAGGGTCTTGATGTTGCCGTTCTTGTCATAGGCGGTTACATTCTCACTGAAACGGTCGGTGTTCGCGTTGATGCCGGCTGTTTCGCCGTAGGTCGCGTTCAGCAGCCTGTCCAGCCCGTCGTAGGTGAACTTGTAGCCGCGGACGGTGCTTTCATTCCCTGCCTTCCAAGTCATGCTGCTGATGCTGTTATTGTATTTGGCTGTTGTAAAACAAATTCCGCGTAAGCTTGCTTCCACTGATACCCGTCAGTCAGCTGCAGACATTGTAAGTGTACGACTGCTTGTTCACGGCAGAACCGTGCAACGACTTGCTCTGTAGACGGCCCAGATTGTCATAAGCGTAGGCGGCAAGCGTTACCTTACTCGAATCATCAACCTGATACTTCAAGAATAGTTCACGTTGAACAGGCTGATTATGAGATGTCCGACAAGACAATACCTCTCAAGGTGTCAGGAATACTAAAAAGTCCAAAGATTAGATACAATGCCCCCTAAAAGTTGGATAAAATACTTTTAGGGGGCATCTCAGCAATATTAAAACACATCAGATGAAGAATATCTGCTGCAAATCACTTCGTTACCTTCGTCCATACTTCCTTAACATATATACCAAAACTATAAAATTCATAATAGGGACCAATATATATATCATAGGCAATTCAAAGAATAGAAATAAAAGGAACATTATAAGACCTAAAGCTACTGAATATAAAAAGCATATACCTAAAAATATAATGTTATAGGTATTACTCTTAATAACTATTCCAAGAAATGATATTAATAACAATATGATTGCGGCAATAAAGGTCTCAATGGATTTAAACGATAAAAGCCAAATACTTTGTACAGCCCAAAAAAACGGTATTGTTAATTTTAACATATCCCCTTTTAGTATCATTTATTTCTCCTTATTATGTATCCTAATGGATTGTTCTTTTCTATAGCCTGATATGCCTTACTTGGCAAATAAGGATTTACTTTTACATTGAAAATGTCCCCAGTTTGCCTATTGATTACTCTCATTTTGTTCATTGTTTCTATACCAGCTTTATTTAATGATTTTTGAACTACGATTATTAGCCCCATACTGATACGGAGACATCGAATAATACTTCTCGGCAAATCTGTCATTAGTCGTAAACCTACCCAATGCCGCATCATAATGCCTTGCACCATAATCATACCAGTTCAACCCCTTCTTCGCATCATACTCCTTGCCGTTATACTTGTAAGGCTGCACATTGCCTGAACTTGCAAACACACCACCGAAGGGATAGTAATGGTTCGCTTCCTCAACAGCACCGCTGGAACTGAGGACTACGCGGTTGTTTCCCTGATGGTCCTGCAGGTAATAGTGGTACTTCTTGTCCGAAAGCGTAACATACCCCTCTTCCGTAAGAAGAAGCCTGCCAACACTGTTTTCATAGACCACATTGCAGCAATACACAGTAGGAACCGGATTGCCCGAACCATCTGCCTCCTTATACATCATGCGCCGCTTGATGCCGTCGGCAGTATAGCCATGCTGTATGAAACCGCCGGAAGCAAAAGTGACGCCCGTTGGCAAATTTAATACATTATATTGAATGCTGCTAATTCCTTCGGTTAAATCTGAAAAAGGCTATCCTAACATGTAAGATATAGGATATCTGATGTTAGGATAGCGATTAAAAATCATTCTATTTGAGATAATCTACTCACATCAGAGCAAGATAACACCTCATATTTATCATTCTTTCTTAATGCAAATATAGATGGAGTTTCATTTTCATAATAAAGCCCTATACTACCGGTATGATGAAAATAGAAGAAGAATTGTTCCTTTGAGTTATATATAAAGTTTCCATAAGGAGCAATTCCTTTCATAATACAATCTAATGCAACAGATAGGTAAGTATCCCAATCATTACAGACACAACAGCCAGAATATCCTTTAGCAATATTCGAATCTTGCAAGATATGCAAATAAGATACCGTTTCTTTAGACAAAAATTGAGGGTCGTAGCAAAATGTATTCTCTTGAATATTCCAAGTATCTATGCAAAAGTCCCACCATGATGGACTAAAGATAGATAATTCATCTACAACTGTACCAAACAAATCACAAAATAGAGATTTCATGTCGTCAATGCTAACTGAATCTTTTTTTATGTATATTTCGATTTTATGCCCTTGAACATCAATACAAGAATCAGAATCAAACTTTACCCAACAGAATGGGAAAGATTCACCTTCTTGCATTTTTAATATCTGTTTTCTCATTTCGAAAGCTCCTTCCATGGGATAAAAATCCCTACATCACTTTTATGTTTATTAATTATGAAATTTCCATACTTATCAGCATCTTTATGCCATTCTAAGCCTTTATTTGTCTCTTTATAAACTTTATAAAAACTACCGCCATGCTTTGTCTGGTCTTTTACCCACCATAGCCCATCTGATTTACTTTTATAAAATAGACCTCTAATGGGATGTTTCATTACTTTAGAGGATCCTTGTTTGGTCAAACTCCATAATCCTCTAATTGTATTCAAATTTGACGTCTTTGCAAAACCAGGCAAAGGAGGGGTTCCCACCATTGGAGCAACACCCGTTATTACTCCATCTGTTCCTACCTTATATGTAAACCGCGTTTGTTCACTATGATAGGTAGAGCCAATATCTAAAAGATAATAACCCACATACCCCCAAAAGCCGGAAATTGGTTCTAAAGCTCTAGTCCCTACTTTTGTCAAAGCATTAGGTACAGAAACAGCCACCTCATCCAAAGCCACAACGTCCTTCTTCGGATCAAATTTATTCCAATCAACGTCCTTTACATCTACAGTATCAGTTCCCAACGGATCAATATAATTCAACGGATTATTTAAACAGTAAGTAAACGGGCTCGTTGAATAATAGTTTTCCGCAGACGGATCCACCGTCGTAAACCTCCCCAGCGCCGCATCATAATGCCTTGCACCGTAGTCATACCAGTTCAACCCTTTCTTCGCATCAAGCTCCTTGCCGTTGTACTTGTAAGGCTGCACATTGCCTGAACTTGCAAACACACCACCGAACGGATAGTAATGGTTCGTCTCCTCTACCGTGCCGCTCTGGTTGATGACTACCCGGTTATTACCCTGATGGTCTTTCAAGTAGTAATGATACTTGCTGTCACTCAAAGTAACATAACCCTCATCAGTCAGCAGCAACTTCTGAACACCGTTCTCATAGACCACGTTTCCGCAATAGTCCGTCGTGGTGGTAGTGCTGCCTGTCTTATGGACAGTTTTCAGCTTTGTGCCGTCGGCACCATAAGTATAGGCAATCGTACTACCGTCACTGAACGTGACCATATTGGGCAAATTTAATACATTATAGGTAATTGTACTAATTCCCTTGTTTAAATCTTTAGTTAAATTTCCGTTGGAATCGTAGGTGTATTCGTTCGCCTGCTTCACGCCGTCCTTGAACTCGAAGCCGCCACCGTAGGCGGAAGCCGCTGCCGCATCGTCCACGCGGTTCAACAGATTGCCGGCGAGGGTGAAAGTCAGGTTGTCAATCAGTCCGTAACCGGAAGCAGCGGTCTGACCGTAGCGTTGCAGGGTCTTGATGTTGCCGTTCTTGTCATAGGCGGTTACATTCTCACTGAAACGGTCGGTGTTCGCGTTGATGCCGGCTGTTTCGCCGTAGGTCGCGTTCAGCAGCCTGTCCAGCCCGTCGTAGGTGAACTTGTAGCCGCGGACGGTGCTTTCATTCCCTGCCTTCCAGGTCATGCTGCTGATGCTGCCGTTGTACCTGGCAGTGCCGTTACCGGTATTGTAGTACAGGTTCTGTGTGAACTTCGTTCCACTGATACCCGTCAGCCAGCCACGGACATTATAGGCATACGTCAGCTTGTTGGTGGCACTTCCGTGCAGGGACTTTGATTGCAGTCTGCCCAAGTTGTCATACGCATAGTCGGCAAGGGTTATCTTGGTGCCGCCTAATGTATGCTCTACTTTCAAGAGTCTGTCCGCATGGTTGTAGCTGTAAGTATACACTTCCGTGCGGGTTGTTTTTCCGCTTGCCGTGTGGGTATGGGTCACTGTAGCAGGCTTGTTTGTAAAAGTATAGACGGTAGCTGCTACATCATAACCACCCAAAGGATTACTTTGCACAGTCTTCACCACACGTCCCTTGATGTCGTAGTAGTGTGCCGTATAAATCTTGTTGCTGCTACCGAGTACCGTTGCCACACTTGCCGTCAGTGCCCCTTTCCCGTTGCCCGAAGCATCATCAGGGAAATTGCTGTTATTGAAACCTGCTTGCGCACGGAAAGCGTAGTTGTCATAGTAATTCCTGATGTGCACAGTGGTGCCCGAAGTAGTCACTTTGTTGGTGCATACACCTTGCTCCGTCAGACGGTTCAAGCCGTCGTACTTGTAGTACGTCCAGTTACCGGATGTAAGGGCACGCTGGTTGCCGTCCTGCGAGAATACCAGACGGTCGGCATTGTCATACACCATTTCCATATATCCCGCACCGGGAAGCTTCTTCCAGATACAACGGTTACGTCCGTCGTATTTGTACTGGAAGGCATACTGGTCGAGATTGGCCGAGCTCTGGTACATAGGCTGGAGCACGAAACAAAGATTGCTTTTGTCGTCATACACATAGTAAGTGTCGTGCGTTTCGCTGCCCTTCATCTGACGGGACAATACAACATGTCCCATCTTGTCGGTGAAGGTGTAGCTCACGTTCAGGTCTTCATCGGTGGTCTTGACGACCGAAAGCTGGCCGGAAGCATAGCTGCCGTTGCTCGTCAGTGCGCCTGCACTGCTTACGCTATAGTTGATGCAGTTCAACTGCGCGTTAGCCGTACTGTTGGCCAGATAGTCCGTATTGACGGAATGCCCGCCATGCCATGCGGCTCCCGGTCCGTATTCCTTGACGGTACGGTTCAGCGGAGAAGCCTCGTACACCGGCTGGCCGTAAGGACGCGAGTCGTTGCCATAGTTGCCGGGCGCACTGCTCTTGAATGCAGCAGGCGCCACATACTCGGCAGACGAGACTATCGGCAGCCAGGAATTCGCGGCACGTCCTGCAACGTCGTACTCCTGCAGCGTCACCAGATTGCTGCTGCTTGCCGTCACCTTCTTCAATACCGTCTGGAACGGGCGTCCCAGACCATCATAATACTCCACCTTGTCCAGGTATTTCCCTCCCGTTTCATCCAGCATGCTACGGGTACGCACATAATTGTGGCTGGCATCCTGCGCCGCTGTTGTCAATGCATAACACAACAACGCCATAAACATATATTTTCGTTTCATACAGTTCTTTCGTTTCATTGGGGTTTGTAATTATACTGATATTCATTCACTACCTTTCCATTATGATCCTTAACCTGGAACAAGCGGTTGAAGTCATCATAGGTAAAGGTCGATTTCTCTTTATTCGGTTCTACAATTTCCGTAACACCCACAAGCGGGCGATAGAGATAGGTAGTAACCAAAGCATTGTCGTTGGCAAGCCCGTTTCGCACTGTGTTCAGGACAGTTGTAATGGATGCATTATTCCAGTTGGCCGGCAGTTGGCTGATGCTCGCCGACGAGATTTTCTCTACAGCCTCATACGTCTTTCCTTCTATCTTGGCCACCGGATAAAGATTGTTATAGGCCCATAGGAAGCTCACCGGCAGATTGTTGCGTATATAACCCAGTAACCGACCTCTCGAAGTGTACTTGCCAAACCAAATATCCTGCACATAGGCTCCCGCATAATCGGCCAGCGTCTTGGGAGTAGTAGAGCTGAATTTCAACGTACGTTTGGGCAATATCATATTAAGCGTATCTTTATATTCCGTCTTCGACGCATTCACCACTTTGCCGGCAGAGAGTTCGACGCGTTCTATGGGTATGCCCACCATATATTTCCCTTTCATCTTGACGGAAACGGCATCCGTAAAGCTGTTTGCATATTTAAACTGCTTTTCTTTCTCCACCCCGTGCTTGTTGCTCTTCAAGGAAGAAAGTACCCCATAGTCAGTATAGGCATATCTCTCTTCGTCCACTATATTGCCTTCAGCGCGATAGTCGGTAGTCACTTTCTTGCTGAGATAGTACGATTGTGCCCACAGATTGTAAGGCTGCATGGTACGGGTAGGATGGGAATAATCCGGATTGAAATAATAGTTGCGTATTTTCGGTGCCCAAACCTCTTCCGAAGAAGAAGGTGAGTAGGTGTACTCCTCTCTCTTCAGCAGTTTATGATTTTTATCCCTATATTCTACCGACGAAAGTTTACCGTTCTCATAGTCAGGCACCGTAGGAATGCCGGCCAGGTATATATCAGTAACCTCATCCGGAACGTTATGGTATCTGTAAGTGGTATATCCCTGAGTATCCATGTCGCCATATGATTCACTGACCGCCGTATATCCCACAAGGTTTCCTCTGGAAAGATTCGTCAAAGGGATATAAGGAGCAGATTGAATCAGTTCATAGTAAGCATTCATCCAGTTTCCTGCCCAACTTTGCATTTGTTCTACATAGACCGGTGCGTTGAATACCGGCTTCACCATCAGCTTTGCATCCTGATATTCAAACTTACGCCAACTCTGGTTACCGTTGCCGTCCGTATTCGTGATGGACTTGATGCGCAGCCCGGCACCCAGGTAATCCTTATCCAAGGGAGCATTCGTTTTGCCTACTATCTCTACCGAAATATTGATAGGATACTCCAACCTTACATTCTGCACTGCCAATGTCACACGATACGTACCTCTGTCCAGTTGCTTTTCAGTGTCATCAGGCCAGGGCTCCATCACATCATAATCGGGAGAAGAGAACAAGGTTCTATAACCATTACCCTCTTTCTTTTCGAGTTGTGTTGTGTAAGTAAGCGACGAAGCAAGATGTTCACTGGGATGAGGTTCGTCATGTCTTCTGCGGATGATAATCTTGGGATTGGCATCGTCCACTTCAAAAGGCTCGCCAATATACATAAGGACAGGAGCTCCGGGTGCTACGGGCGGCATACCGTTGTCTACCAGGTTAAGGGTTCCTTCGCGCAAGGGGGGCATCATAGGCAAAGTTTCAAAACGATGTCCTTCATACTCAAAGGTAGTTGTGCCACCCGTAGGATAGGTGATAGTGCGCAGCGTCCCTATCTTGCACAACGCCTCATTGAATGAACGGTCCATACCTTCTTTAAACAAGCTCGTCTTACTGCTCGGCTTTATCGACTCCGACCAATAAATGCTGGGGCTAATCTTTAAAGAAGCAGTCATTGGTGACGCACCGTTGTAGAATCCCCAGGCATCTACAGACAGAGAGCGTTTGGGCGGCAATTTCCCCATATTGTAATCCATGGTATATACATTGTTCTTCTTCGAACCAGCCACATCATATACCTTCGACAATAACAAACGGTCATCATAACCATTGGTAGTGGCAGCCATTCCGCTAAGCAGATATTTATACTCCAGCATGGTGGTCTTGATAAGGTTACCGGCAGTATCACTCACCTTGATACTCGACAGCTTCTGTACCTTTTTTCCGGTTTCCGCACTCTCTATATCCTCACGATCAGTTGTACCGAATTCTACTTTACCCCCTTCAAAAGTAATAGCCGACAATGTCCATTGCTCTATCTTGGAGTATGAGTAATTGTAGTTGAACTTATTGGTGAAATACTGCGGAGATTGTGAAGACAATTGGCCATTCACTATTTTAGACAAAGATATAACGTCTTCTGTAGTAGAAATGGGAGTAAAAATACTTTCTTTTTTGTAACTAAACGTAATCTTTCCACCGTTGGGAGATGTCACAGAGTCAAGCATCCAGGCTGTTACAATCTGCGGTTCGTTATAGTATGGAAATATATGACTTCTAGTTATATCTGTTTGAAAAAAATCAATGGTATTTAAGAAATAGTATGTGATTTCTTTTGTCGAGAAGGAATAGACATATCCTTCCAAGTCCGTCATGGTCCATGTTTTGTTACTTGTATTGTATACCATCTTTACCACTTTTTCTTGTGTTTGGATGGTAGGGACGGCATTCAGTTGTCGGTTGTTCTTCAATACGTCGAAATACATGGAGCCCGAATGTCCGCCTGCATTGAAGTAAAACATATCAGGTTCGGCATCATAGTCACCTTTGAAATAACCCATATACTTCTCCAAATTCTGGTCGGTCACTTCAAATCTGGGATTGGTCAGCCACGGAGCATCAGTAAGGTTATAGCACCCACGTGCTGCAAAGTCGTCCGTACCCTGCACTTGTCTGACGACGCACCCTCCTGCCTGGAGGGTCCATCCAAGGCCGATCCAAGTAGCTTCTTGTGCAACACGTGTTCCGTCCGTATGGTACGATAGTGCAATGGGGAACTTCTTTCCGTCAAGGTCAATCTCGTAGATGGGAATGCTGATTCGGGCTTGCCCCACATAATTGTCAGTAGGTATCAGTCCATACGTTCCCAATGAAGCTGCATTGGGAGATACCGGAACAATCCGGAAGTTGGTTTCAGGATGGCCATCCTGCGAATACATAACCGTTGCCTTCAGTAAAAGGAACAGTAATAAAAACAAGGATATTCTTTTCATGATAAATCGTTGTTATTAGAAAAATTATTCAATATGTTTTGCGGGATAAGGGATGGGGGAGGCTGTTTTCCAAGCCTCTCCCATTCCCTTGCTGGCTTTTCAGCCTCCTACAGTGGCATCGCCTGCACGCCCAGCACACTGGCTATGGTGGCAATGATGGTGCCCACAATTTTCAAGATATCTTTCCAGGTTTCTTTGCTTATTTTCATAATTCCATGTTTTAAGGATGATTGTTTTAAAATTCTTTACTTACCTCGAAGCACGGACACTGCTTCACCCACTCCCGCGGCTCCACCTTCCCGTCCCCGTCCAAATCCGGACTCAGGTCGCGGTGGCCGCAGACACGGGCATTCCGGAACTGCTTCAGCAGCTGGTGTACCAGCAGCCGGAGTGCCGAACGCTGCTCCGGGGTGCGGGTATCTTTCGGATTCCCCATGGCATCCAGTCCGCCTTCGTAGCAGATGCCGACCGAATACTTGTTGTGACCGCGGCAATGCGCACCGGGTAGTTCCAGGGAACGGGTTCCGAGCACGGTACCGTCTCTCCGGATATAGTAGTGATAGCCCGTCGTGCGGAAGCCGCGACGGCGGTGCTCTGCCTCCAGACACCTCGCGGGATAGTGGTGTGTGAACAGTAACGCTTTTTCTCCTTAATTTAATATTGCGCACAGTTAAATTGTCTTATATAATAAAATATATCTTATGATTAGAGCAGATAATTCCTTCATTGTA
>ENA-OQKR01000682-OQKR01000682.1-human-gut-metagenome-genome-assembly--contig:-NODE-682-length-12844-cov-2.930408_pt1 | contig 12844 bp, 17 predicted proteins | sample MGYA00242803_ERZ504806 | MGnify/ENA primary metagenome ERZ504806 (study PRJEB26092, sample SAMD00036399) | human gut metagenome | host: Homo sapiens | study: EMG produced TPA metagenomics assembly of...
AATGCGTGGTTAAATCTTGTGCAAGAAGTATCTAAATATGATAAAACCCTAAAGGGAATGGCTGACAATATCAATGTAAAAGCATTGGTTAATGACCCGGGTAAAAATAATAAAGCTTATGACGATGAAAAAAAGAAAGCGGAAGAATACGCTGAATATATCAAGAAGATAACAGAGGATTTATCCAAATCTAAAATAGAATTGATAGCTGACGGTAGAGAAAGAGAAATAGCTGAAATCAGTAAGGAATACGATGATAGGATTAAAGAGATAAAGGGTAGGACAGACGAAGAAATAGAGCTTCGGAAAAATCTTGAAACGCTGAAAGGAAAAGCCATTGCGGAAATAAACGATAAATACGATAAGGAACTGCTTGAAATAGAAAAAACAAATCTTGAAAACAGATTGGCTTCCATTGGAGAAAACTCGAATGAAGAATTAGACAAAAGGCTTAATCTCCAAATACAACTCAATAATATGATGCGTGATGCGGAAATAAAGGATGCTGAAAAGAATGGAGAGGATGTTGTGGCGATACGCATGAAGTACATGCAACGGGAAAATTCTCTCATAATGCGAAACCTCAAGAAAGAATTGGGTTGATTGAGGCAAATACTGATAAGGTGGTAAACGAGCAGGAAACATCCGCCTTGAAAGAAGCTAATATCATAAAAAAACAATATGCAAATGGCGAAATAAGCAAAGAGGATTACGAAAAGAAATTATATGATATTGGGGTTAAGTATGCTAAGGCGCGTCTCCAGACTCTTCTTGCGGAAGCAAAAGCAGAAATGGCGCTTGTTGATATTAACAGTGAAAAGGCTAAGGAATTACTAGAAAGGATTGATAAAATTCAAGCGCAAATAGATGAACTGAATTATGACGATGTCAATAAAAACAAAAAGAATGGATATACAAATTTAAGAGTGGTCTATCAGAAATGAATGATGCGGCAAGAGATACTCTTGGTGAAACGGCAGGAATATTTGAGGGATTATCTGATATAATGGTAGGGGTAGCAGAGAAAGGAAAATTGACTTTTAAAGGAACGGCAGAAGATGTGATAAAAAGTTTTGGATACCTCTTAAAAAGCGTAGAAAAAATCGTATTTGGTATCACTTCGTTAATGACCGATATATATGATGCCCGGATAGAAAACGTTGAAAAAGAACAAGAAGCCAACGATGAAGCATACGATAAAGAAATAGAACGTATAGAAGCCCTTGAAGAAAATGGTGCAATTTCCACCGAAGAGGCAGAAGCTCGCAAACGTGCAGCCGAAGATAAGACAGCCGCCAAAAATGCAGAGCTGGAAAAGAAAAAAGCTGCATTACAAGAGAGGCAAGCCAAATGGGATAAAGCAAATTCTATTGTTCAGGCAGGAATAGCAACCGCTTTAGCTGTGACAAAAGCACTTCCAAATTTAGTTCTTGCTGCATTAGTCGGTGCTATGGGAGCCGCCCAAGTAGCCCTAATAGCAGCCCAGCCCATTCCCAAATACGCCAAAGGAACAAAAGACCATCCCGGCGGTTTGGCAATAGTAGGTGATGGCGGCAAGAAAGAGGGTATCGTAACTAATAACGGGCTTTTTATCACTCCTGATAAGCCGACATTGGTAGACCTTCCGGCGCATGCGCAGGTAATCCCTGATTTGTCATATATCTATGACCGTAGAGGACTTACATCGGATTATGGTTTATTGGAACAAAAGCTAAAGAATATGAGAGAAGAGGGGATTGTTGTTAATGTAAACAACGATTACAGCCGACTTGAAAGAAAGATGGAAAGTAATACCAAACAATTGCAGAACATTGGTCGGATTATGAAGAAAGCCAACCATATCGCGGATTATAATTGGATTTCAAGCAGAGTATAAGATATGATATATAATGACTTAAACAAAATATGCCTTTCCCGCTTTATAGACATATTCCTGGGGGATATTGATAAGGTTGTTCAAGGCGGAAGATATAGTATCAGGGAAAAGGCTTTGGCGGCCGAGAAGCTATGCAATGAATACTTATCAATAATAGGGGGAAAGTCTGTTTCCGCTCAAATAAACCGGAAAAATGAAGTGCTGAAAATTCAAATCCGATTAAATTGTCTTGCCATATGTCAGGAACTCATTTCTTCCGGAAACTGGAGTGATGCTGTAGAAGTCATGTCTGCTTTGGGTTATAAATTCAGAGAGGACGAACATGATAAGATAAAGAACCGGATAAGCAGCGTTTCCGCTTCTGACAACTACCGCCTTGCAAAATTGCAGGAAACATCTCCTGATATAGGGAAAATAAAAATGGATAGGGAATATTTTACCAAAGAACGCGTTTCTTTAATGTCTCATGTAAAAATGCACATTGATGAAAACACGTTCTCCGCCAAAGAATATGCCTATATGGTCAAACGTATGTGTGATGACATAGATGCTATGATACGTTCAACTTCAAAAAAGAAATAGATATGTATTACAGATGTGAACTGTTGATAGGCGGAATGACATATGACGCCACAAATGAGCTTGTTAATTGGGACGATGTAGAGATGTCTTTCAAGAGAGGGGATTATGACGGAGTTGTTCGTAGTTTTTCCACAAAATTTGAGTTTGCCAACGGCGCTTATTCGCTGTTGCTGAAAGAATATTTGTCGAATTACCTGAACTCATCCGCAACACTCGTGTTTTATACCCGGAATAACTCATGGCTGTTAAATGAAAAGTTCAGATGCGCTTTGGACTACTCCACATTTTCCTACAATGATACGACGTGCGAAATAAATGCCGTCGACAACAGTCTCGCAAGCTTGATTAAAGCAAAGAAAGGCACGCAGTATGAATATCCGGTAAAAGAAATAAAGGAGTCCCAACCTTTGGATTATGACAGATTGTTGATGAACAGTGGTATAAAATGGTCTATACCAAGTGACGCAGAGGAGCCTAATGTTTCCCATGTAATGACTGCTTATCCTAATGCTTATTATACTATTCCTTTTTATATGTTAGGACAACCGGAAATTGCGACAAAGGACATTGTAGAGGTTTTTGATACGGCTGAAAACCGATTTGAAAGTACGGAAAGTCTATTCGGAGAATATCTGTTCAAAAATATATCTGACAGGGATTTGACCATACGAATAAAAGTAAAATTCAGTGTATTCATTACGTATCAGAGACCAGGCGTATCCTTCCCGATATATATACGGCTTTCCTCTTATAATGAAAATAGTAAAGAGCTTAAAATATATTATCAATCCGCTACAATTCAAACATTTAATACATACACTGTCGATATTGATGAGAATTTGACAATATCTCCAGGTGAGATGATTAATTTCAATATAGTACTTGCAAAATCTCACCCTATATATCAAAATTTTCCCGTTAATTTTAAATTCAACAGTCTTGACACACCGTTAAATATAAGTTTTTCCGAGCGTGGAAAATCTGTAAAAATAGATTGTATCAGTCCTAAAGTATTGCTTAACCGTTTACTGAGGTCTATAACTGATAAGAACAATGTAACGGGTGAAATCGCCACCGGAGTAGATGAGCGTTTAGACATGGCGATGATAGTTCCGGCAGAAAGCATACGAGGACTTCCCAATGCCAAAATATATACATCTTATACCAAATTCGCCAATTGGATGAGCGCGGAATTTGGGTTTGTCCCTGTAATCGGTGACGAGAAGGTGACATTTGTTCATCGTGATACTTTATTCCAAGATACAGAAATAAAGGACTTGCAGGACAGCACTTCCGATTTGGAATACAATGTGAATGCCGGACTGGTTTATTCGGGGGTAAAAGTCGGGTATGACAAACAGGATTACGACAGTATAAATGGTCGCGATGAATTCCGCTTTACCAATGAATACACCACCGGCATTACATTGACAGATAACGTATTGGAATTAGTTAGCCCATATAGAGCCGATGCTTATGGTATGGAATTTCTTGCGGAAAAAAGAGGTAAAGATACGACTGATAGCGACAGTGATAATGATATATTCTTTGTTGGAGCATCACTTGACGGAGAAAAATACAAGCTTGTAAGGGATGGATATATAATATCCGGTGTCATATCTCCTTCTACCATGTTCAATGCCATGTATTCCCAAAGGTTTATGATTGAAGCAAACGCAAGGTATATAGGTGCTTTTGCCAACGCGTTGGAGTTTACATCATCTGACGGTAAGAGTGATGTGACAATCAATGGAGTTAGCGAAAGGTCGAGCATTGTATTGGGAAACAAACTGTTCACGGTAGGAGAACTTTCCGTCAAGACCGGAGATTTGGAAATACCGTCAGACTTGACGGGTTACATTCGGGTGGAAAAGAACGGGCGTATCTATAAAGGCTACGTAAAAAGTGCAAGCTATAATTATGGACGACCGGAAGCGGTAAAATATTCTTTGATAGTCAAGAGTGTGGATTAATAGATGAGGAGATTTCATATAAGTCTATCAGGCACTCGTTATTTTACAATGTATTATTTGGAATTGGTCTAAATAGTATGTATATTTGCGCATGATGTGTGAAGTTGCACATCACTATAAAAGGACGAAAAGACATGGTAAAAGTTGGTGATGTTTGCCCTCTTTTTTTCTCACCTGTAAAAGATAAGTTTGGGCTTGATATGGACTATATTCAGAAGTTCCACGCTTCTGATAAAATCCATATACAGGTATTCACTAATGCTTCTGAGGAAGTTTCAGCGAGCCTGAACAATCTTGCCGCAGGAAATTCTACACCAATATCACTTTCCACATATAATCATAATGACAATGTAGTGATGTATTACGCCATTCTTCGAGACTTGGAGGATGCCGTATATACGGTTACAATCAACGAAGATACATCAGAACCTTTTATCGTATGCTCCTCTGATGACTTGTTAGAGGAAACTGTGCTTATCCGTTATTCCCATAAAAGCAATAACTCCGCTTTTGATAACATATTTTGGGTAGATGATATTCAGCAAGTATTTAATTTTCGTGTGGAAGCAGGATTTAAACCTGGAGGATATTCCCCTCGAATAGATAATGAGCAATATCGCAACCAAATGCAAGAGATAGAAGAATTATACGCAGTACCTTATGATGTATATAATCTTACAATAGGAAATTCAAACGGTGTCCCTTATTGGTTTGCAAAACACATAAACCGTATTTTATGCCTTTCTATGGTGGAAATTGACGGGACAAGATATGTCCGTTCGGAAAGTTCTGTTCCGGAAATGACGCAAGTTATTGAAGATAGCCAGTTGTTCCATATAAATATGGCTCTTGAATTACAGAATAACGATATTGCAGGTATTGGCGGCTCTCCTGAAGCTGGTTCTTCCGCCTCTTTCCCCGCATTCCTGATAGACCACGCCAAAGATGGAGAGATGTTGCAATTCAGCGCAGAAAAAGCTGCATTTACTAATGTTGATAAGGTTGAGGTATGAAAAAAAGGCTTAGTAAAATATTATGGTTTGGTGATGCTCTTAATGAAAACAATCAGGCAGCTCCCCCTGCTTTATCTCCGAGTGATGAAGAGCATTTACAAGGTCTGAATCTCGGGGAAATATATATATGCGTCGCAGATGCCGACCCAGCACTGTTCATCAGGACTTCCGCCGACCGAATTGTCTACTTTAGGGCTCTTGATATAGAGGCTTTATCCAAGTTCTTTATAAGAAAAGACAGACCGGACGAAGCTGGATTTTTAATAAAGTTCTTAGGTGGATTGTTTTCAGACTACATCCAGTCCATGAACTTTTCTTCCGGTGCTCTCGGTGAAGGCTTTGTTATTAAAGTAGACAGCAAGACGGGTAAATCCTATATTGAAGTGGACGAACTCTTTGTGCGTATTAAGGCGATGTTCTCCGAGTTGGAGATAAAGAAGCTCTCTTATGCAGGCGGAAACTACATGTTCACCGCTGCCGGAATGAAATGCGGAAAGGTGGAAGAACACGAGGATTTTTGGCGTTGCTATCTTTTGGTGGATGATGGAGAAACGGCTATCGAGAACCCGTTCAAGGAAGGCGACCAGATACGTTTTCAAGACTTCAATATCAAGCCGGGTATCTACGAGAATGTATCCAACCGTTACTATTGGCGCTTATGTGTCGGCGTTGGTGAGGATTACATAGACCTTAGCAAGACGGACTGTGATGCAAACAGCGACATACCACAGGAAGGCGATAGCCTTGTACAGCTCGGAAACAGAACAGACAAGAAGCGTCAGAACGCAATCACCTTGTCCGTATATGGCGATGATGCACCGAGTATCCACCAGTATGCAGGAATAAATTCTTATTCTTTAGCAGGTAAGGAAGTGACGGTTATCAGTCCGCAAGGCAACAAGTTCATGGGAGACTTTATCTTGAAAACGGGTGTGAATATCCTTACCCAGTTCAAGATATTGGAATATTTGATTCACTCTGAAATCTCCAAAGTGCTTGACGAGGTGCGGGCAAAGGATAATTACCTGTACAATGCGGCATTTGCAAGCAATACGAACGGTTGGGAGACAAAGAACGATGTTCGTTTCTTTACTGTAAACGGAAAGTTCTTATTAGTGAATGGGGAGTTCTATTCCCGTAAGGATGCTATGGCTGCCATCATCAGAGACGGAGATAGAAACGTGCTTCGTATTCTTTCTTCCGGAATTAAACAGTCAAATGCGGATTTAGCCAATAAACCGACCTATGAGGAAGGGGAAGAACCGAAGAAGTTCTTTATCTCTTTCCGGTATAAGGTAGCTACAGCCGGAACGCTGACAATAGGATTTCCTGGTCAGAACCTGCATTCCACCGAACGTCTTGAACCGGGCGAGGAATACGCAATGAAGGAATATTCCGGCGCATGGGACGGAACGGGCGATTTTGAGTTGAAGTTTACGGGGGATATATACATACATTCGCTGGCTCTTGCCGAAAACGCATTCGAGGATTTGTATACTAAATTAAGTTCCGAAATAAAGCAGACTGCGGAAAGTATCAGGTTGGAAGTAAAAGAACTCTCGGAAAGTAACAATCAAAGGTTCTCACAGATTGAGCAGACGGCAGAAAATCTCAAATTGTCTGTTACAAAAATAGAGGAAGATGTAACGCAGTTGGGACTGGATATCAATGGAGTTACCGATGAACTTAAATTATATGTCAAAAAGGACGGATTAGGTTCTGAAATCAATGTGGCACTTGATAACATTTCCGTTGTTTCCAAAAACATATACTTTACCGGAGATATATCCGCCAACGGGAATGTGTCTATTCAGGCAGACGGGACAATAAAGGCTATTGGTGGATATTTTGAAGGAGAGATAAATGCAAACAGCGGGGTGTTTAAAAATGTAAGAACTCCTAACAACTCTTTGGTGATAGACGAAATGGGAATGTTAGCATTGTCGGCAAAATATCAACCGCTTCGTCAGGTGCAAAAATGAAATAACCCAAATTCAAACAGCATAAAGTTTATAATTCAAAAGGATATGATGTGGTGGAATTTCATTCCTTGATATGGGATCGGAGGTACTTCTGTTACTTACCCAAGATTAAAATTAGACAATATAGCAAGTAATGGCAACTTAACTGCGTCTACAACCCTTTTTGCAGGGTCATTGTCAATGATTTCAAATTTAAGTGGGTCAAGATACCAAGTGTCTCTTGGCATCGACGGACTTTCTTTTTATAAAGATGGAAGATTAACTAAATCATACCCAAGCTCATGAAAAAGATAAATTTTAAACAATTACTGATTGCTACGGACATTACCCGTAAGCATTGTGAAAATATAGATTGTAGAGAGAATTTTGCGAATGTATTATACCGGAACGGTAACGGTATCGCATCGCATGCACTCGCTTTGAAGATATACAACTCCAATGAAGAGACAGAGTATAGTGATGAAGAAGTATCCCTGATACAAGAGCATGCAAATGCTTTTTGCAAACCTTTCTTCATTGACGCGCTCAATCGTGCTATCAACAATCAACCGGAAGAAGTAACCGATAAACAGGAATAATTATGGCTTGGACAGAACAGGATTATCAAGAAATAGTTGCCCGCCTTAAAACAGAGTCGCAAGGTGTTGGTGACGTCCCTAATGCAGAAACGCTTACTGGCATAAGTTCTCTGCCCGCATATCAAGAGAAAGACGGCGAGGACATTATTGTACGTGCCCCACTTGAATTGTTAGCTGCTCCCGCTTTGGATGCCGCTGATAAGGCAAATGCAGCCGCTACTAAAGCAGAAGAGAACGCCACAGCAGCACAGACAGCCGCAAATTCCGCCAATGAGAAAGCAGGACTGGCGGCACAAGCTGCATCCGATGCCAACGCAGCTAAAGAAGGAGCAGAAGCGGCTACCCAATCCGCAAACAACGCTGCATCCAATGCCGAAGAGAAAGCCACCGCCGCTAATACAGCCGCCCAAGATGCCGAAAAGGTTGCCAACAATCCGACATACATCGGCAAAGACCACTATGTCTATGTGTATAACAAGGATACGGAAAGTTTCGACAAGACGGATATTTATTGCAAAGGCGAACCGGGAAGCTCTTTCCGTGTGGCTGGTGAATACGATACCCTTGAAGCCTTGAAATCTGCCGTTCCCGACGGTTCGGCAGTTGACGGGTTCATGGCTGTAGGCACGGGAGCCCCTTATGATTACTACGCATGGGTGAACGGTGAATGGGTAAGCCAGGGGAAGATAGGCGGCATAGACGAAGCGCCAACTGACGGCAAGGCATACGGTCGTAAGAATGGGGATTGGGCGGAAGTTCCCGAGCATTTAAATCTTACATCAGGGAATTTAAACGATATAAATGGAGCGGGGTTTGCTACGCAGAAAAGCCCTACTGATTACACATCACCTGAAAATAATTATCCTATTAATGAGAATGGAGCATTGATTTTCGCAAACACCAATTATGGTCGTTCTAATCAAATCTATGGCTCTTATCTAACTAATAGATGGTTTGCAAGAGGTGGTGGTAATCAACATGGCGTTAGGACTAATTGGAAAGAGTTTGCATTTACGGACGACGTCCTCACCAAGACCAACACTTCATCATTCACCCCTACGGGCGATTACCAGCCTGCAACGAAGAAGTATGTGGATAATACTGCTTATGGTAAATTCATTGATGTTGCCGATGGTCCTTTGTTAACTATCAATAAAAATATACAGGGTACAGAAGCTTATGATTATATTGTTAAAATGTTTGGTTCTACCAATGTTATTTAAGAATACGGTTATAGATATTTGTAATAATCATACTAAATATTATATACATAGTTATTCCAGTCCTAAAAAATGTATAGAGCTTTCTTCTGTTTATTGTTATTATACCGATACAGAAAGGTATGAAATACAATTTAATATTAGTTATTATACTACAAGTAAACCTGTTTCTAAACGAATAGCAATAGCATTAGACTTATCCGATGATATTGATAAAAGTGATGATAGACTTTTTATTGAAGACATTCTCGTTTCCGACAACCTCGCTGCCATCACCAAGAAAACCTCTGCTGAATACGAGGGTATTGGTTCTAAGGATGCCAATACAGCATATTGTGTAACCGATTAAAGGATAATGATTATGTTAAAAATAGGAGAATTGACCTCAGGGTTATTTGCTGGAGATAAGCTGATTGCGGGAAAAGAATTTGATATTAAACAACTTGTTGATAATATTACATTTGCAGATGATTTAGTACATGAAGAAATTAATATACAACTTGTTCTTATTTGCAATCTTAGTAGTATCCCTATTTATTTATATCGAGATTCAGTAAGAACTGAAATAAAAAACAATATATCGAATGGTATTCATTTAGAGCACCTACTGCTATTAGTCTTTTTAATGAAGATAATACTCCAATAAGAGCTATTACACAAAAGGTGTTTATATCCAATAATTTTGTTACAGAAATAACTGATTCTGTCGTTAATAATGGCGATAGTGTATTTGATATTGCAGATAGTACAGGGATTTTCAGTTTGGGTTGTGTTCTAATGAATGCGTAAAACAATAATATTAATAAAATAACAAAGTGTTTACTTTTTTGATTATGAGAGTAAAAGTATTTTATGAAAACTGGTTTGCCAAACTCATCCTCTTTGGCGGCTACACAACTATAATGCTCTTCGGCTTCATCCTTACGAAGCTGAAGGAGTTGTCCGAAACGACTATCCGCCATGAACGGACACATCAGAAACAGTTCTTCGAGTGTATGGAGATAGCGGCTATCCCATCCGTATTATTGTCATTCCATGTCAGTGCATGGTGGCTGTTACTTATCCCGCTATTCTACTACATTCTTTATTTGGCAGAATGGTTTGTAAGCTTCGTGTACCACCTGTTCACAGACGATAAGATTGGGGACGGTAAGGTCAATAAAAACGCTTACCGTGCGAGCGCATTTGAAATGGAAGCCAAAATCAACCAGGATAATCCGAACTACTTGAAAGAACGCAAATGGGGCGCATGGTTCAGATACTACGGCAAGATATGAATAATTGACAAATAACGATAGGATGAAGAATAACATTATTACCCAAAGCATACCGGGTGGTTTCTCGGTAATAGCAAGCAGTTTTATTGCACAGTCATTGGAACACATGATACCGTGGCTGATAGTAACATTTTCAGTCGTTGTATGCGATTTAATGTTCGGGATAAGGAAATGCCTGCTATTGGGTGAAGAATTTCGGTTTTCAAGTGCTGTGCGCCGTACTATGGGTAAAATGGTGACATACTTTGCCTTTGTTTGTATGGTGGTGATGATAAATATTGCTTCCGGCAATAAATGGAATATTGATGTGTATTCATGCTTGTTTGTCTGCTTCATAGAGTTCTGCTCTATCATAAGCAATATCTTGAAGCCAAAGGGATATAATTTTAACTTACTGAAAGCGTTGGGATTGTTCGGAAAGAAAGTGCTCGATGTCGAGAAAGAAGATATGAGTGAAATAATAACTAAAGATAAGGAGTAACAAAATGAAAAAGAAACTGATTATCGCAGCGATTGTTATCGCTATCATCATGGGAGTTATGCTTTACATGCACTACACTCCGTTTTGGGTGAACCTGACTACTGTTGTATCATTCGGTGTCGGTGTTGTTGCCGGATGGGTGGTTCGTTTAGTCTATGACAAATATTTTAGAAAGGAGAAATAACATGAGATACTTTACAATTGCAGAACTGATTAAAAGCGAAACGGCTGATAAGAAAGCTATAGATAACAGATTGCCGCAAGAACTGCTTCCCAATGCACAAGCGTTGGTTGACAATGTCCTCGACCCGTTAAGAGAGGCTTACGGCAAACCTATCACAGTGACAAGCGGATACCGTTGCCCTGCTCTGAATAAAGCAGTAGGCGGCTCTAAAACGAGCGACCACATGAACGGATGTGCTGCCGATATTGTCGGTACGCCAAATACTCCGAAAGAGAACAAAAGACTGTTTAATCTTATACAAGAATTGAAACTTCCCTTTGACCAGGTTATTGATGAGAAAAACTTCTCATGGGTACACGTCAGCCACCGAAGAGAAGGCAACAGAAACCAAGTATTGAAACTCTAAAAAGTAAACATCATGGCAGCAGAAGTTTTATCATTTCAAAAAGAAGAAGGCAAAACAGCGTATTACGCAACGTTTGTCAGTGACGGTAATCCCGTTACCATACAGATAAAGAACAAGGGCGGAATGGTGACTGTATTTGCCAATATCGAGGGCATGAATCCTATCCCGCTTTCCCCAAATGCCAATCAAGCCTTAGGTCCTTCCAATGTGATATTTCGTCTTATTGGCATAGCGGCAGGTATGGAAATTACAATAAGAAGTGCTACGAAAGTGTCAGAAGCGAAAATGATTAAAGAGGGATAGCCTTATGAAACCAATCACTATCCCTCACATCAGCATTCCTATAATCGGCATTCCCGTAATCAGCATACTTACCATAGGGTTTCCCGGTGCTGGCGGAAATAAGCCACATCCATTTCCTGACGAAGGGTATTTATTATTAGTCAATGACGCTCCATTGTTGTTGACTAATGAAGAGCCGATATTGCTTACAAGTAAAAATAAATAGTAGTATGGAAGAGAAAACAGAAAAAGGACAACAAATTGGACAACTCCCCAAAAGAGACGTTTTGACGGGTAATGAGCAGTTTCCATTTCAAGAAGACAGAGAAAACGGTTCTATCACCCCTAACGCCCTAAAGAGTTTCATTAGTTCCGGAAAAGGTGGATATATGAGCTATATAACCGAGTATAATGTTTCCATTCATCATCCTTCATTCGGGATTGATGGCAGTAATAGATATACATTAGAAGGTGCTATTGTTCAAGTTCCGGAAGATATAAGAACAGCCGGTCTAAAGGTGTCATTCTTGAACAATAGCGGACTTGTGGAGACATGGGAATTTGCAGGTGGAGCATTTGAAAATATCGAGAACTGGAAATCAAATGAAGATAAATTGACTGACATTAGAGATGAAGCAATCAGTAAAATAAAGGAAGTTGAAAGCGATGCTATTTCAAATTTCAGTTCCCAGCGTGTTATCCCTGATATGCTGTCCGAATCAACCAAGCAATTTATTAACGCAAGTGGTGGCGGTACAATAAACAATCTTGCGGACGACGAGGACCTTGTGTCTGTAGACAAAGGGGAAAGTTTAAGTGTTTTAAAATTTGCCGACCGTGCTTATAATCCTGGAACACATGTGGGAATGGGGTATAAAATCCTGCGCAGGAATATTATAGACGGTAAAAATATACTTACCCAGGAAATGATAAATCAGCCATATACGATTTATGTCATACAGTATGATTTTGATTTAGATGGTAAAAACC
>ENA-OQKR01000683-OQKR01000683.1-human-gut-metagenome-genome-assembly--contig:-NODE-683-length-12771-cov-2.259253_pt1 | contig 12771 bp, 11 predicted proteins | sample MGYA00242803_ERZ504806 | MGnify/ENA primary metagenome ERZ504806 (study PRJEB26092, sample SAMD00036399) | human gut metagenome | host: Homo sapiens | study: EMG produced TPA metagenomics assembly of...
TATTCCATCGCTTTTTCCACCAGCATCTGCAGATTTGCCCGCCGTTGTGCACCGCCGGGCATCGCACCTGCGTATAACCCGTACCCGGTCTTTGTCAGGATCTCTCCGATCAGTTCGTGGATCGGTGTGTAAGTGACCTTCTCGCGGAGTTTTTCATAGACAGACCAGAAATTGCCAAGTTTTTCACGCAATTCCGCTTCCTGTCCCTCCTGCAGATAGTTCCAGACGCATCCATAGATCTTTTCTTCCGGGTATCGTGCTTTTAGCAGAGCCAGTTCTCTCGCGCTACAGCCGCCCAACGGCGATAACAGGACACCGGTAAATGGAATCTCCTGCATCGGATTATCCAGGATCCGCAGATAGTTCAGGATCGTCTGCACTTCCGTCGTGGAAAAATATCCAGTTTTGGAAGTGGCGTAAGCGGGGATTCCCATATCCATCAACACATTGACAAAGTTCTCCGCCCAGCCGGTGATCGTCCGAAGCAGGATCACACAGTCCTGATAACGTGCAGGACGATACTGCTTTTCTTCTTATCCCATACCAGTTCCGTTCCCACCATGCTGCGGATCTTTTCTCCGATCATCCGCGCTTCCAGCTCCTGATCACTCTGTTCCTGTATCTTCTCATCCATACCGTCTGTGCCGGTCTGCGCCACAAGTACCTGGCACGCCGGTTCTTCCGGTGTTCCCTCCGGCTTTTCTTCAAAAACAGCACCCGGATACAAGGCCGCATCTGCATCGTATTCCACCGCTCCCAGATCTTTTCCCATGATCCGGTAAAAGATCTGATTGACGCCTTTGAGCACTCCGGCTCTGCTTCGGAAGTTTTTGTGAAGATCGATTCTCTGACATACACTGTCTTCCAGACTGTAGGTTTCGTATTTTTCCATGAAAAGTTCCGGTCTGGCAAGACGGAAGCGGTAGATACTCTGCTTGACATCGCCCACCATAAACAGATTGTGCTGTCCGAAACGAAGCCGCGATACGCTCTGCAATAAGGTCTCCTGCACCAGATTACTGTCCTGGTATTCATCGATCAGGATTTCCTCAAAGCGGTCGGAAAATTCATCTGCCGCCTGTGTATAACGGATCTTTCCGTCTTCTTTTTTCACCAGAATCTCCAGTGCAAAGTGTTCCATATCCGTAAAATCCACGATATTTTTCTGCCGCTTCTTCTCAGAAAATACTTCGATAAACTGCCGGGTCAGCCGGATCAGCTCCTGCATCGGTTCCCTGCAAAGTTCCAGTTCCTCCAGAACTTCCTCTGTCGTCTCATAAAAATAATTCTCCCGCAGTTTCTTCACTGCCTCTTTTGCCTGATCCCGTAGATTTTTCGCCAGCTCCCGCTTATCCTCCTGCACACTGTCGTCTTTCTTTCGTGACAGTGCTTTCGGTTTCCAGCCATCCAGCAGGACTCTGCACCCGTCAAAATCCTGTGCCGCGAAAGCCTCTTCCAGGTCTCTTCGAAACAAAAGATCCTGTTCCAGTGATTCCCCGTACATATGCGGTCCACCGGGACTGCAGATCACTTCTTTACACCGCTCCTGAAGATACGTGATCTGATTCATCAGATGTCCGGCATCCTCCCACAGTTTCCGCATCCAGACACAGGATGCCAGTTCTTCCCGGGTTCGGATCTCATATGCCTTCGTACAGCTGTCCAGCCATTCCAGCGGCCAGGGATTACTCATGGCAAATTCATACATGCGAAGGATCAGTTCCGCCAGCACTTCATCACTTTTCCGGTGGCAAAACTCTCCACAAAGCGGTCAAAACTTCCCGTCCGTTCCTGATAATTGCTCTCAAGCACCTCTTTTGCCACATCCTGTTTCAGCAGTTTGATCTCGCCCTCATTTGCCGTGCGGAATCCGGGATCCAGATCGATGGTATGAAAATAGTTTCGGATCACATACGAGCAGAATCCGTCGATCGTCGTGATCTGCGCGTTGTGGATCAACGTCTGCTGTCTTTGCAGGTGTTCATTTTCCGGATCCTGTTCCAGATAATTTTCCACCGCTTCCGTCAGTCTCTCCCGCATCTCTCCGGCTGCTGCCCGGGTAAATGTCACGATCAGCAGCTGGTCGATATCGATGGGACAATCTTTTCTGGTCATTTTCCCCAGGATTCGTTCTACCAAAACAGCAGTCTTACCGGATCCTGCCGCAGCACTGACCAGGATATTTCTATCCCGCAGTTCAATGACCTTCTGCTGTTCCGGCGTCCACTTCATCTCCATCTTCCTTCTCCCCTTTCTCTCTCATTTTCTTCCACAGTTCCTCATCGGAAAATACCGGAAGTCTCCGGAAACTGTTTCCCTCCTGCTTTTCATCAAATCCGCAGATTTCCTTAAAGCTGCAATAGTCGCAGGCGGTCCGTTGTTTCAATTTATATGGATTTTTCTCCATCTCCCCGCCAAGGATCCGTGTTCCATTTTCACGGATCTTATCGTTGACATAGGCACAGAGTTCTTCGAACTGTTCTTTGCTTGCCGTTTTGGAACGACTTGAAAGACTGCCGTTTTTATTGTAGGCTGCCGGGATCACCAGCGATTTTTTCCCTGCTTCCAGTTCCCGATCCAGATCCTTTAAGATCTTTTCTTCTGCCCGGACCAGTCCGTCCACCTTTAATTTTTCCAGCAGTTTCCGTTCAATCTCCTCTTCCTCATCCCCAGGTTTTCCATCCACCAGTGGATCTTTGACATGATAATAAAACATCCCCGCCGGTTCTGCATTTTTTCCCGGATGATTCTTTTCTTCCAGTTCCAGTGCTGCATTCAGATATACGATAAGCTGCAATTGCAGTCCGTGATACACCGAAGTAAGATCCAGAGCCGTATTGCCGGACTTATAATCAATGACTTTCACATAGATCGTATCGTCCTCCTCATAGCGGTCCACCCGGTCAATCCGTCCCCGCAGGCGCAGGCGCTCATCCTCCGATAACTGAAAATTCGATGCTTTCAGATCTTCCTCCATAGAAAAAGAGATTTCAAACCGGCTTGGTTCATATTTTCCTGCTTTCAGCTGTTGCTGCAGTGCCCAGACCGTCCGCCGCAGGATCCGTTTTACACGCAGGATCATATACTGGTTTCTTGCACTGCTCTCCAGGATCGTATTGCCATAGTCGTGAATGGTTTCCTCCACACTCGTATCAATCAGCTGATCCCGTTCCTGATCCGTCAGACTGCGCCATGTCAGCCGGTTTTTTTTGAGATTTCGTGAAAACTGTTCCAGTGCCTGATGGATCACATTGCCCAGATCCACCTGACGAAATTCGTATTCCTGTCGTTCCTCGATCTTCAGACCATACTGCAGAAAATGTGCAAAGGCACAGGCTGCAAACCGTTCCAGTTCCGTCGCACTGTTTTCCAGTTCTTTCCCGTAAAGTGCCACCGCCGCCGCTTTTCCAATGCTGCTCTCCGGTGCGCCCTCGTATGCCACCTGGATCCAGCGAAGACACTGCTCTTTCCACTCTTTTGACCGCAGATACCAGGAAAACAGTTCCTTCCAGCCATCGTTCTGCTGTTGTTCTCCATCCTTTCGAAGTCCTTCCAGAAGAATCTCCGTTGCCTGCTGTGCAATCTGCATCTGGCTGATCTCGTCTTTCGGATTATCCTGGATCACCAGTTTCGGATACATCCGAAGAATCAGCGCGATCAGATACGCCGGACTCTGTGCCTGCCCCTGTGCATTTGACTGAGCGTAAGAAAGATACAGACACCGGGAAGGTTTCGTCAGATTCAGATACAGATAGAAACGCTGGATATACATGGATTCTCTTGCTGTAGGTGCCAGTGCTACCTGACGGCTGTCGAGAAATTCCCGATCTGACTCAGACAGCAAACCTGCCTTCCCTCCGTGTTTCGGGATGATTCCGTCGTTGACGCCTGCAAAGAACAGTACTTTGATGTCTTTCAGTCTGGTACGCTCCATCTCACCGATCAGTACCTGATCTGCCGTCGGTGGAATGATGCCCACCCGCATCTCCTGAAATCCCACATCGAGAAGCTGTCCGTACTCCTTCGCCGTGATCGTCTCGCTGCCAAGCATCTGCACCATCTTATCAAGAAGTTCCATGATCATTCCGTAAATCTGGCTGTATTCTTTCACCATCGCCTGATCGCCCTGTGTAGCAAAATCCTGTTCTTTTTCCGCTAACCGCTCCTGAATCCTGTCCTTTACGATCATGTGATAGAGCATCCGCGTCCGTTCTTCTACTGTGTGCTCTTTTTCTTTCATATATTCCGCGAAAGGACCGATCTTTTTCCAGACCTGTTCCCGGATCTTATTAATCGCTTCGATACTGCCCTCTTCCATCCCCCGGTACCGTCTTACCCAGTGATCCTTCCACTGTTTTTCCCCACGTATTCCAACTGCGATACAGTAATTTTCCAGCTGATCCACCTGGTAGACCGGGATCCCGGACATCCCACAGCGAAGATAACGAAACATACTCTCATAGGAAAAATGCTCCACCACAAGATTTACCGCCGCCCGGATGTACTCCACAAACGGATTCATCAGGATCGAATGTTTTTCATCGATAAAACAGGGAATCCTGCACTGCTCCATCACCTGTCTGGCATAGCTTCCGTACGTTGTCATATCTCCGGTGATCACCGCAAAATCTCCATATCGGTAGCCTTTTGTCCGCACCAGCAGACGGATCTTTCTGGCGATCTCCTCCATCTCTTCTTTCGGATTGCCTGCCTGAAAGATCTGTACCTCTTCCTGTTCCTTCCAGTACTGCCGTTTATCATACCGAAACAATGCTGCTCCAGAAATTCGAGTGCCGGTGCCTCATGGAAACGGCTGTGTTCTCCCGGATGCACCCACCAGGGATCCAGAACTTCCACCCGTTCTTCCGCTGCCATCCAGGTCAGAGACTCCATCATCTTCCCACTCATCCGAAACAGATGCTGCGGACGTTTTAACTGTGCCACAGACACCTTCTCATCCAGTGTCACCGTCACCCAGATCTGCCGCGCCATCTTCAGCAGTTTCCGCAGCAGCTTATTCTGTATCGGGGTAAATCCGGTAAATCCGTCCAGAACGATCCAGCTGTCTCTCACCAGCCGGGAGCTTCCGATCTTCTCACACAGAAGATCCAGCACTTCCTCCGCCGTGATATATCGTTTTCTCAAAAACTCGGAAAATCCCTGATAAATGGTCTGCACATCCTTTAATTTGTGATACAGCAGCGGTTTGTCTTTTGCCAGATTGCCGATCTCGTCCAGTTCCTCCGGGTGAATATCGTACTGCATCAGCTCGGATAACAGTGATTTCATCTCACTGACGGTTCCCAGTTTTTCCAGACTGCTGCCAAGAACTCCCAGTTTTTTCTTCTGTTCCTGTACCACACGCTCCAGCACCAAAATCTTTCCCACATCTTCCAGCACCGGTGTCTGATCTCCGCCTACTTCCGCAAACACCCGGTGTGCCAGGCGGTCAAAGCTCAGAATATCCACATTCATGATCCCGTGCCGTGGACTCAACGATACCAGTTCTTTCTGTGTTTGCATCGTAAACTGTTCCGGTACGATCACCAGATAATTTCTCTCCGGATGCTCCCCGGCTTCCTGTAAGATTTTCTGATATAGCTGAAAGGATTTTCCAGCCCCCGAATTGCCGGGTACAAATTGCAGCGCCATGGATCTTTTCCTCCTTTTTTTGTTCCTGCTTCTGTCTGCGCTCAGCATCTTTTCGTCTGTCTTCTTCTCTCTGACAGTTACGACCCCTGTCTTTTTACCGGCAGGGGTCGTAACTGTGTTTTACATTTTTCTGATTGGTTCACACGGAATATGCTGTTTCCCGTTCTGTTTGATTGCATTATAACCCTTCATAGTCAAAAAGTGGAATAAAACTTTCTTTTGCCGTCCCGCCTTCCTGAAAAAATCCCTGGGTGATACCCAGATCCAGCGCATGATCCAGCACTTTCTCGTACTCCCGTTTCGTCACCCGCCGGTTCAGATCCGGAATGTTCCGTACCTGCGGAAGCGGTGTGTACTGGTTCATCAGGCTGATGGTCAGATCGTCTCCATACGTTCCATACAACTCATCGAGTACCGCAATTGAATTCTTCGTATGTCCCGGCAGGATCAGATGCCGGACGATCACACCTTTTTGGATATAACCGTCCTCATCGTATGCACAGGTTCCGGCAGCTTTCATCATCTCCCGGATTGCTGCCCGGGCAACTTCCGGGTAATCCTTTGCCCTGGAATATGCAAAAGCAAGCTTCGAATCCATATATTTAAAATCGGGAAGCCAGACATCCACAACCTCTTCGAGCATCTGCACCGTTTCCACCCGTTCGTATCCGCTGGAATTGTAGATCACCGGCAGATCCATTCCCTGCGCCTTCGCTTTTTTGAGTGATTCGATCACAGCCGGGACGTAATGTGCCGCTGTTACCAGGTTGATATTCGCCGCTCCCTGTTCCTGCAATTCCAGAAAAATCTCGCTGAGGCGTTCCCCTGAGATCTCTTTCGCACAGTTTCCCTCCGCGATCTCAAAGTTCTGACAGAAGATACACCGGAGACTGCACCCGGAAAAAAATACCGCACCGGATCCCCGCGTCCCGGAGATACAGGGCTCCTCCCACATATGGAGTGCCGCCCTCGCCGCCCGTATTGTTGCATCCATTCCGCAGTAACCCTTTTCTCCGGCTGCCCGGTTTACACCGCACATCCTCGGACACAGCGTACATGTATCCATTCCCATGTTTCCTTTCCCCCTGTTTCTTTTTATTTCTCCGTTTCGGAAAGCCGTCACTTTCTCCTGGGATTTCATAAAACCCGGCTGTTTCTCATACACTAATAAAAAGCATCGGAAAAGGAGTGTGTATCTATGAGTTCCAAAACCAGGATTGTTGTACTACATATGAAAGAAGTGATCTATACCGCTATCTTTCTCGTACTCGGTCTCCTGATGATTGTTCTTCTTCTGATCATGTTCGGACCATCGAAAGACAAAGAAACCGCATCCTCTGTCCAGACAACTTCTGCCCTCACCGGACAGTATTTGCCGGGTGTCTACACCACCGCCATCGAGCTGAACGACAACACCTTTGACGTGCAGGTAACCGTGGACAGCAGCCATATCAATTCCATCGAGCTGATAAACTTAAGTGAATCCACCGCCGCCATGTACCCGCTGATGGAACCTGCCCTCGAGGAACTTGCCTCCCAGATCTATGAAAAGCAGTCCCTCGAAGACATCACCTACGAAGATGACAACAAGTACACTTCCATGCTGCTCTTAGAGGCCATCAAAAGCGCACTCGCGAAAGCTTCTGTTTTGCAGCAATAATTTCAAATGTTATTTTTTCCGGACAAATATGCCATAACCACTTCCCAGTTTGCCGCCCTGCTGCAGATAGTCTGCAATCACTCTCTGCAGCCCGGTCTTCCGGGGAAGTTCTTCCGGTTTCTTCTTCCACTCTGCGCCGAATACCCTCCAGCCATCCGGGAAAATCGTCTCGCTTTTTTCTGCTGCAACCAGATGGAACCGATCCGCATACGCTTTCATATTTCCTTCCGGAAGGATCCGTACCAGATCCGGATCGATCAGCCAGGATTCCACACCAAACACGGTGTAATCCTTCGGAAAATGTCTTTGAAAAATACTCTGCCCGTGCAAATGCATCATCGAGAAGTTCCTGTTTCATCGGCCCTGCGGATGGAATATGCATATTGATCACGGTATCTCCCGGATGAATCTGTACACCATCCACCTCACAGTCTTCTTTTCCCTCAAACGGACGCAGTTCAAACTGCAATCTTCCCAGTCCAAACCGGGTCAGATTAAAGAATCCGTCATACCAGTGACCGACAAAATTGCCGTACACGCCATGAATCTCATAGCACTCCAGCATTTTCCATTTCATATCTTCCAGACTCTTATCGAAAACATCCATCGGAAGTCCCTGTTTTTCATACCGCACTTTCACTTCTTCCCAGCAGCAAAACAGCATCAGTGCGTCGAGAAGATAACGGTTGACACCAAATGTTTCTTCTCTTCCCTCTGTCTCTTCCAGTGTTTTTGTGGGAACGGAAAGTTCCCCGTCTGCTGTCATCACCTGTTCTGCGGTCTGTACGATCACATCCCAGTGACCCTCTTTTTCCAGCTGCTCTCTCGCATCGAGAAGCTGCCGGATACCTTCTTCCGGCAACTGTATCGTCGCCATCAGATCTGTCATCTGCTCTTTTGTCTCTGTCATTTGCTGCCTTCTCCTTTTCTCTTCCAACCAAACGCAAACCATGCGAGTTTTCGGAAGTTATCCATTTATGATAATTTTTCCACCTGATCCATCCAGATACGCACACAGGAATCGCTCGACATCCGCAGATCGCCTCTCGGAGATACAGCTACCGTACCGACTTTCGGTCCGTCCGGCAGACAGGAACGCTTGAACTGCTGCATAAAGAATCTCCGGTAGAAGTTTTTTAACCACTTCAGGATCACTTCCCGGTCATACACGCCCTCAAAGGTCTGTACAGCGATCCGGAAGATCTTATCCGGTTCGTATCCCGCACGGAGCATATAATACAGGAAGAAATCATGCAGTTCGTACGGTCCCACCAGATCCTCGGTCTTCTGTGCGATCTCGCCGTCTTCGGCGGGAGCAGTTCCGGGCTTACCGGTGTATCCAGGATATCCAGCAGGATCTCGGAGAGCCGGTCATCCTCACAGGTATCCGCATAGTAGCGTACCAGATGGCGCACCAGTGTCTTCGGGATCGATGTGTTGCCGCATACATGGACATATGATCGCCATTGTAGGTTGCCCATCCAAGCGCCAGTTCCGACAGATCACCCGTTCCGATAACCATACCGCCGGTCTGGTTTGCGATATCCATAATGACCTGGGTACGCTCTCTCGCCTGACAATTTTCGTATGTCACATCATGGTTTTCCATATCATGTCCGATATCTCGGAAATGGATTGTTACCGCTTCGCGGATATCTACTTCCCGCAGTGTTGCCCCCAGTTTTTCCGTAAGGTCGCAGGCATTCCGATACGTTCTGTCTGTGGTTCCGAAACACGGCATCGTAACTGCGGTGATCTTTTCTCTCGGTATGCCGAGGAAATCAAATGCTCTGGCTGTTACCAGCAGTGCCAGTGTGGAATCGAGTCCTCCGGAGATACCGATGACCGCACTCTGGCTGTGAGTGTGTTCCAGACGTTTCTTCAGTCCCATCGCCTGGATCGTCAGGATCTCGTCACATCGTTTTTCACGCTCTTCTTTTCCTGACGGCACGAACGGTTTCCGTGGGAACGTTCTGGTCAGCTTTGTCTCTTCTTTTTCCAGTACGAACGCGATCTCCTGATATCCGGTCGTATCTGCTGCCGGATAGGTGGTCATTTTTCTTCGTTCCGTTACCAGACGGCGGATATCCAGATCGCCGTAAATTGTCTCATTGATAAAACGTTTCGCCTCTTTTAAGATCGAACCGTTCTCGCAGATCAGATTGTGTCCGCCAAATACCAGGTCTGTGGAGGATTCGCCCTCTCCGGCTGTTGCGTAAATATAACCGCAGATCAGCCGCGCGGACTGTCCTTTTACCAGTTCTCTGCGGTAGGTGTCTTTTCCGGTGATCTCATCCCCGGCAGACAGATTGACGATCACATTGGCTCCTGCCAGTGCGTGTCCCACACTCGGCGGATTTGGCACCCAGAGATCCTCACAGATCTCCACAGCCACCTTCATCCCCGGCATCTGCGGGCAGGAAAACAGTAATTTTGTTCCGAACGGTACGTTTTCTTCCCCGATCGTCACCATATGCGTCTCCGGGTCTGCCGGTGTGAAATGTCTTGCCTCATAATACTCGGCATAGTTTGGCAGATTCGTCTTCGGCACCAGACCAAGGATTTTTCCCCGGTTTAAGACTGCTGCCACATTGTACAGCTTTCCGTTATATTCCCATGGAAGTCCTACGATGATCAGCGCATCCACCTGGCTGGTTTCCCCTGCCAGCCATACCAGCTGTTCCTTCGCACTGTCCAGAAGCAGTGTCTGCCAGAACAGGTCCTGGCAGGTATATCCGGTGATACAAAGTTCCGGAAATGCCATGATCTTTGCGCCCTCTGTCTCCATCTGACGGATCAGTTTCAGAATCTCCCCTGCATTGTATACACAGTCTGCCACCTGAATCTTCGGTGTGCCGGCTGCTGTTTTGATAAATCCGTGTCTCATAGCTTTCCTTTCCGCCTATTTTCTGGCAAGTTCGAGCAGTTCTTTCAGTTCATCTACGCTGAAGTTGTAGTTGGAGTTACAGAAATGGCAGTTCAGTTCGATCGGCTCACCGTCATCGATCATGCCCTGCAGTTCTTTTTCTCCCAGACTGATCAGCACCTTTCCAACCCGTACTTTATCACAGTTGCAGTAGAAGCTGGTCGGCACTTTCTCATTGATTTCCAGATCCATATCACCAAGCAGTTTTTCCAGCAGCATTTCCGGTGTATAACCCTGATCCAGAAGTTCGGTAACAGAAGTGATCTGTGCCAGATTTTTCTCCAGTTTCTCAATCACTTCTTCCTCTGCGTTCGGCATCAGCTGCACGATAAATCCACCGGCCTGGCGGACAGTATTATCCTTCTCCATCAGTACGCCAAGTCCTACTGCGGAAGGCACCTGCTCACTGCTTGCAAAATAATAGGTCAGATCATCTCCGATCTCACCGGTCTTTAATTCCGTCTGTCCCACATACGGCTCTTTCAGACCCAGATCCTTAATTACACTTAAGACACCAAGACCAAGCGCACCGCCCACATCCAGTTTTCCCTGTGCATTCGCCGGGAGCATGACTTCCGGATGGTTTACATAACCTTTTACTCTTCCTTTGGAATCGGAAGTCACCGTCAGACCTCCGATCGGTCCGCTACACTTGATCTGCAATGTCAAGACATCTTTGTCCCCTTTCATCATGATTCCCATCATCGCACCGCCGGTCAGCAGACGTCCCAGAGCCGCGGTTGCCACAGGGCTGGTATTATGATCCTTTCTTGCGGTCTCCACTACATCTTTTGTGTTAGCCGCAAAGGCACGGATCTGTCCGTCGGCTGCGGTTGCTCTTACAATATAATCACTCATATCTGTTTCCTTTCTTTTTCTTTCATATAATTATTATGATACCAGGGTCAAAAGTTCAGAAATCTGACGCAAGCTTGCTTCCAGGAAGTTTTCATACTTTCTGCAATTTCTTTATTTTGTACACTCTCTCGCAATAAAATAGATTCTCTCGCTGTCTTCCCGTACCGGTTCTCTGGTAAATGCATCGTAGATTGCTTCCACTTTCAGTCCTGCTTCCTCCAGTAATTCTTTCACTCTCTCCGGCTCATATGCTTTCTGGTAATGGAATTCTTCGTGTTTCCGGTAGAGATCATCCTCTTCTCTAATAAATAAAGTCAATGCATATTCATTGACCTGTGATTCCTCATCAAAGCAGTTTTCCCAGATAAAGCTTCCCTCTTCCCGGTTTTCCGCGATCGTCGTGTTGCCGATGATCTCCCGGTATTTGTACGGGGTGTTCATATCAAAGACAAAGATTCCGCCCGGATCCAGATAGTTATTTGCCAGACGGAAAACCTCTAAAAGATCCTCTTCCTCCAGAATATAATTCATACAGTCACAGATGCTTACAACAGCCCTGACCGTTCCATACAGTTCAAATTCCCGCATATCCTGCATCAGATATAAAATATCCAGACCGGATTCCACCCGTTTTTCCTGGGCGACCTCCAGCATATCCGGGGAATTGTCGATGCCGATCATATCGTACCCCTCAGCTGCCAGAAGTTCTGTCATACTTCCGGTACCGCAGCCAAGCTCCGCGATCAGTCCGTCTTCTATTCCATATTCTTTTAAAATACCGGTCAGATACGTACACCATGCCGGATAATCAATGTTATCCATGAACAGATCGTATACACCGGCAAAACTTTCATAAGATTCTTCCATACTGTCTCCTTTCTGACCTGTCGTTCTCTTTCTTCCGGTTTCCTGTTTTACAAAACGTTTTTCAGAAGTAATACCTTCCGCAAATCCAATCCCAGCGATTTGCGGAAGGTATCCGATTCCTCTTGTGTAACCTTGTAACTGTTCAGTATCTTCACAGGTACAGGAAAAATTGCATTAAAAATCACCTTCGGTGATGGCATTTTTGCTTGTATGTCTCGGGATTTTGGCATATTCATGCCAAGACACCTCGTGGGGTAGTGGCTGCTGAATAGTTACACAACCTTTTCTTCCTGTATATTCTTTTCCGGTCCCTGTGCCTTTTTCTTTCCAAACCAGAAAAACAGTACCACGCCGGCAATCGCAGTGAAAATAGCGATAAACTGGGATGTGGACAGACTTCCCACATTTCCCCTTTCCAGATCCCCACGGAAGAATTCCAGGACAAATCTTCCCACACTGTAACAAACCAGATACAGTCCTGCCACCTGTCCGTCGCCCTTTTTCTTCCTGCAAACCACATCAGGAAGATGCAGTTCAGAAAATCCAGACCGCTGGAGATCAGCTGCGTCGGAATCAACGGCACGTTGTTCGGCGCATAAGCAGAAATCGTGGAAAAGAATATGAAATGCACTGTTCGTCTCTTTTCCATAGCAACATCCTGCCAGAAAACACCCGATTCTTCCAAATCCCTGTGCCAGTGCCACCGACGGCATAACCAGATCGAAATATTTTATAAACTTTTAGTTTTAGCCACCTTACAGTAGAGCCATGCGGCAAGGATTCCTCCGATGATTCCTCCATAAACCAC
>ENA-OQKR01000685-OQKR01000685.1-human-gut-metagenome-genome-assembly--contig:-NODE-685-length-12734-cov-3.956453_pt1 | contig 12734 bp, 10 predicted proteins | sample MGYA00242803_ERZ504806 | MGnify/ENA primary metagenome ERZ504806 (study PRJEB26092, sample SAMD00036399) | human gut metagenome | host: Homo sapiens | study: EMG produced TPA metagenomics assembly of...
ATGTACGAAAACGATGTACGAGTGTACCGACAAGTTGATTCTTGAAACAATCTTGTCGGTACACTAATTCCGGGCTTCTTCTTCAAGAACTATCTTTTTATGTGTAGCAGAAATTTTTACTGATTCTGCCTCTATATAATTTTAACTGTATGGTTTTAGCTATATAATCTTTGTTTCTATTTCTTATTTTGTAATCTTTACAGAATTTTTCTGTCCTTTGCCCTTGAAAAGCTTCTGGTATGCACTTAATTTTGCTGCCGGAACTTTGATTACTGCCTTAGCAGAAATTCCCTTTAATGCAGATGCTCCTACTGTTTTGAGCACTTTAGAATTAACTGTAATGGAAGTCAGCGCTTTACATCCGTTAAACGCCTGTTTTCCAATTGTGGTTACTTTGGATCCTATCGTGACTTTTTTCAGTTTTGTGCAGCCATTAAATGCTTTATCACCAATTGCTGTTACATTAAATGTATAACCATTAATTTTTACTGTTGCAGGAACAGATGCACTTGTAAGATTTTTCTCTGCCGGAGCATAAACGCTTACTGTTCCATTCTTGTATGCGGATTTAGTTACCTTGTATTTCAGGTTTCCGGATGTGTATACCTTTCCTTTTGCCGGAATCGCCGCAATTTCGAAATTCTGGATCGCTGTGCCAACATAATTGCCTTTACCTGTAATGATCACAGATGCTGTGGAGCCGGCTTTTGTGTTATTTGCATAGGAAACGGTGTAGTCTGTTCCGGCTTTCAGTTTCTTGCCGTTTAAGGTTACTGTTACTGACGGTTTAAGCGCCTTACCTGCATAAAGTTGAGTCTTGATTGTAGAAATTTGTGCAGATGCGATGCTGTTCAGAGATTGACCTGAGAACTCATAGTATGCAGGAATCTCAACAGCTTTTATTTTCTCTTCATTTGTCCACCAGTCTACATAAAATAAACGATGTTTATTTCCATCAATTCCGGCTGTTAAACCTTCGAATTCATCCAGATGAATGTATCGAGGAAGTACTACTCCATATTTTTTCTCACCATTTACATCAAATCTAAACTGCGCCAGAAGTCTGTTTGTAGAATATTCTTCATCCAGACTAGCATTGACCGTAACAAGATTTATTTCTTCATTCTTGTATATTTTTGTAAAGTAAAACCAGTCATTATCCTCTGTCTCATCCCATGCATACCTATATGTTGGATCAAAACAGTCTTTCGATACAGGAACGCCTGCTGCCTGCGCTTCTTTTGTATCAAACTGTCGAACGATCAGATTTCTTGAATATGTCTCACCTTCCGTTTCATATGTACCAAGTTTCAATGCTCCACCTATATACAGCTGCGCTGTCTGTTTTCCGTTTGTTCCAAGATAAATCTGCGGAATTGCTGTCTGAGAGTATTCTGCACTGTCAATTTCACCAAATTTCAGATAAGCTCCCGGCTGTCCATAAATGGTTATTTCCGGATTAATCACTGCTTTCTCAAAATTCAGATATTCAGATACAACCAGACATACACCCTCTTCTGATGTCAGTTCTTTACAGTTCAGGCTCTTCACTACAGCATCCGCAATCTTAATTTTATCTGCTGTTACATTTGCATTTAATCTGGCATTCATAAGTTCCACTTCTCCAGAGCCTGTAAAGGTTAAAGTATTTGCTTTTACAAGAATCCTGGACAGTGACAGTTTCTTGCCTGCCGGAACATTTACAGAAGAAATTGAAGTCGGAACAAAATTGTCTGTATCTGTGCTTTCGTCATAATTATTCTGACCTTCTATCTTCAGGGCTTTCGCAGCACTTGGAACAGTAAGCGTTCCACTGATCTTGGTGTTAGCTTTCATATTCATCAGATAATAGCCACTGGCATTGTTCTTCTTCTGATATGCATTTATATATCTTTCCGCCTGTGCTGTCGGTGCGACATTAATCCACACACATCCTCCATCAGGGAATTCTGCCCTTCCGCATGCCTCGAAAATCTCCTTTGCTGACATTCCTTCACAATCCCGGAATTCCTGAAGATCAACCGCATTATCTTTATCCGGATTCCAGATTTTTCCATTCATATCCTGAGTCGTACCATCTTCTGAATAGACCCAAATTCTGGAAAGCATTTCCACAATATCTTCGTCAGACATATCATACTTCACTGCCTGTGTACCAGCCGGAACAGGAATATCTTCCCATTCACTTTTCTCATCTGATGTATTATATATAATTCCAATTCCGTAAGGACTGCTCCACTTCTCTCCATTTTCATTTTCAAACTCGCCAGTACCCCAGTCAAATGTTTTATGGAATACCGGAGCAGTCTTACTGTTTACAATGTGTATAAAAAAAGCATTTTCATCCTGTGGATTGTTTTTGATATTATCCGTTTCATTGTAAATATTAAAAAATTCACTGGAACCAAATACCTGCAGATCATGGCTGTTATTTCTCAGATATATATTTTCTACTCCGGAAATACCACCTATCGCATTATTCTGCCCACAAAAGATCACTTTATCATCGGAACCTGTTCCTTTTAATACGCTTCTCATATCCTGACAGAAGAAAGTTGTCGTTCCTTTTCCTTCTTTGATTTCAATCGTCTCTGGCGGATCTATCATACCCCAGAATACGATGTTTCCGTTCGGTGTAATACTTCTGGCTCTTGCATTCTCCACCAGTACTATCATCCCTTCAGGAGCCACAAAGTCTGCTGCATCTTCCAGATCCTGGACGCTTACAAAACAGTATCCTGTATTTTCTCCTTCGATACTGTTTAACGCATTTGAAAAAGTAGTGTCTTCTACTGTTTTCATGTCCACTTCCGGACGTTCTTCATTCTGCAGGGCATTATTGTACTGTTCCTCTGTTATATATGCCACTTCAAAAGATCCTTTTACCTGTTTAGCACCTGCTGCGTCTGTCGATGCCTCTGATTCTTCTGATGTAAATCCGTCCACTTCCGGCGCTTCGTCCGTACCAAAATCTGATACTTCTTCCCCGGATGTCCAGATTTCTGCCGTATCCTCTGCTTCGGCTTCTTCCTCCGTGCCCTGCATCTCTACAGTTTCTTCCCCCGAAGAAAATTCTGCACCCATAACAGCTGCGCTTTCTGCCACAGGTGTTATGCACATAAGTGCTGCCAACAATAATGCGACTTGTTTTTTCTTCATACGTAAAACCCTCCTTTTTCTGGATTTGAGTGTATTAAAAAAAGCACCCTGCAAGATGTAATCGCAGCTTGCACAATTTGCGAGAATGATTTTTTTAGTACCTCTGTAATTTTATACACTGCCATCTTCATTTTTGACAGCGTTCAGAATCCCTTCAGGGATATCTTTCAAAAATATTTTACAGTAAAATCTCTTCCCCTATTTCATCCAGGAAGCTGTTCATCTCTTCTAGTGTCATCTTCTCTTCCAGTCCATAAATAATTGCTGCATCGTAACGTACGCGCGGATAAAGTCTCGGCTTCTGACCGATATCCAGAAGCCTTTGTGTATCCGACAGATCAAGAGAAAGGAGAAACGCACACTGCAGTAGTATTTTCCTTGTGGGGATTCGCTGACCGCCAAACAGTTTTCGTGCATAGGATTCTTCCAGATTCAGCTTTCGCACAATATCTTTCTTTTTCATTCCACGCTCTTCGATTATATGCTCAAGATAAAGCCCTACCTCTACCTTGTTTCCTCGTTCCCTTGCAAAATATGCGGCGCCTTCCTCTTTTATCATTCCCATGATTTCTTCTGTTTCTTTCATTTCTTCTCACACCTCTTTCCTGTTCATATCTCCCTTCTGTCAAAACCCGAGGTTGTTTTTTTTGATCTTTACCACTATCCGTTATCTGATGACTGATCCATAATTTAAAAGCAGATATGATACTGTTAAGTGTACCATATCTGCCCATTTTAGAGCGGGACAATTTTGTCCCTTTTTATGTATAAATTTCAAAATCAGGGGAAGAATCTATCTTCATGATTTTTTCTTTTTGTCCCTCTGTACAGTGTACCTCTGTTAGTCCCGAATGTCCAAACAGCGGTTCAAAATTTTCAATATCTGCATTGGAAATATCTATTACCTGCAGATTCTTTGCTCCTGTGACAGGAGACAGATCTTTCACCAGGCTGAAACTCACTGACAGGAAATTTAATGAAGGAAACTGTTCGATTCCTTCCAACGAGGAAATCTGTGTTGTGAATGCAAGTGTCTCCAGCTGTGTCATCCCTTTCAATGGTTTCAGATTCTCCAGTATGGTACTATCCCCCCACATGAACAGCGCCTTTAAGGTACTCATCTGCGAAAGAGTTTCGGCAGCCGCCTCATTTACATCACACATGCACAGAGTATCCAGTTTCTTCATCTCTGTCAATGGCTCAAATATATTGTTTTCTACTTCCACATTACTCATATCCAGGTAATCCAGGCTCAGATTTTTCAGAAAGTCTATATCTGTCAGATTCATCCCCTGTATATTTAATCTTAAAATGCCTGTGCATTCTCCAATCACTGACAGATTCTCTGCCGGATTCTCCATAATACAGAGGGTATCCAGATCTATCAGATTCAAAAGCACAGAGAAATCTGTGATCATATTCTTGCTCAGATAAAGTTTTTTCAAAGGCAACTCTTTTAACCCGGAAATATCTTCGATTTTCTGGTTACACAGCGCAAGTTCCTCCAGATTTACCATTTGTGCCAGATCCGAAAGATCTGTAATATTTCCGCGCACAGATCCGAAGCTGCTGTCCTTTCCATCCACATGGTGGCCTTCACCCCAGAATGTGTCCTCATCATCAAGAATTTCTTTTCCGACAATACGGAGTTTCCTTACATTCTCCAGCATAGAGGCAGTTATTTTGTCTGTCTTTGAAAGCCCCAGTTCCTTGCGCACGGCTTCTTCTATCAGTTCTTCTCTGAAGGTTATCTCTGCCTGTATCTGTTCTTCTGCCGCACTCTGTTCTGCCGTTTCAATCCTTTTGTTTTCAATCACTGTGCCATCCGGGGAAAGAATTGCCAGTATATAACCTGCTGCAATCAGTCCAAAGACTGCGCCTGCATTTTTATAAACCTTTTTTCTATTGTTTGCCTGACATTTCTCAACTGCTCTCCTTAATTGCGCAGCATCCCCATATCTTTTATCAGGCTCAAAAGAGCAGGCCTTCTCTATTATCTTTTTCATTCTCCGGCTCACTGCACACTCAGAAAGCTGATTCATTTCATAGCTCTCTGAAACCATATACAGCATTGTCTGCCCGATTGCATACACATCTGTACGCTGGTCTGTCTGTGTATAGCCATACTGCTCTGGCGCCGCAGTTCCTCTGGTACCCACCACAAAAGTATCACGCGACCCATCTTTTTTATAACTGCGCATAGTACCGAAATCAATGAATACCACCTCACCACCAGGTGTGACCACTATATTCTCCGGTTTTATATCCCGGTGTATCATAGGCTCATCCGGATTCTGAAACTGCTCTGCTGTCTGGCATATCTTCCTGCTGATCCTGCAGATTTCCGCTTCTGATATGCCACCTTTTTGCAGAACCATCTGAGCCAGAGACATTTCCCTCTATATATTCCCTTACCAGATACACTTCGCCATTTTCTTCAAATATCCTGTATGCCTTTGGAATCCCGGACAATTTCCTATCCGCCATTTTTTTCATGATTTCCATTTCATTGCGCAGAAACTCCGCCTGCCTGTTACGCCCCCATTTAAGCACGCACAGGATTCCGGTAGCTGTCTCTTTCACCAGGAAAGTGGATGAATCTTCACTTTCCTTCAGACATTCATATACAGTCCAGTGTTCTTGAATGTCTTCTGGCAAATAATCGTTCCATATCTTGTTCTCTTTCATACAATCTCTCCTGCTTTGGTATAACCGACCGCCGACAATCAAAAATTGGTCACATTTTTTCGTATCACTATGATGATTTTATATCAGTTCCCCGATAAATCGGATTGTCTGTCGTTTTTTATAGAATTACTATATATTGTATCAGAAAACTTATGGAAATCCTATATGTTTTTGCACAAAAAAGATTCCCTCTTCAGTTTTACCTGAAAAAGGAATCTCCTGTTATCTTTACTTATTCAGCGTCTTCTGCTGTGTCAGTTGTATCTGCATTTTCTTCTGCTGTGTCATCTGCATTGTCTGCGTCTTTGCTGTCTGCATCATCTGCATCTTCTGTATCTGCTTCTTCTGCATCTGAGTTTTCTTCAAAAGGAATTACTGCACCATCATATTTCTCATTGATAAAATCTTTAATCTCATCAGATTTCAGTACATCTACAAGTGCCTGAATCTTTTCGCTGTCTTCATTGCCTTCTTTTACTGCGATTACGTTTACATATGTCTTTGCTGCTTCAGAATCAGATTTCTCATATGCAAGTGCATCTTTTCCAACTGAGAAGCCTGCTTCCAGAGCATAGTTTCCGTTTAATACCACATAAGCTGTCTCGCCTGTAACACGTGCTACCTGTGCTGCTTCCAGCTCTACGATTTCTACATTGTGAGGATTCTCTGCAATATCCTTAACAGTTGCATTTAATCCTGCACCATCTTTCAGAGTGATGATTCCGTTATCCTGGAGAAGAAGAAGTGCTCTTGCTTCGTTTGTGGTATCATTTGGTACTGCAATGGAATCTCCGTCTTCCAGATCATCCAGGCTGTCTTTTGTTCCGGGATAGATTCCGAATGGCTCATAGTGAATACCGCCTGCATTTACAAGGTGTGTGCCCTTCTCCTCATTAAACTGATCCAGATATGGGATATGCTGGAAGTAGTTTGCATCAAACTCTCCACTCTCAACTACCTCGTTTGGTCTTACATAATCATCAAATACAGTAACCTCAAGGTCATATCCTTCTTTCTCAAGAAGTGGTTTTGCCTCCTCAAGGATCTCTGCGTGAGGTGTTGCAGATGCTGCAACTGTAATGGTCTTGTCATCATCCTTTGCATAAACGCCTGTGCTTAATGTTCCTGCTACCAGTACTCCTGTTAAAACTGCTGCCACTAATTTTTTCATAATAATTGTCCTCCTGAATTTTATATTTTAACTTTTTTCATAACCATTTTATAATCAACAATTTCTTAAAACGATTGGGTTTATGTTATTTTCATCCATTCGAAAATATTTCATTAATTATGGATTTCTTATAGCTATTTTCTTCTGTCAATCTTATTTGCGATCATCATTCCCACTGACTGGAAAATCTGTACCAGCACCACCAGCAGGATAACTGTAACGATCATAATATCTGACTGATATCTGTAATATCCATAGCGGATGGCGATATCTCCAAGTCCGCCTCCACCTACTGCACCGGACATGGCTGAATAACCAAGGATAGTTCCGATTGCAATCGTTGCTCCTGTGATCAGTGAAGTTCTGGCTTCTACCAGAAGAACCTTCACAATGATCCTTATATTGCTGGCGCCCATAGCTCTGGCCGCCTCGATCACACCTGCATCCACCTCTTTAATAGAAGATTCCACCATTCGTGCGATAAAAGGAATAGCTGCCACTACCAGAGGCACTACCGTTGCTGTAGATCCATAGCTCTTTCCCACCACTGCTCTGGTAAAAGGAATCAACAGGATCAGTAAGATCAGAAACGGAATACTTCTCACAATATTTGCGATGGCATCCAGTATCTTATACAACACTGCATTTGGTTTCAGTCCCTCTTTATCAGACACTGCCAGCAGCACTCCCATAGGAAGTCCGAACAGGTATCCCAGAACTGTGGAAAGAACTGTCATGTAAAGTGTTTCTCCCACACCCTGGACGATCATCATTATTGTCTCATGATCCCACATATTCTGTCACCTCCCCGATTGCTAAACCTTTTTCCTTCAGATACTGCTTCATCATTTCTGTCCTGGTACTGCCCTCCATAAATTCCAGTATCATCTCTCCCTTGGCTACACCACCTACATTCTTGGTATCTGCCTTGAGGATATTTACCGGTTCTCCGAAGGTAAGGATCAGATTTGCGATCACAGGCTCAAAAGCTGAATTCTCGGAGAATACGATTCGTATCTTCTCACCGCTTTTAATCTCTGCCTGTCCTTTTTCCCTGCCTGCATCCAGTCTGCTGTCTGCGCCGATATCGGAACCTGTATCCTTTCGGATCAGTTCTTTGGCAACCTCTGACTGAGGATTTGCAAAAATATCTGCAACCAGTCCTTTCTCAACCACTTCACCCTCATACATGATCGCCACATGTGTACAGATTTCACGCACAACCGACATCTGATGAGTAATGATCACTATGGTGATTCCAAACTGCTTATTAATCTTTTTCAGCAATTCCAGAATGGAAGAAGTAGTCTGCGGATCCAGTGCACTGGTAGCCTCATCACAAAGTAAAATCTTCGGATCCGATGCAAGTGCTCTTGCAATGGCAACCCTCTGCTTCTGACCACCGGAGAGCTGTGCAGGATAAGCATTCTGCCTGTCCCCCAGACCAACGATCTCCAAAAGCTCTGCTGCCCTCTTTCTGGCCTCTGCCTTCTTTTTTCCTTTTATATAAAGTGGAAAACAGACATTATCAATCACTGACTTCTGCATCAGCAGATTGAAATGCTGAAAGATCATACCAATCTCTTCCCTCTGTTTCCTCAATTCCTTCTCTGTCAAATCTCCAAGAGCCTTCCCATCTATCAGAACCTGTCCCTCTGTAGGAACCTCCAGAAAATTCATACATCGTACCAATGTACTCTTACCTGCCCCCGACATACCGATAATCCCATATATATCACCGGAATCGATATTCAGGTTCACATCCTTCAAAGCCTCGACCACGCCATCCTTCGTGTCAAAAGACTTCCCGACCTTCTCAATCACAATCCCAGACATCTCATTCTCCCTCTCTCTTATTCCCCGCTCCGTTGAGCATGAACATACTATACCACTACACTTCCAAATATGCCAATTCATAATATCTAGCACCAGCTATAGTTTAAAACTATATTTTTATCGCTTTACCACATTAAATTCTATATCTCCTGGATTTATTTAATTATCTTTGTGAGAATAACCTACTAAACTACGAGGATTTTCAGAAGCATATCGCAGATATGGACGGTTCCGTTGCCTCCGCCCGGGACAAGATTGATGAAATCGGCCAGCAGATACAGACGAAACAGCTGATCAAAAAACAATGCTCCGCTTACCGCGCTTTCAGGGAAATCGTAGAAAATGAAAAAAATACCTAAAATCCTGCCCTCTATCGCGGACAACATCAGAAAGAGTATGAGCTTCACATTACCAGCAAAGAGGCCCTGAAGGAGCTCGGCGTAAAGGCTCTGCCAAAGCCGGAGAAACTGGACGCACAGATTGAAAAATTAGAAGCTGAACAGGCCACCGCCCGAGACGAATGGAAAAAACTCCGGAAACAGCAGGATATCCATCTTCACTCTGAAAATGTTGAGGAGCAGATACCGTCTGCGCCTGATATTTCCCAGAACCAGGAGACGCTCCATCCAGCATTTGCTTCAAGAAGCAACGCTGTTGTTAAAAATAATAATCACGAAAAATCATAACGTATTTGTATCAAAAGAAGGAGAAAATTTCAACATAACTATTGGAAAAAGGATTAAGATATGCAGAAAATTCAGAGCTATGACCGGTAATCAACTTGGCCGCGCCATCGGTCTGAACAAAGCCTTCGGCACAAGAATTACTCAATACGAAACGAATGCCCGGATTCCCAGACCGGAAATTTTAAAAAAATTGCAGATGTTCTTAACATTAGTCTGCTTTCAATCTCACCGCTCTTCGGAGACATGCCGGAGGAATTTATGGAAATCCTGTTCTGGCTGGATGAAGAATTCTGGATTGCCTTTTCCCACCGCCATACACTTCCATCACGCATATTAATCGGAATCAGGACTTTCTCACCGGCATGAGCAGCAATCGTACTTTTCCTTAAGATCATCTCATCCGTATCAATGTAATTGTGGATAGTATGAAATACCTTCTGGCACTTCATTCTTATCTTTTCCAAAACACTCTCCACCATTTCTTCACGGTTCTAGCAGGCAAAGCTCTGGCATATCTCTACATCATGCAGATAATCATCCGGATAGTTTCCATACTGACCGATCCCCGCTACATAAACCGCTGCCCATATATAGTCTTTCTTTAGTATTTCCCGTTTTTTTTAAAACACCATTTACCATACATTTATCAAATAAACAAATGCAGGAAGTAGATTCTAAAAACTCTACTTCCTGCATCTGTCATTTTTATCTTATATCCATTTTACAATTTTGCATATAAAGCATTAATTTTCGCCCGAGTAGCAGGTCCAATAATTCCGTCAACGGATAAACCATTTGCTTTCTGAAATTTGCAAACAGCGTTATATGTTCCCTGTCCAAAAATTCCATCTGCGCCAGAGGAACCACAACTGTACCCTAAAGCAATAAGTTTTTTCTGCATATTTTTCACATCAGTTCCGCTTGAGCCCATAGACAGATTTGTGCCGGAACTACTTCCTCCTAAATTTGAATATGCGGAATTTATTTTAGATCGTGTCGTAGGCCCAATAACACCATCCACCGTCAAGCCATGGTCTCTCTGAAAATTGCAAACGGCATTATATGTTCCCTGTCCGAAAGCCCCATCTGCACCTGAGGAACCACAACTATAGCCTAATGCAATAAGCTTTTTCTGCATATCCTTCACATCAGTTCCACTTGAACCCATAGAGAGGTTTGTGCTGGAACCAGATCCACTTCCATATGCCGGTCTGCAAAACGAAGCCTTGGGAGAACCAACAGTACGATTAGTTGTTCTTACCTGATCTTTAGAATTTCCATCAATTGTTACATACGTATTTCCGCTGACTGACTTAACAATACCAACATGACCATAAGTTCCCCCCGCAGACGTAGTAATAATTGCGAGGTCTCCGACCTTCGGGCTTGAATAAACACGTCCTAATGAATTATAATATCTCCAAATTTCATAGACAGATGCTGTTTTTCCGCCTCCATAAAAAATGCTAGATGCGCCGGAATGTTTAAACACCCACCATACGAACACTGCACACCACGGATAAGCATCACCATTTACCGCCTTTCCATAATACTCCGTATTGTACTTTACGTTGTTATTGCCGGTTTCTTTTACTCCAATCTCATTGCTCGCTGTTTTGATAATTGTACTCGCTGTTGCCATATTATATTACCTCCGTTTTTTATTTGTGATAACCGGTTATCTGTCTTATATAAAGTAACTTACAGGCGAAATGTAAACCATTATTTTCATTAAAAACAAATATTCAAAAATAACCGAAATTCTACTCATTTCTAAAACATATTTCGATAAGTCAAAATTACAATTTTCACACTTTAATTGATATAATATTCAACAACTAAACAAGGAGGCCATTTAACCATGAATAATGTAAAAATTCTATGTATCGCAGGCAGTATCGTACTCGGTAGTATATTGCTATCCGGACAAGCTTTTGGCAAAGCCCCCTCAGATCTAATCACCCTTTCCGCCCCTAAGGAGCCTGAGGGGCAACATGTATCTTATGATATAGATGGTTCCGGCTCTTATTATGACAGTGAGTCAGATACAACTTACTATTTTGTCAAGGGGATTGTCACCTTTTATTCTAATCATACCAAAACCTTTTCACTGACTTCCGACGTCGGTGAAACTTATGAGTTACCGGCAGATACGGATATTAATATAACCGACTATCTCAACACAGAAGCACATATATGGTACTCAGAAGACTCTCAAAAAAACTTAAATTACTTGTGTTCTCTCCTCAAATTTTTTGGGAACATATTAATGAGCTGGAATCAGATGAACAAATTCCGGATGGTGCCACAGAAATCGATGGGACTCTTTCAAAATATATCTCTTTCTGGTTAACAGAAGATAAAATAGATGTTACTCTCTTATTTGTTGAGGACAACGATGGAAACACTCATATATATGCAGAGGATAACACATGCAATAATTGTAATAGTTCTGTTTTTGGCAAAACAATCGGCGACTATATCAAGTTATATGAAGATATGCATTTAAATTCTCAAGTATATGATGATTTTAATGTTGCATATCTTATATCAGAAGCATCATCTTGACTTACCCAAATGTCTGGTTGAGAACCTGATGTTTTTTACATCAAACATATCATATATTTTAAATGCCGCAGCCAATATTTTCAAAGGCTGCGGCATTTTTGACTTAATTTTTCTTTCAAACATGTTGCTTCTTCTTTTGACTGCTGCAAATATGTTTATGTCACAAATTCAAGCAATATTCAGCACTTACTATTTATGTAAAAAATCATTTCAGAAATTGATATATTTTTTTCTTTTCTCTGTTTACATATTGACGGCTAAAGTGTAAGAAAGATGCGATTTCACTATCTGACCACCCTAAAATCAAGTATTTTAAAATATCCCTTTGGTTTGAAGTCATTTTTAAGGTTATATTTTTCAGATCAAATGCTAATTCCACAGATGAATAATCCGCTCTATAGCTTTCTTGTAAATCACCTTCATTATCCATATATGCACATTCGTATTTTTCTTTTTTAAGTTTCTCTTGCAAAGATGAGCAAATTTATATTTCACTGAATTGGTAATGAATTTCAAGCACTGATAATCGTCTTCACAAGTGGCGATTGTTTTTACTGCTTCTATAATTGCCAAATTCAATTCTTGAGTTGCGTCATCCCAATCTAGAAAGAATATTTTTTTTGCAT
>ENA-OQKR01000687-OQKR01000687.1-human-gut-metagenome-genome-assembly--contig:-NODE-687-length-12726-cov-4.419795_pt1 | contig 12726 bp, 15 predicted proteins | sample MGYA00242803_ERZ504806 | MGnify/ENA primary metagenome ERZ504806 (study PRJEB26092, sample SAMD00036399) | human gut metagenome | host: Homo sapiens | study: EMG produced TPA metagenomics assembly of...
GCTTCAAATGAATATTTTCTCTCCATAGCTCTCTCCTTCTGTATTATTTACTATTATTTTACCATACATACCCATATAGATAAATATAAAACAAACCGCAGTACGATACTTATCTGCGGTTTCACTTATTTTTATTAGTTTTTTTGCCCTTTATGCTCTTTATCATATAATTAATAGGATACCCAATCACATATCCCAATTGCTCGAACCAACAACCACACTGCAATAAAGCTGCCTATCAAACTTCCAACAATCACGCATAACGTCATCATCCCAAGTATTCCTGATAAATCCCAGTGCCACGGAATGATAAAAAACATATATGGGATTCCTACCGGAACACCATATACCAGCATCAGCCGGAACCAGTCAATTTCTCCATCTACCAGATACAGATACTTTCCAAGCCATCCGATCAATGCCAGCACAGCTATCATCAATACCCCTTTATACATAAAATTTTTAAATGTCATGCCCCCTTCGCCCCTTCCATATATTCTGAGATCACCTTTTGTAAAACATCATCAAATCTTAAAATTACTTCGATCCGTTTTTTATCATACACATACACGGTATCAATCATTGTATCTATAATCTCTTTCGTCAGCTTTCCTCTTTCTATCTGTACCTCCAACTGTTGGACTGCTGTTCTTATCCGGCTTCTGTATCGTTCTTCTTCAATGATCACACTGGCAAGTGCTTTTTGTTCAGATTGTATCTTTTCGATTTTTTCTGTCAGTTGTTTCTTCACTGTTATATATTTTTCTCTGCTAAGTACACCTTCTGCATAAGCTTCATACTGATGGATACGTTCGTTTTTTAATTTTTCCAGTTCCGATTCCAACACCCTTTGTTGTCTTTTCCCTGTAAAACTATTATCCGTATATTTTTCTTCGGATTCTCTTTGCACTGAATCCAATATTCTTAGTATCCTTTTTAAGGAATACCAGATATGCCCCTCTATCACAGATACCGGATATGCATCTTCAGGACAATGAGAATATCTTCCTGCCTGAACTTTATGGGGACAATATATTTTTGGATGAATACCACCATCTGTATAAGCTAATGACCTGTGGCAGTTTCCACACCGCACTTTTCCTTTCAGAAGGAAGTCTTTCGCACCACGATATTCTGGCTTTGTCATAAACATAATAGATGCACTTGCTACTTCATACTCTTCTTCCGTAATGATTGCCGGATTGATATTCTTCCGGATAACGACATCTCGTTCTGCTGTCTTTCTTGTTACTTTACTTCCAACCGCTACGGTATGCCGCCTTCCCATAACTAAAGCACCTGTGTACTCAAATCTTCCAAGAATTGTACGGATCATTCCGGTATCCCAAACAACTTCCTTATCTGGCATTTTATAATTCCCCTGCCGCAGCAATCCGTTCATCTGATTATATTTTCCAGGTGTCGGCACCTTCTGCTCGTTCATGTAATAACAGATCTGGGAAGTATTGCAGCCTTCCATCGCTTTATCAAAAATCATACGGACATATTTACCTGCTACCGGATCTATTTTCCAGCATCCATGTTCTTCATCTTTTAAATAACCAAATGGAGGTTTCGAGCCTGTCCATTTTCCATTCTTCCATTTCACCTTCAAGGCACTCTTTAACTTTTTGGATATATCCTTGCTGTAAAGATTGTTGACAAGATTATTGATCTCCATATCTAATCCCATCGTTTTTCCTATGTACTCTTTACTGTCATAATTATTGTTCAATGAAATAAAGCGGATTCCCAGGAGTGGGAACACTTGCTCCAGATAATCTCCAACTCCAATATAATCTCTCCCAAATCGTGAAAAGTCTTTTACAATGACGGTATCTATTTTTCCTGCCTTCGCATCTTCTATCATTTTCTTAAATGCCGGACGGTTAAAATTCGTTCCAGAATATCCATCATCCACATATTCTATGTATTCATCACTCATGTCCTCTCTGTCAGTGATAAAATTGACAAGAAGCGATCTCTGGTTGTCAATGCTGTTGCTTTCATCTTTATTTTCTTTCCCTAAATCTCCATCTGCTATAGAGAGTCTTAAATACAATCCATTAGCCAATCTGAACACCTTCCATTTCTTCTGCTATCTGCTGGAATTCATCCTTACATTTGAAGCACACATGGATACTCCCATTTGCATATACTTCTATATATTCCACCAGTTCCTGTACAAGTACCTCATTATATTCTCTTTTATCCAGATATTTTTCCATATGATTTACCATATCCATATATCGGTTTGCTTTCTTTTCTAAGATCCTTTGATTCTGTTCTTGTCCCTGAAGCTCTTCCCGGAGATTTTGGAGTTCCCCTATATAGCGTTCCTTCATCATATCAAAATCATCTTTATCTACAATACCTGCTACATAATCTTCATATAGTCTTGTATTGCGTTCTTCCGTCTGTGCAATCTTACGCTCCAATATCCTTACCTTTGCCGCTGCTTTATAAAAAATATTGTTTTCTTTTGTTGCACTTTTCATTTTCTGCAAAAGCAATTTTCTGTCACACATACTCTTGATCAAAATCTGGATCTGATCCATCACAAGGATTTTGAGTAAGTTTCCTTCTATCAAATTTCTGGAACACTGTTCATTCCCACAATAGTAATCGCTTCCCATTTTTTCATTGGTTGTATAATTATGGGTATATCGTCTGAAATACATAACATTTCCACACTCACCACAGCGGACCATTCCCGGAAAACTATCCTGATATTTTTCTCTGTCCTTCATACATCTGGACTGGCGTTTCTTCGTTATCTTATGAATCTCTTCTCTGCTTTCCTGTAATTCCTCATAATCATCCCTCGCAACCAGCGGAGTGTGCATATCTTTCTGCACATCCCACTCTTCTGGTACTGTACGATACTGTTTCACTCCTTTGTACAAAGACTGTTTCAGTTTTCCTGTGACAATATCTCCTGTATAGGTTGGATTTTCTAATATTTTTCTGACAGTTTCCTCCATTCCACTTTGTCTCCTCAAGTGGAACTCTTGCTATCTTTCTTTTTCTTCTGTCCGGGTGTCGCAACTCCAACAAGTTCAGCCTGTCAGCAATTTCTCTTTTACTGACTCCCAGCAATGTCCATTGGAATATCATACGCACAACAGGACCAACCGTTTCATCTACGACCTGTCTTGTTTTATCCTCAGAACGGACATAACCAAATGCAACCTTAGATAACGTAATATTTCCGTTCCGCTTTTGTGCTTCCTTTGCCGCCAGGATTTTTTTAGACATATCCTTTGCATACATGGCATTTACCATGTTTTTGATGGGAACACTTATATTTTCCCTGTCCTCTTTTCTGGAGCTATCATAATCATCCGTAATCGCAATAAAGCGTACATTTAACTTTGGCAATATAGTCTCCAGGTAATAGCCTGTTTCCAGATAGTCTCTGCCGAATCTGGATAAATCTTTTACAACGATACATTGCACCTTTCCAGAACGAACATCTTCCATTAATCTCATAAATCCGGGACGTTCAAAATTTGTACCTGTAAATCCATTATCAATGTATACCTCTTCCAGTCTCAGATCCGGATGCTCTTCTATAAATCTTTCTACAAGCATCTGCTGCACAACTAATGTTTCATCCGTTTCATTTCCTCCGTTTTCAACAGACAGACGAATATACGCAGCCGTATCCAGTAAGTTTTCTTTTTTGACAACCGTTTGTATATTAGATTCTACGTTTCTGTTTTTTCTGCTCTTTCTTGCCATCCCTATTCCTCCATCCATTCTGCAGGAAAGTATTTTTTCCATTCTTGTTTGGATAAACATACCTGCACTTCTTTAAAATCTCTTATCAATACTTTCTCAATCCATTTATTGATATGCTCTGGCTGTAGTTCTTTCGGAAGATTCTCTTTCTTAAAAGTCCCTAACCATTCATTTTTATTGCTATATGTCTTTTCTATAACGGATACCTCTTCCATAAGTTCACTGAAATCTCCATCATACATACGAAGCTGATCCCGTATTTCTTCTTTTCCCGCCAGATATTCTTCTTCATTGATTTTTCCTGTCTGGTAGTTCTGATATAAAGGAATACGCTCTTTTTCCACTTGCTCCATCTCTTCAAAGATCGTCCACGCTCTTTGTGAATATGGCTTTAAGCATTTATATTTCTCTGCCTCTGCTTCTGTGGCAGTCAGTTTCTTTTTTATCTGTTCCGCCAGTTCCATTTCTCTTTGTATTGCTTTTCTTACTTCGGTAACCACTATTTCAAAAGAAATGTAGGTACTTTCATCTTTTGGAAGCTGATTTGCCCAACTAGCGAAAAGGAAAACTCTTTCTCCGGTTTTAAAATTTCTCTGTGATATTTTTCTTCCTGTCTCGGCATCAAATATCTTTTTTACAAATAATCCCCTTTTACCTGTTCTTACTTTCCTTGGCTTCTTTCTCTTATCGAGAATCTCCTGCACTTTTTCAAATATGCCTTCTTCCAAAATTGGAGCGATGGGAAGTGTACAGATTTTTTTGTTGATGGTCTTTTGCCAGTAGCCAGCATACGCTGTGCATCTAAGGATTCTCCTTACGGAACAGAATAACCATTTATTGTCATATGCCGGCCATACCTTATGACCGACCCGTGCATTATGCACCATCGGAGATTCTATTTCACTGTCATTTAAAATTTTCACGATATTTGTAAGCAGCATACCATCCAATACCATCTGAAAGATCTCCCGCACAACAACTGCCGCTTCTTCATCAATAAGCAATTCCCTGCGGTCATCAGAAAGAATGTATCCATTACTTTTCATCATGCACGGTATAAAGTCCCTCCAGCTGTTCTCTGACTGCATACTCTCTCATGCCTTTTAACTGAACTGCTTCATACCTTGCTTTTTTTATATATTCATATAATTCCTCTTTCGTTTTTCCAATGCTGATAAATTCATCCTGTACAACTGCAAAATGTATTCCTGCCGGGTACAAATGTTTTTACTAAGACATCATCTGCACAGGATATTGTACCTGCTGCATCTGTCAATGCTGTCTACAACTACCATATCAAATTTGCGGTCGATCCCATCTTTTGTCAGTTCTTCAAAAGCTGTGTTCTCTTCTGTATCTTTTTTTCTGTCGCAATACTTTGCAGATAATGTCCATCCCTGTTTTTTCAAGTATTCCTGTATATGCTGGTCCTGCTGTTTTATAATATCTGCCGGAATCTTTCCGTCCTCTTTACAGGAAGTCGTTCTGGTATAACTTACGCACCGCATACAAACTCTCCTTTCCATTCCTGCCGCTCACGTATGATCTGCACTGCTTCTATCATTTCCTGCATCTCGTCACTATACCTGAACCGAATCTCAATCTGCTCCTTGCTGTATACAATGATCTGCTCTATCAATGTAACAACTGCTTTCCGGTCAAGGTCTTTGGATTATTTTATATTTTTGAAATCCTCTATCCATGGATGCATCCGTTTTCTTCCGCAGATAACTTTTCTTTCTTCTCTTCCGTTTCCTGTTTTGCCTTTTCTGCTTTCTGCATCTTCTCTGTGAATCTCTGATTATATTCATGGTACTCTTCTCTGCTGACAATACCGTCTACCATATCCTGATACAGTCTCGCCTTTAAGTCTTTATATCTTTCCACTTCCTCATAAAGTGCCATTAACTGCTGTTCTAATGACCGGTTCTCCACTTTCTTGTAAGCATCCATTCCATTTTTCTGTATGATCTTTTCTGCTTCAATCAATAATGTAATCTGCTTTTTTACAGAATCCAGGACAACTTCATAAAGCATTTTTTCACTGATCAGATGGGAGCTGCATCCCTCTTTGTTCTTATAAGTGGAGCAATGATAATAACAGTATTTTTTCCCCTTTTTCGTTGTGCTTCTCTTGACCATGTTCTCACCACAGTCCCCACAACGTACAAATCCAGAAAACAAATAAACTGATTTCTTTTCGGAGCGATCCGGGTATCTATTTTCAACAGACTTTGCACATATTGAAAACTTTCTTCTGGAATGATTGCTTCATGTGTATTTTCTACTCGTATCCAGTTTTCTCTTGCGATAGGCGAACTCTTCTTCACCTTATAATTAATCTTTCGGTTTTTGCCCTGAACCATTGTGCCTATGTAAAGTTCATTCTGCAAAATACGGTTGATAGAAGTGACTGCCCATTTGGGATCAGAACCGGAACGGAATCCGCTGTTATAATTCATCCCCCGGCTTCTCTTATATTCCAATGGCGGCAAAACTCCCATTTCATTTAACCGGGCTGCTATTCTTTGTGAACTGTACCCATCTATTTTTAGATTGAAAATAAGCCGTACAATATCTGCCGCATATTCATCAACAATAAGATGGTTCTTATCTTCTGGATCTTTTAAGTATCCATAAGCTGCAAAGCTGCCAATAAACTGCCCGTTTTTCCTTTTTACATCTAACTGACTTCGGATTTTAATTGAGATGTCCCTGCAATAAGCATCATTAATAAGATTCTTAAACGGAACAATGATCTGATCTGCATCATCCGATCCTGTAGCACTGTCATAATGGTCTGTGATTGCGATGAACCGTACACCCATAAATGGAAAGATCTTTTCCAAATACCTTCCTGTTTCAATGTAGTTTCTTCCCAATCTGGATAAATCTTTTACGATGATACAGTTAATCTTCTTCCTTTTCACATCCTCAAGCATTCTTTGAAATGCCGGACGGTCAAAGTTCGTTCCACTGTATCCATCGTCGATATATTCCTCGACCAGCTGAATCTCTTTGTGCTGTTTTACAAAATCGTTAATGAGACTTCTTTGATTGCGGATGCTGTCACTCTCCAGTTTGTCTCCATCCTCTCTGGATAACCGAAGATAATCCGCTGCTAAAATAGACTTTTGATTGAAATACATAAAGCCATCAACCTCCTACTTTACTCGCTCTGTGGCGGTGTAAACCAGAAATTCACGGCTCCTTGAATGCTTTTAAATTTTGACCCACATCCATATTAACATAACTTCTGGATTACTACCATACCTTTTTCTTCTTTTTTCGTATTATTTTTTCTGGTACGATTTTCCTTTTACATTGGAGATACATCTGCTCAGGCTTTCTTCCAGAGAGCATTTTCCTGCAAAGCTGATCTTCACAACTACCCCATGTGATTTATAGCAATACGGATTTTTAATTTGCTTGATATAATCTGCAATCCTTTCTGCCTGCGGTAATTCTTCATGAATCTCCACATCATCCAGCTCTACTAATGTACTTCTATCTACGGTACGGATGTCCACTGCTGCCATTTCCTGCAATTCTTCCAGTGCAGGCATTTCTATATTTTTCATCTGGCTACCTCCTGTGATCTCTCTTTTTCTATTAATCACAGCTGGCAGAGGGTAAAATGTCAGATGAATTTTCACTTTTTTTATTTTTTACATTTTTACCTGTCTTTTTGATGTCTCCCACGCATGATTATGGGAAGGGATTCTCTCTTAGAGCAAGTTTCGCAATGTAGCACAATAACCCCTTTCGGGGTTACTGGCCACTTGCAACTTGATGGGGATTTCGTTTCCCCATACCCTCGACCGCAATCAAAGATATGCGTATTGGTTCCCATTGTCATGGTCACAGCGTGATAATTCTTCATCACTTGCTTTCACAGCAAGCTGTAATTTTTCTTTCCCGTGCGGAGCCTTTATGCAGAAAGGAGCATTGAATGACAAGACCAAAAAAAGATGAATCACTTACCAAGACCAAAGACGTTCACCTGCGTATGAGCGAGACGGAATATGAGATACTTTTGGAAAGAGCCACTGCATCCAACATGACTGTTTCTGATTTTATACGCAATGCTTTGGACAAGCAGAATGTTATTATCAAATATGAGATTATTGCAGATGTCAAAGAAATAAAAAAGCTGATTGGTGAATTGGGTAAGATAGGAAGCAACCTCAATCAGATTGCCCGATATTTTAATCAAGGTGGAATTATCTCCTCAGAAATGAGAACAGAAATCAAAAAATCTCTCCGGGATATTTATGAGATGAAATATGAAGTAATGGGAATGGCAGGTGGTTTCCGTGGCAGTGATTAAACATATCGCAAGCAAAAATGCTGACTATGGAGAATCCGAACGGTATCTCATCTTCCAGCATAATGAATACACCCAAAAGCCAATCCTCGATGATGAGGGGCATATGATATTACGAGATGAATATTACCTGGATGGTCTGAACTGTGATCCGTTTACCTTTGCATCTGAATGTCAGGAACTAAACAGTTATTACCATAAAAATAAAAATTTCAATGAGATCAAGTCTCATCATTACATTATCAGCTTTGACCCAAAAGACAGAGAGGAATGTGGACTGACTGGTGAACGGGCACAACAGCTTGGACTAACTTTTGCAAAGAAGAACTTTCCCGGTCATCAGGCTTTAGTTTGTACTCATACAGACGGTCATAATGGAAGCGGCAATATCCATGTGCATATTGTAATCAACAGCCTTCGGAAATATGATGTGCCTCAAGAACCCTATATGGAATTTGACTGTGAATCAAAAGCCGGATATAAACACCACCTAAGCACCGCCTACCTTGCTCACTTAAAACAAGATGTTATGGACATGTGCCAGAAAGAGGGCCTGCATCAAGTTGATCTGCTCTCTCCTGCTGAAAGAAAAATCACCGAAAAAGAATACTGGGCACAGCGTCGTGGACAGGAAAAACTTGATAAGCTCAACCAGAAAATGCTTGAAGATGGTATCACTCCAAAAGAGACTCGCTATCAGACAGAGAAACAGTTTCTCCGGGATGCTATTGACGATGCTGCAAGCACCGCCAGATCACCAGAAGAGTTTGCAAAAATCCTTGATGAAAAATATCATATCATCTTCAAGATCAGCAGAAACCGGTACAGTTATCTTCATCCAGGCAGAAAAAAATATATCACTGGACGAAATCTCGGAACACGATATGAAGAGGATTTTCTATTACAGGCATTTAAGGAAAATGCAAAATCGCTCTCTGATAGGAAAATAGAAATTGAAGAACCGCAAGTTACAGCTACTACAAAAGATTTACAGACAGCACTTTCTCCTGATGCTTCCGATATTCCTGTACCGTTCATTTTCATAAAATCAGATCTCCGACTTGTGATAGATTTACAGACCTGTATCAAAGCACAACAGAGTGAAGCCTATGCTCAAAAGGTCAAACTCTCCAATCTGAAACAAATGGCTCAGACAGTTGCCTATATTCAGGAACATGGATATGACTCTCTTGAAGATTTCCATACGGCACTTGACCAGGCATCCGATCAAGCCAGTGCCGCCAGAAAATCTTTAAAGGATACAGAACAGCAGCTTAAAGATGTGAATGAGCAAATTCATTTTACTGGACAGTACCTTGCATACAAAAACATATATGCAGACTACCGTAAGAGCCGCAATAAGGATAAATTCTACGAAGAACACCGGGCAGAGCTTTCCCTTTATGATACAGCTCTACGAACACTGAAAGAAAAATCTGCCGGAAATAAGCTGCCTTCCATGAAAGCCCTCTATGCAGAAAAAGACCGGCTTATTGAAGTGCGAGATACACAACGGGAAGATTTTTCTAGCCGCCGGGATTATGAACGGGAGCTTCGTACCGTGTCTGCCAATATTGATATGATCCTTGGGAAAAGTCATGAGCAGGAACAGCAGATCGAGAAAGAGCAGAATTTATAAATTTCCTGTTTTCATGCTTTCCAAAAAGAGGTATTATATAAAAAACGCAGGAGGTATATTCAAATGAAAGCACATAAATATTGGTCACTTGGTGCATTGGCAGCTATGATTGGAACCTTTTATACCGGCTATAAAAACATGAAAACAGCTCACAAATATTTTGCTTGCAGCTCTCTTCTCTGTATGATTATGGCTATCTACTCTGGTCATAAAATGATTTCTGGTAAATCCAGAAAAAAGAAAGATCCTGTTTCGGAAGAATCTGCTGAATAATCAGAAAAAGGAGCTTTTCCATGTGTGAAGAAATAGAAAAGATGCTGTTGGAAAGTTCACAGGAAACAGCTGTAAAAATCGCAATGCATATGCTATCTTCCGGAAAACTAACCCTTGAAGAAATCGCTTATTTTACTGGCTTGTCCATTCATGAACTAAAAAATCTGAGTACATAAAAATGACTCCCCACGCACACCGTCGATACAATGTGTCATGGGGAGTCTTTTATTATACCAATTTCAATGCTATATGTTCTATGTCTTTCTCCAATTCTTTTAAATCATCTGTCCATTGATCTGATTCTATAAGAATATTTTTTATTCCACTATAAGTATCATCATTCAAAAGATTCGTTGCTTTTGTCGCTGAATAAGACATATCTGGCAAACATTCTTCCATTATTTTTCGTAATCTGTTTTTATACTTCTGTTTAAATCCATCTTCTTTCAAATCATTTTCTATTTCTATTAGTCGTTCCTCTAATGATTCCCATTCCTCCATTCTCGGAATCATTACCCTTTCAATATCATTGAGTCCGATCACATCAATCGTGTTTTCTCCAATTCCTTCAGAATCAATCGCTTTAAATCTAAACCGATTAGCATTCCTTATTCCAAGATATTCTCTTGGCTCATTCTCACATGGATTGACAATAATCTCTTCACGATTATTTTTCTTTCTATTACATCGCAAACAAGACGGAAAAAGATTTTCCCATTCTACAACTTTATCTGGATGTTTGGACTTCGGTAAGAAATGATCAATCGTTGCATCTTTTGATTCTATCTCCAGCCTGCACTCACAGTAGGAACATTTTTTATGACTCATCTCAAGCATAGCTTCTTTTAATGGTTTTTTAATCTTCGGTGAATTCCAAACAGCCTTATCATTATCCTCTGCATACAGCCTTTTTAATTCTTCACAGACTTCATCTGTGAGTTCATCTGGTCTTTTCCCTCGTTCAAGCTTTATCATCTGCTTCAATCATCTCCATATCCAATTTTAAAATCTTGCTTTCACGGCTGCCCGGACTGTACCATTTCTTTTAATTCTTTATAAAGTGTTTTTGCTTTTTCATAATTCTCATCATCCATAGCAGACGAAAATTCTTCCAGGTACTGATTAAAAATGGCTGTTTTAGGTTCTACACCCATCTTGTGTTCCTGGATAGCCTCTATGCTCCAACCTTTATAGCTACCTTCTTCTTCTGCGTACTGCATTGTTTTAATATCAAATAACTCTTCTGCATTTAATGACTGAATAACAAATGGTGAATGCGTTGATACAATAAACTGGCAATTAGGAAATGTTCTCTTTAAATCATCAACTATTTCTTTCTGCCACTTTGGGTGTAAATGCAAATCTAGTTCATCTATTAAAATAACAGCATCTTCCTCTAATGGATTTTGAGAATCCGGATTCGCCATGGACAATCTTTTTGCAATATCTGCAATAACTGATAAGACTGCTTTATACCCTCCGCTTAATTGATCAATCTGAAGATCTACCCCATCTGCATTCGTCATCACCATTCTGGCCGGTGCCAACTCGATTCTTAAATTGGAATAGCCCTTTATCATTCTTTCCAGAGCTGTTCTGACACAATTTAATTTAGGATTTTTATATTCTGAATTCTCTCGAAGTCCCCGAAGTTCAATATCTTCTTCTGTCTTGAACCAATCATAAAAGTCTCTAAAATAGTTGACATTGTCAAAGCAATTTCTGAGTGCATCTGTTACCTGAAAGTTTTTTATATGGCCTCTCTGCGGCACTTCTCGTATAATCCTATCTGTCCCATAGTAAAGAATTAACGGCAACTTTCTCTCTTCAACACATTGAGAATATTTTGCCTTTAATTCTTTTAAAGACTTGACATCTTCAACTTTTACATCTCCATTATTTTCAAATGGCTGCTGTGATGAAAGTCTACGTCTATTTGTCCAGACATATTTTTCACCATCCAATGTTATCCCTAGTGTAACTGTTGTACCATTGGATCCATTTCTTATATCCTTATTTGCCAGATCACATTCTTTCATTGCTTCTGCATTAATTGTTCTCAATACCGGTACAAATCCTTTTGTGATTCCTTCCAGGATCGTTGTCTTTCCGCTACCATTATCACCAATCAACGCAACAAAATTCTTATTTTTAAACTTGATTCTTTGTTTTTGAATACCTCTGAAATTCGTTAATTCTATAAAATCGACCTTCACAGCGTCACCTTCTTCATTTAAATATATATTGATTATATCTTACCACTCTCCTGGCTGCAAGGCTTACTATCTTTAATAAAAATTTTTATTGGGCAAATGAAGAGAAACCTTTGCACTAAGCAATATCGACATCTTGCTATTTTCTCTAATAAGCATATAATATCAAACAAAGGGGGATTTTTAAATTGTGTGATGAAATTGAAAAGATGAAGAAAGCAGAGCGTATCAAAATTGCACAACGTATGCTTTCTTCCGAAAAATTTACTTATGATGAGATAGCATATTTTACCGACCTTACTTTGGAGGAAATCAAGACTCTGACAAATAATCAATTATTTAGCTCAAATTAAAAAGGCCCTACATTAACAGAGCCTTCTACGTTTCTTTTAAGAATTATCATTTTCTGTCTAATATCCTGCTTCTCTATATCTTTTCCGCTAATTTCTTGAGTTTCACTTTTTTCCATTGGTATTGGAACAATTTTCAATTACCTTTAAATAATATTTTTCTAATTCTACTCTAACCTA
>ENA-OQKR01000689-OQKR01000689.1-human-gut-metagenome-genome-assembly--contig:-NODE-689-length-12723-cov-3.104319_pt1 | contig 12723 bp, 14 predicted proteins | sample MGYA00242803_ERZ504806 | MGnify/ENA primary metagenome ERZ504806 (study PRJEB26092, sample SAMD00036399) | human gut metagenome | host: Homo sapiens | study: EMG produced TPA metagenomics assembly of...
GTATGCATTGCGGGATGTGACGGCAACGGTGGATCAGATTCTTTGATCGCAAGCAGTATTATGAGTAAGAAGCTAGCAGCAGGAGCAGATGCGATCTTGTTGGATGTAAAGACCGGAAGCGGTGCATTTATGAAAGAAGAGTCGGATGCGATACAACTTGCCAAAGAGATGGTAGAGATCGGAAAGAGTGCCGGAAGGAAGATGACGGCTGTGATCACGAATATGGATGAACCTCTTGGAATGGCAGTTGGAAATATTCTGGAAGTCAAAGAAGCGATCGACACATTAAAAGGCAATGGACCAGATGATTTTGTGGAGCTTATTGAGACACTGGCTTCGCATATGCTGATCCTTGGCGGTGCAGTAAAGGATTTTGATGAAGGACTTATGAGAGTCCGGGAATCTATTCAAAGTGGGAAAGCATTGGATAAATTCAAACAATTTGTTGCTGCACAAGGTGGTGATACGAAATACATTGATCATCCAGAGTTATTTGAACAGGCAGATATTATAGAAGAAATACGATCAGAACAAGATGGATTTGTCGGAAGTATTGATGCACAGGAAATGGGAATCTGCTCTTTGATCCTTGGTGGAGGAAGAGAAACGAAGGAAAGTGTGATCGATCCAACGGTTGGACTTGTTTTCTCAAAGAAGGTTGCGGATCCTGTGAAGAAAGGCGATGTGCTTGCAACGATTTATGGAAATGATGAAGAAAAAGTAAAACAGGCAGTTCTTCATTTTAAAGAAAACTACCATATAATAGAAGAAAAACCAACGAAACCGATAATGATCCGGGAAGTATTATCTTAAATCTATTTGCATAAAATGATAAAAAGGATAGAGATCCATGAAACAAAGAATCTGGATATTTATTTTTAGTATTATTTTATGTGTGATTTTGACAGGATGTATCAAAAAGGATGAACGAGGGCAAAAACAGAAGGTTGTATATGTTGTCTGTAGAAGAAGTGTGATCCCGGTACAATTGGGCAAACTGATCGATGAACAAAAGAGGGAAGCATTTCATTTTACATATACGACAGGTGGTTTTACTTATTATGTGATCGGATATGGAAGACAGCCGGGGAGCGGCTATAAGATCAAGGTTAGAGAATTTAGTGCAGACCGGACACATATTTATATTGATACGATACTGACAGGGGTTACAAAAGAGCACCAGAAGTATGGAAAATCTTATCCATATATTGTACTAAAAAGCCAGTTTTACGAAAAAGATGTGATTTTTCACTAAAATTATAAAAAGTTTAGAATAGTTTTATTGATTTATAAAATCAGAAAACATATAATGGTGCTTATGAATCAAAGGAGGAGCTGACATTTGAATAATCAACAGAATAATAAGAATGATAAAAATGATAAAGATAACAAGAAGAAAAACGCGAAGATTCTTGTAATCTTCCTGATCGTTTCAATTTTTGGTACTATCTTTTTTAATTCGATTTTGACAAAATGGAGAAACGGAACGGAGAAAACGATTTCGTACAATAAATTTGTCACGATGCTTGATAAAGATCAGGTAAAAAGTGTAAAAGTCACAGACAGCCAGTTGAAAGTGACACCAAAGAACGAGGGAAATCCTTTTTTACAAGACAACATATACGGTACAGAGGATCAGCGGAGATTATGAACTGGTGAATCGTCTGATCAAGAGTAAGATCGCATTTGAACAGGAACCAGAAGATCCGATGGATACTTTCTTATCGATATTGATCAGTTTGATCCCTACGATCGTGATCTTTGGATTCCTTGTCATGATGATGCGAAGAAGCAGCGGAATGATGGGGGTTGGAAAATCCAATGCGAAGGTATACGTTGAGAAGAAGACAGGAGTGACATTTGCAGATGTTGCGGGACAGGGAGAAGCGAAGGAAACACTGACAGAGATGGTAGATTTTCTTCATCACCCAGAACGATACACAGAGATTGGTGCGAAGCTTCCAAAAGGTGCATTGCTTGTAGGACCTCCGGGTACTGGTAAGACGTTGCTTGCCAAAGCAGTAGCAGGAGAAGCGGGAGTTCCGTTCTTTTCACTTTCTGGATCTGACTTTGTAGAGATGTTTGTTGGAGTCGGAGCATCCAGAGTTCGTGACTTATTTAAACAGGCACAGCAGATGGCACCATGTATTATTTTTATTGATGAGATCGATGCTATTGGTAAGAGTCGTGATAATGGAATGCATGGTGGAGGAAATGATGAACGTGAACAGACATTGAATGCTTTACTTGCAGAGATGGATGGATTTGATACATCCAAAGGTATCATTATTCTTGCAGCAACAAACCGTCCAGAAGTCTTAGACAAAGCCCTTCTTCGTCCAGGACGTTTTGACCGCCGTGTTATTGTAGAACGCCCAGATTTAAAGGGAAGAATTGAGACATTAAAAGTACATGCCAAAGATGTGAAGATGGATGAGACCGTTGATTTTGAAGAAATCGCACTGGCAACCAGTGGAGCTGTTGGATCTGATCTTGCCAATATGATCAACGAAGCAGCACTTGGAGCTGTCAAGGCAGGAAGAAAGGCTGTTTCACAGAAAGACTTATTTGAAGCAGTGGAAGTTGTCATTGCGGGTAAAGAGAAGAAGGACAGAATTCTTGGCGATGAAGAGAAACACATCGTTGCATACCATGAAGTCGGACATGCACTGGTTATGGCATTGCAAAAAGAATCAGAACCAGTACAGAAGATCACCATCGTACCTCGTACCATGGGAGCACTTGGATATACAATGCAGCGTCCAGAAGAAGAAAAATACTTAAATAAGAAGGATGAGATGTTAGCAGACCTTGTATCATTCTTTGGTGGACGTGCGGCAGAAGAAGTGAAGTTTAACTCTGTCACAACAGGAGCATCCAATGATATTGAGCGCGCCACAGCGATCGCAAGAGCGATGGTAACACAGTATGGTATGTCCGATGAATTTGGATTGATCGGTTTAGAGTCCATTACAAACCGATACTTAGATGGACGTGCAGTTATGAACTGTGCAGAGACAACAGCAGCGAAAGTCGATGAAGTTGTCATGAAGATGTTAAAAGAAGCTTACGCCAAAGCAGTCACATACATTCGTGAAAATATGGACATTCTTGACGAAGCAGCAGAGTTTTTGATCCAGCGTGAGACGATCACAGGAAAAGAATTCATGGAAATCTTCAACAAATACAAGAATCCAGTAGAAGAGTCTGATAAAAATGTATCAGAGACAGATGAAAATGATGCAGAAATTTCAGAAGCAGAGGTGAAAACAGATTCTGAGATCAAGACAGAAGAAGAAAATACATCGACATATAATACTGGATATGCCCAGTGGGTGGAAGATGATGACGATGAAGAATAATCTGTCAGAGTCAGTTAACAAAATAAAATAGCGAAAAGCATAAAAATGCGGAGACGATCGATTAAACGAATGTCTCCCGCATTTTTCCATATAGCTGATATAAAAGGATGCCAAAGGTAAAAAATACATTCTATCCTCAGCAGGTCTTGTTACGGCCTTAATCCCATTCCACCTTCTAAGGTAAGTGTTTCTCCGTTCATATATTTGAAATCAGGCGAAGCTAACTGAACGCATACTCTTCCGATTTCTTTCTCAACATCTCCATAATGTCCTGCAGGAGGCATTTTAACATTAGCTTCAAAGGCTTCAGGATAAGCCTGCTGGAAATTTTCAAGCTGTGCTGTCCATGCGAGTGGACAAATGATATTAGCATTGATGCCGTCAGGACCCCATTCATTTGCGGCAACTCTGGTAAGACCACGGATTCCTTCTTTCGCTGCAGCATAAGCACATTGACCATAGTTTCCAAATAATCCGGCACCGGATGCAAAGTTAATGACAGAGCCTTTTGTCTCTTTCAAATGAGGGTAACATGCTTTCATATAGTAAAATGCGGCATAAAGACCGGAATAAAGTGCGAGATCAAATTGTTCAGTCGTATGATCAGCTAAAGTAACTCCAGAAGCAGATGCCTGTGCATTATTGATCAGGACATCGATCCGTCCGAATTTGGCAATTGTTTCATCAATGACATTCCGCACGACTGTCTCGTTGTCAGCACCGGCACTTACATCGGCTTGGACTGGTAGAACTTCGATATTGTATAATCTCTCGAGTTCCTCTTTGGCATCGGCAAGTTTCTGTTTATTTCTTCCTGTAATAACGAGGTTTGCACCTTCCTTTGCGTATGCAGTTGCAATTCCATAACCAATAGACCCACAGCTTCCATCTTTTAATACAGATCTTCCGCCACCAGTGATGATGGCTGTTTTACCTTTTAAAAATCCCATAAGTTTTACCTTCCATTATTAAGTGATGAGACAATCATAACAGACAAATTATGTGAAATCAAGGAACAATTTCATTAATTATCTGACAATTATGTTAATTTATTAATTAACGAAAAGATTCCGATCCAGAATGAACTAAATTTGGAACAACATAAAAAAATCTGCAGAATTAGAATTAGATCCTGAAGATGTAGTATTCATGAGAGAATCAGCAGAAGCAATCGATAAATAAAAATCAGAAAGAGATCCCTTGTGAGAAAAAATTGAAAATGTTGGAAAACATGGAAAAAAGTCTTTGAATTCCACAATATCAATGATAGAATAAAAGAAAGTCACAGAACATTTAAGAAGTATATGACAAATAAGGATATATACTATGCTAGATAATTTATAAGGGAGGGGTGTCCCGTGAAGAACCGTTTAGAACATATAAGAGAACAAGTTAAGAATGAGAAGAAAGTCACAGTATCCGAACTAAGTAAGATTTACAAGGTAACGGAAGAGACGATCCGAAGAGATCTTGAGAAGCTGGAAAAGGAAGGTTTTTTGACGAGAACATTTGGTGGTGCTGTATTAAACAGTGCAAGTCAGAAGGAACATATCCATTTTTACAAGCGAACATCGATCAATCAAAAGGAAAAGGCTAAGATCGCGCAACTCTTTAAGGAAGTATTAGATCAGAAGAGAACGATAGCAGCAGATGCCAGTACAACTGTCATGGAAGCCATTCGTTTACTGAAGGCAAACCGTAATATTACCGTACTGAGTTCATCAACAGAGATTTTCCGTGAGATGATAGGATCAGAGATTCATATTCTTTCAACAGGCGGCGTGTTCAATGAGGACTCCCTCTCTCTGCAAGGGAACTTAGCAAAAGAAAATATTAGAAGGTATCATGTGGATCTTGCACTGCTCAGCTGTAAAGGACTTGATATGGACAAAGGTATCATGGACTCCAGCGAACGAGAAGCAGATGTCAAGACAGAGATGGTAAAACAGGCACTAGAAGTAGCTCTTCTTGCAGATCATACAAAATTTGAGAGAACGGCATTTGTACAATTTTTAGACTGGGATAAGGTAACCTATCTGGTAACCGATGAAAGACCGTCAGATCAATGGGTTGAATTTTGTAAAGAAAAAGGAATCACGTTGATTTATTAAGAAGATATGATAGTCTGTGATGCTACCGTTTCAATCGTACCACTTGTTTTATCATCATTAAGCCTTGCATTATGCAGCATGGCAGATTCAAAGAGACTTGGAAAGATCGCAGGAAAGACAATTGGAACATTCGTAGGATTTTATGTATGCGGTGCAACAGCAGCTGGGATTAATATCACACCAACCCAGCTGATCACAGCAGCATTCCTGTTTATTTGTGTAGCGATGGGAACACCTGCGATTCCGGTAGCTGGAACAACATTGATCGTCAGCTATAAAGAAAATGAATTAGACAAGGATGTCTATAATAGTTAAAACACTCCATATAAAAATAAACTTCATAATAATATGTCAAGAAAACTGTACGCCTCATCGGTGTACAGTTTTCTTGTTTGGTAATAATAGTGATAAAACTGGATATTGTATGCATAAATTTGACAAAAACTGGGCAAAATGTTATAATATTAAAATCATTATATAGAATTTCCAGAATATTCTGTATATGGAAGAGGTGAATTTATGACACAATTAGATCTTAACAGAGTACGCCAATCCATCAAGAATCAGATTGGCAGCAAAATCAAGATTAGTGCAAACAGAGGACGACATAAATTTGTAACAGCTAAGGGAGTGATCACACAGACATATCCTAATATCTTTTTGGTAGAGTTAGAGAATGCAGATGGCAATGACCAGAATAAAACTGTAAGTTTCAGCTACCAGGACGTGATCACAAGAGATGTCCGTATGATGTTATTAGAAAACTAATGGGTGATGCATAGAATCCTTCTTGTCTGAATATATTTGTATATACAGACAGGGAGGAATTTTTTTATGGATTTTGATAAGAAAGAATTTTATGGGATCGTGGCGAAGGCGAAGAAACAGATGCAGATCACGATCGATCAGGACTGCAATGTTGCAGATACAAAACCAGATGTAGAAAAGATGATCCAGACCAGAGGAATCGTAAAGATACAGGAAACGGAAATGATGGTTGACCGGGTAAGGATCAAGGGGGAATTTGTATTTCAGGGGCTATATGGTACAAATGATACGTCAGCATACCTTGAATCGCTGGAATATTCACTTCCGTTTGAGGAATATGTACATATAGAAGGAGTGCTCCCATCGGATTATGTAAAAGTAAAATATACGATCGATGACATCAATACGATTTTGATCAATTCAAGGAAAATAAGCATTCGTGTATTATTGACGTTTTCCTTTCAGATCACGGAAGAAATGAAAGAAAAAGGGATCATTGAAATTCATGAAGAAAATGTATCCGTGTTAAAGAAAGATGTACAGATCACAGATCTGATCGTAAATAAAAAGGATATCGCGAGATTAAAAGAAGAATTGGTACTTCCTGCAAATAAGGCGAACATTTATCAGATTTTATGGACACAGGTAGATATGGAAAATCTGCAGGCAAAAATTGGAGAGCACATGATCGAGATTCAGGGTGCAATGCATATATTTGTATTATATCTTGGAGAAGATGCCAAGATGCCGGTACAGTATGCGAGATGGGAGATTCCGGTAGATACGCAGCTGGAATGTTATGAATGTATGCCAGGAATGATCGGACGGATCGGGATGACACTCGGAGGACAGCAGTTGGAGATAAGACCTGATGAGGATGGAGAAGAAAGAATTATTTCTTTGGATGTTACGATCGACTGTGATATTAAAATTTATGAAGATCATAAGATTTCATATATTGATGACGGATATAGTATGGAAGAAACGCTAATTCCAGAATATCATATGTTCGATTTTGAGACACTGGTAGGAAAGAACCAAGCGGTGATGAAAGCAGACAAACGCTTTCGGCTGGAACAAGAGTCAGGAAAGCTGTTGCAAGTGTTATCCGTTAAAGGAAGTGCAACCGTAGACGATGTGGAAATGACAGCACAAGGATTATCTGTAGAAGGTGTGTGGATGGCAGATGTCTTGTATCTGTCCACAGAAGATATGACACCAGTGATGAGCAGTTCTTATATGGAGCCGTTTACATTTTTGTTGAGACGAAGAATCTGACTGGAAATGAGGACTATCAGCTGGATGTGCGGGTAGATCAGATGACAGCGATTCCAACAGAAGGAGAAGAGATAGAGATCAGAGCTTCTGTTTTATTTGATTTTATCGCTTTTCACAGAGTCAGACAGCGGATTATGACGGATATGAAGCAAGGACCGCTAGACTACGACAAAATACGTGAGATCCCAGGGATCGTTGGGTATATCGTCAAAGAAGGAGACACTCTATGGTCTATTGCCAAGGCGTATTTTACAACGGTTGAGAGCATTCGGGAGCAAAATGAGGACATTTCCGATATCAAACCAGGAGATAAGCTTTTAATCGTAAAAGAAATGAAAATATTTTAGCAAATAAGGATTGCATTTTTTTCAGAACAATACTATAATATTCTGTATACAAGGTGTGAGATAGAAACTATTTCACATAAGATAAAGGAGTGCATATGGATCATAGTATTGTTCTAAAATCATATGGAAAAATCAACCTTGGTCTGGATGTTTTAAGAAGACGCGAAGATGGATACCATGAAGTGCGTATGATCATGCAGACGGTTGGACTTTATGATGTGCTTACAATGAAGAAAGGAAAGATGACAAGATTGAGATGACCTGTAATCTTCGTTCTGCCAACCGATGAACGTAATCTCGTTTATAAGGCTGTAAAACTCATAAAGGATAAGTATCATATTAAAGATGGAGTTGAGATCAATCTCAGCAAACGGATTCCGGTAGCAGCAGGTATGGCTGGCGGAAGTTCTAATTGCGCGGCAGCATTAAAAGGAATGAATCAGCTGTTTGATCTAGGATTATCAATCGATGAATTATGTGAGATAGGAGTAACGCTTGGAGCAGATGTTCCATACTGTATCTGGGGTGGTACAGCACTATCAGAAGGAATCGGAGAGAAACTTTCAAGGGTTGATGCGATGCCAGATTGCTATATTCTGATCGCAAAACCAGGGATCAGTGTATCAACAGCATTTGTATATAAGAACCTTGATCTTCCAGCACTTTCGAAGCATCCGGATATCGATGGAATGCTGGAGTGCCTGAAAGAGAAAGATCTTACAGGAATCTGTAATCGTCTGGAGAATGTACTGGAGACAGTCACGATCAAGGAATATCCGATCATTGAGAAAGTTAAGAAACATCTGATGGATCAGGGAGCAAAGGGAGCTTTAATGAGTGGAAGTGGACCAACGATCTTCGCGATCTTTGAGGATAAGAAAACAGCGGACGATGCAATGGAATCATTACGAAGTATTGAGGACATCAAACAGGCATACGTAGTAAGACCGATACAATAATGTATTTTCACAAATAAGAAAGCAGTATGGAAGATACATTGGAGAAAGCAGGAGGAGAAGAAACTATGAGCGATAAATTAAAGGTAAACATGAATGAATATCTGCCATTGAGAGATGTGGTATTTAATACATTAAGACAGGCGATCATCACAGGAGAATTTGCACCAGGAGAACGTCTGATGGAGATCGCACTTGCGAATCGATTAGGAGTCAGCAGAACACCTGTCCGAGAAGCAATCCGTAAACTGGAACTGGAAGGACTTGTAGTCATGATCCCAAGATATGCAATGGAACAAGAAATGTCTCCATGGAGTATAGGAATGCTGTCTGACAAAGAAAATTTCAAAAACACAAAACAGCAACATTTATACGAATTTCCACGCAGTATACAGGAGCGTTTGTACAACATCGAAAGTACGGGAATGAAAGAAGATATAGACAAGCTTTTTGCATACAAAGAAGAAAATCGCATCTGCTCCGAAGAATTCCTTTATATGTTGGCAAGTAGTTGTATCGTTTATGGATATATAAAAGAAGCAAGATCTTTGATCAAAGAATTAAAGAATAGTTCTACAGCCGGAAAGAAGATAGCAAAACTATTAGAAATAGAAATTGATCAATATGATAATGTAATGGATATGGGGGATTATTAATATCTGTGATGTTAAAAAGAAAATTCCGATAACAATCATCTAAAGTTGAAATCCAGTACAGTTTAACATACACACTCTGTAATGGTTTGAATCACGTAAATTATTTGAATATTATAAAAAGAGATCATGTGTCTGCAACCGTACGAACACGTCTGCAGACACATGATCTCTTTTTATAATATTCCACCAATAATTTCCGTCATTCCACCATATTTACATTAGAGAATTCTGATAATTCAACAATTCACTCATAGGCTTCGACATATTCAGATACTGTCTGGTATTTCGTCGTAATCCATTATTATTACCACCCTTAAGTATCGTCTCATGCGTAGCGAAGAAATCCTGATCTTCTTCAAAAGGTGTTCTCACGATATGAATATCCACGATCTCATCTAAGAAACGATTCTGATGAAAGATCTTTCTCGTACATTCTTTTCGATACAAAGGATGCAACTGATTTACCGTAAACTGGAAATAAAGAGAATTAAGTAACGGTTCATCACTGTCTAATAAAAACTGATAATCGCCATCCAAAATCTTCTGTCCCTGTTTCTTTGTCAGAGGAATTTTTGTCTTATCAACGACTGATCCGTTCCGCTTTCTCTGCATCAGATAGAGATCTTCATCATTCTCCATATAGAAATAATATGTAAATGGGGAACTGTCCTTTGCTCCTTCAAACATTAATACCTTGACCGGAAGACTGATCATATATTTATCAGGAGATTTGGACAGGATATATTCTTCCTGTGTCTGGTTATATTCAGCTTGACTGATATTCTTCGTAACTTCGGTATAAGAAAGTTTTTCAATTGCTGTATTTTTCATGATAACTCCTAACCCGTGCTTTGTTATTAACTTCTTCCATTATAGCAAAGGAATATGATAAATTCATGTCTTATTTATAAAAAATGTATGAATAATTCATAGATTTTCTCAATACCCTGTGCTAAGATAAAATCTGGAGGAAAACTATGGATTTATTTGAATATGCAAGAGAATTAAATAAAGATAAAGAGTCGCCATTAGCAGGGAGAATGAGACCTGCAACCCTCGATGAAGTGGTGGGTCAGGAACATATTATTGGAAAAGATAAATTACTATATAGAGCGATCAAAGCGGATAAGATCAGCTCGATCATTTTCTATGGTCCACCAGGAACAGGAAAGACAACCTTAGCAAAAGTCATTGCCAATACGACCAAAGCAAATTTTGTACAGATGAATGCAACAACATCAGGGAAGAAAGATATGCAGGAAGCGGTGGCAGATGCGAAAGAATCTCTTGGAATGTATCAGAAGAAGACGATCTTGTTTATTGATGAGATCCACAGATTCAATAAAGCACAACAAGATTACCTGCTGCCATTTGTAGAAGATGGAACGATCATTTTGATCGGAGCAACGACAGAGAATCCGTATTTTGAAGTAAATCAGGCGTTGATCTCAAGATCCAATGTATTTGAACTACATTCATTAGATAAAGAAGATATTAAGAAATTGATCGTAAGAGCTATTACAGATGACGAAAAAGGAATGGGGATCTATGGAGCAACGATTACCGATGATGCACTGGATTTTTCTCTCAGATATGGCAGAAGGAGATGCAAGAAGTGCTTTAAATGCGATCGAACTTGGAATATTAACAACAGAACCTGCTGAAGATGGAAAGATTCATATCGATATCGATGTAGCACAGGAATGTATCCAAAGAAGAGTGACAAAATACGACAAAGATGGGGATAATCACTATGATGTGATTTCTGCATTTATCAAAAGTATGCGAGGATCAGATCCAGATGCAGCTATTTATTATCTGGCAAGAATGATCGATGCCGGAGAAAGTGTTACATTTATTGCAAGAAGAATCATGATCTGTGCATCCGAAGATGTTGGAAATGCTGATCCGCAGGCATTACAGGTAGCAGTTGCAGCGTCACAGGCAGTGGAACGGATCGGAATGCCAGAAGCAAGGATCATACTGGCACAGGCAGTCACTTATGTAGCCAGTGCACCAAAGAGCAATGCAGCATATATGGCAGTTGATCAGGCATTAGAATCTGTCAGAAATCATAAGATCGGAGCAGTTCCTAATCATTTAAGAGATGCTCATTACAAAAGGCGCAAGTGAAACTAGGACATGGAATCGGATATAAATATGCGCATGATTATCCAGATCATTATGTAAAACAACAGTATCTTCCAGATGAGCTTCTTGGAACAACGTTTTATGTAACCAACGGAAAAATGGATATGAGAAAAATATCAAAGAATATTTGGAAAGAGTCAGAAAGTAAAAATGAAAAATGAGCACTGAAAATGAAACATCAGTGCTCGTTCTTATTTTTACTCCATTTATACAAAAATGACATTGCCCATAAAAAGATCGGAAAGAAAAACATCAAAAACAGTGACATCCAGAATAACTGGCTTCCACTCACTGCAAAATAGATAGTAGATCCGATGATGGCAAGCAATATCAAGATCAGCAGGATCGCTGTGATCTGCTTCATACGCTTTTGTTTTTTCATCATAACATCCTTTCGTAAATATGCATACCTATGAGGTATCCTAACATAGATTATTGTGTTTTGAAAGAGTAAAATATTTTATAAAAAAAAGTGAATAAGAAGCAAAAGAGAGGACATAATAAGAATATCCAGTTAATAAAAGAACTGGATAGAGAAATACTTATCCTCCCCTTAAGTATTCCCCCACTCTGCGAAGCCGTGGAATGGGGGATTTTTATGTAAAATTGCTGTCGATTGTTGAAAAAGAGCCAGAGATTTGTTATAGTATCAAAGGAAAATAACATTTTTAAAAGAAAAGGATGGAATGAACATGGCTTTATTACAGGAATGGCGTGATTACGCATATAAATTTGACGATAGAACAGCAGAAGGACAGCAGTTCTGGTTAAATTACTTCAACATTGAAAAAGGAATCTACGAACAATTATTAGCTGACAAAGATACAGTTGTATCTGGAACAGTGAAAGAATTAGCAGACAAATACGAGACAGAATTACAGATGTTTGTAGGATTCTTAGATGGGATCAACGACAGCTTAAAAGAAGCAAACCCAATCGAAGAGATGGATGAAAATACACAGGTAAGCTTAGACATCGACTTCGAGAAATTATATTACAACATGGTTGGATGCCGTGCAGAATGGCTTTACAACTTAAAAGAATGGGATGACATTCTTACAGAAGAAAGAAGAAAAGAGTTATACAAAGAATCC
>ENA-OQKR01000690-OQKR01000690.1-human-gut-metagenome-genome-assembly--contig:-NODE-690-length-12721-cov-2.617437_pt1 | contig 12721 bp, 10 predicted proteins | sample MGYA00242803_ERZ504806 | MGnify/ENA primary metagenome ERZ504806 (study PRJEB26092, sample SAMD00036399) | human gut metagenome | host: Homo sapiens | study: EMG produced TPA metagenomics assembly of...
AGCGCACTGATATCACTCAGGTTCCTTGCATAAGATAAAAATAAACACTGCAAATCTGGCAATTCTTCTATATGTTCTATGGAAGTCCGCTTTCCTCCATAGATACTCAGATTCCTTAACGATGGACATTTTTTCAAAAATGAAAGATTTTCCTTTCTTATTTCCGCGCTTTTTATCTGCTTTTCCTTTATATATCGGATGTATTCTTCTTCCGTATGAACAGGTATGTCTGTCTCCTGATAGCAGCCATCCTTCTCATCCTGTATCACAATTGCATCATATCTGTCCCACGGATAATGAATCGCAGCAAATACAAATCCATCCCTGACTGCAAAAAAATCATTGGTTTCCTCTTCATAATCTTCCACAATCTTCTCTGCATAATAAAGTGCCTGACGCTCGAAATAATCTGTCCGCTCCCCAGAAGCCCATTCCTCATGCCTTTTGATCCATTGATAGTAATGGGTAAGTTCATGCGCTATGGAACATAAATTTGCTCTCAAAGCATCCTCTTTTCCCCATCTTTCAGCATTTTCTTCATAATCACCTGTAGCAACTTTTATGTATGGCTCCTGCATCAGATCATATGGTCCAAAAAACGTCGCCGACACCATTTCTCCATTCAACGCTTTGATTTGTTCAGCGCTCTTCACATAAATTACTACACGCATGGGAAATTGATATTCTTTTCTTAGCCATTGTACAAACTGTATACATTCTTCCCTTATCTCTGGACAAACATCTTTTTCAAATCTCAGACGAATTCCTTCTCTTCTGGGTTCTTTAAAGTACGTATCCCAGTTTTTATGTGTCCATAATCTTCTCATTTTGTATATCATCTTCCGGAAGAATTACACTCTTCCTGTTATTCATAATTTTTCACTTTTAACAGCTATGCCATCGGAGCACCTTCTTCATGATCCGTATGACAGTATTCACTTCTCCATTTCCTCTATAAACGCAATCTGAACGGGTAAGAAGTTTTTCTTTTTTATAACTTATAATCCGTTGCAATTCGGTCTGGTTCTCTTCGTTTTTTATTTCTTCCAATACATGTAATACCGTCCATATCAGATCATATCTCTCTTGATCCATCGCATCCGTATAAAAATTTTCCAACAAAGACAATCCCGTTTTATGATCCATATAATATTCATTTCTATAGTAAGCCAATAATACCCTTGGATTGTTCTCCATAGAAAAATGCTTCTCTTTTATTTCCCGATACTGCTTAAAAGCCTCCTCATTTGCTCCGAAAGCATTCGTAAGCAGGTCAAACAGCGATAGTACGGCATACATACGAATCAGAGACCATTGCCCACTCAACATAGTGGCAACTTTCTCGATTGATTTCCGGCTCCTTCCAACGCCAATCGAATCCACTGCTTCCAGGCGGACCATTCGGTTCTGATCTGATAACATGTTGTATAAGATTTCCTCTGTTTCTTCGCAATCAAACAACACCAGATTTTCCGCCAGCATTCCCCTGACTTCCGGGTTCTTATCCTGTGAAAGTTCTAAAAGAACCGGGAGTTTTTGTTTTATCGCTTGATCATTGTCTTCACATATTTTTTCAATATATTGCAGTTTCTGTTTCTTATTTTTCCACCTCATGGCTCTTCCCTCATCTCCACACATGTTTGAAAAATCGCTCAGGATTCTAACAACCCGCAAATTCATTTTCCGTATATATAATTACATTATATAGAATATCATCTCTGCCAGTCAACTAATGAATCTGTAATACCGAACAAATATATTTCTTTCCTTTTATCTGAGAAATGTTACTCTAAAAAACTGCCATACTTCCGATTAACCATATGAAAAAAGCCGCTATTCTCAGTTTATCTGAAAACAACGACTTTCTCATTTTTATCCTCTTACATAGATATCCATCCAAATGCATTGGCCACGGAGCTTGCCAGAATGATCAAAGCAAAGATCGGGCACAGGTATTTGATCATGATTACAAAGATTTTCTTTCTGCGGAAGGCGCTCTCGCCGTGGCGGATCTCTTCTTCGATCTTGTCCACACCGATCACCCGGGATACCAGAAGGCTGGTCATCAGGGCTGCGATCGGCATCATGACGGAGTTCGTCAGGAAGTCAAAGAAATCCAAAAACTGCATGCCGATGATCTTTACAAAATCCAGCGGACCATATCCCAGACAGGACAGGGTTCCCAGGGCGATCATGATCACACCGGTCAGTACGGTTGCTTTCTTTCTTCCCCAGCCAAGTTCGTCCTCGAAAGTAGATACCGCACTCTCTGTCAGGGCGATAGAACTTGTCACTGCTGCAAACAACACCAGCACGAAGAACAGGATACCGACTGCGGTTCCGAATCCCATGTTGGCAAATACTTTCGGGATCGTGATAAACATCAGAGACGGACCTGCCTGCAGGGTATCCGGATCGCCGCCGGAGAATGCGAAGACCGCCGGGATGATCATCAGACCTGCCATCATCGCAATCGCGGTATCAAAGATTTCCACGTTTCTTGTGGAATCTTCGATGGAGGTATCTTTTCTCATATAAGAACCAAAGGTTACCAGGATACCCATGGCGATGGACAGGGAATAGAACATCTGTCCCATGGCTGCCACTACCGTCATCCAGGAGAAGTTTTTCACATTCGGTACGAGGAAATATTTCACACCTTCGATAGCTCCCGGTCTTGTGACCGAATAAATCGCGATGATCACGGACAGAACGATCAGAATCGGCATCATGATCTTTGACACACGTTCGATACCATTCTGTACACCTGCGTAGATGATCACCAGGGTGAACATACAGAAGATCACAAAACAGATTTCTGTAGCACCTCCGTTTGAGATAAAACCGGAGAAGTATCCGTCTTCCGCCAGTTTGCTGCCATTTCCTCTGATATACTCAAACAGATATTTGACTACCCATCCACCGATTACAGAATAATACGGTACGATCAGTACCGGAATGATTGCGTTGATCCAGCCGCCGAAGCTGAGCCAGCCCACTTTTTTCCCTTTGCAAAGCTTCGAAATGCCCCCACCGGACTTTTTCTTGTCATACGTCCAAGGGCAGACTCCGCAACGATCATAGTATACCCGAAGGTCAGTGCCAGTATGACATACACCAGCAGGAAAATTCCTCCTCCATACTTCGCCGCCAGATACGGGAATCTCCAAATATTTCCCAGTCCGACAGACGCACCGGCCGCCGACAGGACATAGCCGATTTTCCCTGAAAATGCGCTTCTTTTCTTATTCATCTGCGTCTTTTCCACTCTCTTTCTTTTAACTTTTCCGACATTTTCTCTCAAAATGCCCTGCGGGACTCCTCACCCACAGAATACTTGTTATTCTACCACGCTTACCAGATAAAGTCACGACTAACAGAAAAAAACGCAAAAAGTTTCAGATTGGAAGAAGAACAGAAACCGACTATACTCTGACAATATAGTTCGCTTTTCTTTCTTTTGCTTCCGGGTATTCACAGTCACGATATCCAAGGATGCAGTGTCCGATGCCGACCAGATTTTCCGGAAGTCCCCACTCTTTTAAGAGGGCTTTTCCCTCCGGGCTCGCGAACTCTTCTTTTGCACGATGGATCCAGCAGGAATCCACGCCTACCGCATGAGCTGCCAGCATCAGGTTGCCCATAACCAGAGAACCGTCCTCATGATAAGTTCCGATCTCCGGATCTGCGAGTACGATCAGAACCGTCGGTGCACCGTAGAACGGATCATTGCTGCTTCCCATCACAGCCGCGTTCATCTTCGAAAGTTTTGCGATCAGTTCCGGTTTCTGCACTACCACGATCACCGGAGACTGTTTTCCCATTCCAGTAGCCGCATATGTTCCGGCTTCCAGGATCGCATCCAGCTGCTCGTCTGTGATCTGCTCCGGTTTGTATTTGCGGATGCTTCTGCGGGTTTTCATTGCTTTCAATACTTCATTGTTCATGGTAAAATCCTCCTTTGTCCCATTTTCATTGTTTTTTTCTGATGCCTATTATAGTACAGATTCCTGCGAATCTCAACGCCAGACAAGTGCCTGTTCTTCTTAATTTTGTCTTAATGTTACTGCTCACCCCGTACCCAGTAACCTTTTAATTCTTCTGTGTTTCCTTCAGAAGTTCTTCCGCTGAAACATCGAACACCTTCGCAAGCGCCATCAGATTCGTGGTACTCGGTGCCGAGGCTCCGCTTTCCCACTTGGAAACCGCCTGTCGGCTGACACCTAATGTTTCTGCGACAAATTCCTGCGTCATTTTACAGTTCAAGCGATGTTGTTTCAGAACCTCCCCAAGCGTTTTTGCATTTTCCGCCTTTTCCTTTCTCACCGGCACCGACCTTGTGTATTTTCTGAGCGCCTTGATCACCAGATAAACCACATACCCCGCTACCACCACAAGAAATATCCATAAGCAAATGTTGAGCAGGACGAAAATAAAATTCAATTTCATTGGAACACTCTCCTTTCTGATTTTGTACCTCCATCATACGGATTTTCCCCGTGTTGCGCTACCAACTATTACGCAACTTTGTGGTTGCGGGGAGCTTTTTCATGATAATCTACTTGCAATGCCGGTCTGTCTTTTTCAAAAAGTCCCATGCCTGCCACCTCTACAGCACAGACATGAGACTTATTTTTACTTTTGCATGGTTTCAATCACGCATTCATGTTTTTTAGTCATCTTATTATAATTAATTCCTGCAAGCAGCAAATTCCCCTGATACTCTTTTAACGCATTCACATACTGTTTTTCTTTGATCTGCTCTATCGCTCCAACTGCGCTCTTATTCCATTTCAGTTCGATCACGACAGCCGGTTTGTCAGAATGCTTCTTTCTCGGAATCATACATATATCAGCAAATCCCTTTCCCGCTGGCATTTCCCGAATCATAGTATAGTATTCCCTTGCAAAATAAAAGGCGAGCTGAATCGTACAACTCAGGGAATTTTCATCGTTATATTGAAGAATAGAAATTTCCTCATGTGCTTTCTCGATTCCCTCTGCAACCGCATCTGCATCCATGTTCCACAGTGCTTCCAGTAATTTGCGGGAGGATTCCACGGACTCTGCCACGCCATGCCAATTCATGGTGCTGATGGCATTTACATATTCCCGGGAAACCTCTTTATTTGGTATACTTACGGTTCCATCCACACTGTCATAGGTCAGATATCCCAGATGCACCAGCAGAGTCAGCACATCGTCTTTCGTTGCAAAGGTAGTCATATCGTTGCTGAATGTTCCGATATTAATGGGGACAGATTCTCCCGCAAGCATGCGAACCACGGAGTCCTTTAAGCCGTCCATATCCATCTGGATATAGATTTTTAGTGCTTCATATGTCTCCGTCTGGTTCCAGTAGGTTCCGAACTTATGACGCAGCATGGCTTCCACAACCGACTTGGGGCTGTACATGGAATAGCATTCATTTCCCGTCTGTCGATGGGCAATTAATCGATAGCCATCATACCATGTTTTTGCATCTTCAAAACTCATTCCATATTTTTCGCACAGAACCGCCACTTCCTGTTCGGTAAAGCCAAAATACTCTGCCAGCTCACCGGGATCCGTCATGGAATATTCTGTAAACATATTTAATGCCGAATGAGAACCATATTTCTTGATCGGCAGAATACCAGTCATGTAAGCCAGTGCAACATAATCTTTGTCCTTGAGCCACGCCCGTAAAAAGTCCAGATACTTTTTCTGTGCTTCTCTATCCTGTTTATATTCCCGGAACAGACAATCCCACTCATCAATCAAAATTACAAAAGGACATCTGGTATAAGAAAATACATCTTTCATTACCTGAATCAGATTTTTTTCATCCCGAAAACGCACTTGCGGATAAGTTTCCTCAAAATCCAATACAAGATATTTTTTCAGCATTTCCAGCATCTCTTCCATTGTCCCTGACATACTCAAAAATTCCTGCATATTAATTTTTATCACATCGTATTGATTCAGATTTTCTTTGTAGGAACTGTCTTTGCTGATTGCAAGATTCCGAAACAGTTCTTCTATATTTTCACTGCGATCATAGTATGCAGCAAGCATATTCGCTGCCATTGATTTGCCAAATCTTCTCGGACGGCTCACACAGATATACCTCTGTTCTGTGCAAAGAGCTTCATTTGTCTTTGCGATCAATTCACTTTTGTCTACATATATTTTCGAACGAAGACTTCCACGAAATGAAAAATTTCCCGGATTCAGATAACTGCCCATGCAAATTCCTCCCCGTCAAGATTTTATAAGATATATTATACTGGATTCCTCTGGTAATCACAAGGACAGGATTCCGGCTCTCCTGCATCCTGTGCACACTTTGTTACTGTTCACTGATAATATTCCGCGAGGCGTTTTTTGTGAGCGAAGGTCACAGAAAAACCGAGACATATCGCGCGAATTTATGCGATCAGCATAAATTCTGTGCATCGCGCAGCGTGTTACTGAACACGTAGTGAACAGTAACCACACTTTTTAAGTCACATAAGCTGCCTTCAAATTCTTTTTACGCCTCTCCTTTTATATCCCGGAGTAACTCCTGCAGAATATTCTCCTGATAACCTGCTAATCGTTTTATCTTTACAGCTTCTGCTGTCAATTTCAGTTGTCGATGACTGATATTTTCCAATTTACTTATTCCGGAATCTCCGATTTTTTCCATAGAACAGCTTTTTTCATAATCTTGAGGTGACATCCTCCATATATGAATTCCATCTCCAAATTTTTTCCATAGTTTATCTGCAATTCTTATTCCATCCGGATCAATATCACCACTGTAATAAATCTCGGCTTTTCCTTTCAGTATCATGGAAATCAGAAGCAGAGCCACTGAACGCGGTTGCCCTGAAGTACACAATACAGTAGCTGACTGATCACATAAATGACTGAGCAAATAAGTGAAAACCATCTCGTTTTCTACTATATAGACTTTTTCCTCTGCCTGTGTTCCAAGAATCCCCCGCATATTTTCCATGGTAATGACATATGGTTCCTTACGTTCACAGAATGCCTCATACGCCGGATGCAATCCATCTTTGTCATTAAATGAAGACCATAGGCATGCACCAGCGAAGACACATTGTCAGGAATAATCCTGACACTTTGTAAAAGTTTTCGCCAGCTGTGAGCATTCTCTGGTGAATCTGCATTTTTAAGATAGCAGATTCCGTGTATCAGAAGCATGCCCCCTGGACTTCCACGATCAAAATAGTGAGGATTTCCTGACACATCTGACCGCGAAAACAGCTAATGGACTATCCGTCTCCATATCTTTTAATTCTTCCAGTTTTAAAAGTGCATTTCCTGCATTTTTTTACCAGATGTTCTGCCTGTTGCGGATCTTTCCTGTATTCTTTTATTATAACCTGATTTCCATACTTTTTCCTGGCAATTACCGTTTCCAGCCATTTTGCAGCTACTGAATTCTCACCTGTTTCTTTTTAAAATCATCAAGTATCGTCAGCAGGAAATCATTTTTCTGCTTCTCTTTTTCTTTCTGTTCCGTCTGACTTGTCTGCAGTTTTTTTCCAAAATATTCTTCCAGAACCTGCTTCATATCTACAGGTGCAAAGCGGGTCCTTTGCAGTCCCGCTTCAAATTCAGCAAATGAAAACTGAATTTTTCTTTCATAGAATACCTTCCCAATAATTCCGGTAATTGCCCTCCTTTCCTGTTCCGAAGTCTCTTTTAAAGTAATTTTTCCTGCCACTCTTCCATAAGAACGCCATTTTTTCCATAACTCCTGAAAGCACCTGTCATATACCTTCTGATTTCTGAAATATTCCGCACATTCTCTGTTACTGTTCATCCAGCATTCTTTCCTTTCCGTTCCATGTATAGCGGATGACAGAAACTATCCGGGAATTCTGTGGTCTGAGAAGTTCTGCAATTCGAAGTCCTTTTACTGTCTCAAAGCACCCCCACAACGCCTGTGAATTCATAATATAATCAAAGTCAAGTTTATGAACCATTTCAAACATACTGCTGATGTTCTTGTCATCCACTCCTGCAAAGGCTTCATCCAGAGCTATCATACGTGGATGATCCTTGTTCTCAGCCTTTTTATACTGTGCATTTACCGCTGCAAACAGAGGAACATACATGGCCATAGCTTTCTCTCCACCACTGAAACGGTTAAATGCTGCATTTGTAAGCGGTTTCTCTGCTCTTCTCCCGTTTGAAAACATACGGAATTCAAACCATTTTCGGTAATCCAGTGCATCCCTTACCAGATCCATATAATTCATTATTCCATTGTCTTCTTCAAGCTTCTGCTTCTCCATGCGAATTTTACTGCGGAAATGAGCAGCTACTTTTTCAATATCATCCATTGTGAGAAGAGTCCTGTCACGAAGAAGAATTTCTTCCAGCTGAACCGTATCCAGTTCTTCATCATTTTCCGATTTACGCGGTTTCCACTCCAGTGAAAAACTAAGCCCCATAGATGTATCCATATCACGCATAAGTCTGGACATGTCTGAAACCCATTTACGACTCTCCGCAATTTTGTCTGTAAGCTGCTGACTGATAGTCTGCGAAAGGATATCTTCAAACAGTTCTCTGTCCTTCTTCTGAATCAGTAATTCCGTCTCATCAATAGCTGCTTTCAAAATTTTATAGAATTCTTCCAGATACACTTTCTTTCCATTCCAGGTAGATACAATACGTACACGGTTTCGCAAAGCACTGCTGTCTGATTCCGCTTTTCGTTGATCGGCTTCAAAACAATTTTCTATGGAAGTTCCATAGCTGGTCAGGCTGCCATTATGGCGTTGGTATACCTGATACAGCGACTGGAACATTTCTGCAGCTTCTCTGTTTCTGTCACTTTCACGGATGATTTCCGTTGCAGCTTTCGCACATTCCAAAAGAGATTTACCCTCTCGCTCCATTACCAGTTTCAGAGAAAGTTCTTCCTCAAAATAACTTCGTACTGCTGTTTCATAACTGATTTCCCGCTGAAGTTCTTCCTTCTGTGCCGGTTCTGTCTCCTTCATTGTTTTGTATCGGTCTTTTAATACGGCAATCTCCTGACTTAAGGAAAAGCTTTCTTCATTTATTCCTTTCAGTTCTTCTCTGAGTTCTTTCAGACGTTTTGCCTTTTCTGCAATATCAGGACGATTCAGATACTCCTCATACTGATGAATTTGAATATCAAACTGTTTCACTTTTATGCTGTATTTATCTTTTTCTGCAAAAGCTTCATCCATATGTTCTTCTGCCTGTTCTATTCCATCCTTTTGTGCAGTGCAATTGTCTCTTATATTCTCGATTACAAGAAGATTCCTGCTGATTTCCTGCCAGATACGAATATATTCCTCCACGGCATCAACAGCCTCCTGATATGCTTCTTCTGTTCTTCCATATGAAAATGGTCTGCACTTCTGCAATACTTTCTGATATTGTCCGTTTTTCTCCTGTGCAAGTTTATTTTCCTGCGTTTCTGCTTTTTGATGCTCTACAGTCAGTTGCTGCAATGCAAAGCCGCATTCTTTTTCGTAATCCAGTGCCACATCAATTTCTGTAAAACCTGGCAGATCCTGATATTCTTTCTCAAGCTGCTCCATATTCTCCTGAAGTTTATTTACTTCCTTTTCCAGAGTGTCCACTTTTTCTTTCTGCTGTTTTATCTCCACTTCCAGTTCATGAATTCTCTGCTCTTTTCGTCTTTTTCGTGCCAGAATACCTATGAATTCTGCTTCTCCTTCTTTTCTGCCTTTCCAAACACATCCCATGCCTGAACCATCCATCTTTCCCCAGACGGATTCCATCAGAAGCAGCTCCATCCAGATAAATATTTCCTAATATCTTCTTAACAGCCCTTTTCAGTTCCGGCGGCAATTCTTCACTCACTGTCAGACCATTGAAATTTGAATTACCGTTTTCTTTCAGGAAAAGTACTGTGTCCTGAAACTCAGGACACTCCTTCCGAATCCTGTCCATATCCTGCTCAGTCACTACCAATGCATCCAGAATTCCAGCCTTTTGCAGTTGTGCCTCCATCCTGGCACTCTCTGCATTATCCAGTTTTTCGGAAAATTCCACGGTTTTATAAAACGGAACTGCTGCAATTCCCAGTTTCTCCAAAGCTGTTCTCGATGCTTTCATCCATTCATCCCGCTCTGGTTCCAATTCCGGCTTGTTTCTGATTACAGTAAGTTCTTCTTCTGTTTTTTCCAGCAAACTTACCTGAAGATTTCGTTCATTTATCTTGCTGTTCCATACATCCAGCATACTTTGTCTCTGACCCTCATAGTCCTCCCGCAAAATCTTCTGTACTCTTCCGGCATCCTCGACAGCCTGATATTCTCTGACTGCACATTCCGCTTTCTTCAGTATATTCTGTCCTGGTTTCCATACAGCAGACATCCTCTGTTGCTCAAAAAGATCTGTAATCCACTGATCAATGCTTTTTGTTACCTGTTCCTGGGCAGACTGCATATCCTGTTCTGCTTTTATTTTTCCTTTTGTAAGCTGTTCGAGTTTTGCCGCTGCTTCATCATACAAATCCTCCAGTTTCTCATACTCTTCTATTACCCGCCGACATTCTTCCAGAAGTTTTTTCATTGTATTCAGATTTTTTACCACTTCTTCCGAACTGCTGTGGTCTTCTCTTTCTATAATTTGAACAGCCCAGGAATGTTGATCCCATTGTAAAATCTCCTGAGTTTCCTCCAACTCTTCTTTTTCATCCCCAAGTTCCTGTTGTCTTTGTTCCAGACCACCCTGCAGCTCTCTCAGCTTTTGTTCTTCCCTCAAGATCCTTTCTCTGTAATCCTGAATTCGTGATTCCCAACGCTGCTCATCTTCTAATGCTGTTTCTTTTTGTGTCCTGGCTTCCTCCAGTTTATGGTCAATTCCCTCCAGATCCATATCAAGGAGTCCATTCCGTTCTGTTTCTGCCAGTACTTTCCGCTCTTCCAGTGTCCTGAGCTGTTCTTCTTTTTCATGACAGAAAATCTCTGTATTCTGAATTTCTGATTTCTGTCTGTCTAATTTTCTCTGGGCTTCCTTCACCGCCTGATTTTTCTGCAAATACGCCTGAGCTTTTCTGCCCAGCATGTACTGATTGTAACGGGTGTATTCTGTGCGTATCACTTTTATATCTGCAAATGCCCGTTCCAATATCTCCAGGCTATCCTGAATTTCATCCATTTTCTCCATGGCATCTACCATAGCTCGCAGATCTTCATCCGTCAATGTCTGCAGTGAATCGTTGAGGATTTCATATACTTTCGTAGGCTTAAATTCCTTGGACAACTTGGGGGCACGTACTTTTACCAGCAGTTTAATAAACTGTTCATACTGTTCCGCTTTGCGGAAACCGAAAATATACTGATTTACATATTTCTTGTATTCACTCTGGCTGTCCGTAAAAAAATTATCCTCTCCCAGGGTGGCTTTCATTTCCCTTTTATCCAAAGGGATCTTACTGGAACCAACTTCTTTATACAACCACAGATCATATCCAATTCTTTTTCCATCTAAGAGCACAAATCCCCAGAAGTCCATCGGTTTTCCGCGCTTTGCACGCTGTCCTATTCCTATCGTCCTGTACTCCTCTGTATCTGCCTTTTTAAATTCCAGAAACAAGTAACCAGTTGCATCATCTCTTCCTTCCTCACCCAGAAAATAATATTCCATTCTCCGGTCACTGGAACCAAAAGGGTCCAGTCTGCTGGGTGTTCGATCTCCGTCAAGTACAAACGGAATAAAACTCTGAGTGGTAATGGATTTTCCGGAACCATTCTGACCACGTAACAAAAGTTTTCCATCCACAAATTCAAAATCTTCTTCATCATACAGCCAGAAATTCACAAATCCAATTCGGTTCATTTTCCAACGGTCGCTCACTCTTTTGTACCTCCTTTAAAGTCGTCCGGATATACTCCGGCTAACCTTCCGGCTGCCGGACGTATAACGACCTGCTCCTCTTTGCACTGAATCATAAGCCAGTTTTCCATATATTCTGTCACTGTTTCCAACAGTTTCGTTTCATCCATTTCCCGATATTCTTTACTCCACCCGGAACACCATTCCTTACGACATGCCAAAACCAGATTATCAAATTTCTCTCTGGTCATATAGATACATTCATTTTCTTTTTCTCCAGTTTTCCATCTGCCAATTGATTCTGTATCCTGACACAGATCATTAAAACCACTTCCGGAAGCATGGCATCTCTTGGATGTACCGTTCCATAACAGTCCGCATCATCTACAGTCAGACATGCTGTATTTCTGTAAATATCAAGATTTCCACCCAGATTTTCCTGCAGATATTTTGCCACCCACTGGCGCTGGTTTTTCAAATAAAGCGCATCTGCATCATCATTCCCTTCCCAGTACATGACCGGGCACACAGCCAGCTGCCGATAAACACGGTTGATACGTGTGGTTCCTCTGTCTTCCTGCACTTCCTGGAAATCAGCTTTTTCAAAGTCTTCCCAGGACTGATAACCTGAAATGTCCGTAGGAAAACTTGTAGCAAAATACTTGGAATATCCTGTATTTTCATATAATACTTCCTGTCCGGCTTCTGCACCGAATGATTCACTTTTTCCCTCATATACACGAAGCATTTGCAGTTTTTCCATATATTGCAGCACCCGAACAAGCGATTTTCTCTGGCTGAAGGAGGTCCAGTCAACTTCCATATAATCTTTTAACCTGGGTTTCCACATAATCAATCAGCTCAGAGAGTAAAAACTGTT